>Ga0315293_10002548_pt1 | contig 17478 bp, 11 predicted proteins | sample YL17G13_20_MG_FD_203071 | JGI IMG/M metagenome (GOLD analysis project Ga0315293, IMG submission 203071) | Sediment microbial communities from Yellowstone Lake, YNP, Wyoming, USA - YL17G13_20 | ecosystem: Environmental > Aquatic > Freshwater > Lake > Sediment | place: USA: Wyoming | collected...
GTCAAAAGGTTGGATGAAGATGGAGGCGGCGGAGTCGGTCCACTGAAGGGCGAAATCGACGTTGAATTCGGGGATATCGGGCGTGAAAAGGAAATTGGTCTCCTCAAAAACCGGCTCTGGCGGGCATGGGGGGGGCGGGCCCTTGGCGGGGGAGAAACCAGCTATGAGCAGGGTCAAAGTAATTGTAAAAAATACCCAGACGGAAAGACATATTTTCATATTAGCCTCTCAATCGATAAGAGAATTATGATCAATCCGGTTTAGCATACAAATCATGCTGTGCAGGCCAATACGCCGGGGTTGGCGGTGTTGAAGGTGAACTTGGCGCTGACGGTGGGCATAACTATTGATTTTCATCAACACGCTTTAAGAGCCGGTGATATTTATAAGGATATGGAATGCTGCTTTTGACCCACCTAAGTGCCTCCTTTGAACTTTCGGCAACAAAGCTGTTTTCATCTTTCGAAAGCTTCTCCAACATTGGAATTGATGAACTATCCGGGATGCTTTTTAAAACGGTTAAAAGCAAGATAAAAACGGTGTGTTCTCTTGAGTAAGGCGGGGGACTATTCAACGGAATTCTATCTAACTTAGATAACTCCTGTAATACCTGTGGAATAATTTCGGTGCCGATGCTATCTGCTCCAAAATATATAGCCGTTTCATATTCCATTGGATTATTGAAATTTACTATTGTGTTAATTACGCTATCGTTTCTTTCCCTGGCAGACAACATTCGCATGCTCTGAGAAAACTCGCCGATATTTGTTAAACTACTACGACAAAAACGTGTGAAAATTCCACCACATATTTTCCGTTCTGAGAGAATAAAGTTGATATCATCACCGACTTTATCCAACATTAGAGGATTGGATAACAAGCTTTCATTAGTTTTATCCAATTTGGTTATCAGTTCGTCTGTATTGTTCGATTCCAAAAAGGCAATAGCAACATCGGCGGTTGGCTTTATTCTATAGTCATCGATATTCTTCAAAAACGCCAAACTCTTTTTTGCGTCAATAATTGCCAGTTGCCTAATGGCAGCGATTTTTAATTTCGAATTTCCATCACGCAAATAACTTTCCAAAGCCTTAATGGCACTATCACTGGGTTCGGAGATTCTATTGATTTCCCAAAGTTGCTTGGAAAATTCTAAATTATCATTAGTGATATTGTTCACAGCTTTGGCCGAGGAATATAAGCCAATTATGCCGTTAATGGAAATGCCCCAAAGTAATAAAACCATCAACGGGCTACTATCATTTCTTTTCATTCTCATAAATCCACCTTCACGGTTTCCCTATAAATCGAAATTACGGCCATTGGCTACCTTCCTTTGCCCAATCCAAAGTATCTGCCCTGCCAGGAAACCAATCACAATTCGCTGACAGCCACCGCATTATCATGTCATCGTTGCTTTAAAGCGAAGTTTCCATCTTTATCTTTTATTACGACATAGCCGAGAATTTTTAATGCTCGGATAGCGGATTCGCGTATCGGATACACATAAGTTATCGCGCGGCTTTCATCTTCTAATAATACATCCAAAACCACAAGAACAGAATTGGTATCATTCAGGGCCATTTGGAACCAAGGAACGTCCTTTTTATCCTGATAAGCCGCCAACGCGGCGACAGCCATTCCTCTAACCCACCGATTTTCGTTTGAAGAAATAATATCTCTCACTTCCTGATGAACCGAGGTGTCACCTTTTAGAGCAATAATGGAAATCAACCAATGTCTCAAATCGCGCGGTGAAGTGAGCGCAAGCTCTTTGATCACGGGCAACGTATTAGGTCCCAATTCCATGAGTATGGAGTTATATTTCTGCAATATTATCTCGGAGTTAGAGGCATAACTCCCGACCCTACTATATTCCAATGAAACGGGTTGCTCCAATTCTGCGCTTATGGCTTCTGCAATAATGTCGATAACGAGTGCTGTATCTTGAACAGTGGCAATCTGCTCAGCGGCCGAAATTCGCTCTGTCCATATTGGTGATTGGAGCTTTATCTTTAGAGAATCTACATTATTGCTTGCGCCAAGGGCCGGTTCAATAATACGGGAGTTGTCTATGAAGGAAGCAAACAATATGATGCCTAAGAAAAGCCTATAAGCGAGCTTGAGTTTAAGCATAAATTCTCCTTTATCAATATTGATGACCAGGATTGCTCCAATCTAAAGAATCGGCAAATCCACGAATCCAAGAGCATTCCTGGTCGTACCCTCTATCCTCAAAATCTATGAGTGAGTCTCCGTCAGTATCCTGCATTGTTGAATCTAAACCAAGGGAGGGTTCTATCGAATTTAGAATAAGGTCTCGGTCTCCGTCCAAATGAATATTCTGCTGGTATCCTCCAATTGGAAACCACCAATTAAAATAGTCTATTCTGTGTTGATTTTCATGTATTTCCGTGGCCGCAAAGACATCAATTCCATCCCAATAAGCCGTTGCGCAGAGAATCCCACTAGTTTCCGCGGCTACTGGGCATATATTAATATGTGGATTTCCGAAATTATAAAATCCACGAGTATTTGAATTACAGCTATCACCTCCGAAATGCTGAAGGATTAATGCCATGGCCGGCGTTTGCCTCCAATAGTTATACCAGTTCGGCAGCGTATCGCTGGGGTTGTTTAATGCATATTTGGGGAAAAACGCCTTCACCATGACCGAATCCCTCGCATTGTAAGTTACAAGCGAGGCCTTGATATATTTCCGTCCGAATTGATTATTGCTGTCCGGCAGGTTCTCAAACCGGAATATCACGGTATCCCCCCTGGGCGGGCTGGGGATGGTGGTTAGGTTCGAGCCCACGATGGGCGTGATGCTCCATTGCAGGGAGTCCTTGAAACGGTCTGGGTGAGTGACCGCATAGGCTGTGCAAGCCAACACGCCGGGGTTAGCGGTGTTGAAGGTGAATTTTGCACTATCAACAGGCGCCACAATCTGTATCTGCGGTGGCTTAACCACGATGGCTCTATTACGCAAGACGGTACAGCCGAAGCCGGAGACGCTGTCGGTCAGGGTATAGTAAATCGTATAGGTGCCTGGCCGGGTGGCAATGAAGAAATTGTGCCGATAATAGTGATGAGCGAACCGGAAATGCCCGCCGCCAGGCGGCCCGCTGGCGCGCCAATCGTACTTCAGACGCCGCTGATCAACGAGAAACGGTGAGTTCCAGGCCTCCACGCGCACGGAATCACCAACATAGATGCTGTCGGGGTGGTGGCTGGTGATCTTGACGCTATCGGCCCGGAAGGCGTGGATAATATGCAGGGTGGTGAACAATGGCTTGGCATTCCTCAAGGGACCTATGTCAACTTGCGCCTTCCAATTTAGCGTCAAATTCTTGTAATGAAAATACGGCAGGCCAAGGAAAGAGCTTGTCTCGGGCGGGGTGGTGAAGCAGTTCTGCAAAATCGTATCGGCCGTTAAAATAATGATGGTTGTGTCCTTGCGCCCGTAAATCTTGCCAATCATTGTCTGGCAGTCAACCGGCCACCCCCAGACATCAGTGGAAATCTCGGTTCCAAAGGTCAGGGGCTCCCCCGGCGCCAGGCAGACTGTAAAAGGCAGGTAGCACCCGGCTATTACCAATGTGTCTTTGAATGACAAATCCTCGATCGTGAACTCAACCTCGTCAGCATAGGTACTGTAATATGCGGTTCTCTTGATATTTAAAAAGAATGTCATGTTGCCGCCGGTCCCGCAGTCGGTAAAAAAGCGCACATTTTCACCGACGTAATAATACTCCGCGCGGCAACTATCGGGATCAGGAATCCTATGCAACTCAAAACGTTGGTCAATTTGACAACAACCGTTAACCACACCGACGACTGTATTCGGGAATTGCGCCCGGCATTTATCATTCCTAAGTTCAGCATGAAATATAATGCGTTCCTCTTTATCCAGGAATTGCATGTGGCCAGGCAGGCGCATGTTAACCTCATTATCGCAAATATCCGTTATCCAGGCCCTGGCGTCGAGCTTCAACCAATCATTACATATACAAGCTTCTCCCCGTTGGGGTTCATTTTTTTTAAAGAAACAGACGCAGGTATCGCAAAATTCATCGAATTTAACCTGAAATAGATAATAAAAGAAAAGCGACCTCGTTCCATGAGGCTCGGGATTGGCGCAGTCCCATTTGTCAATCAATTCAACCTTGGCGCAGGGTACTGGTGTGTATGAAATTATTTCTTCCCATGGGGGCGGACCTTCGGTTTCGACTATGCCTCTTACTTCGAGCATATTCTCGATGACCTCGGCCCATACTACCCCATTATGATCAATAGGAAATGCAATGCCCTGGGCGACTGCTGTGTTTTTTGCGAAAAAATAAAGAGCGCTATGGTCAGAAATCCCGCGGCTGTTTTCACGACTCCTCCGGTTTCAAAGGATCACGTGAAACCCCCTTATTAGATCAATAAAAACAACACAAGCAGGGTAAATAATATCGTGCTATCATTATTATACAATATAAAAGGCCGCCTTGTCAAGTAAAAAAATGACAAAATTAAAATTGCTTGGCCAAATCTTTAACCCTGACAAGAATCCAAAATTTATTACCATGCAGTTGGTAGTCCATATTGTCCTCTGTATCCGTGGCCGCTGCTCCCAAAGCAAAATGCCTCAAAGGATGCCCCAGTGAGACTCCTCGTCTTAGCGGCTTTGTTGATCTTATCAGTAGCAGGCTCGCCCTGCGATAATCAAGATTTCTCTTGACATATTCGGGGAGGGGCGTTAATATATTAACATAGACTCAAATACCAGGCGCCGGGATATTACGGCATAAGTATCATCCTGGCTTTTCCGCGCCGCACCTGCTTCGAAATCGGAGGAGATTATGAAAAAGGTGGTCGTCGTATTGACGGGGGCGCTCTATGCGTTGCTTCTACCCTCTGTAATCGCCATAGCGAACCCGATCGCTCCCGAATGGGGCTTGGTCGATACCACAGCTCCGCCGCGATTCGAGCATAAATGCGCCCATGATCTTCATAGGAATGTGGTCGTGCTTTTTGGCGGCCAGGATTATACCGATTATCTGCCAATTGACACCTGGGAATATTCGGGAACATGGAACGTTGTTTCTACCAGCGGCCCGTGCGGACGTGTCGGGCACGGCATCTGTTATGACACCGCTTCGCACGTCACTATCCTATTTGGCGGCCGCGATATCAACGGCAATTACCTGGGTGACACCTGGGCCTGGAATGGCACAAATTGGAGTCAGCGTGAGGTCGCTGGGCCATCGCCGCGGGCCTTTTTCGTGATGGCCTACGACCGATGCACCCAAAAAGCCGTTTTGTTTGGCGGCGCCAACGACTACTCCCTTTTTGGCGACACCTGGGAATGGGATGGTGAGCATTGGACCATGATGGCGGTGACCGGACCGTCGGCCCGTATTTACTCGGCGATGACATACAAAGAATGGGATATAGGTAAATGTGTCATATTTGGTGGAAAGGCAGGCTTCGACGGCCAATCTCTGGACGATACCTGGTATTGGGATGGAGGCTCGTGGAACCAGATACCGGCGGGTAATCTAAACCCATCGCCGAGATATGGTCATTCCCTGGCCTGGGACCAGATGCGGGAGGGGTTCATGATCCTTTTCGGTGGCCAGAGTGGAACCACCCCCGATACAATCTTTGATGATACCTGGTTGTTTTGGAACGACTGGGTTCACGGTTCATATGAGGTCAATCCGCCTGCCCGAACGATGGCCGCTATGGTTTCGTGCATGAATATGGGGCAATCCACGGTACTGATCGGCGGTACCGATAGCACTCAGATCTTCCACGATATGTGGGCCTATCCTGTTTTCGCCTCGAATTCCTACATTCCCGGCGATGCCAACGGCGATGGCCAGTTTAACGGTCTCGATATTGTCTACCTCGTCAACTTCTTCAAGGGATTCGGTGCCCCTCCGCCATTTATCTACAGTGATTGTCCCACCTGGGGCCAACAGCTTTACGCCGCCGCCGATTTGAATGGCAACTGTACTGTCAACGGTATCGATGTGACCTATGGCGTGGCCTACCTTAAGGGGCTGCAGCCGTCCATACGTTATTGCCAATATTGTCCGCCTACGGCTGCTACGGATCGTCCAACGTCTGCCAAAGGTGACAATGATGGCAATTAAATTAAGGGTACTTTTCGAGGGAAGGAAATTACTATGAGCATGCGCCTTGGCACCTTGATGATTCTGGCCCTGTTGATATCCTCGGCATCCGCGCAGGATACGCTTTGGACCCGAAACTATGGCTTTATAGGCGAAAGCGATTTGGGCATGTGCGGGAATTTGATGTCGGATGGAGGATTTGTCGTATCGGGTATTTCATACAATGATCCATTTCCCAATGGCGATGCCTGGATTGTGCGCTGCAATCAAAATGGTGATACATTATGGACTCGCAATTATGGCGGAATTAATAATCAGGAGCCTCACTTTATTTGCGAAACCAGCGATGGCGGCGTAATCTTGACAGGAAAATTTAATTATGGAGTCGGCGCGTATGATATGGGTGTAATCAAACTTGGCCCTAATGGCGACAGCCTCTGGTCGAATCATTTTGGCAATCCGGGAAGTACCCAGGATGAGGGGAATATGATTATTGAGCTTTCCGGCGGCGGTTATCTGGCGGTGGGCGATATCAAGAATACTACGTGGGACCTGTATATGGTTAAAATGGACGGTCTCGGGAATATGATTTGGTCCAAGGCTTATGGAGGTAGTTTGGGAGGGGACTATGCCTACGGGGTAGTGGAACTTGCTGATGGCGGATTTGTCGTGACAGGTACTATTTATAGCTCAACTTCAACCTCAGATTTATGGCTCTTAAGAACGAATGCCAATGGTGATACACTTTGGACAAGAATATTTAATTATCACAACGATAAGGATAGGGGCGATAACATCGTACAAGCCGATAACGGCGATTTTGTTATTGGTGGAAGAACCTGGAACGGAACCTACGCCCAGCTTCTGGGCTTGCGAGTCGATTCATTGGGCAACCAGATTTGGGCCAGCGAATTCGGCTCATTATCCGATGGCGAATTTGCAGAATCAATCGACATGACTTCTGACGGCGGCTTCGTCGTCGGAGGCGGCAAGGGAATCTCGACTTTCGATTATTATGTGGTTCGGCTTGATTCCAACGGTGATAGCCTGTGGGCCGCCATATACAATGGGGCCACGGGGCGTTCCGATGATTGCTACGAGATTCGTGTCGATAACAATAACGATATCCTGGCTTTCGGTTATACCGACGTGGCTTCGGTAAATCCATCTGACCTGCAATTTTGGGTGGTCAAGATCGATGACGGAGTGATTCAGGGGGGTAGTCCCGATATCGATTTGATTCCGACCGCCTTTGTCGATACAGTCCAAGAAGGCAGTTCGGTAAACAGCGATTTGTATATCAACAATGTCGGCAATGCCAGTCTATATTACGGCATTGCTGAAGGCGCAAACTGGATAAATGCAGTGCCGGATACCGGTGACGTGCCGACTGCTGAAGCAGATACTGCAGTCATAACTTTCGATGCTTCGTCTCTCACGCCCGGTACATATAACGGCGAGTTGATTATCAATTCCAACGACCCTGATGAACCCCAGGTGCTTCTGCCGGTTACATTGGTTGTCCAGGTAGGTGGTTGCAGTTATATCCCCGGCGATATCAACGGCAACGGCGCCGCCAACGGCATTGATGTGACGTTTGGCGTTTCCTTCTTCAAAGGTGGCATGCCCCCGCCCCATAACTGTCACCCGTTCTGCCCAGGCACGCCGGATCCTTTCTACGCGTCCGGCGATGTCAACGGGAGCTGCACCTTTAACGGGATAGACATAACCTACTTCGTGGCGTATTTAAAAGGCCTGCAGCCGGCGCTGCTCTTTTGTCCTGATTGCCCGCCGGTAACATCGGGGCCTCGGCATACCGAAATCAGGGGAGACTGCCTCGGGATTTCGGCTCTTGAAGATTCCAGTTATATGTACGTCGAGGCGATTGGAAATGAGCTGCATATCCATCACATGTACGCTACCTATCAATGCTGCCTAGAATATTTTGTCGATTACCAAATTGCCGGAAATGACATCACGGCAGTCGAGCAGGATTTTGGCCCGCCTTGTGATTGCCTATGCAGTTTCAATCTGGAATCAATTCTGTACGACCTGGCCGTGGGCGAATATGCTGTCACCTTAATCGGCATATATGGCGATACGGTGGGAGTGGATACCGCTTATATCGCGGGATATTAGCGCTCTTATGTGGTGTCAGGTCTTCAGACCTGGCACATTGGCCCTATTTTTCAAATACCATTTTCCCATCTATAATTGTCATGACCACGCCCGCGCCCTTGATATCGTCCGGCTTCATCTCGAATATGTTTTCAGAGAGCACCACGAAATCGGCGCGCTTGCCGATTGATATGGTGCCAGCGATGTCGTCATAACAACAGGCATACGCCGCGCCCTCGGCGTAGGCCTTTACCGCCTGATGGATTGTGATTCTCTCCTGGGGGTACCACGCCGGCCGCGTTTCATTCTGCCTTTTTCGGGTCACCGCCGCATGAATTCCGGCAATCGGGTCGGCCGTCTCGATTGGGGCATCGGAGCCAAACGCCAGCCGCGCGCGGGACGCCAGAAACGATTTGAACGGATAGGCGTAGCGCGAACGCTTTCCCCAGTATCTATCGGCGATGTCGCGGTCGGAGGTGGCGTGTATCGGCTGTACTGAGGCAATTATGCCATATCTCTCAAAGAGCCCGATATCCGATTTACGCAAGAGCTGGGCGTGTTCTATCCTCGGGCGAAGCCCCTTTTTAATGAAGGCTTGCGAGTATTTTCCAATTCCTCGGAGCGCCTGGTGGTTGCCCTTGTCGCCGATGGCATGCATGGCCACCGAGATGCCGGCATTTACGGCCCTGGAGACGAGGTCGTCGATCTCCTCGGGAGTGAGAGTCTCAACGCCGAAGTTATTCTTGGATTTTTCGTAAGGCCTGAACATCAATGCTGTCTGCGAACCCAGCGCCCCGTCGGCGAAAAGCTTCAGGCAACCGACCCGGATATGCTCCGTGCCGAATCCGGTATGGAATTTGAAATCAATAGCTCGCGCCAGGCCGGATTTGGGCACCATCTTGAAAACCCGAAGTTTGAGCTTTCCCTGGCGATCGAGCTCGTGGTAGATTGAAAATAGATCCTTGTCCTCGTCGCAATCGCCGCACCCTGTAATACCCAATTTCAACAGGTGCTCTTGCGCGCGACTAACGGAATCCATTTTGTCACTGTACGACATGGGCGGAATCTTATCGTAAAAATTCTCGGCGGCGTTTTCCATGAGTATGCCGGTCGGTTCGCCATTATTATCTTTCTCTATCACGCCACCCGGCGGGTCGGACGTCTTGGCATCGATACCGGCATGTTTTAAGGCCGCCGAATTAACCCACAGGAGATGCCCATCCTTGCTGCTCAGCGCCACCGGACTTGGGGTGATTGCATCCAATATGCCCTTGTCGGGGAAATTCTCGCCCCAGAGGTTTTTGTTCCAGCCGCGCCCGCGGAGCCACTGGCCGGACGCCAGCTTCGCCGCCGCCTCTAGAAGCATTTGCTTGATCTTCTCGAGCGAATCGACGCCATCCAAATTGACCCGCTTAAAACTTGTCCCCAAGCTCATCAGGTGCAAATGAGAGTCGATCATACCGGGGACAACAGCCCGCTTTTTCAGATCGACCGCCTTGAATCCGCGTCTGGATAGCGGCTTTATCCTGACATTGGGCCCGGCATCGATAATTAGCCCATCCTCTACGGCAATCGCCTGTGCACCGTCTGTTTTTCTGTCGAACGAATGGAATCTGCCATTGACGAAAATGATTTTATCGGCCATCCGTTTCCCCCATTACGTTATTCTCAGCATCCGATAATCCCCGTCGCGCCTGGTGACCCCCATCTGGTCGAGCTTTTCCAGAAGCGGGATAACATATTTACGGCTCGTCTTCAGGTGATTTTTTATATCTGATGCCGTGGCCCGACGTGATATCTTGAGGAATTCGGTCAGGCTTTCGACTATCTTTTCGAAATCGCGCCTGGTAAAGAGGATTCCCCCCTTCAACTCGACGATATCCCCCTTATCTCGCAGGAAATCGATGACAACCTCGTACTTGGGATCCTCATCGACCAGCTCTTTCCGGGTCGGCGACGACAGCGGGCTGGCCGAGAGGCGCGCGTGGAGCCGCCCCTGGAGACGCATCTGGTCGGGGTTGAGCTGCGCCTGGTGCCCGATGATTTTCAAAAGCCCTTTGTCGACCGCAATTTTGCCGGTCGAAACGAGATAGTCTATCACCACTGGCATTTGCTCCGGGCCGATCTTGAGTTTCTTTGCCAAAATCCCCGGCTCAAGCCCCTCGGACCATTGCCGACGGTCATGCTCATCACTTATTATCTGAAGCGCCGGCTCTGCAAATTTCTCCAGGAATTTGCGCGAGACGATGCTGTCACCGGCGATTGTAATTTCGTTCTGGTCTGCCAGAATTCTGATCGCTTGCTCCATCACCGATCTTTCGAACAGGATGTTCTGTAAGAGCCTTGAGACCGGCACGCGGACACCTTTTTCAAGTTCGGTCAGGACAATGACCTTCGGGGAAAACTCCGTCCTTTTTCGCAGTATCTCCGCGAGGAGTCCTTTGTTCTTGCTGATGGCCGAAAACTCCGTATCGAGCACCCGCCCACCGCCGATCGTCTCCTGCGGGCTGATTCGCCTGATAATGAATCTATCTCCGATTTTGGCGGCCACCTCCGATTTGAGCTTGAACCTTACGGGAGCCCGCTCGCCCGGTTTTAGAATATCGCGATCCAGCAGGTAGATTCGCCCGATGAGGTCGGCAGTGCCGAGAAGAAACGACACCTCACTTCCATTCCGGAGTGGCGATTTCGTTCCCGCGATAAGGCTCAACTCTCCGGCCACCTGCTGGGTCGGGGCTACGGTGCCGGGCAGACAAACCGCCTCGCCGCGCTCAATCGTGCTTTTATCGACGCCGGCCAAGTTGATGGCAACGCGACTTCCGGGTACCGCTTCATTTATCTTGCTTTTATGTGTCTGAAGGCTGCGGATACGCGATTTGGTTCCCGAGGGTTGGATCTCCACCTGTTGATCGAGCGTTAATTTCCCCTCCAGAAGCGTCCCCGTGACCACCGTGCCCATGCCTTGAATTGTGAATTTCCGGTCGATGAAGAGCCGGGCGGCGCCCAGGTCGGGCCGTTGCATCTGAACGGTCAGGAGCGAGTCAAGCGAACTCAGGACTGAGTCGACCCCGTCGCCGGTCAAAGTCGAGGTCGGCACGATTGGGCACCCCTCGAGGAAACTCCCCGTCAGATGCTCTCTGATGGACTCGATTTGGAGCTGAAGGTAATCGCTGTCGACCAGGTCTTTTTTGGTCAACGCCACCAGGCCTGTCTTGATATCGAGAAGGCTGATAATCTGAAAGTGTTCCTCGGTCTGCGGCATCCAGCCGTCGTCAGCGGCGATCACGAATATGACCGCGTCGATCCCACCTACGCCGGCCACCATGTTCTTAACGAATCGCTCATGCCCGGGCACGTCGACTATACCGACCTGGCGCCCTGATGGCAACGTGGCCCAGGCAAATCCCAGGTCGATTGTCATGCCGCGCTCTTTCTCCTCGGGCAGGCGATCGGGGTCGATACCTGTCATCTTGAGCACCAAGGACGACTTGCCGTGGTCGATATGTCCGGCGGTGCCGATTACAAACATGATCTGATAGCGTCGATTAGAGTGGGCATTTGCTCCGGCAGAACGGTCCTCAAATCTATCATGACCCCGTCCGATGTTGTCCTGCAGACGACAGGCGTCGAATAACCGAGAAGCTGTCGCGACAGGACCTGGGGGGCACCTTCGATTTTCACGCCGAAGCTTTCGAACTCGTACTCAGGCAACGACCCTCCTCCGAACGAACTTGTGAGCCTCGTGGGGATCACCCTTGAGTCGCTCACGGTCAATATAATTCCGTCCGCGCGCGCCCTGAGTTCATCCCGCTCCATTGAGGCCATCTCCCAACAGGGGAGAGGCTCGCCGCGAAGGTGGGCCAGGAGTGTCGCCTCCAGAAGACCGATGGTTAGCTTATCGAGCCTGAATGCCCTGTAGAGCGGGTCCTTGAGCAAAGCAACAATCATTTTCTCTTTGCCGACGATTAGGCCGGCCTGGGGGCCGCCCAGGAGCTTGTCACTCGAGAAGCAAACCAGGTCGGCTCCGGTCCTTATCGCCGATAGAATGCTTGGCTCGGAGAGTCTCGTGGCGAATGCGTCCGAATCGATCAAGCCCGAACCCAGGTCGTAGCAAAACGGCACTTTCATTTTACGGGCGAGGCCTGCAATGGCCGATGGTTCCGGCTCATCGGTGAAACCGCGTTGAACAAAATTGCTCTTATGCACATATAGAATAAGTGCGGTATTTTTATTTATTGCCCGCTCGTAATCGCTGAGGTTTGTCTTGTTTGTTGTGCCGACCTCGCGCAGTTTCGCTCCCGAACGCTCGATTATCTCCGGTATCCGAAACCCTCCGCCGATCTGAATCAACTGCCCGCGCGAAATGATGACCTCACGTCCCGCCCCGGCGATATTCGCTACTATCAGATATACGGCTGCGGCGTTGTTGTTGACCGCCATGCCGGCCTCGGCGCCGGAGAGCGCAGCCGCCATCCGTCCCGCCATGCGGCTGCGGGTGGATCGCTTGCCATCAACAAGATCGAATTCCAAATTCGAATAGCCGGTGACTGCATCCAAAAGCCCTTCGTAGGCGACTGGTGCTATTGGTGCCCGGCCAAGGTTAGTGTGAAGAATCACTCCCGTGCCATTGATTACCGGTTGAATCAGCTCTCGTCGGTATCTCGCAAAAAGCTCTACGATTCTCAGGACGATGTCATCCTTCGACGGCATCCCACTGGCCCGAGTCGCATCTTTCTTCATCCCTGAGGCTAATTTTTTGGCTTCCGTCGCGACAAAAGCAAACGACCACTTTTCGATCAGGGCTTTGAGCCGCTCATCCCCCAGGATTATCGAGATGCTCGGGAAATCGCGCATGGCCGGTGCCGATGCGGCCTTCTTGCACCCCGTTACTATTTTCTTAACACCCTTATCAGCCATTTCTCTTTTTCAATTACCTCGCCTATTCTGGAAAAACCGACATTACGGCTGGTCAGTTCAATTTCAAGCCTGGTCGCAAGTTCAGGGCTGATAGCTATCAGAAGCCCGCCCGAGGTCTGAGCATCGGCCAAAAGCAGCTTCTCGTGCTTTTCCAAGTTGTCAACCCACTCGGTATCGGGGCCTACGCTCAAGAGATTGGAGCGGCTCCCGCTCGGGAATTGATCGGCCTTGGCCAACTCCATCGCGCCCTTCATCACGGGCACGCTATCGAAATGCACCACCGCCATTTTGTTCGAGGCCGCCATCATCTGGCCGAGATGCCCAAGTAGTCCGTAGCCGGTGACATCGGTCACGGCGCATATGTCGGTGGCCAGCACCGCCTCCGAGGCCTCGCGGTTGAGCATTTTCATATATTTAACCGCCCCCTCGACAACATCCTTCGGGGCCTTGCCATTTTTAAGTGCCGTGGTGATAAGCCCAGTTCCCAGCGGCTTGGTCAGGTAGAGCAGGTCTCCGGCCTTGGCCGAGGCGTTGGTCAATACTTTCTTGGGATGCACAGCGCCGGTTACCGCCAGGCCATAGAAAGGCTCCGGCGATTTAACCGTATGTCCGCCCACTATCGGCATCCCGGCCTCCTCAGCTACGCTCAAGCCTCCGCGAATAATTTCGCGCAGCAATGACAGGGGCAGGATCTTCTCCGGGAAACCAACCACATTGAGGGCCGAGATCGGCTGGCCCCCCATGGCGTATAAGTCGGAGAGTGAATTAGCGGCTGCGATTGCCCCGAAGTCGAAAGCGTCATCCACGACCGGCGTGAAATAATCAACAGTCGTCACGATCGCCAAATCCTTTGACACCTCCACAACCCCGGCATCATCGAGCAGCTCCGGCCCTACGATCACGTTTTTATATCCATCCAGTTTGATATCGCCCAGCACCTGGACGAGTTCGCTTCGCGCCAGCTTTGACGCTCACCCGGCGCAGGCGACATACTGGGTCAATTTGAAAATTTCTTCCTTTTTATCCATAGACACCAATAATTTATGTGGCCAATATAATCATAATGATATTGTAAATTCAAGGCATTTGCATTTCCATTGTCCCTCAGGTTGGAAGCGTTTTTCCAACGACATCCTGAGGGCCTAAATTCCGATGTGATAATTTCGATAATTCGCAGCTTTTTGACCAAAATCAAGGACGAATGCCCTATAATCCCATTAGTTGGGGGTGATGGAAGAAATAATGGAGAAAAAGGGTACGCCGAGAGCGGCTATCCGCAGGCCCAGGCGAGACAAGAGCCTCCTCAACAATGGCTTTAAGATGCGGACAGCCATCCAGTATGGGTTTCTGGCCGTCAGCCTGATAATCGGTGTGCAATTTTACATATGGTATCGCCATTTTGCGACCGGCGGCCAATCGCTTTACGTTCCCCGGCCCGGTGGTGTTGAGGGTTTCCTGCCCCTCTCCGGCCTGATAGGCCTCAAATACTGGCTTGCCTCCGGCGTGTTCAACATCATTCACCCCGCGGCCATCGTTATCTTATTGGCGATATTATCCGTCAGCCTGGTTTTCAAGAAAAGCTTTTGCTCTTTCATTTGTCCGGTGGGTTTGATCTCCGAGTGGTTCTGGAAACTCGGGCGAAAACTTTTCGGCAAGAAATTCGTGATGCCGTTCGGCTGGAAAATGCCCCGTTGGCTCGATTACCCATTGCGCTCGCTCAAATACCTGCTCCTGCTGTTTTTCGTCAATGCCATTCTGATAAGCATGAACACCGAGGCGCTCCGCGAATTCATAAATTCGCCGTACAACAAGATCGCCGATGTCAAAATGCTGCTTTTCTTTGTCGGCATGTCCCGTTTTACTGCCGGCGTGATAATCCTTCTGGCTGTAGTTTCAATTTTCATATCCAATTTTTGGTGTCGCTACCTCTGCCCCTACGGCGCGCTCCTGGGGGCCTTGAGCTTCCCGAGCCCTGTCAAAATCAAGCGCAATAAATCAACGTGCGATGACTGCATGGCCTGTACGCGGGTCTGCCCGGCCATGATTAATGCTCACAAGGCCGGAATTGTCCGCTCCGACGAATGCACCAGTTGCCTGTCGTGTGTCAGGGCCTGCCCGATCGACAATACGCTTTATCCGGCGATCTACGGTAAAAAGAAACTTAATGCCCGCACTGTAGCGGTCGGTGTATTGGCCATATTCCTAATCTTTTGGATAGGAGGAAGGGTTACCGGTTATTGGAAGAATAACGTCACCAACCAGGAATATATGTATCATATCCAGCATAGGGATGGCTTGGAGTACAATCATATCAGATAAAATCTGGCTATATTTCATTGCCAAGGCCCCGCTGCGAATACCACCCCGCAGCGGGGCTCGCTTTTTTACGTCTAACAGGCACATGCCTCTTCAACATGCCGGCGGAGGTGTGAATAGCATAATACCTGGCGCTGCAGGCTTATAAGCAAGTCAAATCAGTTATATATTTCTGGCCTTAAACATGGTATTCATAGAGTCATCATAGCATCATTGCGCTTTTCAATATTATTTACTAAATTACGGCAGATGGTAAAAGCGAATGCCTGGGGTTTAATTTTGGGCGACCCATATGGGTCCTGAGGGATGGGAGTAGATCGTGGAAAATCTAATTTACCTCGATAACGCGGCCACCGCCTGGCCGAAACCCGAATCGGTCTATAAATTCATGGTCGATTTTTATCAGCGCTGCGGTGTCAATCCCGGCCGCTCCGGATTCGATCTGGCAATCGAGGCCGGCAACATTGTCGAGGACCTTCGCAAGCGCCTGACCAAATTTTTCGGCGGAGACCCCGAGACCCCCGAACGCCTCTGTTTCGCTTATAATGCCACCGACGCTCTCAACCTCATCATCTGGGGGCTCCTTTGTCCAGGCGACCATGTCGTTACGACCAACCTGGAGCACAACTCCGTTATCAGACCAATAAATCATCTTGTCCGCGATCATGCTGTTGAGGTTGCCTATGTCCCATTCGATTCCAACGGTTTTGTCAATCCGGATGACATAAGAGCCGCATTTAAAAAAAATACGAAACTTGTCGTGGTCAATCACGGCTCCAACGTCTTGGGCACGGTCCAGCCTCTCAAGGAAATCGGCAGAGTATGCAAGGAGGCGGATATATTGTTTGCGGCCGATACGTCGCAGACAGCAGGCGTCGTCCCGATCAACATGAAAGAGATGAATATCGATGTCATCGCGTTCACCGGCCACAAGGCGCTTATGGGATGTACCGGTATCGGCGGGCTTTGCGTGCGCAATGATGTCGAAATCCGTCATACACGCGCCGGCGGCACGGGGGTTGATTCGATCAACCCCTACCATTTGGAGCGCTACCCCTACCGCATGGAGTATGGCACACCCAACATGGTCGGCATAGCTGCCCTCTGGGCCGGACAGGATTGGATAGACCAGGCGGGAATTGAAAGTATCCACGGCCAGGAAATGCGCCTGACACGCAGGTTGGTTAATGGATTTAAGGAGATCGAGGGCGTCAGGATCTATTGTTGCGATAACCTGGAGAATCATCTTTCGACAGTCACCATGAATATCGAGGGTATGGACGCGGCCAATGTTGGCACCTGGCTCGATGTCGATTACAATGTCGCCACCAGGACCGGCCTGCACTGCGCGCCGCTGGTGCATAAGCAGCTCGGCACCGCCGAACTCAAGGGCGCGGTGCGCTTCTCTATCGGGCCGTTCAATACCGACCAGCATATCGACCACGCGGTCAACGCCGTGGCCGAGATAGCCTCGTGGGTGCGCGAGCAGCGGATTAAAGTGTAAGAAATTCATTGTTGGCCATGCGCCCTGAACCCCGGCCATTTCCGCATGCGTTAGGATGTAGTCGATTTATAACATGTACTGGGGTCTAGTTTGCATTTTCAGACTTCAGAAGTGCTCAGGGCACCAGATTATGTTTCAGCATATTGTCCGTTGCTTAGGGAAATCATTCAAACAAGAAGGCCAAGCTACAGCTATGCAGGCGCTCAATATATTGAGCGCCTGCATAGTAATAATAATGTTCTCATTTCATTCCATATAATCTCTATGCCCGCGGCGCACCCTACTTGTCAGATACTCGGCTTTTATTAATATCCAGCGAAATACCGTCGCCTTGCCTTATATATACTGTCCTATGCGGAAACGGTATCTCTATCCCCAGCCGGTCGAATTCGTTTTTCACTTTAAGTCGGAATACGCGGGCGAGATCCCATTGAGTCAAGGGATCGGTCTTGAAGAGCACCTTGACATTCACGGCTGATTCTCCCAGCGAATCAA
>Ga0315293_10002550_pt1 | contig 17474 bp, 18 predicted proteins | sample YL17G13_20_MG_FD_203071 | JGI IMG/M metagenome (GOLD analysis project Ga0315293, IMG submission 203071) | Sediment microbial communities from Yellowstone Lake, YNP, Wyoming, USA - YL17G13_20 | ecosystem: Environmental > Aquatic > Freshwater > Lake > Sediment | place: USA: Wyoming | collected...
CGCCACCAGCAAATCGTCTCCGACGGTGCCATAAATGCTGACTTGGCCGCCGGTCACTCGCACATCATCGCCCACATTGCCGCGGATGATTACCGTGCCGCCAGCCACTAAAACATCCCCACTGACATTAGCATTTACTTCTACTGTGCCGCCGCAGGCCGTCAGGTCACCTTGAATCGGTTTTTCAATATTAATACTTGCGCCAGCCGCATAAAGGTCATCATTTAACGGATTTTTTATTACCACCGAGCCGTCTTCCGGTGCCAAAAAGGTCGGTGCTGCCATCACGGGCATCGCTGTCAGCGCCAATACTGCCACTAGACCCGCAAAAATCAACTTTCTCATATACAAAGGTTAAAAAAATATTATTGTGTTTCCATTATACCCCTAGAAAGAAAAACAGAGGGAGTTCCGTAGAACTCCCTGGTGACAAGATACACTTACGCCACCCGGCCGCCCAGCAATTTGAGTCGGCGGTGGCGCCGGAACAGGGCATCGACCCACCGCTTCAACCATTCCCTCACGGCACACACCTCCTCACAACGTAAGTCACCGCCCCTAGTATAAGACACAATTTTGGATTCCGTTATACTGAGTGTATGGCAATTTCCATCAAATTCATCGGTGCGGCCGGCATGGTCACCGGCTCAAGCTACTTGGTCACCACCCCAACGGCTAAATTTTTAGTTGACTGCGGTTTATTTCAGGGCGGCTACGAGGCCGATAAAAAAAATTACCAGCCCTTCCCCTACAATCCCCAAGAGCTGGATTTTATGATTCTGACTCACTCGCACCTAGACCATTGCGGCTTGACTCCCAAACTCGTCCGCAATGGTTTTTGCAAGAAGATTTTTTCCACTCCCGCCACGCGTGAGTTAGCCGAAGCGCTGCTAACCGATGCCGCCCACATTCAAGAACATGGTGCAACCGAGCGGAACATCGAAGTCCTGTTTGCTCGCAAGGATGTGGACAATGCGTTAAAGCTATTTGAAACCTATAACTACGGCAAAACCGTCGCTATCGGCAATATTAAAATCCGGTTCCAGGACGCCGGCCATATTTTGGGCGCGTCAATTGTAGAAATCTGGGCGGACGGTAAAAAAATCGTTTTCTCTGGCGATCTGGGCAACAGCCCAGTCCCTATTATGAAAGATCCCACTATTATCCCTGAAGCTGATTATGTAATCTGTGAATCCACTTATGGTGACCGGCTTCACGAACCTCCCATCAACCGCGAAAAAAAATTACTTGCCGCCATTCGCCACGCCCACAAACGCAATGCTAAGCTCATCATTCCCGCTTTTGCGTTGGAGCGCAGTCAGGATTTGCTTTATACCCTTAATCTCTTTCGCAACACCAACCAACTGCCGCACATTCCAATTATTTTAGACAGCCCGTTAGCAATTAAGGTTACTGAGATTTATAAACGCTACACCAAATTATTTGATGAAACTTTCCAAAAATATTTAAAGACGGACAAAGATTTATTTAATTTCCCCGGATTTAATCAAACTATTACTACCCAGGAATCCAAGGCCATCAACGAGCTCCAGGGCGCAGCGGTAATTATTGCCGGCTCCGGCATGGCTGATGGCGGCCGAGTCCAGCATCATCTCATCCATCATCTCGACGAAACTAACGCCCAAGTGGTCTTCGTCGGTTTTTGTACCCCTGGCACGCTCGGCCGCAAATTAATTGACGGCGCCACCAAGGTTCGCATTATGGATCAAGTCGTCAGCGTTCGCGCTACTATCCGTTCCATCAGTTCTTTTTCCGCTCATGCCGATCAAAAGGGTTTAATCAGTTGGCTCACTGGCTTTACCACTAACCCCACGATCATTCTCACTCACGGTGAAGACGAGGCACGGATAATTTTGTCAAACAAAATCATCCGCCAACTAAAGCGGAAAGTTATTCTCCCCAAAGCCGGACAGCAAATATCCCTGGACTAACGCGTTGATACAACGCACATAATCGTGGGCATGGGTGTTGATGGGTTACCATGTTTCACCCACTGGCCGTTTTGGCAAATCCAATTATCCTCCGGCGTCCAAAACCGCCAAATGGCCAGCCCCACCAGCAAAATAATTATAACCCACCAAACTGTCTTCATAAATCTATTTTACACCGCTCCCAGTATCCCAATCACCACCCCAATTGCAGCAAACACCGCCCCAATTACCCAAAATCTCATAGTTACTTTCGGTTCCGGCCAGCCAATCGCCTCAAAGTGATGATGAATCGGCGCAATCAGGAACAACTTGCGTTTATAAATTTTTCGGTAAGCCATCTGAAGTAAAACTGACAAAGTTTCAATGAATGGAATAAACGCCACAAACGGCAGCACCGCCAAACCCACTCCGCCTTTAATTAACATCGCCACCACGCCCAGCGTCGCACCGAATGCTAATGAATAAGTGTCGCCCCCAAAGAATCTAGCCGGGAAAATATTGAACCACAAGTAGGCCAAAATCACGCCGACGACCGTCCCGCAGAAAATTGCTAAACTATTTTGCCCATTCACCATCGCTAGCAACCCATATGCTGAAAAAGCGATGGCAAACAACCCGCCCGATAATCCATCCAGACCGTCGGAAATGTTAAATGCATTAGCCGCTCCGACGATTACGAACATAAAGATGGGAATGTACCACCAGCCCAGCATAAATTCACCAACCCCCGGCAGAAGGACACTATTAAACCCAAGTTTGTAATAGAACCACCAAGCACCCAATGCGGCAATTAGAAGCAACCAGAGCATTTTATGGCGCGCCCGCACCCCCCTCACCCCGCCAATCCCGCGAATGTTAAACCAATCATCCACTGCCCCAATAATACCGACCGCCAGCAATGAAAATAATGGCAGATAGGTCTGGGACCGAGTCAGATTGAATTTCAATGACACCAAAATCACCACTAACCAATACAAAATCCCGGCCATCGTCGGGATGTGCCGGGTATGCTTGGCCGCGTGAAGCTGTTGATACACCGTCGCTTGTTGGCCGTACAAAGTTTCTTCCTTGGGCTGCTTCCAATAACGGTATTTATATAAAAAGTTAGACCAAAATGGGGTCGCCAGCAACGCCACGAAAAAACTAATCGTGGTGATGATGAAAATTCTTAATATTTCTGTCTGTAGTAAAGCTTCCTGCATTGCGAGTTATTGAGCCAACAGTTTGCCCACTAATCGGTCCAAATGAATGGCGCGCGACGCCTTTACTAACACAGTATCACCATCTTGTAAGATGGGCAAAAGCTGGCTGACAGTTTCATCTACACGTGGACGTTCCGCGTCCCAAATTAGTTTCACAATGTTTTGCGGCGGCATGCCAGCGCCCATCGCCCCCTCCGCGATCAATTCCCCTTCTTGGCCTATCACTATCAACAAATCAGTTAATTTAGCCGCCCATTCGCCCACCTGCCGATGGCTCAATGGGGAGACCATGCCTAGCTCCCGCATCCCGCCCAAAATCGCCACCTTCCGGCCCTTGGCCAGCTCCCGTAAACCCTGCAACCCTGCCCGCATCGACTCCGGGCTGGCATTGTAGGTATCGTCAATAATCATCCATCGGCCGGCATTTTTTACTTCAAATCTCCCGCTAATCGCCCGATAGCCGCCTAGCCCTTGCTTAATTTGGATCGGTGTCAAACCGAATTCTTCGCCCACCGCCATAGCCATTAGCCCAGCCAGAGCGAAGTGCCTGCCTTGTGGTAATGTCGCCGTTAGTGCGCCCCCGGGACCGTGCAGAATGTATTGAAAACTGGCGTCAGCGTCTTCTGCCCAATAATTATTGAAATTGTTCCAGCCGAAAGTTACCTTACGTTTGGCGCTGTCATGAATAAATTGCTGGCACTCGTCGCACTCGCCATTAATCACCGCCAACCCATCCGGCTTCAGCGCGTCAGTCAGTAATAATTTTTCCGCCGTCAATTCCGCTTGGTCTTTATAAAATTCTAAATGCGAATTGCCAATGGTAGTAACTACCGCTACATCATATTTAAACCATCGGTTGAACCAGCGGATATCCCCCGGCCGATCCGCCGCCATTTCCAGCACCAAAACCACCGGATAATTCTGCCGTGCTATTAGTTTGGCCACCCCCTTCGCGCACAACATAAAAAATTGCGGCAAACTAATTCGGGCTTTTCCGCTCGCCGTGAACTCCGGCTCAAAGCCCGGAGCAATCACCGACGCGGCAATCCCCCATTCGGTATTAGCATTATATAAACTTCGCTGGACATCATAAGTCTGGCGCAGCACCGAATACACCGCCTCCTTGGTCGTAGTTTTCCCCACACTGCCAGTAATGGCCACTATTTTTACGCGGTATTTCCGAGCGATCGACTTGGCCAGCCAGCCCAACAGATTTAGAGCTAGTTTTTTCACCCCCCTATGATACGCAAAAAACCGCCTCCAGACCAGTATTATCATGGGGGTGGAGATAGGAACAGAGCCGCCTGCCCTTTAGGGTTGGCTTCGCCGACGGCTCAATGAGGAAAGAACACACCCCCGTTCTTCCCTCATAATTTTTATCTGGTCGGCGGTATCCGCCAGTAATCTAATAGGAATTTGGCAACCTTACCAAACAATGGTGCTGCCGAGTTTTCGGCATAAACCACATCTTTGGGCCGATCGATTCTTACTAACATCACGAACCTTGGGTTCTCCACTGGACCAAACCCGACAAAAGTACCGATGGTTGAACCGATTCCTTCGGCAATATAGCCACCAGTTTTAGGATCTGGGATCTGCGCCGTACCAGTTTTACCGGCAATAAAGTAGCCCGGAACACCCGCTTGTTTACCATGACCGCGTTCTACCACTCCCACCATCATTGCGGAAATCAACTGCGCGGTCTGCGGTGAAATGGCCTGCCCCCTCACGTCTGGCCCAACACTCACCGCGCCCGACGGATACAAAATCCTGTCCACCAAATGCGGCTGTAGCAATTTGCCGTCGTTAGCAATTGCCCCGACTGCCGCCAGCATTTGTATTGGTGTTACTGCGATGCCCTGACCGAAAGCCATCGTCGCCAAATCCACCTCGCTCCAATTACGCAGTTCTTTAACATGGGTCGATACCTCTCCCGCCGCCTCCACTCCGGTCGGTTTCAAAAATCCAAATTGATCTAAATATTTGCGGAATAAATTCTTGCCCAACTTCTGAACCACAAACACCGCGCCGGTATTGAGTGATTTCTCCAGCACCTGAGTCATTGTTTGCAAACCATGTGCTAGTTGATCCGAGTTTTTAATCGTTCTATCATTCACCTCCACCTGGCCAATATCGGTGTAGGTCGTACTGGGTGACACCAGGCCGGCATCAATCCCGGCTGCCATCGTAATCACCTTGAACACCGAGCCCGGCTCATATGCCTGAGTGGTGTTCATATTAGTAAACAATTCAAGGGGTTCTGTATTGTAATTGTTAGGATTAAAATTAGGATAAGCCGCCATCGCGATGATTTTGCCTGTCTTTGGATCCATTACAATTACACTCCCCCGATCAGCTTTGTGTTTTTCCACGGCCTCTTTTAATGCCTTTTCCACCTGGTACTGGATCGCTCGATCAATCGTCAGCACTACATCCAATCCGTCTTCTGGATTTACCGATTCGCGTTTACCGATAGCAATTTGCTGGCCGAAAGTATCCTGCTCCGCTTCCAATAGCCCGGCTTTGCCGCCCAGCTGTTTGTCCAAATATCCCTCCACTCCGTACTGCCCCTTGCCGTCGCGGTTCACAAATCCCAATACCTGAGCCGCCATTGTCCCTTCAGGATAATAACGGTACTGCTCCGGCGCTAAGTAGACGCCAGCCAAATCCAAATCGGCAATTTGCTGGGCTTCCTTTTCTTCGATCTTCCGTTTAATCGGCGGTAAATATTTCGCCTTAGAAGAAAGTTTGGTAATCAAATCACTTTCCTCAATGCCGCTGCCGGAGAGAAATGGCATCAGCTTGCTCGCCACTAGCTCCGGCCGTTTAATCTGCGAGGGTACCACCTGCAACGCGAACAACGTTACATTAGTTGCCAGCGGGTACAAATCCTGCTCGCCCTTTTCTTCTACAAACACTTTTCCTCTTTGTGCCGGTACCACTTGGCTACTGACATGTTGCTGGCGCGCCAGCTCAGCATAATGCCGATAACCGATCACCTGCCGTTCGAACAACATACTCACCAACATAAAAAACATCAGACCAAACAGCCCGGTAACCAAACTGATCCGATACCGCTGTTCAAATTGTAACGACGTCGCCCTGTCCAACATACTTTTCCATTATACCCGGCCATCCGGCCATAGGTATCCAAGGTTTTATTTCTCTATTCGGCCTTTCGGCAGAGAGTCGTCCTTCTGTTCCCCCCTCCGCCATTGGAGCTTGAGCGTACTGAATCAATAAAATTAGCGCTGACGAAGGCGCTGTTTGAAGCCCGTAGGGCAAGTTCGCCGTAAGTGAAGAAAGCTAATTTTATTAGATGAATAGCCCCAAAGGGGTCCCTCTGGGACGAAAGCGACTGGCGAGCGGCTTCGGTTACTTTCCCCAAGAGGAAAGTAACCGCCATCCAAGCGTGGCGGAGACGCTTGAAAAAGAAAAACAAAAAAATCCTGAAACAAATTCAGAACAACAAAAAGAAAAAAACTATCTCTGTGCCAGCGCCGTGTAGCTAGGCAAATAAGTATAATGTTGCGACGGCACCAGCTTCGGCACAAACGTCACCGGCTTTGCTGGTTCAGTAGTAGTTGCATCCTGTTTATCTTTGTCACCCACTTGCACCTCACCGGTCGCACCCTCATCAATCACCTGTAGGGACTTTAACCGTGCCGCTTCTACTTCCAACCGCTGGTTCTGCGCCTCCAAATCGCGGTTGCCCAACTCCAACATTCGAAGTTCAGTACCCTTATTGGAAACCACATTAACGATCACAAAATAAAATCCGCCTACCAGGAAAAACAGCGCTAGCATCAAATAGGCCACCGATTTCGGGCGCAAGTTAAACCGCTTGGCAATATTGAAACTGGGTAGCTTAAAATTGATTCGCTTTCTCATATTTTCTCAATCACTCTCAATTTGGCACTGCGAGAGCGCGGATTGCGCTTTTGCTCCTCCCAAGAAGGTGCAAGTGCCTTCTTGGAAAGGAGTTTGATTCTCCCCCCAGTGGCCTGGTTTTTAAATAAATTTTTAACGATTCTGTCCTCTAGTGAATGGAAGGAAATAACTGCGAGGCGCCCACCGGGCTTTAGTAGGTCGATAGCTTTCGGCAGTGCTTCCTGCAGGGCCCGCAATTCCTCATTGGTCGCAATTCGCAAGGCCTGGAACACCCGAGTGGCCGGATGGATCTTCCCTGGGCGACCACCGACGATTTCCACTACATCTCGGGTAGTCGCAATTGGCCGGTGCTTCCGAAACTCCAACACTCGCTTGGTAATCGCTTCCGCCCTAGGTTCTTCGCCGAATTCCTGAAAAATCCTTACTAACTCGCCGAAGCTGGCATGGTTGATAATCTCCGCCGCCGTAGTGCCTCCCAACGCTGGGTCCATCCGCATATCTAAAGGAGCATTATGTAAAAACGAAAAACCTCGTTCTCCACTCTCTAGTTGAAGAGATGAGACACCGAGGTCGAAAAGTAATCCATCAACACCTTGGGATCCGCCGGCATGTTGAACCAGTTGAATAAGATCACGGAAATTGCCGTGGACCAAAACCACTCTGTCGGCGTAAGATTTAAGGTTTTCTCTTGCGTTGTGTAGGGCTTGTTCATCTTGATCAATTCCAATCAATCGTCCTTTTGGGCTAAGACGTTCGGCTAACTGCCGGGCGTGGCCCCCCAGTCCAACTGTGGCATCCACTAAAATGTCATTCGGTTGCGGGTCAAGCCATTTGATGACTTCTTCGGCCAGCACCGGAATGTGTTGGAATCTGGACATAATTATTAATTAGTTTTCAAATTCGCCGGCAACTCAACAAGAATGGGAGGTTGTCGAATTGTGAGTACCCAAGGGGTTGGGTGTAGGTCTAACGCTAACTTTTTTTAGGAGGTGAAAAGTTTGCGGATAATGACTAGATAACTAATTGTGTGTCAAGTTGCCGGCGAACACCCGAATGTTTTAAATAAACAATGCTTCTGCCATTTTTTCTGATTCTTTTTCAGTCTTTTTCTTGTATTCTTCCCACTTCTTTTCATTCCAGATTTCTAAGCGGCTCATTAAGCCCGCAATCACGGAAATTCCTTTTAAGCCCGCGAAGTCGATTAAATATCTTGGCAGGTTGATTCGCCCCTGCGAATCAACCTCCACTGCCATCGCGCCTGCAATCATCAACCGGGCGAACGCCCGCGCGTTGCTTTGGGAAATTGGCATCTGCGTGAGTTTCATGACCAACTTATTCCACTCATCCGGCATATATAAGAATAAACAGCCGTCGAGCCCTTTGGTCACTACTGCTCCTTTTTTCAAATTGCTGCGGAATTTTGAAGGAATGGCAAGTCGTCCCTTGTCGTCTAATTGATGCCGATACTCCCCGATAAACAAGTTATCCACTTTTTCCTCCACTTATCCCCACATTTCTCCACAACGTTTTTATCATACACCACTTATATTTTAATCTTCAACACTTTTAATTTTAAAAGTTAATAATTCACCGCCAGGGCGAATTATCCGCACACCAAAACCGGCGGACACCCAAGTTGTCCACACTGATTTTTACTAAACCGAACAAAAAAAGGGGCCTTCCGCGAATCTCTGGCTGAATCCTACTTACGGCAAGGCCCAGGGGTACAGAGACGGGTAGGGCTGGGGTGCAATCCCCAACTGCCCTACCCACCAATTGCTTTGGGAATCGCAGCCGCAATGTATCAAAACAACCCCTACCGGTCAATTGATCGTTACCTTGCCCGTCCCCCAGTCACCCAATCGTGGTCAGCTCTTAGACTTCTTCACTTTCACAAAAATTAAATTGCCTCCTTTGGGATAACCCTTAGGGGGCAATTTAGTGTTGTGCAGGGTGGTTGGGGAAATCAAGAAAACAGGATGCAGTTACCCATATTGGGCACCAACTTATTGATTTTCGCCTCCCACTGGTTAATCTCGGCGCGGGCCTGATCAGCCAGGTCTTTGTTCCGCTGATCAGCCAGTCGCCGCAACTCTCGTTGCTCTACCACCGTAAAGTTGTGCCAGAAGGCCTGGGCGCTGGCTTTCCGCATCGCTTCAAGAAGCTCTGGGTGGTTCTTCGCCTGCTGAATTGCGCCCTTTGCCTGCTCAAAGTTCAACTACCTCACCTCCTTGCCGCCCAAGACGGCCGTAGTATGACTGCACTAACTTTGCACCAATTACCCGCCTCCCGTCAACCCTTTTCGTTATTTCACCACGGTGAAATAACACCAGCTTACATATCCGAACAAACAAATAGACACCCACTTAGGGTATCTATTTTAAAACCCAACTACCGTCTAAGTTAGATAGGGTTTTCGGTATCAGCTGGCCCGCAACATTCCATCTCTCCGCCGCACTTGTCGCACTTTGGCTTATCCATCGTGTGATCACATTTCCCACAATGCATCTTACCGTCTTTTTCCTCCATGTGCTGTTCACAACACTGCTGGCAATCTTTTTCCTCGCCGCAACTTTTGCACTTGTACTTACAATTCATATTCATACACTCTCCTATTCTTTATCACTATATCTATTCTTATCGTACCAAACCCGTCAAATCCTACCCCGTTTTTCCCTCTTCGCAAAAACTTTTACCGTAACTTCTTCTCCAAAAACTCTTCTATCTCAGAAATCTTGATCCGTTTTTGCTTCATGGAATCTCTGTCCCTGACGGTAACACTATCATCCTCCAAACTATCAAAATCCACCGTAATACAAATTGGCGTCCCAATTTCATCCTGTCGCCGGTACCGCCGACCAATTGTGCCGGATTCGTCATATTCCACAAAATATTTTTCCTTCAGCTGATGATAGATTTCCTTGGCCCGCATCACCAACGCTTCTTTTTTAATTAATGGAAAAATCGCCGCCTTAATTGGCGCCAGCCGAGGATTAAACCGCAACACGATCCGCTCTTCCCCTTCTACTTTCTCGTTATCATATGCGTCGATCAGAAAAGCCAGCACTGCTCTGTCCACCCCGCCAGACGGCTCCACCACAAACGGCAGAATCTTCGTCTTAGTTTCTTCATCAAAATATTTCAATTCCTGCCCCGAAAACTTTTCATGCTGACTCAAATCATAATTTCCCCTGTTAGCAATTCCCTCCAGTTCACTAAATCCAAACGGAAAATTATATTCGATGTCCGTCACCGTCACAGCATAATGCGCCAAGTCACTTTTGGGATGTTCATGCAATCGCAAATTGGCGGAATTGATGCCCAAACCCTTATACCATTCAGATCTCACCTTCACCCACTCATCAAAGACCTTCTTTGCCTCAAGGGCACTTTTAACAAAGTATTCAATTTCAAATTGTTCGAACTCGCGAGTGCGAAAAGTAAAATTCCCCGGCGTAATTTCATTCCGGAAAGATTTCCCGATTTGCGCCACCCCAAACGGCAATTTATTCCGAGTAGTATCCAGAATAGTTTTAAAATCCACAAATATTCCCTGCGCCGTTTCCGGCCGCAAGTAAACCATGCTCGCTGTATCTTCCGTCGGCCCGGCATGGGTTTTGAACATCATATTGAACTGGCGCGCCTCCGTCAGCTCTCCCCCGCACTCGGGACAGGTTTTGCCATCAGTATCATCTCCCTTGAACCGTTTCTTGCATTTTTTGCAATCTACCAACGGATCAGTAAAATTCTCTAAATGTCCGCTTGCCTCCCAGACCCTGGGATTCATCAAAATTGAGCTATCCAAGCCGACAATATCACTCCGCTTCATCACCATATCCGTCCACCACGCCTGTTTTACATTATTTTTAAGCAAAACTCCGTACGGGCCATAGTCCCACGCATTGGCAAACCCGCCGTAAATCTCCGAACTGGGATACACAAAACCGCGCCTCTTGGCGACATTTACAATATCATCCATTGTTACTTTACTCTTGTCCATCTACTACCAAATGTACTTTAGCAACCAATTCCGGTGTGAATTCCACCCCCACCAAATGTTCTCCAGTTTGTTTGACAGCATCCCAGAATCTAATTGTGTCAGATGCAACTTTCATCCCTAAATCATCCATAATCGCTTGCACCACTTGGTCTTCGTGAATTGCGGAAAACAGCCCGCCTTTAGCATTGGCCTTCGCTCCGATGCGAATTGTCTTGTCGCTTAGCTTATCGAACAACTCTTGCGCCTCCGATATCTCCATTGCCTGCTCCTGTTTTCTTTGCGCCCCCTGCCGAGCCCAACTTACCTTCGCTCCGCCCGTCGCTGCTTGTGCCAAACCCAAGGCCAAGAGATAGTTTCGCCCGTAACCATCTGCCACCTGTTTGAGTTCGCCTTTCCGACCCACCCCACGGACATCTTTTAGAAGAATAATTTCCATAACCACCTTTCTACTATATCTGTAAATTACTAACCAGCCAAAAGCTTCTTCGCTTCTTCCAACTGCACATCGGTGGTTTCCTTGCCGGTCAGTTTCACTTCCTTGTCTGGCTTGATGCCGGCATCGCTGATGGAAGTACCTTTCGGCGTGTACCATTTGGCCACGGTCACCCGCAATGCTGAACCATCCGGAAAATCTTCCACCTCTTGCACACTGCCCTTGCCGTAGGTTGTCTCGCCGACGATCTTGGCTCTGCCGGTATCTTGCAACGCCCCCGCCACGATTTCCGCCGAGCTAGCGCTACCCTTGTTTACCAACACTACCAGCGGGATATCTAACAACCTCCCACTCCCATCCGCCGAGAACAAAGTTTTGTCGCCCGTTTTCATTCTCTCTTCTACGATCACACCCTCTTTCAAAAATTCATTCGCCACTTTCACACCGGAGTCCAAAAATCCGCCGGGATTGTTCCGCAAATCCAGCACCATGCCCCTGGCTCCCTCGGCAATCACTTTATTTACCGCCGTTTTAAATCCGGCGTCGGTGTCATTGGCAAACCGATTAATCCGCACAGTGGCAATTTTGTCCTTGTCAATTTCATACGCCACACTTTCCCGCTTGATTACCTCACGGGAGATTTTTAAAGTCATCGGATCTTTCACCCCGTCGCGATTAATCACCAATGTCACTTGGCTGCCAGCCGGCCCCTTGATCTTGGCCAACACTCCGTTAAATGTCATCCCCACCACCGACTGGCCGTCAATCGACATAATTCGGTCATGCGGTTTCAACCCGGCAGCTTCTGCCGGCGAATCTTTTAGCGGCGTCACTACCACCAATACCCCATCCACCACATCCAACTCCGCGCCAATCCCCTCATAACTGCCGTTTAAAGCATCAAAAAATTGTTTGTTCTCACTCGGGTCGGCGAAAATTGTGTACGGATCACCTAAGCCCGCCACCAACCCTTTAATACTGCCATAAAGCATATTCTGCGCGTTGGTGTTGCCATAATATTTTTCCTGCAATTTGCCGGCCACATCCCAAAACAAACTAAAATCTGTTTTGCCCAGTTGCTTATGCTGCAATTCCTGTCGAAATACCGCTGCGTAGTTGTTGGCAGTAATCTTGCCGTAATACCCCTGCGTCACACCAAAAAAGTAGACCGCCACCAGCAAAATGATACCCGCCCCCGCGATCGCTAAATTCTTGAATTTACTGTTCATCAATACAAAACCAACCCCTGAAAGTATTTTAACATGCCAACACAAAAAGAGGGCGACGGGCTCTCCCGTCGCCCCGGCGGCTCCTTGCCCACATAGCCGCCCCAATACCAGCTGTGCGTCCCTTCCGTGTTGTAGCAGAAGGGACATTTGCAGTATAACAAAGTCACTCCGCTAGAAAAGAGGATGACGGAGGAGCCGTCGTCCAAGGGAGGTAGGGTTTGCCCCTTCCACAAGCCAGGGGGATCAGCGGAAAGGACACTCGCAGTATAACAAAAAAAAGGCGACATATGTTCAAATGTCCTGTCTGCGTTCATGTTGGGTTACCCTGCTAGATATTCCAACGGATTCCTCGCCTGCCCATTCAACCAAACTTCAAAGTGAAGATGCGGCCCCGTCGTCAGCCAACCCGCTCCGACTGTCCCAGGTGTTGCTCCCGTCGAACCGATTACCGACCCCACCGGCACAAATTGCCCCGTGGTCACCGACACCCCGCTGACATGGCCATAGACCGTCACCATGCCGTTACCATGATCCAACATAATGTATGAATATGACGTAGTGCCGTCGAACCTAACCTTCAACACATAAGCGTCTGCCGGCGCCCTAATCGGCGTCCCCTGTGGTGTGGCAATATCAATGGCGTTATGCACCAACTTGAAGTGGCCGTAATATTCGTCATCGTGAAAACCGGCCGTGATCATTCGTGAAGGGATTGGCCACAGCAGTGAATACTTGCCCTGATTCAATACCCCGCGCCGCGAGCCAGCCGCTAGCCGGGCGATATCATTTTCCAGCTTCTGCTGTTCGAGTACGGACGCCTCGATCTTCTTTTGGTACTCCGCTTCGGTCAGCTTAGTATCATGCAATATCGACTCCTTGGCCTGTGCCTGCACATTTAAGCTATTTTGCTCCAACGCCCTGGCCGCCTGTAGTTCCTTCAGTTGTTTGTCAGCTGCCTCCAGTTCGCTCTTCTTCCCTTTCAATTCCTCGTTCAGCGTTTGCAGTACCGAAATGCTGTTGGTAATCCGGCCTTCGATTGTCGTGATGTATTCGATCTGGCTGATAAAATCGGACAAATCATGCGAGCCGAGCAAAACTTCGATCACTCCCGACCGGTTGCGGGTGTAGGCCTCCTTAATCGCCTCGCGTAGAACCTGCTTTTTCTCGTACATCTGGATTTCCGCCGCTACTAATTCGCCGTTAATCCGGCCCATGTCCGCATTCACCCAGTCAATCTGGCCAGACAGCGCCTGGATCTGCAATTCCCCCAGTTTAATTTGCTTATCCAAAATATCCAGCTGGTTTTGCAATGTGGTCTTGCGTTTGCGTACGCTGTCTAATTGTTTTTGCTGTTCTTCAATTTGATCGCGCAGTTTTTTTAATTCTTGCGTTTTATCGCTCAACAGATCAGCAAACGCGGGAGTAAATCCCGCTACGGTCACTGCCACAATCATCAGCCATGTGACTACCCTTTTCATGGCTAGATGCTTAAATGTTTACGGGTAGCCCAATAGCTCGACATTCCGCCCACCACCAATCCCACCGCCAGCTGGAGCCCCACCAAGAAAATCAAAAAACTTACCGAGAAAACTGGATTGCCGGACGCAGATATTAGATAACTGGTCATCATTGGCCGGACGATTACCGCATATCCCAGAGCCAATAAAACCGTCGTAAATAAAGTCGCAATTACCCCATACATCATCCCTTCGATGATAAACGGCCAGCGAATATACCAGTCAGTCGCGCCGACCAGTTTCATAATTTCGATTTCCTGCCGGCGAGTGAAAATCGTGATCCGAATTGTGTTGAAAATAATCATCAGCGCAATCCCCACCAGCACTACCGCTAATATCAAGCTCGACCGCTGAATAAACCCGCTCACATTACGCAGCTTTTCGATAATCTTTTGGTTGTCTTCCAAACTAGTTTCCGAAATTAGTTTTGAGTACTGACCGTTCCGCATCTGCCCTACCACACTTTCGATCTTGTAGGGATCGGTCACCTTAATTTCTAAGCTGGCCGGCAAAAAGTTTTCTTGTTCGGGAATGATACTGCGGATAATATCCCGATTTCGGTTCTCTTCCAAAAATTTATTCAGCGCCTCCTGGGATGATACATAAGTTACCTCTCTCACATCCGGCCAACCCTCGGCGGCCTGTTTCAATAACAAAATATCCGCTTCAGGAGCGGTTTCCTTAAAGAAAACCGCCACATCAATCCGCTCATTAATTGATTTTATCGTACTGCCCACGACTACATTTAGTGATGCCAAGATGCTCACGATCAAGAGCGCCTGCGCCATAATGAATACCGCTACCAAACTCAGCCAGCCGTTTCGCCGGAAACTCTGCCATGCCGACTTAAATATGCGGTGCCAGAAAATAAACATTATTGGTAGTTGTAATTAGTATCATATTTCCCCCGCCGTTTATCGCGCATCACTTTCCCGTCATCCAAACTGATTACCCGCCTATTTATCATATCGACAATATCGCGATTGTGGGTTGCCAATAGCACTGTGGTGCCCATCGAATTAATTTTTAATAATAGTTTGGCAATTTCCCCCGCGTTCTTCGGATCCAAATTTCCCGTTGGTTCGTCCGCGATCAAAAACTTCGGCTTAAATACCAGCGCCCGGGCAATTGCCACCCGTTGGGCCTCGCCGCCGGACAGTTCTTTAGGGAAACTATCTCCCCTGCCCTTCAAGCCCACCAGCTCCAAAATTTTGGCCACCTCCTGGTCTATCTCGTCATCTGGCAAACCTGACACCTCTAGGGCAAAAGCGATGTTTTCGGCCACCGTCTTGTTTGGCAACAGCTTAAAATCCTGGAACACCACCCCAATTTGCCGCCGATAATACGGAATGTATTTTTCCTTTAACAAATGAATATCTTTCCCGTCAATGGTAATTCTACCGAAAGTCGGCTTTTCCTCGCACAACAAAAGTTTTATCAGCGTAGATTTTCCCGCCCCCGACGGACCAACCAGCGTCACAAATTCTTGGGGACGAATTGTAAAACTAACACTATCCAGCACTTTGTGTGCTCCGTAATGTTTCGTTATTTTATCGAATTCTATCATTTGCCCCCGCTTAATTTATCGCTGTCAGTATCGCGCTGTGCTAACAGCACACTGCCAATTATCTCATCTAAATCGCCTTCTTTCAGCACTTTGTCGGTCTGTGATGTTTCAAAATTGCTCCGATGGTCTTTCACTTGTTGGTATGGATGCAAAGTATAACTGCGAATTTGATGTCCGAAATCTCCTGAGGCATTTGCCGCCTTGAGTTTGCGCTCCTCAGTGTCTCGCTTTTCCTGCTCCAGCAAATACAACCGGTTTTTCAGAATTTTCATTGCCGCTTCTTTGTTTTGCGTCTGCGACCGCTCGGTTTGGATGGAAACCGTAATGTTAGTTGGAATATGCGTAATCCGCACTGCCGAGTCAGTCGTATTCACGCTTTGTCCGCCATGCCCGGAAGATTTAAACGTTTCGATCTTCAAATCTTCATCGCGGATATCAACATCTACATCCCCCAAGTCCGGCAACACTTCGATTAACGCAAATGATGTTTGCCGCAAGTTCTGCGCGTTAAATGGACTTAACCGAATTAGCCGATGCACTCCCGCTTCCGATTTTAGCCAGCCGTACGCCCTGAATCCGACAATCCGCACCGTCGCGTTTTTGATGCCGGCCTCACCTCCGCCCGTGATGTCCAGCACTTCTGCCTGCCAGCCCTTGCGCTTGGCATACTGCAAATACATAGCGAGAAGCATCTGATTCCAGTCCGCCGCATCCACTCCGCCGGTTCCGACATGAAACATCATATAGGCGTCCTTTTCATCATAAGTCCCCGAGAACAAGGTTTGGGCTTCCAGCCAGCTAATCAACTCTCCCGCCTTTTCCAGATCAGTTTGAATTGCTTTGTCTTCCAATGTGGTCGCATCATCGCCGATTGCTTCTCCGACTCTAGCCAAAATCTCACCAATCTCGACTTCCGTTTCAATAATCTTCTTATTCATTTCAAACTTTGCCCCTTTGCTGGCTGCCGCCTGCTGGTCTTTCCAAAAGTCCGGCTGGCTCATTTCGGTTGCCAATGCCCCATTCTCTGCCATCAACTTCTCCTTATCTAAAAAACCCTGCAACTGGTCAAATTGCAGCCTAAGTGATTCATACTCTTCCTTGCGATTAAAAGGCATAGTTAAAGTATAACAAATAGAAAAGCGCCAGCAGTTGCTGGCGCCATTTCGCGCTGTAATAAGGTGCTCACCATAACGCTGGTGACTAGCGCTCAGGAATGAGACAGATTACCGCACCTTCTCGCCCAAGTCCGTATAGGTTGCCCTGAGCTTCACCATCACGTCCTCGGGCACCGCCGGTAAATCTGCTTCGGCGCCCTGCGCCTTCGCCACGCCATCGCGGTACTGCTCGACTTCGAGGTCGTCGATATGAAGCACCAGCAAGGACGCCAGATCGATAAGCATTTGGGGTGCCAGTCCCTGATACTGCTGATCGATCATTCTATAGAGACCCTCAGCCGCAAGGATTATCTCCTCCGGCAGGTATGAGGTAACCGCCAACAACGGCTTATCCGTTGCCACATTCGTCGCTGCGTTTTCTGACATGCTCTCGTCCTTTTTCCCCTTATGGCTGGGGTAGCCACCAATGACAATCAACACCGCCCCACTAAGCCTATTGTCTGGCTAAGCCGAGCGACCTCCGTCTAAACGCCGGAGGCTACTAAAAAAAGTATTATCAAGCACCCCC
>Ga0315293_10002551_pt1 | contig 17472 bp, 20 predicted proteins | sample YL17G13_20_MG_FD_203071 | JGI IMG/M metagenome (GOLD analysis project Ga0315293, IMG submission 203071) | Sediment microbial communities from Yellowstone Lake, YNP, Wyoming, USA - YL17G13_20 | ecosystem: Environmental > Aquatic > Freshwater > Lake > Sediment | place: USA: Wyoming | collected...
ACAAGGCAGACCCACTGTGGCAAAGAGAAATCAAAACCTTCATGAAGATCAAACGCAAGGCAGAACAAGAAGCCTTCAGCAGATACGGCCTAACATACATCGTAGACGAATACCTACCGGCAAAACTTGAAGAAACAAAATAAACAATGTTCTCAGTTTTCTGAGTGGCAACGAAAGATGTGGCTAGTGAGTCTCTCGGTAGATTCGCTAGGAGACTTGCGACCCGTCGGGAGTACACGTGCTTTCTGCATGTTTTCAAGTGGTTGCGAGTCTAAAGAGTTTGTTCAATTTTCAGCAGCCTATGATTTGGCGTATCAGCTACGCGGATAACGTGTGCCGTAAGATCCTCCGATTGTTGTTTACGCCTAGTGGCTGAAGGATGTTACATAATGATCTGGCTGCACGGTTGTCCGCGTATAAGGTTAGAAGGCATCAGGTGAGCCGCCGGATCTTGCGTATGAATCGTAAGCTTGAGAAGGAGATCGGCGAACGTCTTGTGGAGAAGCGTGGCTGGCATTGGGCCTTGACTGGTTTTGCTATGGAAGTTTGGGGTGAAGAAGAGGCCTGGAAGGCTTGATGCTGAATAGGCGGCGTGCACTAGAAATCGAAGAACTGGAGGAGCACAAACTGATCCACCGCTATTAATTCTAGTTAGAAAACTCTTCTATCACTCTTTTTAAGCCAGTTTTTGGTTAGAATAGCGGCACATGCGTTTGCAGAAAAGTTATAGCTGAACCGAAAGTAACTGTGTAGATTGGTGAATTGAGTTGCTTGAAGGCAAGAATGTGAATCTGAGGATTATGGAGAAAGAGGATTTGCCACTGTTTGCAGAATGGCTTAACAAGCCTGACGTCTCTGGTGAATATATTCCTCTGCATCAGATGTCCAAAACAGAAGCAGAGAAAATGTTTGAGACCCCTCATGAAAAGAAGTCATTTATCATAGAAAAGAAAGACGGAAGCAAAATCGGTTTCATAACCCATTTTTACGTCCTACACCCCAGTGCAGGTAAGCAACTGGAAATAGGCTACAGTTTGGTGCCTAGTGAGAGAGGGAAGGGCTACTGCTCCGAAGCTGTCAAGATTATGGTGGATTACTTGTTTCTTTCTAAAGAGACGATGCGGATTCAAGCCCAAACTGACCCGAGAAATGTAGCTTCTCAGAAGGTCTTAGAAAAAGCCGGGTTTAAGAAGGAAGGAACACTTCGTAAAAACTTCTTCATGAGAGGAGAATGGACAGATGACTACATGTACAGCATTCTCAGAGACGAATGGAAAGAACCAAAAATACTGACAAAGACTTCTTGAGAAATCGGGATAAAACTTTACCCCCAAACCCAAACCCTTTCTCTTACTACTACTCTCTTCTACTCTAACTAACTCTCTCTCAACAAAAAAACAAACAAATAAAAAACACACACGCGTGGAACACAGAAATATCCAGTTTCCACGGGATACACCGAAAGCTAAACAGTAACCCACATTGAATGCTTACTCCTGAATGAGTTTCTGGTGATGATCGGCAATCGACCAATCAGTGTGTTTTTCCATCAGTAATAGGAAGAGAAGGGAAGGGCACTTCAGTTCCAAGAACTCATTTGGTTGCAAATCGGCATGCACAGGAAGTAGAAAGGTTTTATATATTGTTATTAGTCTGATCATAGAGAAATGAAAATAATAGTCAAATTTGCGCTTCTGGCACTTTTCTTCACTTATTGTCTTGCTATTTCTGCAATATTATCTCCTTTGATGACGACACTAACCACCAACACGCTCTTCCTATCAGTGAGTTTTTCACTAGTCTTCTGCTTCGTGATTTCTGTCTATCTTATATCGGCTCTTCTTCCAACTGGATGGAAAGGGATCTTTTCAAGTCTCGACAATCGTGAGATCCCAAAATGGTGGTTCCGACTGCACATGCTTTTCACCTACACCAGCGGCCCTCTTTTCTTAGGAATTGCAATCTTGATTGCAATGATACCGTTGTACTTGCAAGGTTATGGCACTGAATTCCCATCAGTATTTATGATGACCGGGATATCATTGCTATTCTCTCTTCTGGGCCTCTGGTGGACTCAACTAGTAGTAGGAATGGGGTATAAATGGTTCTGCAAGGGAACGTCACTTGGAATTGAATCGCTGTCATCTCTAGCTTACCAAGCATTTGAGAAGAAAAGAATCAAGGGAATAGGGTATCTCCTTAAGGCCCTTCTTATGGTTCAAGAATACCTAAGGAGTCACCAGCTCAAGAACGAAGAGTTGGAAAAAGCAATCGTCACATTGCGGTGTTTCTACGTCCTCAAATCTGAGATCCCCTTCGAGACTCTGGAAGCACTTGCACTGGTGTTAGAGCGCTTTCCTTCAATTGAGAGCTTGCCCGAAGCTCTGACTAGTTTCAACGAAAGCGAAGCAATTAAATCGTTGACGACATTCAAGTCGATTCAAAAGGCAAATAGAGCTCCAATAGAATGGATAATCGCAATAGCATCTATCATAGCAGCACTATCTTTTGTACCGGAATCAACCAGAGCCATTGTTCTCGGGTACTTGGGAAGCGCATGGTCGATTGATAGCATCCAAGTTCTTGTTGGTCTATTCTTTTTTGGAGCTGCTGGGATTATTGCCTTCATGGATGAAGATTATCGGATTAACCCCATTAGGGGATATCTAGACACGCGTAGCGAAAACAAAGTTAGAATTGAATAGCATCTAATGCATGATTATAGCGCGCGCTGAACCTTTCTTGAGAGTCAACTCACAACTGGTATAGCTTATAAACAATGCTTAAGTAAGTCTCCCTTCCTAATTCTAATCGGTCTTGCTTATGCCGAGAGCCGAAAGACATCAACTCATAGAGGAAATCGAGAAAATTCGAGGGTCACGGGTTCTAGTATACTTTGCAGGAGACAGAAAAGGGCTAGAGACCCAAATCGCGGCAGACATATTTCCCTTCTTTCTAGAACATTTGGCGCATATGGGATTGCAAGAGAAGATAGATCTTTACGTATACAGCACTGGTGGAATAACAATCGCTGGATATGGGCTAGTAAACCTCATCAAGGAATTCTGCAAATCGTTCAACGTCATCATTCCCTTCAAAGCGCTAAGTTGTGCAACGCTTATTGCGCTGGGTGCAGACGAAATAGTGATGACGAAAATGGGGCTGTTAAGTCCCATCGATCCTTCCATAGGCTCACCGCTGGGTCCTCAGGTTCCAGTACCGGGTCAGCCCGGTGCTGCGCAGGTTGTCCCTCTCAGCGTCGAGGATGTTGTTAGCTATTTGGATTTGGCAGGAAAATACGTTGGGCCGGATGAGGATAAGGCGCTAATAGCCAGAGCATTTGAAAGGCTTTCACAAGCCGTTCACCCTCTAGCTCTTGGAGCAGTCAACAGAATTAGAGAGCAAATAGGGTTCTTGGCAACAACTTTACTGTCTAGTCACATTGAAGATAAGAAGAGAGTGAATAAGATAGTTGAAACGCTCATACGTGGACGCTTTTCTCATGACTATCTCATTGGACGCAAAGAAGCCAAGGAGATCATCGATTTGCCGGTGACTGATGGTCTTCCGCCTGAGCTCGAGGAGAAAATAGTCAAGCTTTATTCAGAATACGATTCGATACTTCAGCTGAGTGTTCCATATAACCAAGAAACGGTTCTGGGAGGGGCTGAAGTAAACACTGGGATACTGAATAGAGCGATTATTGAGTCGAATGACCTCACTCATGTCTTTCGAACGGTCAGAGAAGTCAAAAAAATCACAATGAACCCACCGAATGTTCCTATGCCTATGATCGGCTATCAAGAGAGAATGCTCAGTGAGAGATGGGTCAAGGACGATAACATCTAACAGGATGTCAGTACCATCATGAGAGGCGCACAAGAGTTTATATCACCGTCTGAGGCCCTAATTACTAGGAGGGTTTTTCATGGATAATGAGGAAATAATAGAACCACTGGGACAACGAACACCTGGGCTTACTTCAGCCAGTCAGATAGTCAACACGACGAGCTCTATCACATTCTCCATGAACAACAGTACTTGCGCTATTCCGACTCACATACCGGCCACGTACCCGCTCGAAGTTGAACAGAGAGAAATGAAAAAAGAGGTACTCCCTCCGCTGTTTTCTCGCAGTGAAAAGTTCACCAATGCTTTGGAAGAATCTATGCAGAAGAATAAGCAAATATTGAAGGAACTAGCCAAATACTAATCGATGAAACTAGTTTATTTGACTCGCGAAGAACTTTTAACGATTCACCGCAAAGCTATTCATAAATTTCAGAGTGGAAACGACGATATCTTGCTTTTCAAAGGAAATCTAGACTCCTGCGTAGAAGCGCCAAAGAGAGAGGTATTTGGCGAAGAAATCCATAAGACCATTCCAGAAAAAGCTGCCGCGCTGATTAGCTCAATCGACAAACTTCACCCTTTCTTGGACGGAAACAAAAGAACCGGCTTCGAGGCATGTGATGTGTTTTTGAGGATTAACGGCTTTGCAGTGGAGATTAAGAAAGACGAAGCGGTAAGCGTGTCTTTGAAGATTGCTGAGTGCACGATGGACGTATGTCAGACTTCCATTTTTCTTGAAGATCATATAAGAAAAGGGATAAGTCAAGAGTAGAGTCATTGTTCAACCGCTTGGTTCCTCTATCTTCTTAGCGCGCGCGACTATTGGAATAGGAATGAGACGACCAACAGAATTATACCTAGAACTGCTGAAGAAGCCGTAAGTATAGTCGCCAGTTCAAGTTGACCACGTTTGAAATCTGAATAGTACGATAGAATGAAGATTTGCTTAATGTAATCGTTTGTAATGTTGTTCTCTGTGATAGCTCTATTGTATTCTACGATCGGGTCCTTGTTGCCGGAGAGACATTCTTTTACTAGCTTTGTTATCCCGCGATAATAAATCAACGATTCCTTGATCCAAAGTTTCGTTGTGCTTGGTATTAGCTCGTTGTCGACTTTTCTCAAAGCTTTTGAAGATAATGGGCGTATAGTGTTCAAAATCAAGTAAAAAGAGAGCAAGAAAACTCCAAAAAACAGTATTACCATGAACAAGAAAGAAAAGGCAATCGCTCTGTTGGAAGATCGGAGAGGATGAAAACCAAGAACAATCGACACAAAACCGCCCAGAATTGCCAAAGAAGTGAAAAGCTTTTCCGCTATAGTTTCATGTCGGTCAATAAAGAAATGTTGCCTTTCGCAGATTTTTTCCAGTATGTCCAATTTGAACTTGTTCTGATCGTCTTCATTATTGCCTAATGCCATTACCCCCTCAGCCAAGGAATTGGCGTTTCAGTTCTGAATCTTTTCTAAATACGGACCTGTAAGGTTTTGCATATCCTTCCGGACTGACCCATTTATTCCAATTTTCTTTTGTCTTTTGTGGTTCTCTAAGAAGGTTGCCCACACAAAACTCTGTTGGATGCAAACCCAGTAACGGAATAAAGGCATCGCCATTTGGCTTCATCAGAAAATAGCTCCTATTCCTCTTTTTCAACGTATCGAAGACTATTTTATTCTTATCAAACCTTTTGCCTAGCTTAGGCGCACAATACTTGTCGAAGACTTTTTTCCCGATTTCAAAGCCGTTGTTCTGACCTTTTTGCGGATACCTAATTAGTTCGTACAATTTCCAAAGAATAATCCTGTCCTCAAATGGACGCAGAATGTGCTCGATAGATGCCAAATTCAGATAATTCTGAGCAGTGACTACTGTACAGATTTGGAACTTCGTTTCACTATTACTGTAAGCATCTTCTAAAGCATGCATTACTGCGACAAAGCTATTTTTTCCCCTTAGTCTGTCATGAACGTCTTCACTAGACCCCTCAATTGGAATACCGAGGACGTTTACGTTCTCAAATATCGCTTTTCGATGTTGAATATACAAGTCGCAATTGGTGAAAAGGCATGTCGCGATTCTGAGTTTTTTAATGTGACGTATTATCCCATCTATGTCTGGTCTTGTCAGGGGTTCTCCGCCTGTTAGCTCAATCGCTTTAGTGCCGAGGTTTTTTAGATTGCCAACTACTTTCAGAGTGTCCCCATAGGACAAATCCGGCTCACTTTTTGGCCCGAAGCAGAATCCGCAGTTTCTCGTGCATCTGGAAGTAATTTGCCAGTCAACGACTAAAGGGTCTATCATCAGTTACTCTTCAAGCACATTCCTTTGAGCCATCCGAATATTAAGTTTGTTCAAATAGGTTTATCAGAGTCTGGAACTGAACTTCCCAGAATTGTGCGTTGGTCTAGCCCCGGCATGGAGTCATATTCCCGCAATCTTCTAGGTGAATTACATTTTTCGAGTTACGCGCGCTGTATGTGCGTGTGTGTTTTTTATTCTTGTTTTTTTGTTGAGAGAGAGTTAGTTAGAGTAGAAGAGAGTAGTAGTAAGAGAAAGGGTTTGGGTTTGGGATAAAACTTTACCTCAACCAACCAACGACCGAAGATTTTAAGCAGCTACAGGGCACTATTAAACGCTGATAGGAATGCTGCTAATTGATGGTATTAGATATAGACTTTGGACTCCAAGAGACGAAGAAAAGCAGTTTCATCCAATGATAAAAGAGCATTTCAAGGAGATATTCGGAAGCGATTCCTTGTATTTTGATATCAGGCAAATACTCAGGACGAAGTTAGGAATCGGCTCTATCCCAGACGCCTATGTGGTCACACTATCGAAACCGTATCAATGGTATATAGTTGAGAACGAATTGGCCGTTCACCAAGTCTATCAGCACATTGTTCCGCAGGTTTCAAAGTTCATGAGGGGAATCGACAATTTCGGCAGCCAAAAGGAAGTGATGGATGCTTTGTTCAATGAAATCACTCGGGACGAAGTCAAGAAAGCTGAGGTAGAGAAGATGGTTCGACCGAAGGAGATACACCAATTCCTTTCTGACTTGACGGCCAGGCCTCCTAAAATAGCAGTAATAATTGACGAAATAACAGACGAGGCTAAAGAAGCAATCCTCACTCTGGAAAAACTTGGTGTTACAGAAGTCGTTGAGTTTAAAACTTACATGAGAGAGAACGCAGAAAATGTTCATGTTCATTCGTTCGAGCCTATCTTTGAAGCAGGAATCTCGGGAGGCATTTCGGAGAAAGCAAAAAAAGAAAGAGAACCTGTACCTGAGCATCGTCAAAGTTATGAGAAGAAGCTCGCTTGGGTTGATGCCAACGTAAGAGAAGTTGTACGAGACCTTACGAGTAGAATAAATACATTTTCCAATGTTGCTCAACGACCGAGTGGAACAGACTACTGCTTCTACAAAGGAAAACCGGGTTCGAAATCCGTTTTTGCAGTTCTTATGTTGACACAGAAGCTTCTCAAAGTCCGAATTAGAGCAGACCCCAAAACCCTCAGAGACAGCAAGAAATGGGTCAAAGATAGAGTGTTCAACTGGTTTATCAAACAGGGAAAAGAACGAGAGTTTGAGGTCAAAGATAAAGAGCAAGTGAGTTATGCAATGGACTTGATAAAACAATCTTACGACATCAGCGGAGAATAAAACTTTACCCTTGTGTGCGTGAACTGTGGCAGGTGAATGTCTGCATTCTTCTAGTTACGATATCTCACAGAACTATTATATGCAGAGAGTAGTTAAGAGTGCTTGACAAGAATGCCACAGCATGAAGAGCATTGCTTGCATTCAGAGAAGCGATATGGTGTCCGTGGAGATGACATCCACAGATGGATGGATGAGCCTTCCCAAGTATCTGGAGGTTCTCATCGGGATTACAGGCATGACCTTAACAGTTTACCAATAGCGATTCAAGTGTTCGGCAAGACATACGGAGCTGAAATGGTAGAGAGCATCTTTCTTGACCACTTGAAAGCTGACAGTGAAGAGAACAGGAAGTATGAAAAGGAATCTGGTCAAGGGATCTCATCCAAAATCTGGTCGAAAGAAGAAGACGATTATCTCTGCAGTAGATTCCTATACCTTTCGGATGACGAGTTGGAAGCAAATATATCTCTTCGGTCTAAGTCAAAAACAGAGATAAGAAAGAGAAGAGAGTATCTTGGACTAATCAGACCTAGATTTGTCAAGAGAATAAAGGCTCAACATAGGATTCAAAGGCTAATTTTTAGACTGCAAAGAGGACAAAAGATATTTGGCGAAATAGAGGTCACTGGTGGCAAAAATGATATTGATTTCGGCTGCTTCACCCATCAAAGAGCCTCTGCTTCCAGCCTTAAACCAAACGACATAGAGCGAGTTTCTGGACACAAATCGTTTGCTTATACTGCGAGTGTTACAGGGAATCATTGTTTCTATTTCAGCAATTCCTTCTCCACCATCACTTCAAAGTCTGTGAAGTTCTCCTATCACTTGGAAAAAGGAAAAAAGATAGGAATATCGTTCACGATATAGATGATGTAGTTGTGTGTGCGCGCGCTATCAGGCTGTGAATTTTGACTAAGACCCATCCAAAAGCTTTCTTACGTAGTTTGTCGCTGATTCTACCACTTTTTCATCAATTGAAACAATTCCAGCTTCCTTTGAGGCGCCTCCAGAAGACCCGCTGTAAAAATTCATGGAAGACGCAATGGCGACCTTATTATCGACTGTGATAATTTTTGAATGTATCTGATTGTCGTAGCGGAGAGTTATCCCTTTTGTTCTAAGTTTTGAGTGGCATTCTACCTTTCTGGCGAAGCCTTTTTCTCTCGCTTCAGGTTGTCGGGTAACAATTTTTATTTCAGTTTGTTTCGTTGCACTATCGATTAGATAGTCCGTTAGATAACAACTTTCAAGATATGGATTAGCTACTAGAATTGTTTTTTCAGCCATCCTAATTATTTGCTTAGTAAAATCGTCTAGGTCCGACCCATCCAAGAAGAAATGCTTAGACTCCATTGAGAAATCAAGTTTTTTTGTGTGCCTCCACTCGTCAATCCACTTGTTGAAGTCTGTCTCTTTTTTGACTGATGCTTCTTTAATTACCTGTGTGACTCCTCGCATGATTTTTTGGACTCCAGCAACTACGTCTATCTCTTGTTCTTCTTTAGGTTGCCTTTGTTTAGATGGAATAGTGCGCGTTATGCTTGAACCATGCGACAAATCAGCTCTCTTTACCGTTTGACAGTTCCTGCAAAGGGCTTTGCCAAAATTCTTCATAGAATACCCATACTCTGCTGGGCTGATTGTCTGTCTGCAATTGTTACAATAATATCTCATGGTTATTGGCTTGTTATTCAGAGAATATAATAGTATCCTATCTGATAGTTCTGCCTCAAAGCAGATTCCCTAAGCAAAAAGACTGAGCATACAGTTTTATCAGTAACTATCAAGCTAAGTAGCGCGAATTTTCCAGCTGCGCACGGGGTTCAAAGAACGCTGAAATCGGAGTGGCAAGAATAAATTCAGATCATTGCCAATATTCCACGAGGTTGTATCAAATCGAGATGCGCGCGAAGACATCTAGGTCTTATGGAAAGTGCTGAAGAAAAGAGTCTTGGTTATGTTAGATACACCGAGCTTTTCTCTAAGCTTTTTTTCAGCTGTTTCCCAAAGATCCGCGAACTGCCTCACTTCTCTTTGGTAAAGCTCAACTCCGAGTCGTCTTATCGTATGGGTGCTATGACCGAGAGCGTCAGATTTCAGATCTGCTCCGATTTCGACAAAGAAGCTCTCATTAGAACCAATCCATCTCTTGTGCAGCTTGTTGATGTTCATGATCTCCAGATAAGGTCTGTCTGCAGCGCATCTCTCTGCTCTTATCCTGCATTTTTCTGGATCCTTAATGTTAGAAGCCATTATTCTTATGCCGCAACACTTGGGAATTGAGTCAAGGTATCCGAAGGTTGTTTTGTCTATGAAGGCAAGTTCACCTATGACGTCGCCCTTCAGGTTTTGGAACCATTTTTCAATAACGTTTTCAGCCTTGTTCATCTGACCCTTGATTATGGGTACTTCCCACAGAGGTTCATCTATACTTAGAGTCTTTGCCGCCTCTGCCAACTTTTTGGTGTCTTTCTTTTGTTGCGAGACTTGCATCTTTTGCGTAGCAAGAAAGTTCATCTGGGCAATCTCAGATTTCGGATCCAAGCGTATTGCTTTTCGAAATTGTGGCAGTGCTTGGTCCAATATGCCTGCTTGCGCATATGCAGCTCCAAGATTGTTACATGCGGCTGCCGATTCAGGGCTAAGTCTTTTAACGATCTTGTATTCTTTGATTGCCTCCTTCCACATGCGATTTCTATAATACTCGTCGGCTAGATTGCTGTGGTAGAGAGCATTCCCCGGTTCTAGTTCAACAGCAAGCCCAAATTCTGCTATTGCATCATTTCTGTGACCTCTCTTTGAATATGCAAGGCCAAGGGTATTGTGAGCATTCGCACTGCCTGGGTTTAGTTTTGTAGCTTGTTTGAGCCTCGCTATAGCCTCTTCAACTAGGCCCGAATCTAGATACACCTTTCCAAGGTTGCAGAGGGTCACGAAATCCAACGGGTTCAATCTCAAAGCTCTCCTGTAGCTAGAGATAGCTTCGGCAAGTAGGCCTTTACTTGCATACGTTGTACCAAGTCGTTCATGCGCATCAACGATATTCGGGTCTATTCTTATCGCACACTTGTATTGCACTATTGCTTTGTCTAACAGACCCTTGTCTTGATAGACATGTCCAAGATTGACTCGGATTGACCCGTCTTCAGGGCACAATTTTGCAGCTTGTTCCAATAATGCAGCAGCATCATCTAGTATACCTTTTTCAGCCAAGTTCGCTCCAATGTTCAAAAGTTCTGTGCAAGAAGCAGAAGACACTGGGACTTGAAGTAAACTCCAGTGTAGGGCGTTTTCTTCTGGGTCGTAACTGACCGAAAGTGAACCTTCCAGAAAGGCTTGAGTCAACGCATCTACGACTGCCTCGTTTCCTTTTGGCTTATCCAGAATTGCATCATCATTCTCGACAAGCTCGTAAACAGACTGCCTCAATTTCCCCTTGTTTTTCACCGTCATCTTCTGAACCAGAACAACTTCTGGCACTATCTGCTTATAAGATTCATTCGAATACACGGTATTTAGAAAACAGGTCTCAGGTATCCGGCTTTGACAAGAAAAGTGATTGATATTGAAAAGAGCTCTAGACACCAAAAGACTATTGGCGGACTAGGTGAGCACTTGGTCAGCAATTGGCTTTCTAGGTCAGGCTTTGAAGCGCGCATGCTTGTTCCTAAATTAGTTTGCTTCGTTCTGCTACAGATTTTATGTCTGCCGCTTCGGTTACAACAGCAGCTTCAAGATGATTCCAACAACAGGTAAAAGCCATTTTCGTTTCATCTCCCTGAGCATTTTATCCCAATTTCATTGCTGCTTCTTGAGGTTGCTTCGCTTCTTTGAAATGTTCTTCAAAGTGAAGCTCTGCCCAGTCGCTTCGTTTTCTGTGTTCTTTTTCTGCTTCGTTGTCTATCAGGGTTAGAATACGTTTTGAAAGGTTTATGCTGACTGTTTGTTTGTCGTGTCTTGAGGTGGCGCACATGGCCTTTCTGCATTGTTGGAATAGCGAGATTTTTGTGGCCATTTCTAGCTTGGTCACGTTTGTTTCAGGCCTTATCATTGGGCAGAAGGTGAGTTAGTGCCGAAGGGTAAGCCGTGGACGCGGGCGCAGGAGAAGAAGCTTCAGGGACTTGTGAAAGCGAGGGTTTCGCTAGAGGGTATTGCTAGAGAACTCGGGATGACCGTTGATGCAGTGAGTCACAAGATGAGGAGGCTTGGCTTAGAAGAAGTAGGCAAAGACGATTTGCACTTGCCTTCTTCTTCTGACTTGCCAAAAGACTTGTTCACGGTGGAGCAGGTCCTGTTGTTTTTGGCGCGCGCTGTTAAGTCGCTTGAGCAGCCGGGTTTGGAAAAAGGTGAGGTTTTGCGGCTGCGTAGCCTTGTTCAAGCTTGTAGGGTTTATCAGGACAAGTTTGCTGAGTATGTGAACTATCGGCGCATTGAAAGTGACCTTGTGGAGTTGAGGAAGGAAGTTGCGGCGTTACGTGCACGCGCGGAGCATGCAGCGGGATAAGCTTGGCCGATTTCTCGAAGCCGTAAAGGTTGATGTAGTCGCCGCGAGGGCTCTGGCGACGAAAAAGGCGAAGAAAGCCGCTGCAGATCAGCCTAGCTGGTTTAGAAAGACGCTTGGTTTTGTGCCGTTTAGTTATCAGCAGGAGCTCATCGACGCTTTTAACGCTTATCAGTTTTTGGCTGCTCGTTGGTGCAGGCAGAGCGGGAAAAGCTGGATTATTTCGGCTCTGCTGCTAAACTACGCGGTTACGCATGATGATAGTTACATTGCTGTTGTCGGGCCTAGCTGGCGTCAGACGAAGCTTAACATTCGTCGCATGGGCTATTTTCTGCGTAAGCTTCCGCCAAGCCAATATCTTAAGCCTGGCAGAACCATTCTGCGGTTCACGAATGGCAGCGTGATTGAGGCTTTTCCAAATAACCCTGACACCATCAGGGGCCCAACATTGCAGGTGGTTTGGTGGGATGAAGTAAACTTTACGCCAAATGACGCAGACTTGTATGATGCTATTCTCTTCACGCTGGGCACTACGGATGGCAAGTTGATAGCGACGAGTACGCCTTGGAACGCGGATAGCATTTTTTGGAAGATGTGTTTTCATAAGGATTGGGCTGATTTTCACCGTAGCCACGTGGGCGTCGACAGAGCCACGGCTCCAGGCGGGCCCTTAAGGCCTGGCATGATTGAGAAAATACGGAAGCAGTTTGGCGAGGATCCGTCTCGGTGGCGTCGTGAGATGGAGGCAGAATATGCTGAGGACGAGGATGTTTGGCTTTCGCAGAGCCTCATAGTCTCTTGTGTGGGTACGGTGAAGACGTGTGGTGAGGATCTGCAGCTTTGGAATCCTGAACGCAGTTACCAGGGAGATCTCTTCGCCGGCTTGGACATGGCTCAGGTGAAAGATTACTGTGTTCTCAGCATCTTCGAAAGGCTTAACGATAAGCTTCTGCTGAGGCACTTGAAGATCTTCAGTCAACCTACCAAGTACGCGCACGTATTAGGCTATGTCAAAGCGTTGCAGGATCGTTGGGGCGGCTTCTCAAAGATTCGCGTGGACATGACAAAGGATGGTCCGAGCCTTCTCGCGGACATGGAGGATGCGGGCATTGCGAATGCTGAGGGCGTAAACTTTAGTGTGCCTAGAAAGAGTGAGATGGCCAACTTGTTGAAGCAGAGAATGACTAATGGACAGCTTTTCTATCCTCTTGTCACGTGGGAGAAGCCCTATCGCGGCGAGATATGCAGCGAGCTGAACGTGGAGAAGTACGATCTGCGCAAGGACGGCGCCATTGCGTTTAGTCACCCGAACGGGACACATGACGACGTGTTCTGGAGTATGGCTTTGGCTATTTTTGCTACGGTGCAGATGAAGCCGTTTGACTTGGAAGCTATGAAATTTGGGTAGGCTTAGAGATGTACGTAGGAACCTTGCGAAGAGAAAAGGCAAGAGACAATATCACGAGGGGAAGGGCAGAGACCTGCTCAATTGCATTGACGAATACTTTGAGAAGGGAGTAGCTACTTCTCGGATGAGAGGGGGAGAATGTCAGGAGATTGAGACTCTAATCAATGAAGAGGCTTTGCTGTTAGCTAAGTTTTTGAGAAATGAAAAGAAAGACTGGATTCCTAGAATTGGGATTACACATTAAGAGTCACGCGCTAGTTGATGTGTTATGGCGCTGTCAGAGTGCATGGTCCGAATTGGTTGCCCCTCGCTGTTATGACCATGAAGGAATACCGCGTTCCGCTGATGAACGTGCCAGCGACTTTGATCGTCACTGAGCTGTCTTTTGTCAGCGTGTAAGGCAAGATTGGTGTGTTAGGTATTGCTACGGTATTGTTTACTTCGACTTGGCTAATGGTCACATCTATTGGTCCTATATTCGTGATAGTAATGTTACAATACTCGTTGCTGGGCCCCCATGCCCAATCCACGTATCTGAGATCCTCACGATGGGAGTCGCCCCCAAAGCCCCCTATGTGCAAACTTGACCTATCATACAGCAAACCAATGTAGCCTGAGGATGCTAATGTTATCGCTGCTCCTATCGACAATCCCGACATACAGGCGACAATGTAGATGATTGCTTTGTATTTCTTTTCCATACTTACCTCTTCCTTCGCTGAGTTTCCAAGAATTAAGAGGTAGCTTGACATTTAACTCTTACGAATCACTACATTCTTTCCAAAAACATGTAATTATATAACGTGCATGCGCGTGCGTGTGCGCGCGCTGAGTGTGTGTATGAGTGAGTAGGAGTTAGTGTGATTGAGAGTGCGTGATGGTTTGGGTTTGGGGGTAAAGTTTTATCCAATCAACCAAAATTGAGATGAGTATGGAATAGAAAGCTATAGCTGATGCTCACTCACGTACTCAACGCGCGCGCACACACCCAAGATTATAAGATGGATCCCATCCTTGTTAGTATGGTTGGGGCGTGGGGGAGTTGAAGAGAAAAGCCGCTTTGATATTGCTATTTGCCGGGATAGGTGTCTTTGTTCTTGGGTTTTTTGTTACTTTTTTCTATATGGAGGGTGGTCCAGAACAAGGATGGCATGTTGTCAAGGCGGGTAGCACATTTGAATTGTCTTGGTATCTTCAGCGAGGCGATAGAACCAGAGTTAGTTTTAACGCAACTGGTGAAATTAGATTCACTGTCAAGAACCCTTCTGGAGTAGCCATAGTGCTCACGCCAACGCTTTACACGGGCAGTGGCGGGTTCCTTAACTGTACTTTTACTGCGGAGGAATCTGGGATGCACAGTATGATCTTTGAAAATCCGGACAGTCTTAACGATAAACCCATATACGTGGATTTTCGTTCACCCTTAGAGCCTCGGGTTACAATTTATGACGTAGTAGGATCGTTTATGATGTTGGGAGGCGCAGTGGGTCTGCTCTTTGGGGTATACAAACTTGCGACCGCTGCGCAGGACACCACATAAGAGCGCTTTTGGGCGTCTTTTAGGGTGTTTCGAGGGCATACGCGTTGCCAAAAACAATGGGTAAAACTCTCAAAATTCGTGATATTTCTGCGATTGCGGATCCATTTTAACTCATCTCTCTGTCTCCCCTGCTTTGCTGTGTCGCTTCGTCTGATGTTTTAAATAGGGTCTGCCTGACGGTTGATGTTGTGAGGCGTCGTCGGCAGGAGCTTTTCCGGATTAGGCAGTTTCGAAGGATTTATGATAGATCTCAGAATCGTTTCACTTACAACATCGCGTATGAGACCGCTGCTAAACTGACGCCGAGGAGTGTTGCGGTTGCTGAGGCCTTCGGGCTCGGTTTGGACGAGCAGCGCAACTTCGTCTTGTACGATAATGTTGAGTTGCGGATAGGCCCGGGCGACGTCGTGCTAATCACCGGCGACAGCGGATCTGGAAAGAGCGTGTTGCTTAGGGCGATGCTGAAAGATCTTGGTTCTGAAGCTGTGGATATGGGCTCTGTCCGTGTTGAAGAGGGTAAGCCGCTGATTGAGACCGTGGGCAAGACGGTTGATGAAGCCCTGAATCTGTTGAGTCGTGTGGGGCTTGGTGACGCTTTCTTGTTCCTGCGTACATACGAGCAGCTCTCGGATGGCCAAAAGTATCGTTACCGTATAGCTCGGATGATTGAGAGCGGAGCGAAATGGTGGTTTATGGACGAGTTCTGCGCGACGCTTGATCGTGATTCTGCGAAGATTGTGGCCTTCAATCTTCAGAAGCTTGCTCGGCAGCTGCATTGTAGCTGTGTTGTGGCTACGACTCACACGGACCTGTTCGCGGATCTTGGGCCTAGTGTGCACGTGCACAAGCGGTACGGGAAGGAGATTCGTATAGTGTACTATCCAAACGAGCCCTTGGCTGAGTGCAGCCTGGTCCGCGAGATGCAGATTCGGCTTGGCTCGACTGCGGATTGGCGCTGTCTTGAGATGTTTCATTACCGTAGTTCTAAGCCTGGTGCGGTCCGCAAGATCTTCGCTCTTGTGCGCGGAGAGGAGCTCTGCGGCGTTATCGTTTACAATTATCCGCCTTTGACTTGTTCTGGGCGAAGGATGGTTTTGCCTGGTTTGAAGCCTAAGCAGCTGAATAGTCAGCTGAGCATGATTGGCCGCGTTGTCGTGCATCCGAAATATCGCAGTGTCGGGCTCGGTGCGAAGCTGATTCGTGAGACATTGGCGTTGGCCGGAACCGGGTGCGTGGAGCTTGTGGCCGTCATGGCCAAGTATAACCAGTTTGCGGAAAAGGCAGGCATGCGTCTTGTTCTCTTTCAGGAGCCGGGTAAAGAGGCGCTCAGTATTTCCTCCATACTTGAGAAGCTGGGGTTTAACGTGAAGCTTCTTGGCAGCGAATCATACATTCTTAAGGTTCTTGAAAAACTGAGCACTAAGCAGCTACAGCAGTTGCGTGATGTCTTTGCTAAGAATTGTCATCCGCGGCTGATGAAGGAGATCTCGGTTAACCGGCACAAGGCCTTCGCGACAAGAGCAGAGTACATAGCCGGAATAGAGGGCGCAGATCTCGTTAAGCTCGCTTCTTTGGTCCGTGTCGTGGGTTTGTTGCTGCAGGTGAAGGCTTACCTATTCTGGCAAAAGTGAATGGGATTCTGTTAGCGCGCGTTAGGATAGAACTTTCTTCTATAGTTTGGTTTGGCAAGTTTGAAATACAAGGTGAAACCACATTAGATATACTCGAGGAGATAGGAGAATGAAGAGAACAGTTTCTGTAATTTTATTGGTAATTCTGCTGTCAAGCATTTTGTATTCAACATTCAATATTCTGCCAGTCAGGGCAGTTGGAACCATTTACATTAGGGCTGACGGAAGCATAGACCCGCCGACAGCACCAATTTCTACCGTTGATAATGTTACGTACACTTTCACGGGTGACGTTTATGATTCGATTGTGGTTGAGAGAAACAGCATAGTGGTTGACGGGTCAGGCTACACAGTCCAAGGCACTGGGGCCTCCAGTTCTAAGGGGATGGACTTGACAGGAAGAAGTAACGTAACAATCAAAAATACACAAATCAAAGTATTCGATTATGGCGTCTGGTTCTCTTCTTCTTCTGATAACAGCATTTCTGGAAACAACATAACAGCAAACAACCAGTTTGGCATCTGGCTCAGCTATTCTTCTGACATCAGCATTTCTGGAAACACCATAACAAACAACATGTTTGGCATCGTGCTTTCCTCTTCTTCAAACAGCACCATTTCTGGAAACAACATAACAAACAGCTATTCTGGCATCGAGCTTTACTCTTCTTCAAACTATAACAGCATTTCTGGAAACAACATAACAGCAAACAAAGATGGAGGCATCTATCTTTCCTCTTCTTCAAACAGCAGCATTTCTGGAAACAACATAACAGACAGCTTTTCTGAGGCCGTCTTTCTGCTTGGGTCTGACAACAACACTGTGTCAGAGAACAACATAAAGGGCAGCATTTACGGTCTGCGTCTCTTGG
>Ga0315293_10002553_pt1 | contig 17470 bp, 13 predicted proteins | sample YL17G13_20_MG_FD_203071 | JGI IMG/M metagenome (GOLD analysis project Ga0315293, IMG submission 203071) | Sediment microbial communities from Yellowstone Lake, YNP, Wyoming, USA - YL17G13_20 | ecosystem: Environmental > Aquatic > Freshwater > Lake > Sediment | place: USA: Wyoming | collected...
CCGCTCGGCAATCTGCCGCAACGATTCTTCATCGACTCTGGTCGGTTGATAAATGTATCGCTTGCCGAATATCGGGTCCTGCACGGGATACATGGCATTGCCGGGGCGGCCTGCGGCAATCGTGTAGATCTTTATGTCATACGCCGCTGCGATATTGGCGGCCGTGAGCGGATCAATCTCCCCGGCATTGTTGTCACCATCGGTGAGCAGAACCATGATCTTCGATTTGGCGTTCGACTCGCGCAAGCGGTTGGCGGCCGTAGCAATCGCCATCCCGATAGCCGTGCCGTCATCAACTACGCCGACATCTACCTGATCGACAAAGTTGAGCAACACGCCATAATCAAGAGTCAGCGGGCACTGCGTGTACGCATAGCGGGCGAACACGACGAGTCCGATACGGTCATTCGTCCGCTTGTTGACAAATTTCTTCAACTCCTCTTTGGCGACAAACAGACGGTTATTCGGCTTGAAATCCTCGGCCAGCATCGATGACGAGACGTCCAACAGCATTACAATATCGACACCTTCGGAACTGACGTCCTTGACTTCGGTCCCGGCTCGCGGCCGGGCGAACGCGATAACCAGCAGCGCGACAACCAGCACCCGCAATACGGTGAGAACGAACCGATACTTCTGCCGGCTGGACCGGGCTGCCCGTTTCACGATTCTGACATCGGAGTATCTAAGGGTTGCTGATGTAAATCGCTTGCGACGGTAGTGAAACCAGAGCATGCCGGCTATGAGAACAAGCCCGATCAGGAAGACAACGAATGCCGGAACTGTCAAGTTCACGATATCAAACAGGTTTAGTCCGAATCCGGAGAAGTCGATGCGGCTCACTTTGCCCCCCCGCTTGCCGCAACCTCTGCCGGTTCCTCTTCCGCAAGATGTAATTGCGCCTGCTGTCGCTGCATGTAGTCGGCTCGCACCAACTCGACAATATCGTGAGCAGCTTCATACTCCTGCTGGGATCGGCTCTGCTCCGGAACGTACTTGGCGAATTTGACCAAATCGGCGTGATGAAGGAACCGCGCTGTTCGTTCCAGTAATCCGTCTGGCAGCGTCAATTCGGAGAGCAGGTCCAGAAATTCTGTGGTGGTCATATCAAGGGCCGTCAAGTCGAACATGCGGCCCAAATAGCCCCGGATGATCTCAGTCAGTTCCAGGTAGAATTCCTTGTGTTTGCCTTCGTCCAGTAGCTTCTTTTCGCGAAGGATTGCTAACTTCTCAAACGCGATCTCCCAGGCGGGCCGCAGGTCGATCGGCTCGGCAATAACTTTCTTGCGGCGCCAACGGTACCATAGATATCCGGCGATCGCCAGCACGCAGAGAAGAACGCCGCCCCAAATGTAGTACGGTAGATAATTGCGCTTAAACTCGTACGGTCCCTTGAGCGGTTTGATATCAACCGAATCACCGGCATTGGCAAGCAACGATTTGATCTTAATCGGGATGCCCTCGGCAAGCATGACTTTGCGACTGCTGTCCGGCATATTGAACATCACCGGCAACGGTGGAATCACATAGTCACCCGTCGTGAACGTGCTCAAGACAAACGTTGTCTGGCTCTGGATGCGACCGTCTTTCAGTCTGGTCTCCACATCTGCCTGATAGTCCTTGACGTCGAATGCTCCCAAATTGGCGCCGATTGGCGGCGGCACCAATTGAATAGTCGAGTCGCACGTAATCGTTATCTGATAGATGATCAGGTCGCCGATATACGCCTCGGCTAGGTCAACCGAACTCTTGATCTCAATTCCCGGAATCGACGCAACCGTGTCTGCCTTCTCCTGGGCGAACGACGTTGCCGCCGAAAGGAGGAATCCAAAGATGAATAGACCAATGTAGCGCCGTAACTGCATTATCTACCTGATATTTTGATCCAGGAATTCAACCTGCTCACCGGCGGCCAGACGATTGACATATTCGCTGAAAGCGCTTTCGGCCTTCTCATTCTGGTAATCCAGAAACACCTGAGCCTTCACGGAATCGTACGGCACGCCGTTATACCGCTCCTCCTTCTTCGCCAGATAGAAATTGCGGACGTCGGCCGTGTCGATCTTGACCTCCGGCATTACTTTATCAACAACGTATTTTTGTACCAGCAGGCTCTTGACTAACTGTTCCTGGCGTTGCTGAATCTCCGGGTCGCGATCGTATCCTTCCCGCTTTGCCGCCCGGTACATCAGTTCCATCCCCACATACTGCCTGACAAAATCCCTCTTCGCCTCCGGCGACAACAGCTGCTTTTGCACTTCGGCGGGGAGAGATTGTATCTGCTTCTCGACGTCGGAGAGCCAGATCGATTCACCCCCTATTTTCGCTACGGCAACATCCCCCGCTGCTCTCGGCTGGGAATTGACATTAGCCGCCGCACTCAGTTCCCGTTTGGCGTCCACCATGTGCCCCATCTTTTCGAGGCAGGCGACCAGATTACGGGAGGCCTCGTCAAGATATGACCCGTTCGGGTCATATTCTTTTGCTCTCACATAGTAAGCCGCAGCATTCTCGTAATCTCGCAAATCCTCAAAGTAAATACGCCCGATCAGATAGCAGATATTGCCGCGCTGCGCGTTCTCCATATCCGCCCGATCCAGAAGCGCGCGGTACTCATCGATAGCCCCCCGGTACAGCTTGTTGTCCCGAAGTTCCCCGGCCAGCTTCTTGGATTGCTCAACATCGATGGTCGGGCCTGATTTCTGGCACGAAGCCGCGATTACACAAGCGCCCATCACTATAAGAACTGCGAATACTCTCATCTTGCCCGTCGCTCTCGCATTTTGAAGAAATTTATCAACGGCACGATATACGATTGGTCGGTTCGGATATTGATAAAATCGAGATTGGCCAGTTGGAATCCGCGTTTCAGGTTGGAGTTGTCCTCCTGTGCCCGCGCCGCAAACTCTTTTCGGAATTCTCGCGAACCGGTGTCCACGAGAATTACTTCTCCGGTTTCTGCATCCTGGAGCTCAATGAGCCCGAAATCATCAAAAGTCGTTTCGCGTGGGTCGGAAATCTTTATCGCGATTACATCGTGCTTGTTGTTTGCAATTTGCAGCGGCCGGTAGAACCCTTCGGATAGATAGTCTGAGATCAGGAAAACCACCGAGCGCCGCTTGATTACCCGGTTCATGTACTGCACCGCGCCGGAGATATCGGTCCCAATCCCTTGCGGCTTAAAGTAGAGAATCTCTCGTATCAATCGAAGGACGTGCGCCTTTCCTTTTTTAGGCGGCACGAATTTCTCGATCTTATCCGTGAAAATAATCAGCCCGACTTTGTCGTTGTTCTTGATGGCCGAGAATGCCAGCAGCGCGCACAGTTCGGCGGCGGTTTCGCTCTTGAACCGTTCGCGCGTGCCGAAAGCGCCGGATGACGATGCATCCACTAACAGCACCACCGACAGCTCCCGCTCCTCTCGGAATTTCTTGATATAAGGCTGGCCGGTGCGGGCCGTGACATTCCAGTCAATCAGCCGAATGTCATCCCCCGGCTGGTACTGGCGCACCTCCTCGAACTCCATCCCCTGTCCCTTGAATGTCGAATGGTACTCACCGGAGAAGAGATCGTTCACCACTCGGCGTGTGCTGATCTCGATTCGGCGGACTTTCTTGAGAATCTCTTTCGGGATCATGGCATCCGATCACGGAACTTCGATTGTATCGAAAACTCTTTTGACGATGTCATCCGATGAGATTTCCTCCGCTTCCGCCTCGTACGTCAGCAGCACGCGATGGCGAAGAACGTCGGCACCGATCGCCTTAATATCCTCCGGCGTGACATAGCCGCGCCCCTTGAGAAACGCATGGGCCTTGGCCGCCAGGTTCAGATAGATCGTAGCGCGCGGCGAGGCCCCATACGCGATCAGGCTGCTCAAATCGCTCAGACCGTATTTGGACGGCTCGCGGGTGGCAAACACGAGATTGATGATGTATTCCTTGATCTTCTCATCTACATAAATTGACCGCACCACTTCACGCGCCCTGACGATATCGTCCGGCGAGATAACTTTGCTCACCTGTACGGTCGTGACCGCCGTATTGCGGTCCATTATCTCGCGCTCTTCGGCCGGATTCGGATAGGTGATCTTCAGCATCAGCATGAACCGGTCGATCTGAGCTTCCGGAAGCGGATATGTCCCCTCCTGCTCGATCGGGTTCTGCGTGGCCAGCACAAGAAATGGTTCATCCAATTTGTATGATGTATCACCGATCGTCACCTGCCGTTCCTGCATTGCCTCCAGAAGCGCCGACTGAACTTTGGCAGGGGCCCGATTGATCTCGTCCGCCAATATGATATTGGCGAACACGGGTCCCTTCTTAACCGTAAACTCTGCCTTGGCTGGATTGTAAATCATGGTCCCGATCAGGTCAGCCGGCAGGAGGTCCGGCGTGAACTGCAGGCGATGGAATTTCGCCTGGATCGCGTCGGCCAGCGTTTTGACCGAGAGCGTCTTGGCCAGACCCGGCACTCCTTCAATCAGGATGTGGCCGTTTGCCAGAATGCCGACCAGCAATCGGTCGACCAGGTATTTCTGTCCCACAATGACCGAACTCATCTGCCCGGTCAGCTTGCTGATGAACGTGGATTCCCGCTCGACTACAGCTTGAATCTGTTGGATATCCGTGTGCATCAATCCTCCATCTATCGTTGTACTATCATTTTCTCAAAGAACTCCCGGACCTCGGTCTCAAGACGAATCGTCTCCCCCGGCATCGGGGTCGCCGGACTGAATTTTTCCCGGTCAGCCCGTATCAGCCAGGCGCCTATCGTACTTTTCTCCAAATCCGGCATACCGCAGCTATCGATCACCTGCACTATCTCCTCAGTCGGCTGCGCCCCGATCCCAAGGCCGTATCGTGCATTGACGTACCATACAAGCTGTTTATACAATCCGGTCTGGAATCGTTTCAAGTCTCCTGCGGCCTCAATCCGCACCTGCCCCAGACGTTCCAGGAACTGTTCCGGAACGCTCTTGAGGACCACTTTGGGCCGCTTTGCCTTTCTGCGCCAATAGGCAACTCCCGATGCTCCGCCTACTAACACGATCGCCGCAGTCAGCCAGAGATACCACGGGTAGCCGAACCCGCTTTCTCCCGCCCCTTTGGTCACTTTGGGGGTGGCGATCTTGATGCTCATCGCTTCGGTCACCAGTGTCCCCGGCACGCTGTCGGGCCAGGTGACATAGCTTATTGTCACGGGCTCGATTCTCCCCAGTCCCGAGCCGGACGGAATGAGCGTAAACTCAAACTTCTTGGTAGTTACTTCGGCGCCGACCGTCCCGCTGGAACTGACTGTCGATGAGAACTGCTTCACCTTGAGGTTTTCAAGCTGCGGTTGGAGCGGTTTGTCGAACAAATACGCTGACTGAGGACCGGGCCAGGTGAGCACAATTTCAAAATGAGCTTGACTCTCGTAGTCCATCTCGAACTTGTCTAAAGATTGGGATACGGTAATCTGCTCTGCTCGCACTGAAACGCCGGCCAGGAGTGCACAGATGGTAAGAGAGGTTAGAATTCGCATTGGTTTCGTTAGTCCGGTCCCTTCGTTATTTTCGCTTTTGGGGCACCAAGCTAAATTCTCGTAACTGTCTGTCAAGCTATTTGTTAGCCGGATTACTGCACCCATCGGCAAGTTATACTGAAGTATAGCCAGTGACGTTTCAAATAGGGTGTTAAACTATGTTAACTTTGCCGGCCAATCACGAGCGCCAACATCCCGATTCCCATACCGATTTTCAGGCCGGTCGCACACCACCTGAGCCTTAGCGGAGTGGGATTGGCTGCAGCGACCGCGAGCGAAGCTGTCAGCGGTACAACCACTCCGGCAATTGACAAAATCGTGTAGGACATTCCAAACCAGCCCTTATAGATCGGCCCGATGACTTGAAAGTCAAACAGCAGGAACAGCAGCAACGCAATTCCGACCGCCCCACGCGTTCCGACGGCTTGAGGCAGGGTGACTACGTCAGCAGTCCGGTCTCCGTCGATATCTTGAATGTCCTTGATTATCTCCCGCACTATATGGAAGGAGACCGCAAACACGGCGGGGATAATCGGTCCGGGCAAGTCAAACGTGTGTCCGGTGCCTGCAGCCAATCCCCCGACAATGAACGGCAGCCCACCGGCCAGGCCAATGGCCACATTTCCAACCAGCACGATTTTCTTGAGATACGCGTTGTACACAGCCAACAGAGCAGTGGCGGCGCACGCGGCAATGGCGGTCGCCGGTCCAACTATCGCCGCTAATAGCAACCCAATACCAAGAATTACGGCGGCAAGGATGGCGGCTGTTGACACCGGCATTTGTCCCGACGCTAATACCCGATCCGGATGAACGATCAGGTCAGTCTGGATATCGAGAATATCGTTCTGGATATTCGCAGCCGCAGCAACACAGGCGGCGGCAACTGCCGCCAAAACTATATCGACATTGAACGCGTACCCCTCGGTAAGATACGCCCCGACCCAAACGGCAATTCCGGCCATGATGCAGTTGACCGGTCGGATGAGTTTGATAATCGAAGTGAGCCGGAGCATGTCGCTACGATACTGCTGCGCAATGTCCGCGTCAACCATTGGGGGAGTAGCACACCAGGTCACTGCGAGCAGGCCCGCGCCTCATTCCGGCGGCAAGCCGGAATCCAGGTTTGGTCGTTGCGTGAGGTCCTGCTTGCACGAAGTCGAAGTGTGACCTGACGAAGACAGAGCAGCAGATTTCGCGTGCAATAACAGGCCGAGACGACTATATTTCTCAGATAGCACTATCACATACAAACTAGACAATGAGTCAATTATCACATATCTGGAGGTTAAGATGAAAAGTCTGTTCACCCTCGCGTGTGCGGTCGTGTCGGCAGTTGCACTGACACTCACCGCGGCAGTTCCGCAACTGCTCAACTATCAAGGTCAGCTGTACACATCCGGCGGCCAGCCTGCCAACGACACCTTTGCAATGGTGTTCACAATCTATGATGCCTCGACAGGCGGCAATCTCAAGTGGACTGAACTGCAGCCGACGGTGGTTGTAACCAATGGCTCGTTCAGCGTGCTACTCGGATCCGTTACTCCGATTGCAGATTCTGTCTTCAAGGACACCGTGCGATACCTCGGCGTGACGGTTGGCGGTGACCCGGAAATGACTCCAAGAATAAGGTTGGTGTCAGTCGGCTATTCTATGCGGGTTTCCACAGTAGAAGGAGCATCTGGAGGAACTATTGTAAGCGATCTCACAGTTACCGGGAAGGCTGGGTTCGGACCAAACCAAAACACTGGTGATTATTCCTTTACAGCTGGAAGCGGTAACGTATCTGGAGGACCAAACACCGTGGCTTGTGGGGGAAACAATCAAGCGCTCAATCAAGGTGACGTTGTGGCGGGAGGACAGAATAATATTGCAAGCGGTTCGTTTAGTACTGTTTCCGGTGGTAGTACTAACTCGGCAACCGGACACCAAGCAACAGTCGCAGGTGGCGTAAGTAACCGCGCGATCGGCAATTATTCAAGTGTCTTAGGAGGAAAAGGAGCAAGTGCCACAGGCGATTTCTCAGTGGCTGTAGGTGGAGGTGGCTTTTTCCCGACTGACTCCATTGCAGCGGCAGGGCATTATAGTTTCGTAGGTGGCGGAAGACGTAACCGCGCTTTTGGTCGCTACTCTGTCCTATCAGGCGGTGGCGGAGATAATGACGCAGATTCCAACGTGGCACTTGGGGACGGCTCTGTACTCAGTGGAGGTTCAAGAAATTTGAGCGCCGGCTATTATGCGGTTGTGAGCGGAGGATACAGCAACACGGCCATAGGAAGTTACAGTTCAGCTCTTGGCGGTTCTTCTAACGGATCAGGCGGCAATCACAGTTGCGTAAGTGGAGGAGAGAGTAACTCCGCCAATGGACAGTGGTCGACAGTACTAGGAGGAAAAGGGAATTCTGCAGCAGGAGATCTTGCGTTGGCTGCAGGACACCGAGCAAAGGCAGTGCAATATGGAACCTTTGTATGGGGAGACTCGAGTGATTCAGATTTCGCCTCCACAGCACCAAATCAATTTCTCATTCGCGCAAAAGGAGGGGTCGGTATTGGAACTAACAATCCTACTGCGGCACTTGAGGTCGCAGGTACAGTATACTCTACAAACGGCGGGTTTAGGTTCCCAGATGGAACGACTCAAACGACCGCAGCATCAGGAGGTGGGGCTTTCTTGCCGCTGACAGGTGGTATTATGATTGGGCCGATCACAAGCACGGGCAATCCGTCCATAACTATGGGAAAGGGCAACTTCGGATCGGGCAATACTAACTCAGGCGACAATGCTTTTGTTGCAGGTCTTGGCAACTCAGCGATCAGCCAAGGATCGGTTGTATCGGGCGGAGGTCACAATACAGCAAGCGGACTGTTTTCCACAGTTGGAGGGGGCGGCGGATCCCTGACTACCTATGGCAATACGGCTTCTGGTGATTACTCGACAATCTCGGGTGGAGTAGCTAACCGATCAAGCGGACCGATTTCCACGATAGGCGGCGGTCAAAGTTGTCTTGCGAGTGGAACTTATGCTACGGTGGGTGGAGGCTATGCCGATACGGCCACAGGCCGTGCTTCAGTAGTAACCGGTGGAGAAAATAACTCTGCGAAAGGTGACTGGTCTTTTGCAGGGGGTCATCAGGCAAAAGCGAATAACTTGGGATCATTTGTCTGGGCCGACGGGACAGCGGCCGATTTCTCCTCTACGGGCAACAACCAGTTCCTAATTCGGGCGAATGGCGGAGTGGGAATAAACACAAGCTATCCGACGGCACCTCTGCAAGTCGCCGGCATCATCTATTCGAGCAGTGACGGTTTCAAGTTTCCCGACGGCACTATACAAACGACAGCTGCCGGAGGAGCCGGTGGGAATGCCGACATGGTTGATGGATTTCATGCCTCATCAACTCCTGGCCCGAATCGTCTTCTAGCGCTCGACGCGAACTCCAATTTCGTAGTTACTGGTTCTTCAACCACAGCGATAATCAAAGGTGCTAGTACAAGTGGGCCGGGAGTTCATGGCGTAAGTGACGAAAGCATTGGCGTGTTTGGAGAATGTCTGGGAACGGGAAATCCGTCTGCAACGGCATATGGAATCAGGGGGTACGCCCGAAATGCGTTCACGGGCGATGTCGTTGGCGGGGATTTTGCAGCCCAATCTGGCGGCTCTGGTAACCATTATGGTCTAACTGCTTGGTCAAGTGCTTCAAGTGCAGGGCTATCGCGTGGAGTACATGCACAAGCTTCAAACTCGGGCTCTGGGCCGGTCTACGGTGGTCATTTCGAAGCAACATCAGCAGGCACTGGATCTCATTACGGATTATATACAGCGTCGAGCGCTTCATCGGCGACGACAGCGCGAGGTGCGTATGTGCTTTCGACCAATACGGGTTCAGGCGACGTAATCGGCGCGGATATCGTTGCTCAGACTGGAGGAACCGGCAACCACTATGGCATCACTGCCTATGCTGATGCTAATAACACAAATGTTACCCGAGGAGTTCTTAGCTCCGCGGGTAATCTTGGTTCGGGACAAGTCATTGGTGGGGATTTCTATGCCAAATCCGGCGGTACGGGCGATCACTTTGGAATCGCTGCTGCCTCGGATGCGAGTAATGCCAGTCTTAGCCGAGGAGTATATAGCTACGCAAGTAATCTCGGTACAGGAATAGTCGTTGGTGGGCGTTTCGATGCCAAGACTGGCGGCACGGGTCTGCACTATGGCGCCTTCTGCGCCGCAAGTGGAGGAAGCGATGCCATTGGCATATTTGCCACAGCTTCAGGAGGAAGCACTACTACTTACGCAGGCTATTTTTCAGGAAATGTAGGAGTGACTGGCACCATCTATGCAGGTACAAAGTCGTTTCGCATTGATCATCCTGTTCACCCAGAAGACATGTACTTGCAGCACGTATCAGTGGAGAGTCCTGACATGAAGAATGTTTATGACGGGGTTGTTCAACTCGGTGCAAATGGCGAGGCAACAGTGACGCTGCCCGACTACTTCGAAGCGTTGAACAGAGACCTTCGCTATCAACTGACGTGCATCGGTGGATTCGCGCCCATCTACGTAGCAGAGAAGGTTAACGGCAATCGCTTCAAAATCGCTGGTGGCACACCCGGTCTAGAAGTTTCGTGGCAGGTGACTGGCGTTCGCCAAGACAAGTATGCCGAAGCGAACAGAATTCAGGTCGAGGTCAACAAGCAGCCGGAAGAGCAGGGCAAGTACCTGTATCCCGAATTGTACGGTCAGCCCAAAGAGCGAGGCCTCAACTACGACAAGGAGGTGATGGCTCGCGAGCAGCAAGAACGCGCAAATCCGTTACAGGAAGAGAAGAGGCCATAAGGTCCGGCGGGGTTCGGAAGCCGGACCCGCACTGCATTTACGAGCAGGCGTTAGCCAGAGACGGCTGACGCCACGGGTTGCCAGTGTCTGGTTTTGAGTGGTCAGGTCACACGGCACGAAACGTGCCGCAAGACCTGACCGAACGGAAGTCGCTAACACGGCAGGGAGTGACTATCAGACGACGGCTTGGTGCGGAGACGGTCCGCTATCTGCTGAAGCTCGAAATCCGGAAAACTCCGCAGATTGTCGGGGTTCATCTTGATCCGATCAGGCCGAAGATCGAGCCGGTAATAACCGAGCCGGTTGTTCTCGATTATCTGCCACTCCGACGGATACGACGCCGCGATCTCGTTTTTGAGACGGTACAGATACCGCGCCTGATTAAAACCGACCTCCAAATCCTCTTTGTAGACCCAGCCGTTTTCGTGGCTCATTCTCGACCAGGCCAGCTTGGCGAGATACTTGAACGATTTTCCGGTCAGCCGCACCGGCAGCCCGTTGATGCGGACCAGATAGCGATCCCCTTCATAGGCGCCATCGATTTCGATCTGATCCGGCAGCGTGGAAAACGTGCGACCGGCCAGCGATGCTACGGGTTTCATGGTAACCTCCTGTTTCAGTTGATTTATTCGTTTCACAAAAAGTGCGCGTTTGTGTTCGTTGGGAATGAGTTCCGTAAACTCCTGTTCAGGCAGTTCGGACACGGCGCCGGGGTCAGTCAGGCCGCGCCGATACAACTTGCCGAAATCGGAACGGCTGAGAATGTCGCCAAACCGATCATGCAGATCCCGCATCTCCGGCGGCAGGCCGGCAGCGACACAGAAGCGATATTCGTCGAGAAGCCACCTGACCGGATTCTCGTAATCATGCGATGACGCCATCTGTGACAGCCCCGCCAGCAAGTGCGCCGCGGTCTCGGCCAGCGCGATAATTTGCCCGACATGCATTTGAAATCGTTCTTCGAGCGTTTGCAGCGGCTGAAGGTTGCGCCAGTCCTCGAGCGCCAAACTGATCTTTAGAATTGCCGCCTGATGGCGCGGCAGCGGCACTCGCCGATGATCCGCTGGAAGCATCGCCTCGACTTCCTCGACCGAGTAATCGAACCGCTCGTATAGCATCTTGACCGCCGCGTTGCTTCGCTGCTCGGAGCGAGAGAGAATTCCCGCCGGAATCTCCCAATCCGGCGCCGATAGCGCCGTGACAATCCAGCCGAACGGTGTCTGCGGAAGTTGCCGCTTAAGCGTTTCAGCGCAATACTCCGCCTGAGCGCAGGTCAAGCCACCAAGAGCGGCGGCCCGTCCGGCGGAACTGACTGCAAATCGACCGGCGCTATCTTGCGTCAGTAACTCCTGATCGCACAGTCGTTGCAGTACGGCATCTAAATTGAGCGGTGGCTGTTTCCCTGATCGGAACCAGAATGAGTGCGCCAACACTCGGTTGATTTCATCAGCCGTAGCCGCCAGACCACAAGTGATAAGTGAGAGAACGATATCCTCCATCGGCATGGACTCTATCGCCGATCCGAACGACTCCGCGCTACTGGCTGCCAGATACGAACGCCACAGAATCTCCCGGTCGAACTCCGACTCGGCCAGAATGATCGCTCTACCCGGGCGATCGGAACTCCAGCCGAGTCGGCCCGCCCGACCGGTCATATTGTCAAACTCAGCGCGTGAAATCGGCGTCAACTCAGGCCGGTCATCATACCGACCCGACTGATACTTGACCGTTTCAAGATAGACGGTATCTGCCGGAAGGTTCACTCCGAGCGCGAGCGTGGTGGTGGCGAACAGCGTCTTGACTTCCCGATTGACAAACGCCTGCTCAACTGCGTACCGCTGCGCGGGAGAGAGGTCCGCGTTGTGAAACGCGACCCCGCGTGTCAGCGCCTGTTGCAGTGATCGGGTAAGAAACGATGGCTCCTCGTCGGTAAGCGACTCAAGCGCCTGTTTGGCGGAAGGCCAGGACGAAACCGAAGCTAATCGAAAGGCAGCATCAACCGTATCCCGCCGTGATTTCATAAATACCAGTGTCGAGCCTTCTGACTCTTTCAGATGCCGGACAAACGACATGAAAGATTCTTCGTCCGCCTCCCGTTTCAGAAACGGCTCCGCAAACTCCCGGCCGCTGTTGAACGCCTTGAGACGAACCGTGCCGTCCGCCGCTACTCCCCGCTCCAACTCAACCGGTCGCGAGTGTTCTTCGACGAGGTCGGCGTGTAACCACTCAGCCACGCGCCGGGCAGTCTCGTGATCGGTTACTGCGGAGAGCGCGATAAGCCTTGGGTGATAGGATGACGCCAGGAGTTTAGTCAGCAGCAGTTCCAGCACCGCCCCCCGTTTCGGTTCCGCAATTGTCTGGAGTTCATCTACGACCAGCAGCGCAATTGTGCGGAGAGCATCGAGCCGGGCTGTAAGCAACAGATCGAACTTTTCAGGAATGCTGACCGCCAGATGGAAGTCACCGGCAAGAAACCGGCTGTCGTTTTCGGGATGATCACCGGTGGCGACAAGGCAGTCCAACCCGAGTGGACCGTAGCAAGCGTGTAATTCCCGATATTTCTGCTCGGCCAAAGATTTCAGCGGAAACAGCATCACCACTTTGCGGCGTTCCAGCAGCGCCGATGCCGCCGCCAATTCGGCGCAGAATGATTTGCCGGTCGAGGTCGGCGCGACAATCACCAGATTTCTGACCGGCTGTGGATCTTTGCCTGATTTCAGCAAACCGCGTCTGATCGCCTGACGTTGTACCGGAAGCAGCGTATCCCCCTGTCGAGCGCGCCATGTTGCAATCAACTGTTCCGGTATGCCGTATTGCCTCAGATCATCCAGATTCATTTTCTGTTCCTCCCGTATTTGTTCACTGACTTGTCAACCTCAACTCCCGCAACTTCCCCACCCGCAACCGGGGCAACTGTAGCAATTGCCGAGACGAACCATGCCGGTCCCGCAATCCGGGCAGGTGGCGGCGTTGTGATAGCGGCAATCTTCCGTCATCGGAGCGACATCATGCCACCAGCGGAAATCGTCAGGTCCCAGACCGCTGTCTGCAAGCAACGGCAGAAACGCCGCCTGCGCCGACATCTGGCCAACCTGAGTGGCATCTGCCAGCGTCGATGCAAATCCTGATGAAAAAATCTGCTCCATGTGTCTGTCCTCCATGAGTCGTGCTTTGATTCTCTGTATCGGCAGAATACTGCACATTTGTGCAGGTGTCAAGAAGAAAAATCAGCCAAATTCACGGAAATCAGCTAATCCATTGCAGGTAGAAGAGATACAATCCGTCTCGAAGGATGAGTAACAGCCGGCGGGCTTGCACTTTAGTCGATTTCGAGTTACCTACCGCCACCGAGGCTATGACCCAATGCTCCTGCTGATCGACAACTACGACTCCTTCGTTTATAACATCTATCACTGGATCGACGTGGACGAGTCCGATATCCGTGTCGTCCGCAACGATGTTGCCACCGCCGAGGAGCTTCTGTCCGATGGCTCAGTGAAAGCGATCATCCTCTCCCCCGGTCCGATGGGCCCGAATGAAGCGGGAATCTCCAATGACTTGATCCGGCAGGCGGCAAGCCGACAGATTCCGCTGCTTGGTATCTGCCTTGGGCACCAGTGTATTGGGCAGGTGTTCGGCTGCCGAATCAGGCAGCACCCAATTCCGACTCATGGGAAGCCAAGCCGGATTAAGCTATCGTCCCACCCGCTTTTCGACGGACTCCCCAGACGCATCACCGCAGGCCGCTATCATTCACTGGAGATTAGCCGAGAAGGATTCAACGATTCGGAGCTGGAAATCACAGCCCGCCTTGAGGACGGGACAATCATGGGCGTGCAGCATCGTAACTATCCCATCTATGGCGTTCAGTTTCATCCGGAATCTGTGTTAACGGGTGATCACGGCAGGACTATACTGAACAATTTCGCACGCATGAGTGGAATGAGTTGATGGCCTTTACGATCATTCCCAGTGCAATTCGTGATCCGTTTGAGTTTTACAAACGGCTGCGCCTGACGACCGACAACACCTGCATTCTAGAGAGCCACGGTGAAGTCCATCCTGAATTCTCCCGCTATACGTTCGTCGGTGCGTTACCCGCCGAGATACTTTGGAAAGCCGGCGAAGACGCACATGTCACCCACCTGCTGACCGGTAAGACCACCAAAGTTAAGTCGTGGTTGGAAGCGCTCGACCAATGGTCCATTGTCGGTTCGATTGCGACCGAACCTCCAAACCCCATTCAGACCGGTGTGATTGGATATATTGGGTATGATGCGAGGTATGAATTCGAGCGACTGCAACGGAGTATCGAACCGGACGTCGAAATGCCGGAAATCTATTTAGTTAGATACGATGCGATCCTTGTTCACGACCGAAGTACCGGTCAATCCCAGTGGGCAGTAAACAGCGGCTTCGAGCGCCAATGCCGGGAGTTGGAGCAAATGGCGAGCCGGTCGGCTCCGTCCAAAGTTCGCCCATTTATCCTGCGGAGCACGATTACACCGGACTTTTCAATCAACGGCTACCTGGAATCGATTCGGAAGACGACCGATTACATTCGCGCCGGTGATATCTTTCAGGCCAACATCACCGGACGATTCAGCGCCCAATGCGAAGGCGACGTCATTTATTCATATGAGCGGCTCAGACAGATCACCCCCAACCCGTTCTTCGCCCTGCTTGATTTCCCACAGCCGGTGATCTCGACCTCGCCGGAGCGGTTTTTCACGGTCCGATCAGATCGCATTCAAACTTCTCCGATCAAGGGAACAATCGAGCGTGAGATCGATGGCATCGACCAGCGCACTGCGCTTGAAAACAGCGAAAAGGACCGGGCCGAAAACGTTATGATCACTGACCTGATGCGCAACGATATCGGGCGCGTGTGCCAAAAGGACTCCGTTCAAGTGGAGACACTGTGTGGCGTCAAGCGGTTCAATGATCTGTACCACCTTGAATCCACTGTCTCAGGGACTCTTAAACCAACGACTCAACTCTCCGATCTGCTTCGTGCCGTTTTCCCTTGCGGATCTGTCACGGGCGCGCCGAAAATCCGGGCGATGGATATCATCGAGGAGCTTGAATTCGTCCGGCGCGGCCCATATGCCGGAGCAATCGGCTTCTTCGGCTCAGGCGGCTGGATCGACACATCAGTCGCCATCCGCATAGCCTACTTTCATTCGGGTCGCGTCTTCTTCCATGCCGGGGGAGGAATTGTGGCCGATTCGAAACCGGATTCGGAATATCGCGAATTGCTCGCTAAGGCCGCCGGGATTCAGCGATCCCTCGATAGCTTCGTAGTGCGTACGTGAACTTTCCTCTTGTCCTTACCGTTTCAGTCATCAATACTACCCGATCTTGAACTGGCGCGAGAAACAGGTGAATTGAACCGAATATGCCTACCTATCACTATCGCTGCCGAGCATGCAGTCACGAATTCGAGGAATTCCAGACGATGTCCGACGACCCGATAGCGGTCTGTCCTAAATGCGGCGGAGAGACCCACCGCCTCATCTCCGGCGGCACTGGCTTCATTTTCAAGGGGTCTGGGTTCTATACCACCGATTACAAACACAAAGGATCGGGCGAGCCAAAGAAGGAGTCCTCCAGTTCCAGTGACAAGCCGTCCTCTCCGCCTCCTGCTGCCGGTAAGGACACCAAGTCGTAGGCTGCGATCTTGTAACCGGTTCTTTTTCCGTCAACCAAAGGAAATTGCCTCGAGAGATGAGTTCAGCCGATTTCGACAGACTTAGACAGAGGTTGGACCGGCCTGACTCCCTCATTACCGACCTAACGGATTACGAGAAATACAGCCACGACGCCACTGAAGCGTTCTCTACTCCAGCCGCCCTGTTGCTCGCTCAGTCAATTCCTGATATCACGACAACATTGGAATTCTGCCGCAATCACCGTATTCCGGTCGTTCCTCGCGGTGCCGGAACCGGACTTTCCGGAGGTTGCGTGGCTTCAAGTAATGCTTTAGCATTATCAACTGAAGCTCTTGCCCACCTGTCGATTGATGCACGCAGAAAAATCGCGTACTGCGGGCCTGGGCTTCTGACCAAGACATTGCAGGACGAGGCGACAAAGCTGGGCCTGGCCTACCCTCCCGACCCGGCCAGCTACACTGAATCGACTTTGGGAGGTAATGTCGCTGAGAATGCCGGTGGCTTGCGCTGCAAGCGCTATGGTGTGACCAGAGACTATGTCCTGGGGCTTCAGGCAGTCCTTATGGACGGCACTCTGATATGCACCGGCGTGTACAACGAAGACCGCGGATTTGGGCTCGGCGACGTCATTATAGGCTCTGAGGGGACGCTGGCCGTCATCACCGAAATCGCTCTCCGTCTTACCCCTGAATTGGGCCGGGGAACGACCCTTCTGGCCTCCTATGATCGCCCTGAGGACGCCGCCCAAACGGTCTCTGACATCATCGCTGCCGGCCTGGTGCCTAACGTAATGGAGTACATTGATGGCGGGGCGGCTGAGCTGTCGGCCGCCTATGAACGCAACGATAGTCTCGGTACAGCCGCTGCCGTGCTACTATTCGAGACAGCTCCGGAATCCGGCACCCGTCAAGCCGAGTTGATTCTCCAATCCTGCCATAGACACCACTGTTCGTCGGTTCAGGTTGAGCCGGGTGCGCCCCAGGCGGACATGCTCTGGGCCATCCGTCGCAATATCTCCAAGGCCCTTAAGGAGATGGCAGTCCTGCGTGTTTCCGAAGATGTCGCGGTTCCCGTTACGAAATTCCCCGATCTGGTGGCGTATGTGGCCGAACGAAATGCGCTTAGCCCCTTGCGAATTCACTCATTCGGCCACGTAGGCGACGGCAATCTTCACGTGAATTTCCTTTCCATCACCGGGGCAGACCAGGATCGGCACCTTATTGGCACCCAAGTGGACTCCCTTATGGCCAAAGCGGTGTCGCTGGGTGGGACGATAACCGGCGAACATGGTGTCGGGCTGGCAAAACGCAAATACTTATCTCTGGAATTTGATAGTCCCACAATAGCTGCCATGGAGGCCGTTAAGAGCGTATTCGATCCCCTCTGCCTCCTGAATCCCGGCAAGATTTTCTGAATATCTAAAATCTACTCCCGAT
>Ga0315293_10002554_pt1 | contig 17468 bp, 10 predicted proteins | sample YL17G13_20_MG_FD_203071 | JGI IMG/M metagenome (GOLD analysis project Ga0315293, IMG submission 203071) | Sediment microbial communities from Yellowstone Lake, YNP, Wyoming, USA - YL17G13_20 | ecosystem: Environmental > Aquatic > Freshwater > Lake > Sediment | place: USA: Wyoming | collected...
GCCTGGCTCACCAAGATCTGCGTCAACGCCAGCATCGACGCCCTCCGGAAGAACCGGGGGAGGAACTTTCAACAGGTCGAGCACGAGGAGGTGGCCAACATGCCCGCTCCATCACACTCGTCCGATCCCGAGATATCGACGCGCAACAAGGAGATCCGCGAACACGTCGATCGGGCCCTCAACAAGCTGCCGCCCAAGCAGCGGATGGTCTTCACCCTGCGCCATTACCAGGACTTCAGCATCCGGGAGATCGCGGAATCCCTGGATTCGACCGAAGGCAGCGTCAAAAAACATCTCTTCCGAGCCGTCGAGTCGCTGAAAAAGCGGCTCCGGCGGTTCGTCACGGAGGATGGCTATGAAGTGTAAAGAAGCGAAAAACCTCATCATTCTAGAGCTCTACGGCGAACTGGAGGAGTCTGAAAAAGACCGGCTCCACGGCCATTTGGAACAGTGTCGAGACTGCTCCGGCGAGTCCGCCCTGACGAAAAAAGTTTTCGCCGTCCTGGACGGGTATGAGCCCGCCGCCGAGCCTTCGGCCGATTGGGACAAAGCCTGGGACCAGGTCCAGGCGGGGATCGCGGGCCCGCCGGCCCGCCGCCGGCCGGAACGCGCCGCCGGATGGCGCTGGGCCTTCGCCGGAACGGGCCTCGTCCTCGTCGTCGGCATCTTTATCGGGAGGTACGCCCTCGCCCCCTCTCCCGAACCGATCGGCGCTTCGGCCGCAGTTGTCGCGCCCGCTCCGAACGGGATCCGGCCGGCCTTCGCCGCGCACCTCGAGGACCTCAAGCCCATCCTTCTCGATTACGCCCATTACGTCCCCGGAGAAAAAAGCGGACGCTTGATTCCCATCGACGAGAACGTCTTGCGGGGCCTCATGATCCAGAACATCCTATTGAAAAGAAAGCTGGCCGAGAAAGATCCGGCGGCCGCCGATCTGCTCGAGGACCTCGACCTCGTCCTCAAGGAGATCACGAACCGCGGACCGCGGGATCCTCAAGACCCGGCCCGGATCAGGGACCTGATCGAACAGCGGGGCGTCCTTTTTAAAATGGAAATTATGAAAAAACTTTAGGAGAAAAATCCATGAAAACCACGAAACTGATCGCCGTCCTTCTGGCCTTCGGCCTGCTCTTCGGGAGCATCGCCTCGGCCCAGACCCAGGAGGCCGAGAAGGCCAAGGAAGCCTATGAAAAGGCCAAGAAAGCCATCGCCCTCAAGGACTGGAAATCCGCCGTCGAATTTTTCCAAAAGCTCGAAACGCAATACAGCAAGAGCGATTATTACGGAGAGTCGCTCTACTGGCTCGGCTACAGCCTGGACAAGATGGCCCCTTCTCTCAACGACATGCAGCTCCAGCTCAAGACGAAAATAGAAGCCATCAACAAGCTGAATATCCTCATCGATAAAACGCCCTTGGATTCCTATGCCATGGACGCCAAGCTCCTCCGTCTTCAGATCGCCGAGAATCTAGCCAAAAATGGTCTGAACGCTTACAGCCGGTACATCGACAACGCGCTCGAGATGAATTTGGAAGCCTTCCAAGACTTGTCGAAGAAGCCGACCGATCCCGATCTTGAGCTCAAGCTCGTGGCTCTCGACGCCCTGCTCCAGATGGACAAGGAGAAGGCCTTCCCCATCCTGGAAAAAATGCTCCGGGAGGACCAGAAACCCGAGCTCAAGGAAAAAGCCCTCTTCGTCCTCAGCCAGTCCAAAGATCCGAAAGTCGTCCCGATCCTCGCGGATCTCGCGACGAAGGATTCTTCGCCGAAGGTCCGGCAGTTTGCCGCCTTCTGGCTCGGTCAGCGCCATGACGAGGAAAGCCTGTCCGCCCTTTTCAAGGTTTATGACACCGCCGAAGACAGCAAGCTCAAGGAAAACCTGATCATGGCCTTCGGCCAGAGCAAAAACGCGAAGGCCCAGGCGAAGATCCTGGATATCGCTAAGAACGACAAGGACATCAAAGCCCGCGAGCGGGCCGTGTTCTGGCTGGCCCAGAACAAGAGCGATGAGATCTTGCCCCTTCTCTTGGATATCTACAGCAAAACGGACAACGCCCCGCTCAAACAACAGGTCATTTTCTCCCTGTCCCAGAACAAGAGCCCCAAGGCCGTCCAGACCATGATCGAGCTGGCCCGCAAGGAAAAGGACCTTGCCGTCAAAAAACAGATCATCTTCTGGCTCGGCCAGTCCAAGAGCGAGGAAGCCCTGAAGTTCCTCAAGGAGATCATCGAGAAATGAGGGAACGGAGCGGACCCATGCGCGCGCATAAGATGAAACGGATAACCGGAGGAGCGCTTTTTATGGCGCTCCTCCTTCTCCTCCTCCCCCTCGCCGGACTCGCGGCGGCCGAAAAGCCTTCCTTCCTGACGGGAAAGGTCAGCGATCTGAGCGGAACGGGTTTTTCGCTCGAAAAGAAGATCGCCGCGGCCGGGACGGAATTCCGGAGAATGGGCGGCGGAAAGACCTACTTCACGGCCTATGAGTTCATGAGCCGGCACAAGATCAACCGCGGGAGCTCGGACCGTCCGCAAGATGGTTATATCGTGAACACCAAAGACTCCCGGATCAGGATCGAAGACAAGGGCCGCGGCAAGAACCAGGTCGGGACCGAGACCGAGGACACGCCCTCGCCGGCCGCCCTCCTCTTCCTTCATGACCAGGCTGAAAACGGCGAGGTCATCGACGTGACCGTGCTCGACCTGGAGCAGACGTACGACTTTTCCGATACGCCTGCCTTCTGGCTCGGCCGGGCGGAGAATGCGGAAAGCGTTTCGTTCCTGGAAAAGTCCTTCGAAGCGGCTAAGGACCGCGCTCAAGCCCAAAAAAGCATCCTTTTCGCCGCCTCCTGCCATCAGGGGCCCCAGGCCTACGTCTTCTTGAAAAAAGCGGCTCTTGGACCATCCGACGACAAGGTCCGGGAAACGGCCATTTTCTGGCTGGGGAATTATGGAGACGGGCAAAGCCTGGCCGACCTCAAAGAGATCTACGGCAAGGAAAAGAGCGTCTCCGTCAAAAAGCAGATTATCTTCGCGATCCAGTTGAGCCAACAGAAGGAAGCCGTCGAGGAACTGATCCGGATCTCCAAACAGGACGCCGGGCAGGAAGCGAGAAAACAGGCCGTCTTCTGGCTGGGACAGAAGGCCTCCGCCGAAAGCGTCAAGGCGCTCAAGGATATCGTCGACGCCGCGGGCGAAGAGGATTCATTGAAAGAGCAGGCGATTTTCGCCATCAGTCAGCTTCCCAAGGATCGCTCCGTCCCGATGTTGATCGATATCGCCAAGACGAACAAATATCCGTCCGTCCGGAAGCGGGCTCTCTTCTGGCTGGGCCAGAGCGGAGATCCGGCGGCGCTCAAGCTCTTCGAAGAGATCCTGCTGAAGAAATAGAAGAGGGAAGAAGCTCCCAGCCGGGTCGGCCCCGGCTCCCTGGGGAACCAGTCCCGTCGGTTCCCCCCGTCGGCCTAGCCGACGGGACCCTCCTCCGCTATGGGAGCCTTCGGGCCGACCCAGCCGCGAGCTTCTTCCCAGGAAAAAAAGGGGTAAGGGGGAGTATAGTTACCATGCGCTTCCTATTGTCTGGCTTACTGACAATAGGAACGACGAGCTAAGATTTCTATCGGCATTTTTAGGTAACCTACCCCCATTTGACTAACCTGGGGAGTTGATATATATACCCGCAACATGAGCCCCCATAAAGAACGATCTCTTAGAACTCTGCCGATATTCTTGATTTGCCTGGCGGCGATCGTCGCCTTTTCAAATCCTCAGGACCGGCTCGCGGAACGCTATGACGCGGCCCGATTGGCCTGGGACACCGGCGATTTCGTCCGGGCTCTCGAAGAGCTCCAGTCCATCCTGAAAAGTGCGGAGGGAAGCCGATTCTTTGAGCCCATCGCCCTGCTCACGGGAGAATTGTTCCAGGTCACGGAGATCACCAAGGACGGCCGTACGATCCGCGTCAGCCCGGACGGCAAATACGCCGCTTATGACACGGGGACCCGCGGCGCTCCCCTGACCCGGATCGTCGCCCTGGACAAGCCCTCGAATACCTGGGCGGAGTTCCGGGGAACAAATTTCGTCTTCTCCCCGGCCGCGAACGCCGCCGCCTTCCTCCGTGTCGCAGAAAAGCCCGAGTTGGCCGCCCTGCGCAAGGAGATCGAGGCTCTTGCCGCTCAGCCGACGCCGGACCGGCAGGCTCAAACGGCCAAACAACGGCAGCTGACCTGGCTCGAAGCCAAGAACGCCGCCATCATCCTCTATGACATCGCGGCAAAGAAGGAAAAGCCCGTCACGGTTGAAAGCCTTCTCAAATCCGGGCTCGCGTTCAGCGCCGATGGACAGGAGATCTATTTCGTCGGGGCGAAGGAGGCGGACACGGCCTCGAACGAGATCTATTCCGTTTCGCCGGCCGGGATGGTCAGGCCGTTGACGTCAGGCGCCGGGTATAAGACGAATCCCATCGCCGTCCCCGGCGGGAAATACCTCGTTTATACCCCCGCCGCGGTTACGCCTTTCCCAAGGCCCGCGCCCCCTGCGCCGGCGGCCAAGCCCGGCGCCGCTCCGCCTCAAGGGCAAGCCGCGGCCGCCGGCGGCCAGGGCCAGGGTCAAAGGGGCGGGCAGGCGCCGGCCGAGGGCCAATTCCGCGGCGGGGGGCAGCGTCAGTTCATCGTGCTGAGCCTGGCCGACGGAAAGATAAAATCTTTCGCCGGCTCAGCGCCTTCCTTCGCCATAGACGGTTCGGCGCTTGTCTTTGTCGGGCAGGAGGGGACCGATTCGACCTTAAACTATCTCAAGCTCGACGGGGGGCTCGCGCCCGCCGTCCTCAAGAAAACGACGGAACGCATCGGCTCGGCGGCTATCGCCCCCGATGGGTCAAGCATCGTCTTCGACATGATGTATACCCGCAACGGCGAGATCTTTTACATTCAAAGCGACGGAAAAGGAGAGGTTCGCGTCAGCCGGGAGATCCAGCCCGACCGCGCCCCCCGCTTCCTGACCTTGACCCAGGTCCTCGCCATAAAGGGCGAACCGCGCCACAGCCGGGCCCATCTTTACGATCTGAAGACCTTGAAGAATATCCAGATCTTTCATAACAACACGCTCCGGACGATCTCCCCCGAATATGAATGGGTCGCCGATCCCGCTGGAGCGCGCCTCCTGATAGGAGCCGAGCGCGACGGCGACACTATCTCGGGCAAGCGGGGGGTTTATCTCGTCGACCTCACCCGCAAGATCTCGACGGATGAGCTGCTCGCCCGCTTGAGCCGGAACCTGGCCGCTGAAAAAGCCCTTCGCGCCTGGGGCGAAAAGACCTTCGCTCCTATCCGTAACTCCGTCCAGGCCGCCGTGGACCGCGTTTCGATCACCAAGATCTACGACCACGAGGAAGCCCTATTCCATTTCGACTCCAAATACATCACCCAACCCGGAAATAAGAAGGCGGCCGAATATATCTTCAACCAGCTCAAGTCGTTCGGCTACGATCCGGAATACCAGGAGTTCGATTCGCGCGGAACGAAAACGGCGAACGTCCTGGCCCGGCTGCCGGGGACGGAAAATCTCGAAATCCTCTACGTCCTCAGCGGCCATTTCGACTCTAATCAGCGGAGCCCCGGGGCCGACGACAACACCTCGGTGACCGCGGTCAACCTGGAGACGGCCCGTCTGCTGGCCGGATCACCACAGGCATCCACGATCATTTTCGCTTTCTTCACGGGCGAGGAAGCGGGCCTTCTCGGCAGCCGCGAGTTCGTCCGCGTGGCTAAGGAAAAGGGGTGGCGCGTCGCCGCCGACATCAACAACGACATGATCGGCTGGACGAACGACCACAGGCTCGACGATACGATCCGCTTCGCCAGCCCCGGCCTCCGCGACATTCAACACGCCGCGGCGTTCCTTTTCTCCAAAATGATCACCTACGACACGCGATACGTGAGATCCACGGACGGGGCGTCGTTCTATGACGCCTACGGCGGCATCGTCAGCGGACTCGGCTCCTACCCCGTCCTCGGCAATCCCTATTACCACCAGCCGACCGACCTCCTCGAAACCGTCAACCACCAACTCCTCGTCGAGGCCGCCAAATTCAACATCGCCTCGGTCATGATGGTCGCATCCAGCCCCGCTCCGGTCAAAGATCTCAAGATCGCCGGCTTGAAGACGGATTCCGCCGAGGTTTCGTGGGCGCCGAGCCCGGAAAAGGGGATCGCTTCCTATATCGTGGAATACGGCCCGGAGTCCAATCCGACTGCCGCCAGCCTCACGGTCGGCGAACCCAAAGCCAAACTCACCGGTTTCTCGTTAAAAAAGGGCGAAAGTCTGACCGTCGCGGTCAAAGCTATTAACGGCCGCGGTATCGCCGGCTGGGATTGGGCGAGGACGACGGCCGGGCTCAAATAACGATAAAAGCGCTTTTACGCTTAATGTGGATTTATTTTAAAGAAGATCCGGGAATGGCCTCGCTTCCTCGAAGCGGGCGAATGCTCTCCTCGTCGCGGGTCCTGTCGGATACCATTGGAGAGAAACCCTTAGAATGGGTTTCCCTCCAACGCTCGCTTCGCTCTCTGCCTCCTTTCCATGGATCTTGGAACTATGCATTTTTAAGGGTGTGGTTGATTGGTCCTCGCTCCTCACCCACCTTCGGGGGGTCCCATCCGCTTCGAACGCTGGGGCGCCCGATCGGCGCCACCCGTAATTAGAGCATTCGCCCACATCTTCGCTCGCGGATAACTGAAAGAATCCAAGGACGTGACGGCAGGGTTGGCCCTAAGGCCCCCATAGCGGAGGGGGGGCCACTCGGCTTAGCCGAGGGGGGGAACCGACGGGACTGGTTCCCCAGGGGGCCGGGGGCCACCCTGTCGCCGCGTCGACTATTGTCTTCATCGCCGAGAAGGACGGTGAGGAAACGGCGTTAAAAACCCGAGTCGGGAGCGAGGCCGTTTCCGGATCTTCTCGCCCCTCCTCTTCGAATCCACACGAAATGGAAGAGAACCTATATTAAAATGCTTTAGCCGCGGCCACGATGTGGCGGGCGCTGATACCAAAGCGGTCCATGAGCTCGTCCGGCTTCCCCGAGCGAGGCAGTTCCCGGACGCACAGATGCTTGAGGGCGGCTTGGCCCGCCAGGGCCGACGCGACTGCGTCCCCCAATCCCCCGCCCTCGAAATGATCCTCGACGACGATGACGCGGCCGCCGGTCTCCGCGGCGTTCTTCAGGATGCTTTCCCGGTCTAACGGTTGGACCGAATAGGCATCGACGATCCGGATCCCGATCCCCTCTTTCTTCATCTCGTCATGAGCTTTCAGCGCCTCGACGAGAGTGATGCCCGCGGCGATCACCATGACCTTGTCGGTATCGCTTTTCCTTAAGACCTTCGATCCCCCGATCGGGAAGCGTTCGTCCTTCGAATAGAGCAGAGGCATGGCCGGCCGCGTCGTCCGGATGTAGCACATTCCCTTATATTTGGCCGCCTCTTCCACGCACGCCTCCGCGGCGAAGGCATCGCCCGGATAGAGGATGACGCAGCCCGGAATAGGCCGGAAAAGGGCTAAATCCTCGAGGCCCATCTGCGACGGGCCGTCCTCGCCGATGCTCACGCCGACATGCGAGCCGCAGAGCTTGATGTTGGAGAACGAATAGGCGGCCATCCGGACCTGGTCGTGGGCGCGGGTCAAAAAGGCGGCGAAGGTGGCCATGAACGGCAGGTAGCCTTTGGCCGCGAAACCCATGCCCATGCCGACCATGTTCTGCTCAGCGATGAACGACTGGAAGGACCGCCGCGGAAACGCCTCGAAGAACTTGTCGGCGTAGGTCGAATTCTTGACGTCCCCGTCGAGGACCACGACGCCGTCGTGGACTTTCCCCAGCGCCGCCAGGGCGTTTCCATAGGCCAGCCGCGTCGCGGTCCTGTCCTTATAAGCCGTCTTTTCGAAATCCAAATTCACGGCGAGTCTCGGCCGGGCCGCTTTTTTCGGCGGGCGGACGAGCTTCGCCGCGTCCACGTCCGGCATCGGCCCAAGCTCTTCGAGGGCCGCCCGCAGTTCGTCCTCTTTCAGCGGTTTGCCGTGCCAGCCGTTCTTGTCCTCGGTGAACGAAACGCCTTTCCCCTTGATCGTCCGGGCCAGGATCGCGGTCGGCCGTCCGTTCGCTCCGGCCCTTTTGAACGCGGCCAGGATCGCCTCGATCCTGTGGCCGTCAACGGTGTCCGTGTCCCAGCCGAAGGCCCGGAATTTCCGGGCGAAGGCGGCCGTATCGCGCTGGTGCATCGTCGGATCGGACTGGCCGAGCCGGTTGATATCGACGACGGCGCAGAGGTTCTTGAGCTTGAAATAGGCGGCGGCGTTGGCCGCCTCCCAGACGGAGCCCTCGGCGCATTCGCCGTCGCCCATGACGACGAAGACGCGGCCGGGGGATCGGCCGAGCCTCATCGCCGCGGCCATGCCCACGCCGATCGAAAGCCCCTGTCCAAGAGAACCCGTCGCCGTTTTAATCCAGGGCATGCGCGGCGTCGGGTGGCCTTCCAGGTCGCTCGTGAGCTTCCGCAGGTCCATCAGCTCGCAAAGAGGGATGATGCCCGCCTCGGCATAGGCGGCCCACAGGATCGGCGCGGCGTGTCCCTTGGACAGGACGAGCTCGTCGTTCCCCCAATTCTCGGGATCCTTGGGATCGAACCGCATCTCGCCGAAGAACAGACAGGCGGCCAGCTCGGCCATGGACAGACAGGTCGTCGGATGTCCTGATCCGGCTTGGGTCGTCATCTTCAGGGAATGGACGCGGAGCCTCGTGGCGATCTTCTCCAGGGCGGCGATGCGGTTCATGGAATCCTCTCTCCCTTCATCTCTTTTCCGGACGAGAGCGAAGGGGACATTATATTTTTTTTCAGTTTGCGCGACAATATGAAAGGCCGCGAATTCTCCTTTCTATTTCCCGAAGGCGGAATCGGGCATAATAATGGGGACGGGGCGCTTGGATTCCTCGAACGCGGCCGGCAGGAGCTTCGTGCCGCTATTTTTATCGAGCATCCGGGCCGCGCCGGTCAGGCCGTAATTCAATTCCAGGGCTTTCTCGAATTCCTTCCGCGCTTCGGCCTTTTTTCCCTTCCCTAGATGTCCCAGGCCGAGGAGATAATGGGCCTGGGCGCTCTGGGCCATCGCCGACTGCTTTTCTCCGAACTTCTCGAAGAAGTCCATGGCCGGAGCCGACTTCAATCTCTCGCCGGCGAAGCGGATGAGACCATCCAGAAGCTTGACGGCTTCCGCTTCGCGGCCCCGCTTTCGATTGGCCAAGGCCTGATAAAAACTCTGTTCGGACCATCCGTGCCTGAAGGCCGTCGCTCTCTCATGCGCGGCGCGCGCCAGATCTTTATCGCCCAGCGCATCTTGGGCCACGCCGATCAGAAAATAAACTTTGGCCGACCCACCCCCCGAAGAAGGCTCTCCCACCTCGAGATTGGCCGGATACGTGAGAGCGGTCTGGAAATCCTTGAGCGCCGCGCGGGCGTCGCCCGCGTCCAGATATTTTTGTCCCCGCAGGAAGTGGGCGTCGACGAATACGCCATGGATCTCGCCGCCCCCTTCCCAGACGTGGAAATGATGCCTCGAGAGGAGTTCGATGGCCCGGTCGTATCGTCCGAGCCGGACGAGCAGAAGAATCTCACGGGTCAGGGCATCGTCGCGCTGTTCGACCACGCCCTGGTTCTTCTCGAGGCGTTCCAAACGGCCGGCCAGGGGAGCCCGGGCCGCCTCTTCGAGCTGATCCAATTCGACGTAAAGCCTGGGATCGCCCGGATTCCCGGCCAGCGCTCTCCGATAAAGATCGATCGCCCGCGAAATATCGTTCTTCACGCGCGCGTAAGCCAGGCCGAGATTGCGAAGCCCGACGGAGTTCGTCCCGTCGAGGGATGCGGCTTTCTCCCACTCGGCCATGGCCGATTCCGGCTGAAGATCGAAGAGATAGTTCCCGAGATAAAAAGGAGCGCGGCCGTCCTTAGGATTCCGGACCTGGGCCCAGCGCAGCACGTCGAGGCTTTCCGACTGAAAGGGGAAGCCGTACTCGGGCGGTTGCGAGGCGGCCCGAAGAACCGCCTCCGTCGCCTTCATCGCATCCCCTTTTCGATCCCAATAATAAGCGAGAAAATAATGAAGGAGGGGGAAGGCTTTGGCGTCCTTCTTGGCGAGGTTTCCCAAGCGGTCGAGGACGCCGAGCGCCTCGTCCCACAGACCGCAGGCACCGTAGTCGGCGGCCAGTTCCAGAAAATTCGGCTCGGCGTCCCGCATGAGCCGCATCAAATCCTGATGGACCCGGCCGACATCTTCCTGGAGCCCTCCCGTGTTTTTTAAAAGATACAACTCGTTCCGAGCCCAGAAATCCATCCGGTCCAAGACCAGCGCCCGAGACACCGTTTCTTGGGCTTCCGCGAGCCTGTTCATCCTGCGCAATAAAGCCGCTTTCAGATCAAGCGCCTTATTGTTCAGGCTGTTCGTTTCGAGTGAGGCCTCGGCCAGGGCCAGCGCTTTCCCAAAGTCGCCGCGCGAACAGGCCAATTCCGCGATCTGGTGAAAGCTCGCCGAGCGCCAGGCCTGGGTCCAAGCGGCGCGGCCGAAAAGGTCCTCCGCTTCTTCGGACTTCCCCTGCGCTCTCAAGGCCAATCCGAGATAGTAGAGCGCTTCCCCATCCTTCGGCCGGGTATAATTTTTCGTCGCCCGCTCCACGGCCCGCCGCAATTTTTCTTCGGCGTCCCGATACATTGCCCGCTTCAAATACAGTAGACCGAGGGCCGTGTTCGTCCGGTAATCGCCCGGGTCGCGCTTCAGCGCCTCTTCGTAATAGGGACCGGGCTCAAGGGCCGGATTGTTGAACTGTTCGAGGCGCAGCCCCGTGAGGTAAAGGTCTTCGATCGTGGCGATGTCCTTCGGCGCGGACGGGGAAGTGACGACCGGCGGCAGGGGCCTCTTTTCTCTTTTCGACGATGCATACGTCAACAGCTCATGTCCCATGTCGACGGTCGTGATCTCCAGCCTCAGGCTTTCCTCTTCAACGCCCGCCGGAAGCGGCACGTCTTTGAAGGTGATCTCCTCGGGACGGGCCGGAACGAGCGCTTCAAAACAAACCCGATCGCCGGCTTTGAGCCTGAGGCGCACCTCGCCGAAATCGCGCGTCATCTGCAAGGCGATCCGCGCCCGACGCTGATCGTCCACCGTCAGATTGCAGGCGCCGTTCTCATTCGCCGCTTTGACTCCGCCGAGCTTGCGGAACGGATACCAGCTCTGCTTGACCGTCCGGGTTTCGTACGGCTGGATCCAACTGTAATCGGGCTGGTTGTCCGAGAACGCTCCGATCATGAGCTCCGCGTAAGGGCCGTCGGACTCGGTCAGGATCCGCTCCCATAATCGGCCTTCGTTCCCGGTGCCCCAGGTCCAGAGCTTCTTGCCGGGGACGAAAGCGTGATCGGCGACGAAGGCGACGCCGGCGTCCTGGCCGTGGTCATAGCCGGCCAGAAAGTCCCCTTGCGCCTCCCAGGCGAAGAACGAGGTCGGCGCGGCATGGCTCTTCCACCAGCTGACGTCCACCCCTTTCGTGTAATCCTGCCGGTTGAAGACCTCGGCCGAAAGCGGCCAGCGGGAAAACTGGTTCTTTCCATGGAACGTGGCGAATTCGACGTCCGGCGGGAAAAAGACCTGATATTCCGGGTTGGCATGAACGGCCACGTTCGCCCAGGCGAGCATGGCCTGGGCTAAAGGCGTCCTATTGAAGACCTTCATCGTCACCTCGATGACGGAGGTGTCGGGACGGAGCGTCAGCCCGACCGACCACTTCATGCGGTGGCGGAGATCGATCTCGCCGACCCAAACGGTGGCGCTCCCGTCGCGGTCCTGGACGATCGCGTGGTCGACCTCCATGAAGGTCGTGGCCCGGTGATGGTGGGGGATGTTCCACTCGACCCCTCCGGAGATCCATGCCCCCAGCATGCCGATGAGCGCCGGCTTGATGACATGCTGGCGATAGATGAAGTCGTATCCGTTCGATTTATCGACCGCGGAAAAAAGGCGGCCCCCGATCTCCGGCAGAACGCAGATCTTGACATATTTGTTCTCGAGATAGACGGCCCGGTAGGATCGGTCGACGCGCTTGTCGGTGAGCCGGTCCAAAAAAGGATAGGGGTAGACGGGCCCTTTGGCTCCCTGGTACGCCCGGCCGCTGAAAAAGATCGGATTGGGCTCCGGCGGCTCGACCAGGTAGGTCGGGATGACCAGCGCTTCCTCCCAAGCCCGGGCGGCCTGGGCGCGCAGGAGAGAGACCTGAACGACGAAATAGAGGGCGATCAGCAGAACGGTTTTTTTTCTCATGAATGTCCTCCGGACGGATCCTAGCTTTGCCAGGAGCGCGGGAAGAAGATCGTCTCATAAAGGGTTAAAGCGTAGCGGTCGGTCATGCCGGCGATGAAATCCCCGACGCGCGTCTCCAGCGGATCGCCCGCCGGGTAATCCCGGATATAGCCGTCGGGATGCTCGCGCAGGTATTCATAGAGGTCGCGCATGATCTTCTCGGTCTTCCGCAGCTCCTCTCGCGCGGCGGGATTGTAATAGACCCGCTCGTACAGGAAATCCCGGAGCTCGACGACGGCCTTCATGATCCCCTCGCTCATGGCGATCCGCTCGAGGTTGACTTTTAGGCTGGATTCGACCACATCGACGACCATCTTGTCGATCCGGGTGGCGTGCCAGCGGCCGAGGACTCCGACGAGATGGCGGGGGATGTCGCTCTCCTTGATGATCCCCGCCCGCAGCGCGTCGTCGATATCGTGGTTGACGTAGCCGATCACGTCCGAAACGCGCACGATCTGGCCCTCGAGGGTCGCCGGCAGGTCCTCTTTCTTCCGGTCGAGGATCTTGCCTCGGCCCTTGGAATGGCGGGAGATGCCGTCCCGCACCTCGAAGGTCAGGTTGAGGCCTTTCCCGTCATATTCGAGCTTCTCCACGACGCGCAGGCTCTGCTCGTAGTGGCTGAACCCTCCCGGCAGGAGCTTGGCCAGCGTCTCCTCCCCGGAATGGCCGAAAGGCGTATGGCCGAGGTCGTGGCCGAGGGCGATGGCTTCGGTCAGGTCTTCGTTCAGCCGGAGGGCTTTGGCGATCGTCCGGGCGATCTGGGAAACTTCGAGCGTATGGGTGAGCCGTGTCCGGTAGTGATCGCCGAACGGCGCCAGAAAGACCTGCGTCTTGTGTTTCAAGCGGCGGAACGACTTGGAATGGAGGATGCGGTCTCTGTCGCGCTGGAACGCGGTGCGGAAGGCATGAGGAGATTCGACACGGACCCGGCCCTTCGAGTTCCGGCTCAGGCAGGCCTTGGGCGAGAGGATCCGGGCTTCGGTCTCTTCCAGCTGTTCCCGGATGTTGGTCATCGTTCCACTCCTCGGCTTCTTTATCTTAAAGGAAATGCGCGACTGAATAAAGCCCAAAGTGAAGCCGATGATCCGCGCTTGTGTTTTTGCTTCGGGCGATCCGTTCTGATAAGATTTTGATCATGTCCCTCATCGGAGACAATGTCGCCAGGATCCTAATGGAACTGCCGCCGGGCGTCCAGCTCGTCGCGGCGGCCAAGGCCAGGACGCCCGCCGAGATCCTCGAAGCCGTCGAAGCGGGCGTGGTGATCATCGGCGAGAACTACGTTCAGGAAGCGGCCGAAGCCTTCGCCGTCGTCGGGCGCCGGACGCAGTGGCACTTCATCGGCCATCTCCAGACGAACAAAGTGAAAAAGGCGGTCGAGGTCTTCGACATGATCGAGACGGTGGATTCGGCGGACCTGGCCGCTGAAATCGACAAGCGCAGCCGCGCCGCGGGCAAGGTCATGCCCGTGCTGATCGAGATCAACAGCGGCGAGGAAGAACAGAAGTTCGGCGTGCGGGCCCAAGAGGCCGAAGCTCTCCTCCGGGCCATCGCTCCGCTTCAAAACGTCCGGGTCCAAGGCCTGATGACGATGGGTCCGTTCGAAGGCGACCCGGAAGACGCGCGGCCTTACTTCCGGATCACTAAAGGGCTGTTTGAGGACTTTAAATCGCTCGGCCTGCACGGCGTCGAGATGCGGTATCTCTCGATGGGCATGACCAATTCTTACCGGAAGGCCATCGAAGAAGGCGCGAACATGGTCCGCATCGGGACCAAGATCTTCGGGCCGCGGTCTTAAATCAGGATCTCGTCCGTCCAGCCCAGCTTGATCAATTCGATCTTGCCGGAATCGCTCGTGCCCAGCTTGTGCCGGGTATCGGCCAGGGCGATATGGTGGGCGGACGTCTCGAGGGCCTGGTCATCATTGAAGAACTGCTTCCGTTTGGCCTGGATGACGCGATAGGCCATGGTATCCACCGCCACGACGTCCTGTCCGACGATCAGCCCTTGATAAGGCCAGAGATACTTCTCGTTGAAGCCGCTCGGGCCGATGTTGTGGAAGAGGGGCGTCAACATGACCTGGATGTTGAGCTTGGTTTTATCCTTGACCAGGGGCAGGTTCCAGATCGTAGCCAGGTCGGCGCAGGCATCGTTATGATACTCCGAAGGCTTGGGGACGAACTGGATGTAGTTCTTGATGCAGCTGCCCAGTCCGGACCAGTAATGGACGCGGGCGGGGCGGGCGTTGATCAGGACCGTCGCGTTCTGAAAAATGGGATTGTTCAACACGCCGCGGTCGGCGACCGCGACCTTCTCGGCGGGAACGCCGGCTTCCAGGACGCGCCGCTTGATCGCGTCCTCGACCTCTTTGCCCGTCGGCAACTGCCGCCAGGCGTTGGTCTTGATCCCGACGGTGTCCTCGGGCTTGACGATCTTCTTCCAGGCGGCCGCCGGGCTCTTTTCGCCGAACAACGCTGCGACGGCGTCATCCAGCATCTTCTGGATCACTTCGGCGTTGAGCTTCCGGTCGGCGGCCACGGCGTTCTCGTCCCGGACGAGAACGACGCGGGAACCGCGCGAAATGGACTGGATCGTGGCCATGCCTTTTCCGCTTCCGGGAACCGGTTTCGGCGCGACGGCGGTCGTGCCCGTGCAGCAGCAGCCGATCGCCCCGGCGAGAGGCGTGACGGCCGCCGCCTTCAAAAAATCGCGGCGGGTGATGATCTTCTTGGGCATTCGATGAACCTCCTTTTTTAAGACGCGGACACGCTCGATCTCAAGATATTCGAGACGTGTCTTTATTTCACTCCGGATTTGATCCTGCTTAAAACATCTTTCGCGGCCGCTTCCGAAGGCGCGTGGAAAACGACCGCGAGGAGCTTCCCTCGGAGCGCCGTCGCCGTCCACGTCTTATCTTCGGTCTGAACACTCCCCGGTTCCTTGGCGTCGGGCATGTAGACCCTCGAGAAATCGACGTAGACGTCCGAAGCCGTCTTTGCCGTCGGGTATTCGACCAAGAGGAGGACGCCCGTCTCGCCCTTCTTCCCGGGTTTCGACAACACCGCCCCGTCCGCCCGGCCGAGACCCAGGATATCGTCATGGCTGACGAAAAAATGCCGGTTGAGGATGATGTGGTTGTGGAGATACCGCACGGCCTTCGCTTCAGCGAACTCGGAAGGCAGGAGGGCCAGCAAAGGCGGTTTCGGGCCCTCCTGCTCGATGGACGCGGCGATCGAGCGGCCCAAGGAGAACAGGGCAGCCTTCGTCTCCTCCGTTTCCCGGTCGGCGGAGAGCGAGACGAAATAGCGGTCCTTCCAGAAGGCCAGCAGGCCTCCGTTATAGGTCGATCCCTGACCGAGGCCGGCCTCCTCCCCTTCCAGGTCGTTGCTGAAGACCCCGAAAGCGTCGTAGGACGCGCCCATGTCGAACAGGTCGGCCACGAGATCGGGCCTGCCGTCCCTCACGAAGCGTCGGGAGAGCAATCGCCGGAAGTTATAGGCCCGGTAGACCTCGCCGGCGCCGTCGATATATTCAAAGATGCTCTCCCGGTCATAGACCGCGTCCTTCGTCTCGGCCTTCCATCCCCGCACGTCCGAGGGCAGGAACGACTTCAACAGGCTATCGACGGCATCTTGGGCTGGGCCCATGACGGAGAACCTCCCGGTAAGAACGGTCAGGAGAAGGACCAGGACAGGCTTGATGCTCCATTTCATCACAAAGGGAATTCTATCAGAATCGCCACTTCTTGAAAACAAAGAAAACGGCGCCCGAGGAGATCGCCGGGTTATCTTTTCTTCAGGCGGGCGTTCACGTACTTGCGGAGGAACCGGACCGCCTCGTCCGAGCGGCGGAAGACGGAGACTCCGGCCGCCTCCAAATGGGCGGAGACGGGATCGTACGTCGCGCCTGCGTCGATATTGACGACGAACGGCTTGTCGGTCGAACGGAAGATCTCGATCAATCTCGAGGAGGTGCTCTCCACGTTGAAAATGCTCTCCGCGTGCCCTTCCCCCGGGGCCAGCGTCTGCATGGCCGGGGTCATGGGCACGAGCGAGATGACGGCGCAGTCGACGCCCGGATCGTCGAGGAGCGCCCGGGCGCATTCGCAGAAGACCGCGTCGTCGGCGACGGGGGTGACGTCGAGCGGGTTCTTGATGTCCTGGAGCTTATCGATGCCGAGCGGCGTCAAGGCCGCGGCCAGCCGCTTCTTCGTCGCCGCGGTGAACGCGGCCAGCTCGAGCCTGTCCCCGTTCTTAAGGCCATCGGCCATGATCACGCTTTCGAACCCGGCGTTGCTCAGAAGGCCGACCCGCCTGCCCCGCAGGGTCTTCCCGGCCAGGTCGGTCAGGCCTTTGATGAAGTTCTCGAAATCAAAGAGGCTGTCCGCGACGATCGCCCCGGCCCCCTCGAGCACGGCCTTGCAGACGCCGTATTCCCCGGCGACGGAGGCCGTGTGGCTCGAGGTCGCCAGCCGCCCTTCCGGGGTCCGGCCGCTCTTATAGACGACGACCTCCCGCCCCTCGGTCCTGGTGATGTCCCGAATGGCTTCGGCCAGGAGATACCCGTCGCCGGGCTTGAAGCCCTCGATATAAACGGCGAAGATCTTGACCTGGGGATCATCTTTTAAATATTTCAGGTAGTCCGATACGCGCAGGTCGATCTGGTTGCCGAGCGAGACCCCGTAGAGCGGCTCGAAGCGATGGAGCCGGCTGACCCGGGAGATGAGGAAGGCGCCGCTCTGGCTGATGTAGGCCAGGTGCGACCGCTCGGTCTTCGGGAATTTCAGCTTGTGCTCCGGGATGAAGGTCGTGTCGTACCGGCCCGGTTTGGAGTAGATCCCGAGGCAGTTGCCGCCGTTGACCACCGGCGTCAGCCGGCCTTGACGGCGGCCGGCGACGATCAGTTCGACGATCCGCTCCTCCAGGGAATGAGCTCCCTGCTTTTCGCCCATCCCCCCGGCGATGATGATGACCGAGCGGGCTTTGCCGTGGGCGATCAGATCGGACATGACGCCGTAACATTGATCGGCCGCCAGGGTCAGGACGAAGAGGTCCACGGGCTCCGGAAGCGAGGCGACGTCCGGAACGC
>Ga0315293_10002555_pt1 | contig 17467 bp, 19 predicted proteins | sample YL17G13_20_MG_FD_203071 | JGI IMG/M metagenome (GOLD analysis project Ga0315293, IMG submission 203071) | Sediment microbial communities from Yellowstone Lake, YNP, Wyoming, USA - YL17G13_20 | ecosystem: Environmental > Aquatic > Freshwater > Lake > Sediment | place: USA: Wyoming | collected...
CTCGTGGGGGCGAAGGACATCGACGAGCTCGCATCGACAAAGGCGATCATCACGGGCAGGTCCAAGGAATGGCTGGACCACCTTGGAGAGTGAATCACAATGAAGTTTCCAGAAGATTACAGGGGCAGGGTAAAGAAGATCAACGACTACCTGATGCGCTCGCTCAACGCGGTCGAGGACGAGAACCTCAGGAAGGCGATGGCGCATTATCCCGCCGCGGGCGGCAAGAGACTCAGGCCGCTCCTCGCGACAATCGTCTGCGAGGCGGTCGGGGGGAAGGCGGAGAACGCCATTCCATTCGGTGTCGCGCTCGAGCTGATCCACAACTTCACTCTGGTCCATGACGACGTCATGGACGAGGACGAGACCAGACGCGGGATCAAGACGGTCCACGCGGCGTTCGGCATCCCTGAGGCGATCCTGTCGGGCGATGCCCTCTTCGCCAGGGCGTTCGAGATCGTCCCGGAGTCTGATGTGGACTCGGGCAGCGTCGTGAAGCTGGTCGAAATAATGGCAAAGTCTGTGAGGCTGCTGGCCGAAGGCCAGCAGATGGACATGGACTTCGAGGACGCAAAGTCCATCAGTTCGGATGATTACTTGAAGATGATAGAGCGGAAGACCGCGGTGCTGTACTCGGCCGCTGCTCAGGGCGGTGTGATCGTCGGCGGCGGGACTGAGCCTCAGGAGGAAGCCCTGTTCGAGTACGGCAGGCTCATCGGGCTCGGGTTCCAGATTTGGGATGATGTTCTTGATTTGCGCTCAGACCAAGAGACATTCGGGAAGCCGGTACTCAATGACATAAGGAACGGGAAGAAGACCCTGATCATTGTCAACGCCCTCGAAGACCTCAAGGGGGCGGAGCGGAAGGAGTTCCTGAAGATCCTCGGCAAGAAGAAGGCCACGCTCGCAGAGCTCAAGACCGCGAGAGATCTCCTGGAAGATGTTGGCGCGATAGACCACGCAGAGAGAGTCGCCAAAGGCTTGGTCGCGAAGGCCAAGGACAGGTTGAATGTCCTTGAGGAGTCAGAGCACAAGAACGTGCTGAGGGCTTTCGCGGACTACACGGTGACGAGGAAGACCTAGGTCACCCCTTCCTTGGTGAGCTTGAAGTCGGCCTTGCGGCCCTCCTCGAGGTGCCTATGCTTTATGATGATCGCCCTGCGGGTGCTGGTTCCGGCCTTGTCGAGCCGAATGATAGCCTTGGCGTTGTGAAGAAGGACGTGCCCGCCCAGCGGCTCGAATGTGCCCTTTTCGAGATCAGTGTAAACCTGCGAAGTCAATAGGATTGGGATGTCCTTGCTCCTCGCGGCTCCGAGCAGCTTCGCCAGCTGTGGGCTGAGGGACTTCCGCAAGCCCTTCTCCTCATCGTTCCTCGTGAGCCTGTAGTGAATCGTGGCAGAGTCGAGTATGATCACGCCAACCTCGAGCGAGCTCTCGGCCAGCTTCACAGCCTTCTCGACGAACTTCTCCTGCTCTTCGAACGAGTGCGGTTCGAAGAACAGCGTGTTCTTCATGACCTCCTCGTAGTTGTCGCCCGAGATCTGCATGAGGCGTTCGAGCGAAACTCCTTCGGTGTCTATGTAGACGACCTTCTTGCCTGTGAGCGCTACCCTGCTCGCGATCTGGAGGCAGATGTTCGTCTTGCCGCTACCGGCCTCTCCGAAGAGCAGAGTTAAGGCTCCTCCTTCGAGCCCTCCTTCGAGGAGGTCATCCAATGCTTGAGAGCCCGTGGAAAGATGCGCCACGAGCCTCGATTGAGCTTTGTGGTGATAATTGTTGCGAGTGCATGGGATATGCTCCGGGAGCATGTCAGGTTGCGGCAAAGGCGAATAGCCTCAGGCAATCTTATTATCGCGGAGCACTTTGTCGGCCATGTGGCAGTCCACAGGGTCGGCGCTGAGGCGAGGCTCGATTCGGCCGTCTGGCTGAGCCGTGATGTTGTGTTCAAACAACGCGTGGTGAAGGGCTACCGGCACCCCGTGCTCGACAGGTCTCTCCAGACCTTCAGGATGAAGAACGAGGTCCGGCTGATGCTCGAGGCTAGGAAGGCCGGCATCGCCGTGCCCGTCATCTACTCAGTGGACCTCGGAGAGAACCGCATCGTGATGGAGGAGATCAAGGGCGTGCGCGTCAAGGACGCCCTCGAAGGACTGCCGAAGGACAAGGCGGAAGAGGTCTGCCGGAAGATCGGGGAGATCGCAGCGAGGCTCCACGCGAGCGACATCGTTCACGGGGACCTCACAACTAGTAACATGCTTCTCGAAGGTGACAGGATCGTGGTCATCGACTTCTCACTCGGTTCGAAGTCGAGTGAGCTCGAGGACAAGGGCGTCGACATGCACCTGCTCGAGGAGGCGTTTCACTCGGCGCATTACCGGAGGAGCGAGCTGTACGAGACCATCAAGGATTCCTACGTGAAGGCGTATCCCGGGGGGGCTGAGGTGCTCCGGAAGGTCAAGGAGATCGAGAAGAGGGGGCGGTACACGCGAAAAGAATAGCCTTCGTCACCAGCAATGATGGAAAGTTCAGGGAGATCTCTCAGCAGATGGCAGAGCAGGGGTACGAGCTCGAGCGCATCAAGACCACGTATCCGGAGATCCAGGCTGAAACGCTAGAGGAGACGATCGTGCCCGGTCTGGAGTGGCTGATGGAAAGATATCACAAGCCGCTCATGATTGACGATTCAGGGTTGTTCATTGACGCCATCAAGGGATTCCCTGGCGTGTATTCTTCTTATGTGTTCAAGACGGTCGGCTGCGACGGCATCCTAAGGCTGATGCAGGATGTTAAAGACAGGGGTGCGAGGTTCGAGTGCTGCATCGGTTTCCTGAAGCCAGGTTCGAAACCCAATGTATCGAAAGGTGTTGCCAAAGGCACCATCTCGACCAAGAAAGCCGGCTCGGGAGGGTTCGGGTACGACCCGATATTCGTTCCTGAAGGGTATTCGAAGACCTATGCTCAGTTCGAGATAGCCGAAAAGAACAAGATGTCCCACAGGGGAAGAGCAATCGATGCCTTCCTGAAGGAGCTTCCTAGGCTCCTCCCGTGATGGCAATCCTTTTATTCGGGACGATGCTAATCCCGGCCCGGGACCGGCCGACCATGGGGTAGTGGTCTAGCTTGGTATGATACGTGCTTTGGGAGCATGAGGTCATCGGTTCAAATCCGATCTACCCCACTTTCGACTTACTGGCTCTTATCTAATCAGCGAGGCCAGGAGAGGGCAATCTGGTGGGAAGGTCACCTTTTCGGGAACAAGTACCAACAGAATAACAATGAGGAGTTGGCAATCAGAACGACGAAAAGAACCAGGATCGACAACGCCGAAACATGTAAGATAAGAGCGAACACCAGGAGCCACGCAAGCAGCACCAATGAAGAAGAAACAAGCAGGAAAAGTACGATTCTTTGGTCGATTCCATACACCAGGGCAAGCCGACGTATCACATGTCTCAGGTACTGATGTCCCCTCTTGTCATTCTGGACGTGATTGGTCTCGAAAGCTGATTGCTTCGTCATTTTCCCCGGATACCCCCAGCAATTTCCTTCCTCAATTCATTGGCCTCTTTCAACTGTCTTTTCCCCCCGATTCTAGCAATAAGTATGGCAACAAGAATGACCACGATGGAAATAGACTCCAATGTCAGTCTAAGAAGGTCCCTTGATTCGCCCGACGACAGCGAAGTGACCAAGAAGAATGCGACTGTCAGTGTCATAAGAAGATAGACAAAAGGCGCTACATAGAGATTGAGCTTCCCCGCTGCTTCGAGCCTTGCAATCCTCGCTTGCATCTCGCTGATGGTCAAGTTGGGAGACTTCTCACGGTTTGCTCTCATTGTACCTTCGGTTCAGTGGTCGTCGGTCCTGCATACCAATATCTTCCGCTATTGTCTTCATGTTTTCTGCTTTCTGTCAACCTCCAGAAAGGCTAATCTGCTTGTACGAGAATTGACCGAAGGCAGAGCATTCATAACGTCTTGTTCTCCGTCCACACTCACCCCCACCACACGGGCAGGGGCAGCACTCCCGTAACAGGGGTGTAGAATACTCCTATCTTCCTCAAGTAAATCGCTGAAATGCCAACGGATGCCTACTCCATGGCCCATCCGGAGATGAGACCAGCGACCATCAGTGCAATGGCCACGAGCCCCACCGCGGCGTGCCACCATCTCAATGTCGCCCTCCGTTTCCTCAGCGCCCTTGTCACTAGGCCAGTGAGAAGCGGAGCAATGACGACTATTCCGGTCGCTATCCCTACATACGCGTGCGGAACTCTCAGGTGGGCGCCTCCGTATGCCCAATCGACCATCAGGTAGCCCCAGGCAACCCCAGCAAGGGTGAGCCCAACACCGGCAGCCCCGATGTACATGTGCCACTTGTACCAGAGTCTCGAGATGCGCATGGCGATTGCCGGGAACCCGAATTCCTCAAGCCTTCCGAGGAACTTGAGCCAGAGGGCGGCATAAGAAGCAACGATCAACGCTGTGCCCAGAGTAAGCAGGAATGCGTGGATCTCCCAATACCTAGGAAGGTTGTCCTCGCCCGCGGTGCCGTCGCCGGCGGCTCCGACAGATCCGATCGCGAGATTGACGCAAAACATGGCCGCAAGAGCAAAGGCAATTGTCGCAATGATTCTCGTCTGCGTTTCGTGGTCATCCTTTGGTCCGAGCTGCATCTACAATCTTCCCCGTTGCCTGTAAGCTCTGCCCGCCTGCCCCAAGTCCGTATGCGACGACTGTGATAAAAAGCCCGCATAGAGACTGCTATGAAGTTGAAACCCCGGAAAACTCATGAGTGGCAAAGCCCACGGCTCTGCGTTCTGCCATTCACTGTTCCATTTTCTGCTTCCAGAAGAGATCTCAACGATGCCTGGTGTATCTATCGAGCAGGTCAAGGATCTCGTCCGTGACTTCTCTAGGATAGAGACCTGTCTTCTCCTGTTCGAGGACGTAGTCCCTCGCTGAATTGATGGAGATCCGGGAGCCCTTGGCTATCACGCTTGCTATCACCGAGGACGCGACCCCTTCCTCGACCTTGTAGTTGCTCATTATCTCCCTCAGTCCGAACCTGAACGAGGTCGCCGCTCTCACATTCAGCATCGGAGTCCTGTCACTCTCGCTCGGGGGATGATACCTTGGCTCGTTGCTCCTGCGCCCCTTGTACCTTCCGCGGCTTCCGGCCAATACATCTCTCCTGGTAAGTATCCGTACTAATCCTGGCTACTTAAAGGTTGACTGGACAAACACAAGTAGGTTGAATGATCTGAAACCGTGTCATGCCATGGTCAGCAGGATAACCAGACTGCTTCTATTGAATGAATCCATGACAAATGACGCCGAAATTTCTCTCTTTGATGTCCTCTACTCACTGCTAAAGAGGGATTGGAAAGGTCATTAGAGGACGAGCATTGCTGCAGTAGCTTTGCCACTTCTCCGAACGGTCGCTGCTCGAACACGCTTATATCCGACGAATCATTGTCGCTCAAGGGATCTCGATGGCATTGCGATTCAAGTTCTGGCGCAAAGAAATCGAAGATGTGACAGGCGAGCAGCACAAGCAGCCCGGCCTCCTCTCGGATTTCATCCTCGGGAGCCAGGATGGCCTCGTCAACGTGCTCGGCGTCATACTCGGCATCGCAATCGCCTCACAGGATATCAAGATCATACTCGCGGGCGGTCTTGCAGCCACTTTCGCCGAATCAATCTCCATGGGCGCGGTCGCATACACGACAACGGTCGCCAGGAGGGAATTCTATCTGGCAGAGCTCGAGCGAGAGAGTCGCGAGATGCGGGACAAGCCGGAGGACGAAAAGGAGGAGGTCCGGCAGATACTGAGACGCTGGGGCGTGCCCAGCGAGGAGCTCGAAGACATCCTGACTCATATCACCCTCAAGCCAAAAGCCTGGCTCGAAATCATGATGGCTCACGAGCTGAATCTGATGCCGGTAGACGAGAAGCAGGCCGCGAGGAGTGCGCTCCTGGTCGGCGTCGCAGCGATAGTTGGCTCGATCATTCCATTGATGCCGTTCATCGTTGCGGGGAGCCAAATATTGATGGGCATTATCGTTTCGCTCGCAGTCAGCGCGGTGACTCTCTTCCTGATCGGCTGGTACAAGGCGAAGAAGACTGTTGGTCGGCCCGGGAGGAGCGGCCTACAAATGCTCGCGATAGGCATATCCTCGGCACTCGCAGGATTCGCTGTGGCATTCCTCGTGAGCGGCGGAAAGGGATTGTAGGCAAGAGTCCGAATCCGCAAGCCTTGGGTTGACCGCATGCCAGGAAACGACAGTCTAGCATGCTTCACGCATTGCTCTAAATAGGGGAAGCATATACCCATTCAAGAGAGTCCATTCTGGGGCTTAATCATGAAGGGAAGAAGGTACAAGGACATCCCCCTATGGAAGGACGTCAGCCCTAAGCAGTGGACTGACTGGAAGTGGCAGGTAAAGAACAGGATCACAAACGTCGAGGACCTGGCGAAGGTCGTCAATCTCTCGAAGGAAGAGAAGGACGAGATCGCCCACTCGATGAAGTACTTGCGCATGGCCATCACACCGTACTATGCGACGCTGATGGACCCCGACGACCCGAGCTGCCCCATCAGGAGGCAGGCGATCCCGTCCTCGAGGGAACTCCATGTCACGAAGGACGAGATGACGGACACAGTGGGCGAGACTGTCGACGCGCCACACGAAGGCCTGACGCACAGGTACCCCGACAGGGTCCTGCTACTAATCACCGACCAGTGCAGCATGTACTGCAGGCACTGCTGCAGGCGGAGGATCGTGGGACAGACGGACCACGCGCGCAGCTGGGAGGAGATCAAGGATGCCATCGATTACATCAAGAAGACTCCCCAGGTCAGGGACGTGCTCCTGTCCGGCGGAGACCCGCTCCTGGTGAGCGACCTGTTCCTGGAGAAGATCATACGCGAGATCAGGAAGATCAAGCACGTGCAGATTGTCAGGCTCGGCACGAGGACGCCGGTCGTTCTCCCGTACAGGATCACTCCGGCGCTCGTCAGGATGCTCAGGAAGTATCATCCGATCTGGCTCAACACGCACTTCAACCACCCGAACGAGATAACCCCTGAGTCGAAGCGCGCGGTCGAGATGCTCGTCGACGCAGGAATTCCAGTGGGCAACCAGCAAGTGCTGCTCAAAGGGATCAACGACTGCCCGACGATCACGAAGAAGCTCTGCCAAGACCTCACCTGGATCAGGTGCAGGCCGTACTACATCTACCAGTGCGACATCGCCAAGGGTCTGGAGCAGTTCAGGACTTCCCTCGGGAAGGGCATAGAGATCATCGAGGCGCTCAGGGGCCACACATCCGGGTTCGCGGTCCCGCAGTTCGTCATTGACGCCCCGACGGGCGGCGGCAAGATACCGGTCGGCCCGAACTACCTCATTTCCATGTCCGACAAGCGCTGGATACTCAGGAACTACGAGGGCGGCATATTCCAGTTCCCAGAAGTGGAGGGAGACAGGGAGAGCAAGTGCCCGCCGTCATGCAAGATGTGCGATGACTACGAGTTCGTGGAGTCCAAGGAGGGCGTCGCGGGAGTCCTCTCAGGCAAGAAGATGTGTCTCACACCGGAGGGCACGCTCAGGGAGCAACGGAGGAAGCAGTACCAGAAGAACCCTCCGAAATGCGCGGACATGTAGGCGGCTCTGCCAAACCACTTCATTTCCTGGGCTTCTCCTCCAGAGAAGCCTTCTTTATCATGTAATTGCCAGAGCTGTGGGCCCAGCGAGTTTCGGCCTCCTCCACATGGATCATCTTGGAGAAGTTGGGGCCGTCGAGCACGAACGTCTCGATCTCACCGCCCTCGCCAGAAACGCTTATCCTGTATTTGTCCCGGAGCTTCTCGAGTTCCTTGATCGATTGCTGGGTGATGATCTTCCCGAGCCATCCCTCGTCGAAGCCTTGGGCATAGACGCCCGCGATCATGAACTTGAACCCAGCATGGACCATGTCTTCGAGCAGGATTACCTGGTCTTTGCGCCAGAGGGGCGCGTGGAGCGGCTTACCGAGCCGGTGGCAGATCTCGTTCAGTCGGGACCATTGGTAGTCCGAGGCGATTGCGCCGCACACGAATCCGTCGACGTCCTCCCCGCGCATTAGCTCCTCGATGTCCTTCAGCTCCGCCTCCTTCAACCCTTCGCTCTCACGGTACTTGATGGGTATGCCCATCGCCTCCGACTGGAGAGAGGTCCATCTGATGTTGGGGTAGTGGAACATGTAGGAGTCTTCGGCCTTCGGGATGACGGTCAGCAGGCTGGCTATCTCCCAGCCTTGCTGCTGAAGGAGATAGAGCGCATAGGTCGAATCCTTCCCCCCGGAGAACAGTGCTGCGATGCGCATCTCGAATCCTTCATGAAGTATCGCAATGCCTACTATTAATCCTGTTCAGGTGAGAAACGCTGAGACCACAATCAACACCTCGATGAATACGAGGTATGCTACGATCGGAACGCGGTACATCCAATCGCTGCTGAACACCTTAGTACCCCCGAGGTACAGGAACGGCGCCATGATCGCGATCTCAAGCCCGCCGGCGAGGGGTGAGTCGCCGGAGATCATGAATAGCCCGAGTATGACGAACAGAATGCCCGCTGCGAGCGCGATGCTGTACCCGAAGTGCATACCGAGGTCGGCCGTGATCCTCGGCTGGATGAACCGGAGCATCCCGAGTATGACTCCGAGCAGCATGACGCTCGTGAAGATGAGGTAGCTCAGGACGGTTTTGTCTCCCCCAAAGAGCATGGTCAATGCGATGATCAAAACGAACGCCCCGCCCGAAGATAGGAGGTCCAGGACTTGGTTCTCCCTGTCGACGACATGGAGTGTCGACGCGACGATCGTTGCGACGCCGAGCACGCCGATGAACGGAGCAGTCCCCATCGTGAGCCCCCCGAGATCATCTACAAACGGTATTGCCAGCGTCACCATCGTGATCAGAGTTCCAGAGGCAAACAGGAACTCACCCCTCAAGTTGGCCGAAAGGCCCCACATGCCAATGTAGCCCAACACAACTCCTGCAACAAAGTAGCCTGTGATCATGAGTTCCCTCTCGAAGTCGATGTCGACCACGAATATGTGCCACAGGACGGCGAGTATAGCGCCGAGCACTATTGAGGAGACGATTATCCCGCTGGCTTGCGCGGTCCTCTTGACCGGCACGCGAACCTGCTTCTTGGGGACTACGAATCCGAAGAGGAACGCAAGGAAGGGGATGAGTATCAGGAAAGACATGAAGCAGATGCTACCGAAGAGGTACGGTGCGAACAGGTAGATGTTCGCGAACACCAACACAACGACCATCAGCAGGACCACGAAAGCGAGCGGCGAGGGTTTAGCAGTGCTGATCTTGATCTCGGTCGGCTCCTGCACCGCTATGACCTTCTGCACTGGGGAGATCTTGTACGGCCTTCCACAGCCAGGGCAGTCGAAACCGACCTCCTCGCTCCCGTAGATGTTCTCCACCTCGATATTCCGCTTGCAGGTCGGGCAGTAGATGGATATCATCCTCTTGCCTGGCTGGGTCACAAGCGTTATCCCGTCTCTGACCAGGTCGCCCCGCTCCAGCTGGTTGATGATAGACGCCAGCGGCAGCCGCGAGGATTCCAGGAGCACCGTCACGCGTACGTGTCTGATCACTTCATCGCTCTCGAAATCCACCTCGAGGGCTGCTATCTTCTCCCTGAGCTCTTTGGACTTCGCATAGCCGTTTGGCGTGAGCAGGTAGATGTTCTGCCGCCTCTGCTCGTCCTCGACCCTCTCCTTCCTCGTCTCGACGAGCTTCTCATCCAGGAGCCCCTTCAGCGAGGTTGCTATATGGCTCCTCCTGACACCGATGCTCTCCGCAAGCCCCTTCTGTGTGATCTCGATCGGATACTCGCTGCGGTCAGGCTCGCATGTGTGCTCGCCGAGCTGAAGGAGGACCTTCTCCTTCACCGAGAGCTTGACTATCCCCTTGCGAGCCGATTCATCACCCGTCCCGACCACCCCGAATGTCACCGGATGATTGATAGCTCAGGAATTAACCTTTCGCGGCGGCATCAGACCTCCTCAGGTCACCTCGAACACCACAGGCATCACATCCGCGCGGACGCCGTTGGGGTCGTACATGTCCCACGCGCTGATGTCCTGTACAGTGCTCTTGATCGGCATCTCGGGAGTGAGAGTGTAGTTGAGATCTACTGGGACTCCGGTCTTCACGTTCGTCAGGTATACCAGGACCTGCCTGGCGTTGGAACCGTACGCGCTGATCAGTCCTTGGTCGACCATCTGTTCGAACTCGCCCAGGTCGAACCTGAGGCCCATCGGAGCCCGGAGGTCCACGAGTATCATCTTCAATGCGGGAGCGGGCCCGCTGTACAGCAGGTGCATATGGGCTTCCACCTCGTCATTGAGCCAGATGTGCGTCGCGTCGTAGGTGACTGTCAGCGAGAGATAGGGAGACGACGGTGGCGCGGCGGACCACGGGACGTACTGCTCTAGGAAGACCGAGTACAGTATGGAGCCCGTCCCAGTGCAACTTACTGATACGTTGGTCGTGTTCGCGAGATACGGCCGCAGATCCACGTAGTAGGTGACGTCTCTGTTGAACCGGTTCATCACCACTGAGAAGGCCTCTACGCCTTCGACGCTCACGGTCACGGTGACCTCCTCTATCGAGGTCGACCCGCTGACCTCCTTGAGCGCGTGGAACGCCACGATCGTGTCCTGTGTGGAGTACCATCCGCCGAACTCCTGCCTGTGGTTCAGCAGGTACTTGACGGCCTTGGCCACGACATCGCCGAACCCGGCTTCACCATGAAGCGCGATCGCCGCATAACCAGTGGTCTCTATCACGCGGGAGGACGAGTGACCACCCCACATGTCCAGCACCATCGCCCCACCGACGCCGTTGTCAGAGACAAGGTTCGTATCGGAGGACCAGTAGTACGTGTCGTTGAGGGCTTTCTTGAGCGAGTCGAGCTGGGCAGCGGCCTCGGTGCGGAGGGTTGCGGACCCGCCGCCCACTTGTAGAGTGATGAGCGACAGCGCGAGGCTGAACGGGTCCTGCCAAACTTCTTGAATGTGCGCCTCGACGTAGCCCACGGCGTTCGTGATATGACTGTCCGTCGCAGGCACGCCAGAGCGCAGTAGCGCTCGCGCGATGTAAGCCGTCGCGGCGATCTTCTTGGATTTCAGGAGCGGGTTGTTAAACTCGTAGATGCCCCAGTCCGGGAGCTGCCAGGAGCCATCACTGTTCTGGATGGACTTCAGCCACGACTGCATGTCGCTTATGATGTCTTCGTCCAGGCCGAAGCCGGCGTTGATGGCATCCTGGAATGCTATCAGCGCCCACGACGTGAGCCATGGGTGAACGTCCTGGTCGCCCGGGAACCAGACGATGCCTCGCCCCTGTCCGTTCGTGGCATTGAGCAGGAACGTTAGCTCGTGCATTATGCCCTGGTTGACCGTGCTCTCGTAAGTGAAGAGCCTCTCGGGTGCGGTGCCCATCTGCTTCACGGTGTCATAGGCGAGTATGTCGATCGAGAGGGTCGAGAGCGATTGCTCGCCGCATCCGGAAACGAACTGGATGAAGGCTTCGACGCCTTCCAGCAGCACGGCCTCGATGCCACCTTGGAGCTTCACCCAGGCGTTCTCGCTGCCCTCTATCCTCGAGGGATCGAGCAGGAGCGTGCGGTTGACGGCGCTGTTCTCGAGCTCGCCGTTGAACAAGGTCTTGATGCTCGTCCCGTCGGGAACCACACGAATAGGCTTCTCCACGCTATCGTTGGCGAGGCTGGACGACCCCTCGATCGTTATCGAGCGCCATCCAACCTTCTCCGCAACTATTGTGAAGTTGACGTATGACACGTAGTTCTGCCCTACTGTGATGGTCTTCGAGACCGGAGACAGGAGCGTGAACCACGGTTCCTGGACCAATGTCACCGTTACGTTCTGCGTCTCGTTGTAGTAGTTGTAGACTTGGACCTTGAGGTCAAACCTGTCACCCCTGACGACTGAGACCGGGATGTCCGGGTCGATGAAGAACGGCTGGAACACCTTGATCGAACCGTTGCCGGTTCCGATGACGCCGTCGATCGTCGACGCGATGACGTCCACGTTCCAGGACGTGATCGAATCAGGGGCCGTCAATGAGATGTTCGCGTGGCCGTTGTCGTCCGTTAGGAGGCACGGGTTCCAATACCACGTCTCTGGGAAGTAGTTCCTGACGATCGCGGGCCGGCTTCCGGATTTATCAGTTGACATCCAGCTTTGGCTGGGACTCCCGGATTCCTCGGGTTCGAGCAGCCTGCCGTTGTCAAAGCCACCGATCCCAGTCGGTGCGAGACCCCAGTTCATCCTACCTGGAAGGACATTCGGGTTCCTCGGTTCCTGAGATGAGCTGCCGCTGAACCCGAGGACGGAAACGTACATCGTCGCGAGCAGGACGACGGCACCGACTACCAGTGGAACAGCAATCAAATGCAACCCCTTTCCTCTCCGGACGGAGTAGAGTGTCAGGGCCACGATGCCGATCGAAGTGACGAGCAAGAGCGACAGCCAGTATCCTTGTACGGCCTCGCTCTTGAGCGCCTCCGCATTCTCCATGTTCTTGGCCCAAGTGTTTGCCATCCTCGCAGTGTCGAGCTCGGAGACCACGCCATCGCTGACCGATGGGAGCGACTCGGCACCAGAGTAGACGTAGCTCAGTATCTGGTATTGGGGCTGTATGAACTCCTGGTCGAGGCCGAATATCAGCTCCTCGAACCCCTGGAACTGCGAGCCGACCTCGAACACGGCCTCGTCGACGATCGACACGCCGAGGGCAGCGAGCACCGGCTCTCCGCTCTCTCGGACGTCGAATGCGACTTCGACCGAATCCCTCGGATAGTACGAGCTGTTGTTCGTCGTGACGTTGACCGAGAGCGCCGAGGAAGTGCCTACCTGGAAGGTGACCGCATCCCTGGCGACATCGAGGTCTCTCTCGATCTTGTATACCCTCACCTGCGCGAAGGGTTGCATCTCAGGGACCATCTGGACTCGCAAGGTAGCCCTGTCGTCTTTGAGCTCGAGGACTCCTCTGTCCACGACATAGCCCCTCGAGACGACATCGTAGTAGACATTCGATGTGAACGAATCTCCTGAATAGATGACCGTGAAGTTGCCCGCGTCACCCAGGCCGTATGACGATTTGTCGGAGAGCACCTTCACTCCGGTCCCGTCCCCGAATTCCACCCTGACATAAGCACTCTGGGTGCCGGCATATGCCCTGAACCAGCCGTATGCCTGCCCCGTGTACTGGAAGGTCAGCTGCGCGATCCCACGATCGTCGGTGTACACTGGTCCGACGGTGTTCGGCGACCCGCCCTCCGAGTAGTAGAGGTCCGCGCTGACTGACGAATGATTCATAGGCTTCCCGTCAGGCGTCCGCACGACTGCATAGAACGTGGACATCTGCCCGTTGACGCAATTGTCCGCCAGGACGGAGATCGTGACTGGCTGCTGGGCGATCGGGATGACCTTCGACCTGGTCTCGGTATGGCCCCCGGTATCCGTGACGCTAACGTTCAGCTGAAGATAGCCATTGCCACCAGCCTCTGGGATGCCGATCGCGTACCGCACCGCCGGGATGTTGAAGGGGAAGATTCCGTAGGACATCCAACCGGTCGTGTTGTACACCTTGGTCCAGACGCCGTAGTACACGCTTGCCTCGACGGAGACCTTCCCGAGCACATACTGTCCGAAGAAGTACTCGGCCTCCACCTGCGCATTAATGCTCTGAGTCACCAGGTACCAGTCGTTCAGGCCCCAGATTGAGACCTTGAACTTCGGGAGGACGTAGTATTTCACGATGACGACCTTGGACGCGCTCCTCTCCCCGGAGCTTGCCTTGATTTCGTAGTTCCCCTCGGACATCTGGTCCGACAAGGCGAGGTCGTAGGACGCTATCCCGTACTCGTTCGCCTGGAGCTGCTTCTTGAAGATCTTGTCCCCGTTGGGGTCGATGATTTCGAGGGTGATGTTCGATTCCTGGGGCAGGGGATGCGCTCCCGCGAAAGATAGCACTCGCATGTGTATTATCTGCCCCGGCTGGTAAATCGGCTTGTCGGTCGTGATGATGAGTCTGATGGAGTCGTCGACCACGGTCGTCGTCGCCATCTCCTCCCTGCCGGATTGGACGAGTATGGTGACGGTACCGCTCTCTTCAGGTGCTTTGACCGAGGGCGAGGCGAACCCGCTTCTGTCCGTCACGCCGCGCCAGGCCAGTTCGGAGATCTTGTCCGTCTTGATCAGGACGTCGACCGGTTGGTTGGCCATGGGTTTGCCGTCGTTATCCATGGCCATGATCAGTACGGTCGTGTCCCCTCCGGCCTGGATTCGGTCCGGCACGTATGTCACCAGGTTGAACTTGGATGCGATATATGCGTTGTCGAGATTGTAGACGGCTATGCCGACGGCTGTCATGGCTGCAAGCGCGATCACCAAGGCGACCGCAAAGCTCTTGCGGGTCGCGGTCTGCCTTGCTGCTATCCTTCTCATCCTAACACCGCGAAGAAATCCGCTGTTTGCTGGTATAAACTGGCGCTTGACATGTCAAACGGGCAAGTGACATGTTGCCCTGTCTGGTTGCGTTTATGTACAGGCATCCCGATTTGGTCGTCCGTGTACTACTGCCCCAAATGTGATCGAACCATCTCGAAGGAGCGCGTCGAGAAAGTGGACCGGGAGCTGAAGGCGAGGTTCGGGGTCGCGAAGCTCGCGGAGCTGAGGTGCCCGGTATGCGATACCGAGTACATCGACCTCGAAAGGGTGAGGAAAGGCGGTGAGAAGCATGTCGGCAGCACGAGGGGAAAGGCCGATTCTGGTTGAGGAGCTCACGAGCCCTGGGTTCGCGAAGCATGCGAAGAGAAGGCCCTTGGTCATCGTGCCCATCGGCTCCATCGAAGAGCACGGGTCCCACCTACCGCTCTGCACCGACTCCTTCCAGGGAGAGGAGGTCGCGAGACGAGTCGCACTGCTGTTCGACGCTCTCGTCTGTCCGCCAATCAGGTACGGCATGTGCCGCTCCACTCGCAACTTCCCAGGCACGATCTCCATCAGCACGAAGACGGTCGAGGCATTGGCGTACGAAATCGTGAGCGAGCTTGCGAGGAACGGCATCGATAAGGTGATGCTTATATCCGGGCACGCGGGCGATGCGCATATGGAAGCGCTGAGGTCTGGTGCGCACAGGGCTGTGCATGAGAACAGGCACATCAAGGTTATGGTCCTGTCTGATTACGACATCGCGCATGACCTCCGCGGGAAGGAATTCCCCGAGGACGATGGCCACGCCGGCCATATCGAAACCTCTCGCATGTTGGGGATCAGGGACGACCTCGTCGGGAGCTCCAGGCCGAAGGGGAGAACGAGGCCGCCAAGATTCATGATACTTCCTGATCCTGAGAGACACTTCCCATCAGGCGTCATGGGCGATTCGGAGGGATCCTCGGCGAGAAAGGGGGGGACGATCGACGACTATGTCGTCGGCGAGCTATGCAAGCTCGTCGAAGCGAACTTCGGGCTCAAGAGGGCTCGGAAGGGAGTGTGAGCCATTGGACTTGAAGAAGATGGCAGCCGATGAATCGATCAAGTATGTCAGGGATGGGATGGTCGTCGGCCTCGGGAGTGGCTCCACAGCGAGTATCGCAATCAAGCTCCTGGGCGAGAAGGTGCGCGAAGGCTGGAGTATCATCGGTGTGCCCACATCGAAGGATTCGGAAACGCTCGGCAGGTCCGCGGGCATCACTATCGGTGACCTGAAGGACTACCCGGATGTCGACCTGACGATCGATGGCGCCGACGAGGTAGACCCGAAGCTCAACCTCGTGAAAGGCCTCGGGGGGGCTCTTGTCAGGGAGAAGATCGTGGCTGCGTCGAGCAGGACCGAGGTGATAGTTGTCGACGAGTCGAAGCTCGTGGACTACATCTGCCAGAAGGCTCCGTTGCCTATCGAGATAGTCAAGTTCGGGTACGAGTCCACCCTGAGGAAGCTCCAGAAGTTCGGTTGTGAGCCGAAGCTGAGGACGAAGGATGACGCGCTGTTCGTGACCGATAATGGCAACTACACAGCGGACTGCAGGTTCCACAGGATCGACGACCCGGCGAAGATGGAGTGGGAGCTGAACCTCGTCCCGGGCGTGGTGGACAACGGCCTTTTCGTGGGCCTCGCGGATAAGGTCATCGTGTCGTCAAAGAGCGGGATCCGAACTCTTGAGAGAAGAGAATAGAATCGCTGACGAAGAGGCGTCTACTTTGCGAGCTCCTTGAGCTGCTTGATCGTCTCCTCTATGCTCTCGATCTTCTTCCTCTCTTCCGTCTCGATAATCTCAACGATCTTCTCGAACGGTATCGAGAGCTTGTTGGAGTGCACGGGCCTGCCCTTGCCCTCCTTCTTGATGTCGCGCTTCGAGACCCACTTGCGCCTCCGCAGCTCCTGCATCGCGATGGACACCTCTGGCTGCCTGAGGCTCGTAGCGCTCTCGATCTCGACGGACGTGGTCTCATCCTTCTTGCGCAAGAATACAAGGGTCTTGGCCATATTCTTCGATAGGCCTGTTCGCATGAGAAGTTCGACGAGCGTCTCGTCCTTCTTTGTCATCCCTTTGTCCGTCATAATGTGCGCAAAGCCATTTATTGGTTGCCTTATATTTATTGGTTTCCATTCGAGTGCGGAAATATTTACCGAGGAGGACAGTGAGATTCAAGACATGTTTGCATCTTCCATGGGCGGAATCCACCCCCACAGTCAGTCCGGCAATGCTTTAATATAAGTTCCCGCTTACTCGTTTCCTGCCCTGAGGATTACTGATTGAAATGAAGAGACCCAGAGTCACAAAAGAGTACTGCCCAAAGTGCAAGAAGCACACCGAACACGAGATCGAGCGGGTCAAGTCTCGGCCGAGGAGCGAGCTCAAGTGGGGGCAGAGAAGGTACAGGCGCGCGACCGCGGGATACGGAGGTTTTCCGAGGCCCAAGTACGAGGGCCGGCAGAAGCCGACGGTCAAGGTCGCGCTCAGATACAGGTGCAAGGTCTGCAAGAAAGCCCATCAGAGGACCTGCATCAGGGCCAAGAGCTTCGAGCTGAAGGAGGCCTGAGCCGAATGAGCGGCATCCCAGCGCCAAAGAGCAAGTTCATCACGGTCAAGTGCCAGGACTGCGGCAACGAGCAGATTGCGTTCGACAAGCCTGCGACGCAGGTGAAGTGCAACGTCTGCGGAGCGACCCTGATCAAGCCGACCGGAGGGAAGGGCGTGGTCAGGGGGCAGATGCTCGGAGAGGTCCGGTAATGGCGCAAAGGGCGGAGTTTCCGGAGATAGGAGACCTCGTCGTCTGTTCTGTAACCAATGTCAAGAACTTCGGAGCCTTCGTCTCGCTGGACGAGTACGGGGGCAAGGAAGGCTTCATACACGTCCGCGATGTCG
>Ga0315293_10002556_pt1 | contig 17462 bp, 11 predicted proteins | sample YL17G13_20_MG_FD_203071 | JGI IMG/M metagenome (GOLD analysis project Ga0315293, IMG submission 203071) | Sediment microbial communities from Yellowstone Lake, YNP, Wyoming, USA - YL17G13_20 | ecosystem: Environmental > Aquatic > Freshwater > Lake > Sediment | place: USA: Wyoming | collected...
CTTTCCGACACGCGACAGGGCGCCTCTACGCTTTTGGGATAGGAGCCCAAAAAAAAGCTTGACAAAGCTATGTCTATATGAGATTATGATGGCTGGTTTTGATAGCGAGCTGGCGCGGGGCGGTGCGGAATGCGAAGTGCCGGCGGGACCCCCCGGGCGTACCGGCGTCCGCCGCGGCGGACAGGGCTGGCCGGCGGGACGCCAGCGGTACAACGTACACAAACAAATCGGGACCAAGTTGGCTTCTTCTCTCCTGCATTGCACCTGTTTTTACAGGTAACAGTCTGCCAACGACGCATGTTCTTGCGAATCAACGCGTTACACGGAAAAAAGATGCGAAGGGCAGTAATTCCCCTGGCCCGCAACCACCAGCAAAGAAAGGACTTAAACCGCAACCTGATATGTGAGGATAAAGGACTCCTGTAGTGCGGAATGCGGAGTGCGGAGTGCGGAGTGCGGAGTGCGGAATGCGGTGGTTCAAACCCGCTGCCTCCAGCGGTCGAGGACTGCCGCCATGTAGTATGCCCAGTCGCCCTCGCGGAATGCGGTCATGTCGCTGCAATACCGGAGTCATTCTAGGGCAACCTGATGAAGCCCATGCCTAACCTGCAGGTATCGACGAAGAACCGATCAGACGCCATACACCGACTCGTCGATGCCGCTCGACAGGATGGGTCCCCTGCAAATGCCGGCCACCTTCAAGATGGGGTCTTTGCGAGCACTACGGCTCCGCGGCAGCGCGTCTGACCGCCGCAGTCTTGCGCGAATCACTCCCGCCATGCTTGTCTTGGCCTGGAAGGCATCCCGCCGAAGTTGCTCATGCAGGTCGTCGGGGAGAAAGATGGTAGTCCGCCTCATAGCGCCAGCATAGCATATATATGCCTATGGAGCCGCCCGAAAGCGCGTTGCAATGTACCGCGTTCAAACCCGCTGCCTCCAGCGATCGAGAATGGCGGCCATGTAGGTGTAAACCACCGGAGTCAGATACAGGGTGATCAACTGCGAGAACAACAGGCCGCCCACCACCGCCAGGCCGAGGGGCCGGCGCGCCTCGCCGCCCGCGCCCCAGCCCAGCGAGATGGGCACGGCGCCCAGCATGGCCGCCAGGCTGGTCATCATGATCGGACGGAAGCGAATCAGGCAGCCTTCGTAGATGGCTTCCAGCGGCGACTTGCCCTCCCTGCGTTCCGCCTCCAGCGCGAAGTCGATCTGCATGATGGCGTTCTTCTCCACGATGCCGACCAGCATGATCAGGCCGACAAAGGAGTAGATGTTCAGGTCCACGCGGAAAATCATCAGCGTGAGCAGCGCGCCGAAGCCGGCCGCGGGAAGGCCGGAGAGAATCGTGAGGGGATGAATGTAACTCTCATAGAGCATCCCCAGCACGATGTAAACGATGGCCACCGCCAGGATCAGCAGCAGGCTCAGGTTCTTCAGCGAGTCCTGAAATGCCTGCGCGGCCCCTGTGAACCTGGTGCTGATGGTGGGCGGCAGCGTGCGCAGCGCCACCCCCTGGATCGCTGCTACCGCATCGCCCAGGGCTACCCCCGTCTTGAGGTTGAACGAGACGGTGACCGAGGGGAGCTGGCCGGAATGGTTGATCGACTGCGGGCCCGCATCCTGGTAGCGCCGGGTCACGTTATCCAGCGGCACCAGCGCTCCCTGGGAGGACCGGAAATACAGCTTCGACAGGGAATCGGCGAAGGCCTGATACTTCGGATGGATTTCCAGCAAGACCCGGTACTGGTTGGTGGGAGAGTAAATGGTGGAACTCCATCGTGGCCCGAAGGCGCTGTACAAGGCATTCTCGATCTGGATGGCGTTGACATTCAGAGTCGCCGCCCGATCGCGGTCGATGGTCACGTTGACACGGGGGTTCTTCAACTGCATGTCGCTGGTGACGTCCTGCAGCTCGGGCAGCGCGGCGATCTCGCGTTCCAGCTTCTGCGCCTCGCGGTATAGTTCGTCGGTGTCCGGCCCCTGGATGGTGAACTCGTAGGAGCTTCTGGACATGCGCCCGCCGATCCGGATGCTGGGCGGAACGGTGAGGATTACCCGAAAGCCCGGGAAGCCGGAGACTTTCGGCCGCAGCCTCTCCACAATCTGAGTGACATGCGCCTTGCGCTGGGCCCGCGGTTTCAACTGGATCATCAACGAGCCCCGATTGGCTCCCGACCCGCCGTAGCTTCCGCCGCAACTGACCCCCGAGGCGTCGATGTCGGGGTCCTTGCGTATGGCCTCCACCACCCGGTCCTTGTATTTCAACATCTGGTAGTAGGAGGTGCCCTGCGCGGCTTCGAAGCTTCCGTAAATCGAGTCGTTATCCTGGTCGGGAATGAAGCCCTTGGGGACGCGGGTGAACAGCACGGCCGTTCCGGCCAGCACCGCCACGAAGACAATGGCCATGACGTAGCGGTGCTGCAGCACCCGCTCCAGGCTCCACCCGTAAAACCGCAGCATGGCGTCGAACCCCCGCTGCAGCGCGCGCTTGAAGACCGACACCTCCGCCCCGCCGTGGCGGCGCAGGAAGCGGCTGCACAACATCGGTGTCAGGGTGATGGAAACCAGCCCGGAGATCAGGATGGCGGCGGAAATGGTGACCGCGAACTCGCGGAACAGCCGGCCCAGGATTCCGGCCATGAACAGCACCGGGATGAACACCGCGGCCAGCGAGAGGGTCATGGAGATGATCGTGAATCCGATCTCCTTCGAGCCGTTGAGCGCCGCCTCCAGCACGCCTTCCCCGCGCTCCATGTGCCGGACGATGTTCTCCAGCATGACGATGGCATCGTCCACGATGAAACCGATGGACAGAATCAGCGCCATCAGCGACAGGTTGTTCAGGCTGAAATCGAGCAGGTACATCACGCTGAGGGCGCCCAGGATGGCAAAGGGGAGCGCCAGGCTGGGGATGAGCGTGGCCGACGCGTTGCGCAGGAACAGGTAGATGACGCTGATCACCAGCATCAGGGTCAGCAGCATCGTGAACTGGATATCCTTGAAGGCCTGGCGGATGTTCCTCGAGCGGTCGGAACGAACGGCGAGCTGCACCGAGGGCGGCAACTGCGCCTGGAAGACCGGCAGCAACCGCCGGACCGAGTCGGCGACCTCGATGGTGTTGCTGCCGGGCTGGCGCATCACCATCAAGTGCATGGACCGCACGCCGCGGTCCGCCGTGTACAGCCAGGAGCCGGTCTTGTCGTCCTCCACGCTGTCGATGACGTTGGCGACATCTTGCAGGCGCACCGGCGCGCCGCGCCGCCAGGTCACCACCACCGGCCGGAACTGTGCCGCGTTCATCAACTGCCCGCTGGCCAGCACGTTCCAGGCGCGCTCGCGTCCGTTGAGCGTGCCGGTGGGAAGGTTCACGTTCCAGTTTTGCAGCGCCGTGTCGACTTCGTTGATGCCGATCCGCCGGGCGGCCAGCTTGTCGGGATCCACCTGGACCCGCACCGCGTACTTTTGCGTGCCATGCACCTCCACCTGGGCGACGTTGTTGATCATCGAAATGCGCTGCGCGATGGTCTTTTGCGCGTACTCGTCGAGCACCCACAGCGGCAGCGTCTCCGAACTCATCGCCAGAAACATGATCGGGGAGTCGGACGGATTGTATTTGCGGAAGGAGGGAGCCGAGGGCATGCCCGCCGGCAGCAACGGCATGGCCGCGGCGATCGCCGTCTGCACGTCCACGGCCGCCCCGTCGATGTCCCGGCCGAGGTCGAACTGTAAGGTGATGGAGGTTCTGCCGCTGGAACTGGACGAGCTCATGGAGTCCAGGCCGGCGATGGCGGTGAACTGGCGTTCCAGCGGGGTGGCCACCGCCGAGGCCATGGTGCTGGGGTCCCCGCCCGGCAGGCTGGCCGAAACCGAAATGGTTGGATAGTCAACGTTGGGCAGGTCGCTGACCGGCAGCGCGCGATAGGCCACCACGCCAAACAGCGCGATGGCCAGCATGATGAGGCTGGTGGCGATCGGCCGCCGAATAAATATCTCTGACAGATTCACCGTGCTACCCAAAAACAATTGCGGATTGCGGATTGCGGATTTCAACCCCTTACCCCTCTGTCGCATTCATGCGGATAACTCCCGTCCCAAGTTCGAAATCCGCAATCCGAAATCCGCAATCCGCAATTGGTTATGACCCGGGCTTGCCCCGTCCCTGTCTATCGCCTTCCGGCCGTCCCCCTCGGTCCCCGCGGAGTTGCACGCGGCTGCCCGGCGCCAGGCGCAACTGCCCTTCCGTCACCACCGTTTCGCCGGGCCGAAGGCCGCGGTTGATCACCAGGTCCTGCTCGACGCGCGCGCCGACCAGCACCGGCCGCTGCTCAACAGTCCTGTCGGCCTTCACCACGTACACGAACTGGCCCTCCTGCCCGGTCTGCACCGCCTGGTTGGGGACCACGATGCCGTTCTGCTGGATGGCCAGGCGCACCACCACACGGACGAACTGGCCGGGCCACAGCCTCCGCTCCGCGTTGGGGAACGTGGCCTTCAGCTTGATGGTGCCCGTGGTCAGATCCACGGCATTGTCCACGAAAGTGAGCAGGCCGGCTTCCCTGGCGCTCTCTGCATCTTGCGACTGTGCAAATACCGGCACTTTCCCATGCGCCATGTACTTCTTGATCTCCGACAAGCGCGCTTCGGGAACCGCGAACGTCACGTAGATGGGCTGGATCTGGTTGATGATCATCAAGTCCATGGAGTTGGGCACCACGATGTTGCCCTGTTTGACCATCAGGTTGCCGGTGCGTCCGTCGATCGGGGAGCGGATGGTGGTGTAGCCGAGCTGGACCGTGGTGTTCTCCATTGCCGCCTTGCCGGCCGCCATTTGTGCGCGGGCGCTCTCGATGGCCGCGCGGTCCGCCTTCACCGCCTGACTGATGGCGTTGGCGTTGGCCCGCAGTTGCTCGGTCTGGTCTCTTGAGGATATGCCACTCTTGAATAGTTCGGCATAGCGCTCGGCCTGCGCCTGGACATACTCCTGCTGGGCGATGTCGCGGGCCAGGTTCGCTTCGGCTTGGCCGAACAGGGCCTGGTCCCGAGCCTGGTTGGCCTGGGCCTGGTTCAGGGCCGCTTCCAGCGGGCGCCGGTCGATCTCAAAAAGCTGGTCGCCCTTGTGAACGGAATCGCCCTCGTTGAAATAGACCTTCACCAGTTCGCCGCCCACCTGGGCCTTCACCGCAACGGTGGAATAGGCCTCGACGTTGCCGATCACCTCGACGTCGATGGGCACATCCCGCTGGGCGACGGTGGCCACGGCCACCGGCACGGCCCCCTCGCCGCGTTTCTGAGTTCCGGCAGCTCCTTTGCCGCCGCAGCCCGGGGTGATCGAAGCCAGCATCCCCAGGCAGACCAATGCCGCCCAGGGGAATCTAGGATGACGATGCAGTTTTTCTTGGTTCTCGGATGGCGTCATAAATGTCCGCCGTTGTAGGGCTGGAAGTCGAATCCCTCGATGCCCACCGAATGGTATCGAATTTCGCGCCCCTCTTCCAGTGAACTTTGATTCAGCCGCGGGTTAGAATAGGCGGAACTGCGGAATCCGCGGCTAAAGGAGGAATCATGCCCGATTCAAAATTCACCCGCCGGCAGGCGCTGGCCGGCGTGGCGTCCTCGGTTCTGATCGTCAAGGCCAAGACGGCCTTCGGCACCGAAGCCAATTCGGCCGTCTCATTCGGCATCATCGGCACGGGCGGGCGGGGCAGTTACGTGGGCACCCACATGACCAAAGACTCGAATGCCCGCCTGGTCGCGGTCTGCGACGTCTTCCAGGACCGCCTGGAGGCCGCGAAGAAGAGGATCCCGGGCGCGGACAACGCCCGCGCCTACCGGGATTACAAGGAACTGCTGGCCCAACGCGATCTCGATGCCGTGCTGATCGCCACGCCCGTCTTCCTGCACCCGGAGCACTTCGAAGCCGCGGTGGCCGCCGGCAAGCACATCTATTGCGAGAAGCCGGCGGGCGCCGATGTGGCCGGCGTCAAGCGCCTGATGCGCGCCGGTGAGAAAGCCGCCAAGGACCGGGTCATCTTCTTCGGCTTCCAGCAGCGCTACAGCCCGGAATACCTGAAGGCCCTGGAACTGCTGACCGCCGGCAAGATCGGCGAGATGAAGCTGATGACCAGTTTCTGGGTGCTGGGTGGGACGCCGCCGGGCGCCTTCAAGTCGCCCTATCCGCCCGAGGAGCAGAAGATCCGGCATTGGGGGCGGTGGATGGAAACGTCCGGCGGCCCCATCGTCGAGCAGGACTGCCATGGGCTGGATACGCTGAACTGGTTTGCGGGCGACAAGCACCCCCTGCGCGCGGTCGGCAGCGGCGGGCTGCGCTATCCGGTCGGCTATGGCGACTGGACCACCGACCACCAGGACATCCAGTTCTTCTATCCGGGAGGCCTCGAGGGCTGGCTGCTCAGCGCTAAGCACACAGCCGGCTACCGCGAGGTGCGCGAGCAGTTCTTCGGCTCCGCGGGCGTGCTGGAAACCGCCCGGACCTACTACAAGCTGCACGGCCCGATCCCCTCTTCTCCGCTGGCCAACGCCGACGACCTGCGCGACCGCAGCCTGATCGAGCGCGCCGATTCAAAACGCGAGATCACCATCGACGAGGTCGAGACCTTCTTCCGCTCCATCGTCGGAAAGAGGCCGGCCAACATGGCGCAAACGTCGGGCGAAAGCACCTTGACGGCCATCCTGGGAAGGATGGCGGTGGAGCAGAAGCGTGAGGTCACCTGGGATGAAATGCTGAAAACCGGGTGAGGGAGAAGGGAACCACAAAGACACCAAGAGCGCCAAGGTCACGATGCCGAACGCTTGGTGAGCTTTGTGCTCTTTGTGCCTTTGTGGTGAGCCCTTGGGTTATTTCTTCAGCGTGCGGATGTAGGCGACGGTGTCCTGGATCTTGTCAGGGCCCAGGGCCTTCTCGTAGCCCTGCATTTTGCCCTTGCCCTTGACAATGACGTCGAGCAGTTGCGCGTCGGTCTGCTTCTGCACCTCATCGGAGCGCAGGTCGCGGACCTTCAGGTTCTTTCCCACCGGGGTGCTGCCGCTGCCGTCCTTGCCGTGGCAGGTGGCGCACTTGCCGGCGAACACCGTCCCCCCCTCTTTGGCGTCCCCCTTGCCTCCGCCCTTCTTGGCTCCCGCTTTTTCCCCGGTCTGGGCCCAGCCCACCAGGGCGACTACCATCGCCACCACAAAAAGAAACAATACAAAGCGTGCAATCCGGGCCATTTCTCCTCCGTCTTAACTGTTTAGGCCATTATACGCGGGCCAAAGCAGGGCCGAGTACAGACAAATGAAAGGGCGGGATGGGAGCCCGGGCGTCCTGGCCGCGCTCCCGATGGAACCGGTTGCTTCGGAACGGCGTCTTGGATTGATGTACTATAGAACGAACGTCTTATGTTCCGTCTTCCATGTCTGTGTCTGGCCGCGTGCTTGTTAGCCGGGGCCACCCTGTGGGCGGCCGACCCGCCGGCCAAGGTCGCCTTTTTCCCGCTGAAGGACATCAAGCCCGGCATGAAGGCAGTGGGGCGGACCGTGTTCAACGGCTCGACCGTCGAGGAATTCCAGGCCGAGATCCTGGGCGTGCTTCCCAATATCGCTCCCAGGCAGAGCGTCATCCTGGTGCGGCTGTCGGGCGGCCCGCTGGAAAAAACCGGCGTAATGGCCGGCATGAGCGGCAGCCCCATCTATATCGACGGCAAGCTGGTGGGCGCCGTGGCGCTCAGCTTCGCGTTCTCGAAAGAGCCGATTGCCGGTGTCACGCCCATCGAGCAAATGGCGGAAGTGCTGGAGAAAGGCGCGCCGGTGCCGGCGCCGCCCGCCCTGAAAGTGGAACTCCGCAGCATTCCCACGCTCGAGGGCAGCGAGCCGCGTCTGGCGGCCCTGCCCGCCAGCCTGCTGCCCGCCGCGGCCGACGACGGCCTGTTGCTCTGGCCCGGCCAGCCGCGCATGATGCAGATCGCCACGCCACTGGTCCTTTCCGGGTTTACGTCGCGCGCTTTGGAGCAGTTCGCGCCGCAGCTTCGGGCGCTCGGCATGGTTCCCATGCAGGGCGGCGGCGGATCGCCGTCACTGGACGACGTTGCGGCCCAACCCTCGGCCGCCGACGCCAGGGATCTGGTTCCGGGTTCGATGATCAGCGTGCAACTGATCCGCGGCGATCTGGGCGTGAACGCCGACGGCACGGTCACCTACCGCGACGGCGATCGCATCTACGCTTTCGGGCACCGCTTCCTGGCCTCGGGGCCGACCGAGATGCCGTTTGCGGCCTCCCGTGTGATCACCCTGCTGCCCAACACCGCCAGTTCCTTCAAGATCTCGGTTCCGGGCGCGCTGTTGGGCGCCATCCGGCAGGACCGCGCGTCGGGCGTTCTCGGTGTCATCGGGGAGAGGCCGCAGATGATTCCGGTTGGCATCCGCGTCCAGTCCAGCCGCAGCAAGGAAATGAAGTACCGGTTCGAGATCGTGAACGACCGCTACCTGTCCCCCTTCCTGTTGCAGATGGCCGTCTTCGGTTGCATCGATGCCACCGAGCGGCTGTTGGGCGAATCGTCGCTGGCGGTGCGCGGCGCCGTCAGCCTCACCGGCCTGCCTCCGGTGCGCATCGAGAACCTGTTCTCGGCCGACGCCAACGCGCCCATGCTGGCCGCGCAAACCACCGCGGCCCCGCTGCTGCTGCTGCTGCAAAGCGGCTTCCCGGGCGTGAACATCAAAAGTATCGACCTGGAAATCATTTCGACCGACGAGCGCCACGTGCTCACGCTCGACCAGGTCTGGAGCAGCAAGCGCGAAGCACAGCCGGGCGAGAAGATCGAGATCACGGCCGTGCTGCGCGGCGACAACGGCCAGGAGACGGTCAAGAAGTACCCGCTGGAGATACCCTCGAGCCTGGGCCCCGGCCCCCTGCAGATTACGGTGGCCGACGGCAATTCGCTCAACCTGGGAGAGACGCGCGAGCTGGCGGGCGGCTATCCGCCGCGCTCGCCGGCCGAGCTGGTGACGGCCATCAACAAGCTGCGCAAGAACAACCGGCTTTACGTGCGGCTGTCGCGCCCGCAGACGTCCTTCCTGCTGCACGGCGTGCAGTTCCCGTCGCCGCCCCCGTCGCTGGCCCGGGCCATGGCCGGCGAGGCCTTTGTGAGCACCAACATCGCCACCTCGCAGCAGTCCACGCTGGCCGAGACGGAGACGGAGGCGCTGCCCGCCGTGGTGGCCGGCCAAAAGACCATTACCGTAACCGTGAAGTATTGAATGTGATTGCCACAAAAACACCAAGAACACAAAGTTCCACAAAGAAATCTCTTTGTGAGTCTTTGTGTTCTTGGTGTCTTTGTGGTGAGAAAGAAGCAATGAAAAGATTTGTTCTCGCTGTGGTAACGGTTCTGGCTTTCTGTTCTCTGGCGGCCTTTGCCGGCGGCACGGCCTTCTGGCAGATGGACACCTTCGCCGAGTTTGCCCGCGGCAAGCTGACCGGCATTTCCTTGAGCCGCGAGGGCCGGCTGTCGCTGGCGCCGCGCCTGCGGGAAGTGTTCTCCAGCGACCAGGCCCTGGTGTGGACCGTGGCGGGAGACTCCGCCGGCAACGTCTACCTCGGCACCGGCCACTCGGGCAAGGTCTACAAGCTGGACGCCCAGATGAAGGCCAGGGAGTTCTTCGACGCCGCCGAGCCGGACGTCTTCGCGCTGGCCGTCGATGGCCAGAACAACGTCTATGCCGGCACCTCGCCGGACGGCAAGGTCTACAAGATCGCGCCCGACGGAAAACCGAGCGAGTTCTTCAATCCCCAGGCCAAGTACATCTGGGCGCTGGCGGTGGCGCCCGACGGCACGCTGTATGTGGGCACCGGCGACCGCGGCCGCATCTACCGCGTCTCGCCCGCCGGACAGGGCAGCCTGTTGTTCGATACCCGGCAAATGCACGTGATGAGCCTGGCGCTGGGGACTGACGGGGCCTTGATCGCGGGCAGCGCTCCGAACGGCCTGCTCTACCGCATTTCGCCGCAAGGCAAGGCCTTCGTGCTGTACGATGCGCCGCTGGCCGAAATCCACAGCGTGGCCATCGCGCCCGACGGCGCCATCCTGGTTTCGGCCATGGCCGCCGGCGCGCCGAAACCGGCGTTGGGGATGGGGACCGGCGTGAATGTGATTGCCGGCGGGCCGGCCGCGCCCATGACCATCACCATCCAGGCCTCCGAAGACAGCCCGAAGGACAAGGAAGACAAGCAGAAGTTCGACAAGGACAAGAACAAGGAGGCGCGCGAGGCGGCGGAAAAGGCCGCGGCCGCCGCCGCCGCCCTCACCCCGCCCCTGCCGGCCGTGGATTTCACGGCCGGCACGCGCAGCGCCATCTACCGCGTGGCGGCTGACCACACCGTCGAGACGCTGTGGAGCTCGCGCGATGAAAGCGCCTACGATGTGCTGCCGTCACCCGGCGGCGCCTTGTTCTCCACCGATGAGCGCGGTCGCATCTATTCCGTGGACGACCGGAAACAGGTGACCCTGCTGGTCAGCACCAACGAGGAGGAAACCACGCGCTTGCTGCGCCGCGGCAGCTACGTGCTGGCGGCCACCGCCAATCTCGGCAAGCTGTTCCAGTTGGATACGGCGCCGGGCACGAGCGGCTGGTATGAATCCCCGGTAAAGGACACGCGCAGCATTTCCCGCTGGGGCAAGCTGCACTGGCGCGCGCAGATGGAGGCCGGCGCCGAGATCCAGTTCTTCGTCCGCAGCGGCAACTCGCCCAACCCCGATCCCACCTGGAGCGAGTGGGCGCAGACCACGCCGGTGAAAAGCGCCGGCGGCCGCCCAGACTTGTTCGACGAGCAGATCGACAGCCCGCCGGCGCGCTACGTGCAGTGGAAGGCCAATTTCAAGTCGTCGGGCGGCCGCTCGGCTACGCTGGAGGAAGTTTCGGTCGCCTACCTGCCGCAGAACCGGGCGCCCATCATCCAGTCGGTCAGCGTGGCCCCGGCGGCTGCGGTGGGCCGCTCGCGCTCGGCGGACAGCGCGGCCTCCACGCCGGGAATCGGCGGCACCGAGCCCATGGTTGTGGTGGTGGACGACACCGGCGGCAGCAAGAACGTCACCGGCCCCGCCGGTACGGTGTCCGGCGAACCACCCCGCTCCGGCGCCGCCCAGCCCACCATCACCATTTCCTGGCAGGCCGAGGATCCCGACGGCGACCCGCTGACCTTCGATGTCTATATCCGTGGTGAAGGCGAGAGCCGGTGGCGGCTGCTGAAAGACGACGTGCGGCAATCGCGCTACCAGCCCGATCCGGAGACGCTGCCCGACGGCAAGTACCAGGTGCGCGTGGTGGCTTCCGATGCCGAGGCCAACCCGCCGGGAAGCGCGCGCACCGCCGAGCAGCTCAGCGCGCCATTTCTGATTGACAACACGCCGCCCGTGGTGCGCGTGCTGAAGCAGGAGCGCACGGCAGCGGCCGCGGAAGTCCGCTTCGAGGTCGCCGACGCCGCCTCGGTGCTGCGGCGGGCGGAGTACTCGCTGGACGCCGGTCCCTGGAGGCCCGTCTACTCCGAGGACGGCATCGTCGATTCCCGCCTCGAGACCTTCCTGATCCGCCTCGATCAGCTCCAGCCCGGCGAGCACGTCATCGTGCTTCGCTCCTACGACATGGGCAACAACGCCGGCATGGGCAAAGCCGTCCTAAAATAGGTTCCAGGTTTCAGGTTCCAGGTTTATGATGCCGTTGGAACCTGGAACTTGGAACCTGCAACGATGGTTTTCCTGATTGGATTCATGGGGAGCGGCAAGACCACGGTGGGGGCGGCGCTGGCCCGCCGCCTGGGAACCCGCTTCATCGATCTGGACGCGCTCATCGAGCTGGCGGCCGGCTGCTCGATCGCCGAGATCTTCGACCACCAGGGCGAGCCGGCATTCCGTGAACTGGAGCACCTCGAGCTGCGCAACCTGCTGGCCAAGCCGCGCAATAAAGCATACGTCGTGGCTCTGGGCGGCGGGGCCTTCGCCCAGCCGCGCAACCTGGAACTGATCGAGCAGGCGGGCGCGGCGGTGGCCTGGTTGGACGCTCCGCCCGAAGTGCTGCTGGAGCGCTGCCGGCAGCACCCCCCCGCCCGCCCGCTGGCTCGCGACCCCGACGCCTTCCTCAGACTCTGGCGCGAGCGGATACCATTCTATGAACGGGCCCGCCTGCGGGTTGACGCTACGCTCCCGGTCGCCGATGTGATAGAACAAATTCTCGCGCAACTGAAGGAGAGCCAGCGGCGATGATGCCTGCCACTCAGCCACCAAGAACAGTCTTTTGTTTTCTTTGTGCCCTTTGCGTTCTTTGTGCCTTTGTGGTGAATGGCTCCGCTCAGGTTGGGGTGGAGCGGGGCGTGTTCCATATTACGTTGAACGGGAAAGAGATCGGCACGGAACGCTTCGAGATCGCACCCACCAACCAGGGCCTCCGCGCCACCGGCGAACTGCAGATCACGCAGCCGGAGGTCGGCCGCGTGGTCGAGACAGCCACGCTGGTGCTGGCCGGCGGCAACGAGCCGAAGCACTATGAGCGGATCCAGAAAGCGCCCAAGCGCGGTTCGGTCACCATGACCTACACCGGCGAGACAGCCGCGGTCCATTACGTCACGCCCGACGGCCAGATTCAGGACGTGGAATTCAAAGTTCCCAAGAACGTGCTGATTCTGGACACCAATTTCTTCCACCACTACACCTTCCTGGTGCGCCACTACGATTTCCTGCAGGGCGGGCGGCAGCACATGACCGTGCTGGTGCCGCAGGAGGGATTGCCCGGCGTGGTCACGGTCGAGTACGCAGGTCCCGACCAGTCCCTGAGGAAGCTTCTGGCCCACACCGACCAGCTCGACATCGAGTTGTGGACCGACGATGCCGGCCGGGTGATGAAACTGCGGGTGCCCGCCGCCAACGTCGAAGTCACCCGCGAAGCGAAGTAGGTCGCGGGTTACAGCCGCGTCGCCTCGCCGGGCGGTCCGCACCAAAAGCCAGGCATATCCTGTTTTCACGCCGCAAACGTCTATGACGCCTCTCGGATGGTGTTTGGTGCGATAATGCCGAACCATCGAGGAGGCTTGGCCGACCATGAGCATCAAGTTCCTGCACACCTCGGACTGGCAAATCGGGAAGCTGTTCGGTTCGATTCCCGAGGAACCGAGGGCGTTGTTGGGCGCGCAGCGTTACAAAACAGTGGAGGCCATTGCCCGCCTGGCCGCAGATCGGGAGGTCGAAGCGGCGTTGGTGGCGGGCGACATCTTTGAGACCAACACGGTTAAGGACGAAACAATCGTTCGCATGCTTGAAGCCATGCGACCCTTTCCGGGGCCGTGGGTTTTGCTTCCGGGGAACCACGACCCGGCTCTGGCGGAATCGGTGTGGACGCGGCTGCAGCGTTTCGGCTGCCGTCCGAACGTCGTTCTGGCCCTTTCCCCGGAACCGCTGTTGCTGGCCGACGGCCGCCTGGCGGTACTGCCCGCACCGCTCGTGCGGCGCCATGACGCGCGCGACCTGACCGAAGGCTGGCCGGACATTAATACTCCTGGGTCGGCGATTCGCGTCGGCCTGGCCCATGGGTGCGTTGAGGAGCGGCTGCCGGAAAGAGGCGAATCCCTGAACAGTATCCCGGCCGGCCGGCCCGACAGCGCCCGGCTTGACTACCTCGCGCTGGGCGACTGGCACGGCACGTTCCAGGTCGGCCCGCGCGCCTGGTACTCGGGAACGCCGGAGCCGGACGGCTTCAAGCAGAACGACCCCGGCAACGTACTGCTTGTCTCGGTTGCCACGCCTGGTGAACCGCCGTTGGTCGAGCGGATTCCGGTTGGCCATTACCGGTGGCATAAGTTGAGCTTCAGCGTGCTACCCCATCCGGATCTGGCCGCGCTGGAAGCTCCATTGAGCGGCTTGGGAGAACCATGGGACCGACACGTGGTCTCACTGCAACTAACGGGCACAATCGATTTGCAGTCGCGCGCCTTGCTCGACGAAGTTCTGACCCACTGGGGAGGCCGCTTTCGCTGGCTCGCGCTCGATAGTGAAAAGCTGATCCCCCAGCCGACCGAGGATGACTTGGACCGGATCGATAAGGCCGGTTTCGTACGCGCGGCGGTCGAGAAACTGCGCAGCATCGAGACCGATCCCAGCAATCACGATGGCATCCATGCCCGCGACGCGCTTGTGAGACTCTACTCCGCATTCGTTGGGAGGGAGCGGGAATGATCATACGGCGTCTCGAAGTCCGCAATTTCCGGAAGCTAGCCGGCCCGGTGGCGCTGGAGGGGCTTGGGCCGGGGCTGACCGTGGTCGTCGGAGACAACGAAGAGGGCAAGTCAACGCTGCTGCAGGCACTCCGCAGCGTTTTTTTCGACCGCCACAATCTAGGCGGCGCGGTGGCCAAGGGCTTCCTGCCGTACGGTTCGGAGGTGCGTCCAGAAATCAGCGTGGAGTTCGACCTGGGCGGCGGGCACTACCTGCTGCGCAAAGCCTTTTGCCAGAGGCCGGAGGCAGTACTGCAAATGCCCACCGGCGTGGCGACCGGGCCGGCCGCCGAAGAGAAGCTCCAGGAACTGCTGCGCTTCAGCCAACCGGGCCGGGGCGCTTCCGGCGAGGAGCACCAGGGCGTCTGGGGGTTGTTCTGGGTGGAACAGGGGAAGGCCTCTGCTCCTTTGGCGCAAAACGATCGCAGCCGATTGACGCTGCGGGCGACGCTGGAAGGCGAAGTCGGCGATGTGCTCGGCGGGCGGCGGGGCCAGCAACTGCTCGCGCGCATCGGCGAGGAGTACCAACGGTTTTTCACCGCTGGCGGCAGGCCCCGCGGCGACTATGCCGAGGCGGGCAAGCGTGCGGCCGCACTCGAAGCCGAGCTAAACGGCGTCGAGATGGAACTGCGCCAGCACGATGAAAAGGTAGATCGGCTGCAGCGAGGCATGGAGGCCCTCGCGCGGCACCGAACCGACTGCACGCTGGAGAAAGCGAACACGGAAGTCCAGGCCGCCGAGCAGGCCCAGCGCCAAATCGAGCAATTGGAGCAGACGCTCAAGAAGAGCGATCAAGCCGCGACCGTCGCCCAAGCGAAATTCGACCTGGCACTTGCGAACTTCAAGCAACGCGAACAGCTTGTGGCAACCGTCACCCGCGCCCGAGCGAGCAAGGAGACGCTGGCCGGGCAGTTGAGAGGGAAATCGTCGGCCGTTGGGCTACTCGCGCAGCAGGCAGCAACCCAGGCCGCGGCCGCCAAGCTGGCACACGACTTGGTCGAGCAGTCCGACCAAGGGCTGAAATCAGCGGATCGGGCACTCCGGCTCGCACGGCTGCACCAGGAACTCGAAGGGCTGAGAACTCATCTCGACCGGGCGCGTGAGGCGGGGGAGGATCGCGATGGGGCGCTCGCCAACGCCAGGGCCATCGCCGTGGACGACAAGGATCTCAAGCACCTCAAGAAGCTCGAAGGGGACAAGGCGGTGGCCGAGCAACAACTGACCGGCGTCGCTACCAACGTGGATATCGAACCGGAGCAGGGACAGACTGTGCGAATCGGCGACAAGGATCTGGCGCCGCCGTACCGTCTTCGCCTGACGGAAGTCACGCGCCTGGATTTTCCCGGCTGCGCCCGCATCACCGTCTCTCCGGGCGGCGACCTGGAAGAGTTGCGCGCCCAGGCCCAAGGAACTGACGCGAAGTTGCGGCGGGCGCTCGGCGACCTCGGGTTCGCCGGTACGGCAGCCGCCGAGACGCGATTAGCGCACAAGAAGCAACTGCTCACTCAAGCCGACCAGCACCAGGCCCTGCTGCTTGCCCACGCGCCCAAGGGCCTCGAGGAACTTCAGAACCAGGTCACGACCCGAGAGATGCAAGCGGCGGAGTTACGGGAGCGGGGGGCAGTTGCGTTCGCTTCCATCGAGAAGGCTGCCGAGACGTTCAGGCAAGCCGAGGAAGAGAAATCGGCGGCTGATCGTGCCGCCGCCGATACCAGCCGGAAGCTGGAGGAGGCGACCAGCGAACTGAACACGGCACGCCAGGAGCTTGCCAAGGTGGAGGGCGAGAGTCGGAAGGCAGAGGAGCAACTCGAGGCCTTCGAGCAAGAACTCAGCAAAGCCCGGGACGAAGAGACCGACGGGCGACTCCGGGAGGCGCGCGGTGAAACGCGCGACCGCTTGGACGAGGCCAAGGCCGCGTCCGATGCAGTCAGGCTGAAACTGGAGCGGGCCGAGCCGGGAACCGTGGCCCTGCGGTTAGAAAAAGCGCGGGCGGCCTTGAAACACATCGAGCACGATATCGACCGCCTGCGGCAGTCCATCCACGATCTGCAGATCGAGTTGAGAGCGCTTGGCCAGCGAGGGTTGGGGGAGGACAAGGAACGATTGGAGGGCGAACTGGCGCTTGCCCGCGCTTACCAGGCAGGCATCACGCGCGAGGCGAAAGCGATCGAATTGCTTTACAAGGTGCTGACCGAGGCTGAACGCAGCGCTAAGGAAACGTTCCTCAGCCCGGTCACCAAGCGCGTTCAGCCGTACCTGCGCATTCTGCTGCCCGAGGCCGAGCTGAAGCTGAACGAAGACATGGAGATCGTGGGGCTGCAGCGCGGGTCACTGCTGGAACCATTCGAGGCGTTGAGCCTGGGCACGCGCGAGCAATTGGCGATCCTTACGCGCCTAGCCTTCGCCGATCTGCTCAGGGAAAAGGGCCAACCGGCGGCCGTGATCCTCGACGACGCGATCGCTTACGCGGACCCCCAAAGATTCGACCGAATGCAGCTGATTCTGCACAGGGCGGCGAAAAACATGCAGATTATAGTTCTGACCTGCCGCGAGCGCGACTACCAAAGCCTGGGTGCACCCATCGTTCGCCTAGATCAATGCCGCGTGCGAACGGCCGCCGAGACGGTTTGAGCTCTACCGGATTCGCCAGCTTGTCACCGCGTCTGACGCCGTATGGTGGACATCCCGCCTCTCCGCTGGCTGAATCGCCAACGGACATCGAACGGACAGGCAAGAATGCCTCGCCCACAGTCTCATGGGGTCAGTTGGGGGGTATCCGGACGGCCGAGGAAGCACACTGGACAGGTCGAATGCGTTCCGCCACCACGCTCGACCCGTTCAGGGTCGAATCGCTATCTGTTTGAAACCGGGGGTGTTGCTCCCGGCTGCTTCACTGATCCCCTCCGGGGATGGCGGCGGAACGGATTCGCTGGCGGGCTCAATCCAGCAGGTGACACCGACCTTGCGCCCGCCACCTCTTATTCCGAAGCGGCCTGTTGAGCCATGGGCGGCAGGAATTTAGTGACCGAGTCGCCCTCCTGCTCGGCGGCGCCCAGCGCCAGTTCGACCCGGTTGATGACCTCGGTAATGCTATCGACCGGGTCAATCTGGCCCTGCCGCACCGCCTCGGCCGCGCCCGCGGCCGGCGTGGCCATTGACTGGCCGTATATATCAGGTATATACTGGTCCGGTGGACGACGATATCTACGAGCTC
>Ga0315293_10002558_pt1 | contig 17458 bp, 25 predicted proteins | sample YL17G13_20_MG_FD_203071 | JGI IMG/M metagenome (GOLD analysis project Ga0315293, IMG submission 203071) | Sediment microbial communities from Yellowstone Lake, YNP, Wyoming, USA - YL17G13_20 | ecosystem: Environmental > Aquatic > Freshwater > Lake > Sediment | place: USA: Wyoming | collected...
CTCTGCAGATATTTATGATGCTATGAGGCTGATGAGGAAAGCAAAATTTAGACGGCTTCCAGTTACAGTAAAAAAGAGAGTTATAGGATTATTAACAATGAAAGATATCTTAAGGATACAACCAGAATTATTTGAAATTGCAAGGGAAAACTATGTAATAAAAGAAGAAGCTGAAAAATTAAACAGAATTAAAAGCAGAAAATCTTTTAAAGAAGGGCTTTGTGAGGAGTGTGGCAATTTTGATATTCTTTATAGAATTGATGGGGTATTAATCTGCGAGTCTTGCATGGAAGCTATGTGATAAATTAAATATAGTGTTAAATTAATCATATTGAAAATTAATGTTATCTTTTAGTAGTAACAAATTAGAAAGATTTAAAAAGGAGTAATGCCTCCTTTTTTTATGGCAAATAAATTGTTTGAAATAGTATATAAGTGTGTTCTACCAATTGGCTTAGCACTTATTGCAGCAATGAGTCTTTACAAGGCTTTTCCAACTTCTAATTATGATTATGTAAATATTCGTTTAAAAAACGAATCTATGAGAGATATCGCAGAACCAGGAAAAAGACAATTGAGGGTAGAAAAAGGAGAGCCTCTTCATTTAATGCTGCAAGCAGGAGATACAGACGGGATTAGCGCAGGAAGATTGTATATTAACAACCAGATTATGCATGAAGAAGACCTTAGTAAAAGAGAGCAGCCCATTAGAGCCTCTGCGATTCCAATAGAGGTTAACACATCTGATTTAAATAAAGGAAAAAATATTGTAAGATATACAGTTACAGATATTAAAGGCAACACTAAATCAGATTTAGCTACTATTATTGTAAAAGATTAATATTTTTCTGAGAAAAAGATTTAAATAAGCCTTTTATTTTATATAATGAAGGTTAAAAGAGAGGGCAACTTAATCAACCATGGCTGAAAAAGACACACAATTTTCTGGGAAAATCAAGCAAAAAGGAATTTTTGATTTTAAAAAATTCTATAATTTTGCATATGATTGGTTAAGAGATGAAAATTACAAAGTTATTGAAAAAAATTATACTGAAGAAATTACAGGAGATTCTAAAAAAATTGAAATAAGATGGATAGCTAAGAAAAAAATTTCTGATTATTTCCAATTTGTAATACAAACAGATTGGCTTATTCTTAATATGAAAAATGTAGAGGTTCAAAAAGAAGGTAAAAAAGTCAAAATGAACTCTGGAGAACCAGAATTAAAAATTAAAGGAATTTTAGTTAAAGACTATGAGCATAGATGGGAAGATATTCCTTTTTTCAAGCTTTTAAGAGGGATTTATGACAAGTATATTATTAGAAGCAGAGTTGAAGAGTATGAAGATAAGGTTCTAGATGAAACAGAAGAATATATTGCACAATGCAAATCATATTTAACAATTGAAGGAAAATCAATATCTCATAAAGATTATGATTAAAAATCATAAAAATTAATAAAAGAATAAATTTTGAACATCCCAGAAAGAATTATAATTTAAAACATATCTAAAGAGGTAATCCTAACATATATATTCTAGACAAAATATAAATTTATATATAATATTTATAAAATCATTATATGAAAAAAGAAACAATTTTGATTATTTTTGTAGTATTCTTGTCTTTAAACCTAATCTCAGCAATTAATCTAGATGTAAAAGTTAATCCTATTTCAAATGCAGTTGTTACTGAGCTAGATGAACCTGCTGTTTTTGATTTAACTATAAAGAACCTTGGAGAATCAAGCACATTTGAGGTTTATTCTTTAATTGGAGTAGATATAACCCCTGAAAATGGTTTTCTTATAGGAGAAGGAGAAACAAAGATAATAAGAATACAGGCAATGCCTCAAAAGACAATTAAATCAAGGCCAGGATATATTACTTTTGAATACCAAATAAAAAATTCAGAAAATGAAATTCAAAATGAAAAATTAACTTTAAATATAATTGGATTAAATGAAATTATTTCTATAAACCCTGAAAATATAAACCCAGAATCACAGGAAATAGCTATCACAATTGAAAATAAGGTAAATTTTGACATTAATGACTTAAAAATAAATATGAATTCCGCTTTTTTTGAATATAAGTCTGACCTTCCATTAAAAGCAATGGAAACAAAGCAAATAAAAATAACTATCGATAAAGAAAAAATAAAAACATTAACCGCCGGGGATTACTTGCTTAACACAGAAATTGAAACTTTTGGAAAAACTGAAGACATAGAATCTATAATAAAATTTTTAGAACAGGAGGACATTGAAACACAAGAAACTTACGAAGGCATTATTATAAGAAGGCATGAAATCATAAAAAGCAATTTAGGGAATATAAAGAAAACAGTAACAATCAATGCTGAAAAAAACCTTTTTTCTTATTTATTTACTACACTAAACATAAATCCAACTAGTACTGAAATTAAAGGATTTAAAAAATATTATACTTGGGAAAAAGAATTAATCCCAAATGAAAAAATAGATATAATCATTAAAACAAACTGGTTTTTTCCAATAATAGTAATCTTGCTTATAACAGGGTTAATTATCATAATAAAAAAATCAATAGAAACAGACCTTTCCTTAAGAAAGCACGTTTCTTTTATTAAAACAAAAGGAGGAGAATTTGCATTAAAAATAAGCATAAAATTAAGAGCAAAAAAATTCATTGAAAGAATTAATATAACTGACAAGCTTCCTTATTTAGTACATCTTTATGAAAGATATGGTGCAGTTGCTCCTGACAAAGTTGATTTAAAAAACAGGAGAATAGAATGGAATGTACCTGCCATGAACCAAGGCGAAGAAAGAATATTCAGCTACATTATCTATTCAAAAATTGGGGTAGTTGGAAGATTTGAGCTTCCAGAAGCGCGCGCAGTTTATGAAAAGCAAGGCAAAATCAAAGAAATTACTTCAAATAGAAGTTTTTTCATAAATGAGCCAAATAAATAAAAAATTACCTATTTAATTGAGCATATACGCTTTCTCCACTTTTAGTTAAAGTTATATTATTAGAATCTATATTTAATAATCCCATATTATAAAGGTTAGTTAAATATTCATTTAAGGTTTTAGAATCTATCTTTGTTATTTTTCTTAATTTTTGTTGGGTTATAGAAGAACTGCCCCCGATTACTTTTAATAACCCTGTGCAATCATTTATACCCTCATCAGCTATCGATGTAGCTAATCTTTTGGATATATTCATTTTTATTTATATAAAAGATCCTTTAAAAAGATTATGTATATTCTATTATAAATTCAGATAAATTATTTAACAAGCTTTTTAAACACTAATCTCCCTTAATTTATATTAATCATAGATGATTAACCCCCGGTAGTATAACGGTTATTACAGGCGGCTGTAGACCGCTTGAAGCAGGTCCGACTCCTGCCCGGGGGATGCTACTTTTATGTTCGGGTTTCATAATGTTTTTAAAGGCTCTGAAACTAAAATATCGAGGTGGTAAAATGACTTTTCAAGAAAAATATCTAGCAAAAAAAGAGAAACTTCTCTCTAATAAAAAGATTTGCAAATACAATAGAAAACTCTTCAAAAAGTTCTTTGATTGGGAAGAAATTAAGCTTAAAAGAATGAACCAATTAAGGGAATTAGATGAAAGATGTTATAAAACCCTTTATCATTATACATTTTATTTTGTTAGTGCAAACAAATGGTTTAAAAATAAACCTTGGAAAAAATTAACAAAAAAAGATATATGGAAAGTTTACAATGACCTCGAAGATGGAAAAATAAAAAGAGGAGATGGAGAACCCGTAGTTGATAAACAAAGTTATTATAATAAAGTGTTTAAGAGTAAACCCTTTAAGTTGGCAGGAAAAAAAGAATTAGCCGAAGAGGTTATAGAGTATTCAGCAAAAAAATCTGAAGAAGTTTCATATATTGAATTAGAAGATTTTAAGAAAAATGTAGATTTAGTTTCTAATCCATTTCATAAATGTTTCTTATGGTTATGTTTTGATATTATGGAAAATCATAGTTCAATTCTTCTCTTAAAAAAGAGAGATTGTATAAGAAGAATAAATAAAGATAATAAAGAACCAGAATATTTAGTCAATTTAAGAAAAGAGATATTAAAGAGAAGTAGAACTCCACGAACAGAACCCAATAATTTTTCAGAAACAGTCAATATATTAGATATAGTTCTTAAAGATAAAGAAGATGATGACTTAATCTTTAGTTTTGGTGAAAGGCAAGGAGAAAAGATATGGAATCAGTGTATAAAGAAAACTGGAACTGTTTGTATACCTAATGGAAACAAACCAACATTAAGAACTCTAAGAAAAAGTGGTGCATGCCATCTTCTAACAATAGGCTGGGAAACTGATGATATTAAAGGTCGACTAGGACATAAACCCTCTAGCAGAGTTTTAGATGCCTATGTCACATATCTAGCCCTAAATAAAAATAAAATAAAGAAAAAAGTATATGATAATGATTATAGAGAAGTATTAGATGAATTAGGAAAAGTAAAACAAATGAATGTTGTATTTTCAAGAAAATTTGAAGAAAATGATAAGCGTTGGGAATTTTTGTATAAATTATTTAAAATGTATCCTGAAATTGCAGACCAGATAATTATAAAAAATCCAATATTAATAGAACAAGGGTTTAATTTATAGTTAATTTATGCTTCTTTTGTCAGTCAGATGAGGGTCAAATGTTATGACAAATCTGTACTCCAAAATAGGAATTTTCTGTTTTAGATGGATATAACAAAATAATAATCTTTGCTCCATAATAGAAATTAAATCTTTGTTGTTTTATGAATTACCTTCAAAAAAAAGATAGGGGGGTTATTTTAGTTTTAGGAGAAATAACCTTAAAGTTTTTATATACCTCTTTTATTAATAATATTATGGAGCTTGTAAGAGATTTTAAAAATTTGAATAAAAAAGATGTATCTATAGCAGGAGGCAAGGGGGCTTCATTAGGAGAAATGATACAAGCAGGAATTCCTGTGCCAAACGGATTTGTTATACTCTCTAATTCATTCGAAGAATTTATAAAAGAAAATGATTTGAATATTGAAATTGATGCAGTTTTAGATGAGGTAGATACCGAAAAAATGCATACAATTGAACAAGCATCTGAGCAGATTAAATCTTTAATAATAAATGCTAAAATTTCTAAAGATATAGAAAAAGAGATATTATTATATTTTAAAAAATTAAATTCGAAATTTGTAGCAGTTAGAAGTTCGGCAACTTCAGAAGATAGTGCTTCTGCTGCTTGGGCAGGACAATTAGAAACATATCTTAATACAACAAAAAAGGATTTATTAGATAATGTAAAAAAATGTTGGGCTTCCTTATTCACGCCACGAGCAATATTTTACAGGTTTGAACAAAAATTAAGTAAAAGTAAAATATCTGTAGCTGTAGTTGTTCAAAAAATGATAGAAAGTGAGGAGTCTGGAATTGTATTTTCGGTTCATCCAGTAACTCAGAATAAAAACCAATTAATTATCGAGGCAGGTTTTGGATTAGGAGAGGCAATTGTTTCAGGGCAAATAACACCAGATTCTTATGTAGTAAATAAGCAAGACAATCATATAATTGATATTAGTATAAGCGAACAATCAAGAGGATTATATAAATCTGTAAAGCGTGGAAGCGAATGGAAAGAACTAGGAGATAAAGGAAAGAAACAGGTTTTGAATAAAAAAGAGATATTAGAATTGTCAAACATTATTATCAGAATTGAAAAACATTATGGTTTTCCAGTAGATGTTGAATGGGCTAAAGAAAAAGGCAAATTCTACATTGTCCAGAGTAGACCAATTACAACTTTGACTGGGGATGATAAATTAATCCCTGTTTATGGAAAAGTTTTTACAAGAGACTTTTCTTTGCTTATGCTTGATGTTTGGTATAAAGGAGAAGCATATGACCCAAAGCCTTGGAGTGAGAAAAAACAAGAATATTTGCCATATATTATATTTGTTAGAGAGGATGGAACTGTAAAAAGTTATTATGATTCTCGTGGCGTTAATTGGATTAAAGAACACATTAAAGAATCAATAAAAAAAGATAAATCATTTCTAAAGACGCTTGAAAATGAAGTTAAAGAAAAACTAAAACCAATTCAACCTATTTATGATAATGAAAAAACTCTCTCTAAAAAAGATTTATTGAAATTTATAAAAAATTTTGAAATGGCTTATCCTTGGGTTGAGGCTATGTGGTGGTTATGTGAAATGAGTGAAGAAGAACTTGAAGGGATAAATATAACCCCTATAAAAAAACTAAGAGAAAAAACAACTAAACTCTCATCCGGAACAGATATAGTTGTTAGAAAATCATTGACTAAACTCTATCCAAAAATAAAAAATTATGTTCACGTATTGCAAATTGTTGAGGTAGAAAATGATAAAATTCCAGAGTTAAACGAATTAGAAAAAAGAGATAAGGGATTTATTTACACAGAAAATAAAATGTATGTAGACAAAGGAAGAGAATTTATTGAAAATAAGTATAATATAAAATTAGAAGATGAAAAGATTGAATCAAAAGATGAGATAAAAGGTAATGCAGCATATAAAGGGATAATTAGAGGAAAGGTTAGAAGATTAATGGGGCATAAACAGATTGAACAAGTAAGAGAGGGGGAAATAATCGTCTCTCCAATGACAATGCCCGATTTTTTACCTGCAATGAAAAAGGCAGCAGGGTTTATTACAGATGAGGGTGGAATAAATTGTCATGCAGCTATAGTCGCAAGAGAAATGAAAAAGCCCACTATTGTTGGGACAAAAATTGCTACACAAATTCTTAAAGATGGAGATGAAATAGAATTAGATGCTAATAGAGGGATAATTAAAATATTAAAATCTTCGAATGAAAAGGAAAAGCAAAATCCTAAATAATTTTATTTTATTGATTTACCATACTTCAAATTCAACAACTTTTATAGATTTATTTAAACCATTTAAATAAATTAAATCTTCCCCCAACTCAATCTTGAAGTACTATCAATAACATTATGAAATACTAAACCAAAAGATAAGGCTGTTAAATGAAAATAAACTGGAGAGGTTTGTATAGAATAAAATATTGTTATTGGAATTATAAAAAAGAATAATACTTTTGTAAATCCTTTGCTATGAATCATTCCTCTATGATGCCATAACCCCCTGCCCCCCGGCTCTAGCAAATCCGAACCAATTGCCCCGAGAAGAAATGAAAAAGTATATTGAAGCCATAATGTTGGAATCACAAAAAAATATCCACCAATAAAATAAATTAATATTACCAACAATAATGCAACGATTATATGAGCTTCTTTAGTCATCATTTTTTATTCCTCTTTTTATCCCACTCTAAAAATTCTTTAAAACTTTCGTCTAATTCCAATAAATCCATAATATCCCTTAAGGCAGTAGAGGGTTCAGTAATCTCAATTTCTCTGCCTTTATCTGAACCATCTATTGCAAATTTATTATTTTCTTCTGTAGCCCCCTTTATCAAATATTTTTCAGCTATTACAGAATTAAGCACTGCTATATGCATTTTCTGAATTTTTGCAATTTCATAACCATTAATTTTAATTCCTTCAAACTCTTTTTCAAGTAAACTTTTTATTTCAGTGATAACTAACTGTAATGCAGAAGATATTTCTTCATCATTATTTGCATAGATGTTTCTTAAAACACATACAATCTTTTTTGGGCTATAAAACATAACAGTCATTCCTCTTAATTCTGTTTTTATCGCTCGATACTTACTATTAGAAAAAAATTGATATATTGATTTAGAAAAGCAATCGGGAAAATAACTTGGGCATATAACAACATTAAATACTATCTGAATGTTATGGGCTCTTAATTTCTTCTTTCCTATGTTTTCCCACATATATCTGAACAGTTTTTTACCATCATCAGTTAGATTTAATCCATTCTTAATTAATCCCTCTCCTTTAAATTTCGTAATATGGTAGTTTAAAGTAGTTAAAGGTATTTTAAAGTGCTTAGATATTTCATTCTGAAATGTTAAGTCACCATTTTGATGTAAACCTATATATAAAAATATTTTATACGGTAATGCCCCCCTTTTACGAAAAAAACTACGAATAAATTTTAGATTAGTCATTTTCAGCCACCGCCTTAAAGATTTGTTTACCTTGAAGTTTTAATCTACAAAATGCGGAAAGGGATAAATCCAGCAAAATAGCTTTTTTCAATAATTCATTAAAAAGCTCTTGAGAAACTCTGATTTGAAGTCTTCTATCTTTAACCATCATTTTCCTCCAAAATATCCTTAGAAATAAGACCTTTACTTTTCAGTATTTTTATTCTTTCTTTGAAAAACTCTCTTAATTTTTCATAATTATCTTTAGAATTATTCCCCTGTTCAAAATTATTAGTTTCTAAGCAATTAGTCATATTTACTCCTAATCGCCCCATAATTTTGGCTTATTTGAGAAACTAATTTTTGATTTTTTTGGTTGGGGGCTCTTGTTATTATAAACACTTTAGTATATTTAAGCATTTCCTTGCATAAAAAAACAGGTAACTATAGAATTGGCAATTTTAGAGAATAACATTTATAAGCTTGAAGTCCCTGTATATTTTGAGTAAATCTATCATAGTAGATTATAACATTCTCAAACCCGAACTAATCGGTTACACTCCTGCCCGGGGGATATTAATTTATGTCGACTCCTCACTTTACCCATTTTAACTGATCTCTACCAAAAAGTTTAAATACTATAACCATTTATAAGATATTATAAGGAGCTATAATAAAATGTCCACTACAATACAAATATCTGATGATGTTAAACAAATTTTAGATAAAATGAAAATATTTCAGAGAGAAACTTATAATGAAATAATTGGAAACATGATTGAAGATAATTTAGAACTTAATGATAGAACAAAAAAAGAAATAGAGCAATCTAGAAAAGGCAGAACCTTTTCTCATGAAGAAGTTGGAAAAATGCTAAATTTATAATGTTTAACATACAATGGAAAGAAGAAGCTGTTAAAGACTTACAAAAACTTGAAAGAGATCTTGGTTCTAGAATTTATAAAAAAATTAATAGCTTAAAAGAAAATTTTGATTCTGCAGATATTAAAAGATTACAGGGTTCTGATCTGTTTAGACTAAGAGTTGGAGATTATAGAGTTATATTTGAGATTAACAAGGAGTTAATAACAATTTTAAAAATAGGGAATAGAAAGAATATTTATAAAAAATAAAAGAATAAACCCTCTCTCCCTCCCCAAAAGTGGGGTGTCGTCCATTTCATCCTTCCCTGCCCGGGGGATTTGAATATATCCCACCTAGGGTGTCGGAACTAGAAGAAATTTACTCATAAAAAATTTATTCACAACTTGCTATTAAAGGACTAGTATATTCAGATTTTCTTAATGGAGGCAGAGCTTGAGATATCACTTTATTCCTAGATTTAAGAATCAAAAGCACATACCAAACATTCCTATAGTCTTTATACTCTAAACCTGCATCAGAAAGATTAATAAGAAATTCTTCATCAATTTCCTTATTAAAAAGATTAAACAATTCGCTTGCATAAAATAGTTCTACACCAATAACCTTGCCATCTTTATCTAAATCCAATACAATATCTTCAGAAAATTCAACACTCTCCTCAACCTTCTTTAGAGCATTAGCTATATACAAAATATCGTGCTCCTTGTCATAGTGAAATTTAAATGCCATTCTATATTACTAATAAACCTTAACTTATAAACTTTTTCTTATATTTTTTTAGTGTCTTTTTTCCAATTGGAAAAATAGTAACAATTACTATTTTATCCTCAAATGCTATTGCATAAACCCTGCCTTTTCTATTGCTATAAACATAATATAAAATATATCTTTTTTCTCCTTTTCTTTCCTGCTTTTCACAGAGTTTTAAGTCCTTAAAATCAATTAATTCTTTTTCAACATTCTCTTTTGTATCCCCTATTCTTTCAAGCAAAAAATTAATAGGTTTTGCGTACCTAAATCCCTTATTTTTATATTTATCAATTAGCTCTTTTAATTCTTCTGAATAATCTTTAGTCATAAAATAATCATGAAAAATAAGTTTTTATAGTTTTGTAAAATATAACGAATTTCTCAACTCTCTTAAAAAAGTGGGGTGTCGTCCATTTCGTACTTCCCTGCCTGGGGGATCAATCCCTTAAGTGGGGTGTCGTCCATTGAAGAAGTCAGTATAAATAATCTTATAATAAATTAATTCTTTTAGTAATGCCAAAAATTAAACTAAAGCAATATTCTTAATAGCCTCTTTTATTTCATTAAGTTCTGTTGTTGCAGTAACCCAGATTCTTCTTAAACTCGCCTCAAAATAAGAATGAACAATAAAATCTCTATACTGCACCATTTTGAACCAAGGAACATGTTTGTTCTTTTTTTTTAAAGCTCTTGGAATATTTCTGCTTGCTTCTCCTATTATCTCTATTCTTCTTATTACTGCATCTTGCAATTTCTTATCTTTTTTAAATTGTTCTTCAGAAATACCTTTTAGATATTCTTCTATCTGCTTTATGCTTTCTTTAATATCATTAATATATAATTTATAATCTCTTTTCATTGTAGAATTTTTATCTCATTTTTTAATATCTGTTCTTTTAGTTCTTTTCTTATGGTCTCATACTCAACTAAATCTACTTTTCTTTTAATTACTTTTTGTAGCTCTAATTTAAGACCTATGAGTGTAAGTAAACCTGCGTCATCGTGTATTTTTATTAGTATATCTACATCGCTGTTCTTTTTTTGCTCCCCCTTTGCATAGCTTCCAAAGATTCCTGCTTTTGTTACATTATATTCTTTTAGCACAGGAATTATTTTCTTTTTTATCTTTTCTATTTCTTCATTTATTTCCATATTAATCTAAAATTTCTTAAGTTTTTAAGGCTTTCTTTGAAAGAAGTTGTAGCATTGCAGGAGGATTGTTTTATAATTATATTTTCTTCAATCCCTCACACCCTCCATTTCACAAAATCCTACCCAGGGATATATTTATAAACAATAAAAATGTCTAAAAATCACCCTTTGGGGAAGAGTTCTGATAAATTAAAATGAAAATAAGAAACACATTAGCAAGCATTGTTCTTATAGGAGCAATCGCTGCAGGCTTATCTTCTAAAACAGCATCTGCAACAGAGAGTGTGTATTGGACAGAGCTTGGAGGGAGTATTAGGCAACAAAATACTAACCAGACTAATAGTACAAAACTTATCTATTCTGTAGACAGGCCAAGAGGAATTGATTTAGATACATTTAATGGAGACATATACTGGACAAACGATATAACAGGGACTATTCAAAGAGGAAATATGAATGGAACTAGAGGCATAGAGACATTGGTTAGTGGTGTTGGTAATATGGTATATGATGTTGATTTAGACACTCGTAATAAAGAAATGTATTGGACACAAGGTAATGCTATCATGAAAGCAAATTTAAATGGCAGCAATGTTGAAGTAGTTAAGAGCGGGTTGGGTTATGCTATTGATATTGATTTGGACCCATTTCATAATAAAATGTATGTTGTTGATTTTAGCCCCGGAAAAATTTTATGCGCGAATATGGATGGTAGCGGAGATTGGGAAACCCTAGTAAGTGGGCTAAATGGCCCAACTGATATAACTATAGATCCAGTTAATCATTATATGTATTACTGTCTGCCTTATGATGGTGAAATTGTAAGAGCAAATTTAGATGGAAACCAAAGACAGATTGTTTCTGATAGAAGTGTTTCATGGCAACCGAACGGGGTTGCTTTAGACATTCCTAATGGGAAAATGTATTTTAGTGATGTTTTAAATGACAGAGTTTTAAGAGCAAATTTAGATGGCAGTAATCCTGAACTTTTTTATCAAGGTGTAGGAGATGTCAGCCCGATGAAGTTAGCAACTACTTCCCCGATTCCAGAACCCTGTACGCTTTTTATGATAGGCTTAGGAGGATTATATTTAATAAGAAATAACAAAAAAAATAAAAGCTCCTGCATACTTCAAAAAGATTAATTTTGTTCCTGCCAGTAATTTTCTAGAAAGATATTTTCCATATTGATAAAATATATAAAATAATTTATCTTATACTTCTTATAGGCATAGCAGAAAAAATAAAATTCATAAGAATGTATAATTAAAATGCAAAATCTTGAAAACCTTGCTGAATATCAGGCAAGAATGAGAGTAAAGGAAAAAGCCAATAATATTGCGCATATTGTCGGACTTACAGTTGCAATACCTTTTGGTGCAGCCATAACTTATGCCTGTGCTAAAGAATCAAATGATCCTTATGCAGGCCTTGCTTTAGGAATACTTTTGAGCCCGCTTTACTCTGCTTTTGCTTATGCTTTAGCAGGAATTGTTGCTTATGGAATATCTTACCCTATCTTAAACAGGAAAATATCCCAAGCATTAATTATTATCTAAAAACAATTCTCCCCATATTTGAACGCTCTTATTCTGTATTCTATTTTAAGAAAGTAGTTTAATTTTAAGTGTTTCTGCTATAAGATATTTGAAAGAAACTTGGAATCGCAGATATTTTTATTGATTTCTTTTCCTAAACCTTTTAATTCTTTTTCCTATTACTTTATCAATTTTTTTCTTTCCTAAAAAGTAAAAAAACAAGGGAACCAAGCAGACCGTAAATTAGGTCATACATTGTATCATTAAATGGAGACTGAATGAAAACTCCTTTTATTGTAACTCCCATTGCCGGGAAATTTAAAAAAAACTGAAGAAAATATTCATAAATTTCCCATAAAGCCAACATTCCTAAAACAGTAAAGAAAATCATGTCTTTTTTTACTATTAAACTCTTTGAATAGTATTCGTAAACCATTATTGTGATTATTATACCCATAAAAAAATGAAGAAACTTATCATAATATAAAGAACCGCCATAATAAAATACAATCTCTCCTGCAATGTTCAGCCATAACCCTATATTTATTAAAAACCAGAAGTTTTCATTAACTTTTTTTTGTCTTAGTGCAAATAATAAAGCCCAAGAACCCAAAAAAGAAGCAAAAACCATAAGCATTGCTGACTTACGGCCAAGATTAAAAAATAAAAGGATTATGCCCAATAAGAGAAAACCAAAAAAAAGTATTCTATTTAGGAGATTAATAATTTTTTTCACATAAATATATATTTTATAGGTATAAAAATATATTGTTTGATTAGGAGGCTTCGCCAACCTAAGCATCAACTTTTTCTGATATCTTATAAAATTTCTATGTCTATAACGGGTTGTTAGCTTTCATGAGATTAACATTATTAATAAAGAAATAAAAATTTGGTAAGATTTATTAATTAGCTTTTTTGTATATTAATATGACTTCAATAACTTCCGCAACCCTCTTATCCTTAATGCAAATTCATGGATATTGGATAATGTTTATTTTGATGTTTATTGAAGGACCGATTATTACTTATATTGCTGCTTTTGCAGCATCGCTTGGAATTTTTAATATATACTATATCTTACTTTTATCTATATTTGGAAACACGCTTCCAGATCTAACTTATTTTTTAATAGGCAGAATTGGAAAACACGAAAAAGTTAGAAAGTATGTAAGCAGTTTTTTCAATGAAAACAGAATAAAAAAAATAAGAGAACACCTCAGAGATAATCCATGGAAGACAATTACAGTTATAAAAATAACTCCGGCACTGCCTCTTCCGGGCTTTATACTATCTGGAACAACAGAGCTCAAATTAACTAAATTTCTCCTCTGCTCTCTTATTATAAGTGCGATTTATTCAATTTCCTTCTCGGTTTTAGGTTTTTATTCTGGAATAGCATTTAACACAATTGCAAAATATATAAAATATGGTGAATTTTTAATAGTAATAGCAATTTTATTAACAATTGTTATTTGGTTATTATTTAGATTTTTATCACAAAAAGTCTCTGAAAAAATAGAAAAAATTTAATTTGGCGAGGCTTAAATACACATAGAGAGATTTATGAATATGAAAATAAAAAATTCCATAATTACTTCAATGTATAACAGAAGCCAGTATGCTCTTGAGGTTATAGACAAACTTTTTTTCCCTTCTTTGCTCAATAATAGCTCTTTAGATACAGAAGTAATAATACTTGATGATGCTTCACCAATGAAAGATGAAACTAGGGAATTAGTTGATAAATATTTGCCAAAATTAAAAAGAAAATTTAAAAGAGTAGTTTTTAAAAGGAATCCTTCTAATCTTGGTTTTGCAGGTAGTTTTAATAAAGGAATTAACATGGCAAAAGGAAAAACACTTTTTATAGTAAATGATGATATCTACCTGCCAGAGAATACAGTAACTACTCTCACAAATACATTATACGAAAATAAAAGTTTTGGACTCGTGGGCCCGATAGTTAATGAAAGAGATGTTGTGAGTTATCAATATTGTAAACAAGCACCAAAGATATCCTCATATTCTAAAAATGAGATGAATAAAATAGAAGATTTTGCAAGTCTTGCTAGAAAGATTATGAAGGGAAAAAGAATAGAAGTAGATTTTGTTTCTGGTTTTTGTTTTGTTGGTTTTTCTTCTTTAATAAAAAAAGCAGGGGGTTTTGACTTAGCTTTTCTTAATGGAGGGCACGAAGACACAGATTTAAGCATGAAAATAAAGAAATATCATAAAATAATAGTTAACCCAGAGGTTTTTGTTTCTCACGGAGGGATTCATGGGGGCCATGTAAGTCTTAATCAACAAAGATTAAAGAGGCATTATAATGAAGTTAGAAATCTTATTTTACTTAGTAAAAAATGGGGGTATGTTTTAGGGGTTACTCATCAATTAAAAATTTTTATTAGATGGATAGGTTTTAATACAGTAAGCAGTTTGTTTGAAAAAGAGTTAAAACATAAAAAGTGAGCAAATTTATATTATAAACTCCATCCAAATAAAGGAAAATATTATCCCGATTAATAAACCAACAATAACATCAGAAAGATAATGTTTTTTTAATAGGATTCTGCTTGTTCCAATAAGGATAATCATTGTTATGGATATTATTTTAATTGGATAAACAGGTATGATAAAAAACAAGATTAAAAAGACAAAAGAACTTCTTGCTGTATGCAAACTTGGGAAACTACTAGCATTTATTCTTTCCATCATATTAGTATACGCTTCATTAACGGGCCTATTTTTATGATACAAAATTTTTATTAATGTGCAAAATAATTCAATTGCCACCAAACCCAAAATTATTTTCCCTAGAATTAAATTACCCCCTAGAATAAGTACAGCTAAAATAACCAATATTAATGGATTGCCAAAAGAGGTTAAATCTCTTATAGTTTCTGAGAATATTTTTTTAGTATACCTCTTTAACATTTTATTTAATGTGCAGTATAATTTATAAACTTAACTTTATTTTTATCATAATGATAAGTGATTATATTAAACTTATTAAATTTAGATATCATCTCTCTTTTATTTTAGTCATATTGGGGGCATTGTTCTTTGCACCAAAAATAAATTTTTCTCTTTTTATTTCTCTTCTGTTGGTTTATTTTTCTTTTAATGTCTTGATGTATACTGGGTTATATACTCTAAATGATATTGCAGATCGCAAGTCAGATTCCCTTCATCCTCTTAAGAAATACAGAGTAATATGTTCTGGAAGAATAAGTTTAATTGATGCATGGATATTTAGTATTTTTACTATTTTTACCGGACTCCTGATTGCTTTTTTTGCTTTCAGAAATCTTTTTTATATTTACTTAATCTTTATAGGATTGAATATTTTTTATACTCATTTTGCAAAAAAAGTTCCTTACCTGGAACTCGTTGGCAATTCTTTTACTTATCCATTAAGATTTGTAATAGGTATTTTATTAGTCAGTTCCACGATCCCAATAAATCTAGTTATTGCGTGTTTTTTTGTTGCTGTAGGCGGTTCTTCTGAAAGAAGAATCATTGAACTTAGTCATGATGGATATGAAGCCAGAAAGGTCCTCCTGCGCTATACAAAAAATAAGCTTAGTTTAATTCAGCTTCTCTCTTCTGTGATAATTCTTATTTTCTTTTTTATAGATTTCCCTAAAAATTGGATAATTTACTCTTTGTTTATTTTATTTTACTTGATTTTTATTTTAATTTTAGGATATAACCAAAAACTAAGGCCAATTTTGAATAAGTTGTGGCTAAATTAATTCTAACTCGTTTTTTATCTTGAAGAATGATTAATTCTATTAAACAGCCAATTTCCTATTTTATAACATCCATAAGTTATAAAAAATGCAGCAAAAACATCAATACTATAGTGAACATGCATAAGTAAAACAGTAACACCTAATATAAATGTCATAATAAGAAAAAATATCCCTATTTTTTCTTTTCTAAAAATTAAAAACCCCAAGAATGGTATTGCTGTATGGCCTGAAAAAAATAAATCATTGTGAAAAAAAAGCAGGTGATAAATCCATGGAATATTTGGAGTTATTGCATTTGCTGGAAGCGCCAAATGAGTCAAGGATATAAAAAAACTTCTCATTAAAACAAGTAAACTAAACTGGCTTATTACAATATGAATTTCTTTTATTTGATAGATAAGAGGATAACAAAGAAGTATAAATATAACTAAAACATACCCCCAGACAAAAATAAAAGAAAGGTCGATTGAAGGGATATAATCAAGTATTATATCTGGAACACTGGCTTTTCCTGCCCTAGTTGTATAATCACCTGCAGCATCATTTAGCATAAGCGCGATTACGAGAAAAATTAATGATATAAAGATTAGCCACTTATGATCATTCAGCTCTTTCCCCCACTCTTTTATTGTAACCATTCTTATCATAAGAATTATAGATTTATAAATTTAACACAAAATAAGGTTTTGTTATTCTTTTCTTGAGTGAATTTTAACTGCAAACCTTAAGCAAACATTTAAAAACAAATTTTTATTTTATTTCTTAATTAAATTAGTAAACTAAAAATGAAAAAATTTAAAAAAGACATTGAAGAAGAACCCAATGCTGAGGAAGAGGTTGAAGAAGAACCTGAAGAAGAAGCAGAAGAAGCTGAACCTGAAGAAACAGAGGAAATAGAAGAGACTAAGGAAGAGGCTGAAGAAGAAGCAGAAGAAACAAAAGAACCTGAAGAAGAAGCAGAAGAAGCTGAACCTGAAGAAACAGAGGAAATAGAAGAGACTAAGGAAGAGGCTGAAGAAGAAGCAGAAGAAACAAAAGAACCTGAAGAAGAAACAGTAGATGAAGAAGAAGCTGATAAGTTCTAATAATTCTTATTTTTATTTTTTATTTTAATTTTTATTATAATTTATATTTCTTGAATTTAGTAAAGTCTATTTTTAAACCTAAACTTGGATGGCTTTGCAGGCTGTATCATAATTCAATTGATTATCTTCAATAATCCAATAAAAAATAGGATTTTTATTATTAGTTGTTAGTTTTCCTCTTGCTACCCATATCTT
>Ga0315293_10002560_pt1 | contig 17443 bp, 13 predicted proteins | sample YL17G13_20_MG_FD_203071 | JGI IMG/M metagenome (GOLD analysis project Ga0315293, IMG submission 203071) | Sediment microbial communities from Yellowstone Lake, YNP, Wyoming, USA - YL17G13_20 | ecosystem: Environmental > Aquatic > Freshwater > Lake > Sediment | place: USA: Wyoming | collected...
AGACCGCGCGGGTCGCCGCACAGCAGGTCTTCATGAGCACGAACCGGGGGAGTGGAGCCGACACTCGGATTTGAACCGAGGACCTGCTGTTTACGAAACAGCTGCTCTACCGCTGAGCTATGTCGGCTTGTGAGTCGTGCGTAGAGGGAGCGACTAACTCCTTCTCCGCCTGTCTCTCGCGATGGCTCCGTCGGTGTGGTAGCGTCTACCGCGATAACGTGGAATGGCGCCACCGAGGTCACCGATGAGGGTCACCGCTCTCGGCCAGTCTAGCGCCGACGCCTCCGGAACGCATGAGCTCGCCCCGCTCGTCGCCTCTTGGCGGCGCTCTCTCAGCGCCCGCGGGAGGTCGCCGAAGACCGTAACGATCTACACAACCGAGGCTGACGCCTTCGGGCGCTACCTTGCTGAACAGGGGATGCCGGGCAGCCCGGCCAACATCCGCCGTGAGCACGTCGAGGCGTACATCACCAGCCTTCGCGAGCGCGGTCTCTCGCCAAGCACCGTGCACCAGCACAGCCGGTCCATCTCCCTGTTCTTCGCCTGGCTCGCCGAGGAGGGCGAGGTCAGGGCCGACCGGGATCCCACCCGGAACATCAAGGTCCCGGTCCCGGAGACGAAGCCGCCCGAGGTGCTGTCCGAGGGCGACATCAGGGCCCTAATCAAGGCGTGCCAGAAGGGAACCTCGCAGTTCGAGAACCGTCGAGACGAGGCCATCATCCGCCTGTTCGCCGACACCGGGATGCGGCTCGGGGAGCTCGTCGGGCTCACGCTTGACTCCCTCGACCTCGATGCCGGGGTGCTCGTCGTCACCGGGAAGGGATCGGGCCGCGGACCGCGGAAGCGCCTCATCGGCTTCGGGAGCAAGACTGCTGACGCGCTCGACCGCTACCTGCGCTCCAGGGCGACCCACCGGCTGACGCACCTCCCGGAGCTCTGGCTCGGGCGCCACAAGACCCGGCCGCTCACGTCGTCGGGGGTCGCGCAGATGCTCCGCGAGCGGGCGCGACAGGCCGGGCTCTCGGAGACCATCCACCCGCACCAATTCCGCCACACCTGGGCGCACCTCTCGCTCGCCGAGGGGATGCCCGAGGGTGACGTCCAGCGGCTCGGCGGCTGGCGTGACCGAGCGATGCTTTCCAGGTACGGCGCCTCCGCCGCCACCGAGCGGGCACTCGCCGCGCAGAAGAAGCTCGGGCTCGGGAACAAGTGGTGACGCGACAGCTGGTCCGAGTCTGATCAGTCGCCTGTCGTGAACCGCGGACTCATGGCTCGGATCGCCGCGGCGACGAACCGGGCGGACCGCGGAGAGCAGAACGCCCTCGCCGTCATCGGGCAAGTGTTCGACCTCGTTCCCTCCGTGTGGGATGCGTACAGCGACCTCGCCGCCGCGGCCGAGAACGCCCTGGTCGCACTCTGGGCCGCCGAAAGCGCGCTGACGAGGGCGGGCCTTCGCTGGAGCCTCTCGGCCATGCGGACCGAGCCGTGGGGACGCGATCGCCTCGATCGACGAGCGCGCCGACACCGAAGGGTTGTGGCGAGCGATGCATCACGACGGTCTGGCGGCGGCAATCGTCGAGGCGCTGCGCGAAACGTGGCAGGAACCGTCCATCCCGTTCGTCGATCCGTACCATCCGTACCGCCCGGTTCGACGCGACGTGATCACGGGAATCGTCGAAGGTTGACGATGACGAAGGTCCGACAGCGCGGTCCACGCCTCGATCTCGCCAACGCGCTCGAGCGTTTCGTCAAGCTGCTCGAGACAGGTCGCCTGGCCGAGGGTCCGTACGTCCACGAGTTCTAGGAGAAGCTCGGCGAGAAGGCCGAGCTGGACGCTCCGTGGAGCCGTGCGGCAACGTCGCCACCGCAACAGAGGAGCCCCCACTGATCTTCAGCTGGGCAGAAGCGTCATGGCGCGCGAGGCCATCCGCAATGAGGTGCTGTACCTGCGAACACGCTTGCGGGACCCTCGGCGTTGCCGCTTGAACGGCTGCTCGTGGAGCGGGTCGTCGCCTGCTGGCTTCACGTACCAGGCTCACCTCGCCTATCTGAACAGCGTGGGTTCGGAGGGAAGGCGCCGCCTGCGACCGAATACGATTTGACGCGTGTCTGCTGTGGGGTGGCTGGGCGTCGTGTTCCAGGTACTGGGCTTGGTCGTGGCCGGTGTCGGTCTCGCGGACTCGTGGCGCCAGTTCGGGCCCGCCGAGCCGTTCTTGGCTCCAGTCCACCGCTCGATGGAACGTGTCGTGCGCGGCGTATCGGACGTCACTCGCCGGGCACTGGGTCGGCGCCGCTCGACCACGGTCCGCGTGGGCACCTTCGATGCCGCCGCAGGCATCGCCCATAACGCGAGCGTGAAGGTCCGCTACGGTCCGGTCCCGACGGGCGACGTGGAGGCGGCATTGGAGATCCTCGCGCGCCGGGACCAGGAGCTGCGCAGCGCGATCGAAGACCTGGGCGATCGGCTTGCCGAGACGTCCAGCGGGTCGACTGCGCAGATTGGTACGCTGACCCACCGGGTTGAGGACGACGTCGCGCGGCTCGAGGCGACCGACAAGAGGATCGCGACCGGGGGGATCCGCCTGGCGGCAGTCGGCCTCGGGGCAGCCGCCATCGGCACCTTCCTCCAGGCGATAGGGTCGTAGCCGCGGCCGCCGCTTCCTAGGAGCGAAGACGCCTGAGCTACTCCCGCGGCCCGTCGTCCGATTCTTCGTGGCCGGGCAGAGCGATAGCTACAGTCGGGCAAGCGACAACAGGTGACCGCCGGAGCCGACACTCGGACTGCAACCGAGGACCTGCTGGTTGCGAAACCGGGAAGGAGGGGTCCGCCGGGTGTCGGGCTACCCCGCTTCGTGCTCAGTACCGGGGACGCGCGTCCGCCCGCTTCCGCTGGGCACCACCCGTCATCGCGGCCTTGGCTACATTCCTGGCTACATGTCGACCCCGGTGGCGCCCTGGCGCGGATCACCTAGAACGGTGTCGCTCTCGGCCGGGTTGTCTGCGGGCACCGGGACGCAGTAGCGGACCGCTTGCCAGCTGGGGAGATGTGACGCAGAATGTGATCTATGAGGTTGCCGGCGCTGCCTGCCGTCACGCATGAACGGCTGGCGAATCCTCCCCTGCGGGCCATGCTCGGCCAACTCCAGTTCCCTCCGATCCTGCGTCTTCAGAAGGGCGTCGATGAGATTGCTGACTTCCAGGACGCAATCCGCGAGGCGCTGCCCGGTTTCGGGATCGAGCAGCAGATTCAGATCGCGTTGTCTCCGGACGGAGACGCCAAGACGTCCAGCAACAAGGCGTATCGGTTCACGAACGACCCACCGACGTGGAGTGCGTTGTTGACGCAGACCGCATTCACGCTCGAGGCCGTTGCTGGTGGTCGATACAGCAGCTACAGCGAGTTCAGCGCGCTCTTCCGCGAGATATGGCCGGCTGCAGTTGAGCATCTCCATCCATCCCGGATCACCCAGCAGGGACTGCGCTACGTCGACCACCTCGAAGGCGACCGGACGCCGGCGGAGTGGGCGGAGTGGGTGAACCCGGTGCTGCTCGGCGGCCTCACCACCGAGCAGCTAGGGACGGATCTCGAGCAGGCTGTCAGTGAGCTGGTCTACAACCTGGGAGATGGCAGGCTCGTCTTGCGCCACGGCATCGCACGTGCCGGCCCGACGAACGCGATGGGCTATCTGCTCGACGTGGACTCGATCCACACGCGGCCGCTGCCGCCCGGGGATCTCACGGAGGTGATGGCTCGCTTCGATGAGTCGCACGACGCCGTCTACAGACTGTTCCGCTGGTCCATGACGGACCAGGCGATGGAGACCTTCCGCCATGCTGGCGAGTAGCGCCGTCGCACGGACTAGGGGGTATCGCCCCTTGGTCCCACCAGAGGACGACCTCTTCGTCTACCAGCAGGATGCGGATGATGACCACAGCGTGGTAGCCCAGTTGCGCTCCCTGATCGACAGATACGACATCCGGCCGTTCGATCCGATCTCGAACGGCACATCGGTCGCCGCGGCGTTGGCGGGCGTCGACGGACTCGTCCTCGTTCTGGATCCACCGACTTGGGAGTCGTGGCTTGGTGAGGTGGGCGGCGTCGTCAGTCGCCAGCCCGCTCGGACCCGAACTGCAGTCGGCGCCCAGATCGAGGAGATCCAGCTCGGCACGGGCCTGACCGACAGCCAGGTCGGCGCCGCCTTTCCCGGAGGTCTTACCCGGGAGACCGTGAATCGGTGGCGGAATCGACCGGATGCCAACGTTCGTCCCGAGAACGTCTATCGGATAGGGGTGCTGCTCGAGCTCGCTCGTCGAATGGAGGAGACGGGGATCGACGCGAGCGTATGGCTCCACCAGGCGATTCCGGGTGTTGATGCCACACCATTCGAGCTCCTGTGCTCCGGGCGCCTCGCTGACGTCCGACAAGTGGTCGAGAACATCGCGGCCGGCGCGCAGCCCGAAGACCTTGCGCACGTGGTCTCCGAAGTCCGTCGCGAACACGACATGGTCGCCGAGGACGCTGGGGACGACGAGACTTGGACATGGGGCGAGTGGAGTGAGGATGGCGGGGCGTGACGGGTGAGCTGGCTTCCCAACGATTTCTTCATTGGCCATCCCGGACCGCCTGAAGCGCGGCCCCATCGCCCTCTCGGTCAGGGCGATGTTTTCGAAGCCGTGCCCGTCGCGGCTCGCACTGGCGTGCGCAACGGCCAAGCTGGAGCCAGTGCCACGCAGGAGACCGCAATCGTGGTCTCGAGCTCATGTGGCATGAGGAAGGATGCCGGTCAGCTGAACGACCTCGTCCACGTCGCACCCGTGAAACGGCTTGACTCGCTGGCCCCTGGATGGCGCGAACCTTGGTCCGGCCACCTCGCGATCCTTCCGCTGCCCGGGTTGACGATGGGAGACCCAGCCCAGCCAGCGGCCGCCAACCTCGCGCGCATCGGACTGTGCTCGACCAGCAACCTCGAGTTCGGGAGGCGGCTGGCGAGTGTCAGTCTGCCCGGGATGCAGGCCCTAAAATGCCGCCTCTCGACGTACTTTACGCGCGCCCCGATCGCGAGCAGCCTCTTCGCTGTTGGTGCACACGAGGAGTGGCACGAGCTCGACATCTGGGAGCGGTGGACCACCCTGATCGGGCATGAGGATGGCTTCCAGGAGTGGCTCGATGAGGCCAACCCTGACTTCCCGGCCCGGACGCGGCGAGCGACGATCTACGACGATCTCGTGGGCCTCACGCGCCAGCTAGAGGAGCTTGCAGGGGCGGGTTGACGGGCGACACGAGTCGCGTGCCCCCGACCTTCGGTTGCCCCTGTCGCGGCTCGTCGCCAACTCCGAGGGACTCATGCCTGCACGAGCGGGCTCGGGCCTGGTTCCCACGTGACGACACACCTCCGGCCATCAGTCGCTCGATCGCCCTCGCCCCATCACGATAACTACCTCTTATCGCGACGGCGATCCGGAGCGAGTCCCGATCTCGAACTCTGATGCGCTCGTCGCCCCCGGGTGGTCCGGGTCTCCTCGGCGGCCCTCCGGGCGCGGCTGAACATCGAGCCCGACTGTACGCCAAGGGGTATGCGCCGCGGTCGATCAGCAGCTCCTGGCACCCGTCACACGGATGCAAGGCGATGGGTTTGCTGTAGCACGCCACCCCGGTCGCCTCGCCGCATACCACTCGGTCCAGCTCTTGGTCGAACAGGCGGCCCCCGTGCTGGGTCCGGCTGTCAGCCGACGGCGACGGCCTCCTCTGCCCTCGCGTCGTCCGCGGGCCGGACGGGCACGGGCTTCACGGCCGCGACGATCGTTTCCTCGTCCGTTCCGAAAAAGAGACGGACGAGCAGGTTGCCGAGGCGGTTGTTCCCGCCGGGGCGCGCGTAGGTGATCGCGACGTCGTCGAACCCCGCCGCCTCCGTCATCCGCCGCACATCCGCCTCATTCCACACCCAGAAGTGACCCCCCGGCCCCCGGGCCCCGTGGGACTCGGTCTCCTCGCGGACCTTCGGGTTCATGTCGATGACGGCCCGCCCACCAGGGCGAAGGACGCGGCACATCTCGGCCAGGGCGCGTTCGGGGTCGGGGAAGAACGGGAAAGCGTCGATGCAGGTGACGGCGCTGAAGCGACCGTCCTCCCACGGCAGCGCCCCCGCGTCTCCCTTGACGACCTCCGCCGTCCCCGCCGCGATGCGCTCGCCGAGCCGCCGCTTGGCGAGGCCGACCTTGGGCTCCGAGAGGTCGACGCCCGCGACGTGGCCCACGTTCGAGGCGGACTCCGTGAGGAAGAACCCCGCCCCGCAGGCGACATCGAGCAGGTCGTCGTCCGGCTGGAGTTCGAGCGCCCCGGCCACCGCCGCGTGGAGCGGCCGATCCAGGTACGCGTTGACCCAACTGCCGATACGGCCGGGCAATACACCCGGAACGCCTGCCGACGCCGCGCCTCGCGACCTACTGACCCAGACGGCCACGCCCGCGACGACGGCGGCCGCGCCCGCCAGGAACACCATCCGGCGCATCGCGTGTCCTCCCGGGACGCCGCAACGCGGGTCGGTCTCGCCAGTGGCTCGGCGCGGTCCCGGCGGCCGGTGCGTGGGCCGCGCGTCACAGCCTCCCGCCGCCTGTCACCTTAGGCGCCAACCGCTTGCCGGTCGAGAGTAGCGGCCCCCGGGCGCCCGGTGCGCGTCCCGTCCTCCGGGGAGAGCGGAGCGCCCGGTGCGGAGCCGAGGGCCGCAACTACGGCCGGCTAACCTGGCAGGCAGAAGCGGTGCCGCTGGCGGAGAAGTTGCTGAGTCTTCAGTCCACTAGGATCAGCGACGTCGTTGGTCGGTCGGCTGATCGGGTGAGGTCCGTCAACGAACGCCCGCGAAGCTCGGCACTCTGGCTCGTGACCGCGGTCCCCACCTCGGGGCTCCTGAACGCCTCGTCGATCACAACCACCCGGATCTCGAGTTCGGGCTCCCGACGATGAGGGGCCCTCGGCTCAGACGGCCTCCCAGCCCTGTCTGTCGACATCGATTTCCACTCCTAGCTTGGGCGCCGGGGCGCCCCTGGTGGCCGTGGCCTTCGTCGCCGTGCCCTTGATGTAGAAGTTGTGAGTGAGCTCCGTGCTCTCAATCGCGGCAGAGTCCACCACGAACGACCCTTGCGGTTCGAAGCCGCTGAGCTGGAGCGCCCTAGCATAGGCGACGTATAGGTCCCACATCGCGGTCTCGAGCGCGGGGCTGGGATGCGCGATCGGCAAGCCGATGACCTTCTCAGCTTCGTGTCGGGAGATGTGATAGCCGTGGAAGTACAGCTTCTCGGTCAACACATCGACGATTGAGTCAATCCTCGTCTTCTCGGCCTCGGCGTTCATGTGCAACCCGAGCAGCCGCCGCGATAGCGAACGGATCAGCAGATACTGGCGCTGAACGTTGCCGAGCGAGAGTGGGTGGACGCCTGCCGTTGTCAGACCTGCGAGCACTGCGGCCATGTCCTCAACACGGACTCCAGCAAGGTCCCGCGCGAGTGCGATATACCCGGAAACGTCCTCGACGCTGATCTCAAGCCGGCGCTTCCCCCCCTTGCCATCATCGACTTCGGGATTGAAGTCATTGCTCACCGAGGGATCGACCGGACCTAGGCTGGCGAGTGGGCCCATGACGATCTCATTCGCCCCCAGGGAGAACAAGGTCCCTGCACTCATCGCCCGGTACGGAACAAGCACCCCGAGCTCATCGCAGTACTCGCGCAGTAGGTGGACGAGCGTGTTCGGCGTGACCGTATTCCCACCGTAGGTCTGCAGGAGGACGTCGATGCGAGGCACCTTCCCGATCCTGCGAAGGTGTTCGTAGAACAACGGAATCGCGTCGTCGGCGATCCTGGTCCCCAGCACACCTCCACGTGGATCGGTCACATAGGCGATGACGCGACTGTCACGCTCCTTCTCGATCACTCGGATTAGGGCAAGGCGAGCCGGTTTCTCGGTTGCGATCAGTCGAGGCATTGGCGGGGTTGCGGCCGGCGACGGACCCGCCCCTACAGGAGAGGGCGACGCCCCAATGGCCGCGGGTGACGGTCCCGCGGGCGCGGGCACCGACGGGCGCTGGGGTCGGTTGGGCCGGCTCCTGGCCATGTCGGTCACGGACCCTCGGAGTCGTGGGGGGGCAAGCGCCTCCCCTCGGGAGTGGAGCATATGCCCCCGCGCTCGCCCGTCAAGGTCGAGGCGGCGCTGCGGCCGCGGGGCGCCGGGCGAGGTGGACGACCTGGAGGTCGGGCATCCGCCGGACGGCCTCCTCGCAGAGGGTCAGGCGGTGGCAGGCGGACGGGTCAGGGCAGACGCACATGAGGGCGACCGACTCGCCGGACCGCAGGAGATCGAGGACCGTCTCGATCCGGGCGATGCCGGCGATCTCGATCGTGCCACGCTACTCACTCGTCGGAGCTCGGGCGCCTCTCGCCGCGATTCCTCGCCGCGTTCGCTCACGTCGGGAGCGCGAGATGCGCCAGTTCGACCGACGGTTCGGGGAAGGCGAACTGGCCCGGTGGTTCGACCAGCTGCCGCAGGAGATGCTTCGCTTCGTCGGTCAAGGCCGCGAACCGTCTCCGCAGGCGCTCGGGCGCCTCGCCGGTCAGCTCCTGCTGGTACGGATCAACGGCTGCTGGCGACAGGTCGGAGACGTCGACGAGCTGCAGGAGCGGCGCCCACGGGTACTTGTGCCGACGGAGACCGCCGACGGCGCCGGGACCGAACTCCCAAGGGTAGTCCGAGCCCATGAGCTCCGGCTGCTGCCCAAGCGCAAGCTCGACGTGGGCGGCGCGCAGCAGGATGTCCCGACCGCGCTCCTGGAGTGCGAGGCGGTCGCCCTGGACGTCGAGGTCGAACGCACGGTGCAGGCGGACGACATCCTCGACCCCGATCGCCTCGGCGTCGCGCTGGATCCCCTCGAGCGTCCCACTAGTCCACGGTGCGGTCCCTTGACCGTCCCGCTCGAGGGTCTGCTCGAGATCCGCGAGCGTGTCCAGGCGACGCCACCCCTCGCCGGACCGCGCGTAGTACGCGACGCGCGGCACGATGCCGTCGATCTCGGCCCGAACGAGCGTTGACTGGCTCGTCGCCCCATCGGAGACGACGTCCGACGACCCGGGCGCCGACGCTAGCAGTGCCTCGTAGATGCGATCGCCAGGGACGAGGAAACGGACGGTGTCGGGATGTTCGTCGAACACGGACCGCGAGAACGTCACCGCCACCTCTCGGCGGTCGACCCTCAAGAGGTACGCATCTGGAATCGTCGGGTGCGATCGGAACCGCTCGCTGAGGCTGGGCGATCCGGTGACGACACGGGCTAGGTCGTCGAGGGAGAGCGGGCTCGCATGTTGCGCGGGTGGTCGATCGTCCGCGTACTCGTCGAGATCGAGCGCGGCGAACCGCCGCTCGGCAAGGTCTTGGCGGATGCGGCTGATCTCAGCCGCGAGCTGCCGCTCACGTTCCTCCCGCGGCGACAGGGCGATTCGCTCGATTGTCCGCCCGACCTCGGCGAGGATCGGCTGCAGCTCGCCGACCACGTTGACGAACCACTCGATCCGGTCACCGAGGCGCTGGTAGACGAGCGCCTCCACCGTGTCGTCATAGAAGTAGTTGCGCACCCACACTTCCGCGTACCGCTGGCCGATGCGGTCGATGCGTCCGATGCGCTGCTCGACCCGCATGGGATTCCACGGCATGTCGTAGTTGATGAGCACGCCGCACGTCTGGAAGTTGAGACCCTCACTAGCGGCCTCCGTGCACAGAAGGATCTTCACATCCTCGCCCGAGCGGAAGGCGCGTTTCAGCTCCTCCTTGGTGCACGGCTCCCAGCGGCCGTTGCGCCACCGTTCGCCGCCGCGCCCCGAGAAGCACGCCACCTGACGTCCGTACACATCGCGAAGCGCGTCGCGGAGGTAGTCCATCGTGTCGGTGTACTGCGTGAACACGACGACGCTGTCGCGCTCGCGGAGGACCTCGCGCAGCTCGTCGTGGAGCCGTTCGAGCTTGGAGTCGGTGCCGAGTCCCCGCAGTTCACGCAGGAAGTCCTCGACGTACACGATCTCGTCGCGGAAGCGGTCGCGGCCTGTCGGCCCGGGTTCGTCGCCGACATCGAGATCGAGGTCGTCCTGCTCGACATCGTCGAGCACGATGCCGAGGTCCGCCAGGGGATCGACCGTGCGCTCGGAGTCGTCCTCGCTGCCCTCCGGTCTGCCGGTGAGGAACGCCAGGCGCCGCTCCAGGCTCCGCGTCATCGCGTAGAAGCTCGACGTCAACCGGCGGCGGTACACCGTCATGATGAAGCCGAGCCCCTTCCGCTCGTTCTCGTACTTCGCGTAGAAGTGGCTGATGTACTCCTCGATCCGCCGGTACAGCGCATCCTCGTCGGGGCGCATCGTGACCCAGCGTTGCGCCACGGACCGCACGGGGACCGTCTCACGCAGGATCCCGCGCGCGCGGTAGCGGCGCAGCAGCTCGCGCGTGTTGCGGAAGACGAGCCGCCGCACCGGCGTCTGTTGGGCGATGACCTCGAGCGCGACCGCCCGCAGGCGCGGATCTGCCCGTCGGAGCTGTGCCGCTGGTCGCGGGGCCGCAAGGACGCCGCGCAGCCACTCCCAGTCGACGAGCCCGAGGCGCGCCCGAGCGGAGTCCTCGACGGCTGGGTCGAGCGTGCCCCCCATCCGTGCCTCATCTCGGACCATCGCGCAGACGAAGTCCCAATCCACCTCGTCGGGTCCCTTGCGGAGCTCAGTGAAGAAGCGCAGGAACGTCGTGTCGCGGGCTCCCCAGCGCCCGCCGAGCCCAGCGAGCCGCAGCAGGTCCCAGACCTCGACCGGGTGGACCTGCATCGGTGTCGCGGTCAGGAGGACGAGGCTCCGCGTCCGTCGCCGAAGCTCTGTGAGCAGCTCGAGCAGGCGGTTGGGCCGGTACTGGTGCAGCTGCAGGAAGTCGCGGCGGCGGGCGTGGTGGGCCTCGTCGACGATCACGAGGTCGTACGGCTGGGCTGAGAGCAGTTGATCGCGGCGGCCCGGTCGCTTCGCAAGCTGCGCCGAGGCGAGCATGAACCCGAACGCATCGAACGGGTTGGGGGCCGACAGTGGCCGTTCGTCGCCGAAGTACCCCCAGGACGTCGTGCCGTCATAGCGCGGCACGTCGAGGGCGAACTTCTCGTACAGCTCCTCCTGCCACTGGCGGAGCACACTCGCTGGGGTGAGCAGGAGGATCCGCTCGGCACGGCGCGACAGGAGCAGCTGACGGACGAGCAGTCCCGCCTCGATTGTCTTGCCGAGCCCGACCTCGTCGCACACCAGGAAGCGTTCGGGGAAACGTTCGACGAGCGTGTCGGCCACGCGGTACTGGTGCGGCCAGGGCGTGATCGCACTCGTCTCGGCGCCGAACTGTGACGCGTTGGGTAGCAAGGCGGCGTCGCGAACGAACTGCAGCGTGATCCGCTCCCGGGCCAGGGCGGATTCGTCCTCTATCGGCGCGGGGCGCTCGAGCGGGTCCCGCAGCGGCGGAGCGGGCGGCCGGACGGCGAGCAGTCGTTGACGGACGGCGTCTGGCACGTCGAGCGCGATCCAATCGGGGTCGCGGTCGGACCACAGGTCCTCGAACCGTCGCTCGACGTTGACCAGGTACGGGGCGCTGGCGTCCCACGAGCGATAGACCTCGAGGAGCTCGTAGTTGCGGACCCAGCCCGCTACGGACTCGTTTGCCGAGCCGGAGAAGGCGATGCGGTCGCCGGCCTCGTCGACGAACACGCCCTGCTTGGGATGGAAGTATTCCGCGGCCTCATCGGCCGGCAGCGGGAGGTTGTCTGGCCCCTTGGGGAGCACCACTCGCATCTCGAGGGTACCTTCGGCGACCATCCAGGCGAGGCTGGCGTGGCGCTCCTGCATCAGCGCGTCCTGGATGCCCTCCAGACCCTCGAGCATCCGGGCCGCGACCCGTGACTCAAGCGCCTCGCCGGCCGCGACCGCGTCGATGTCAGCCTGCTCCAGCTGCGCTCCGACGAGGAGGCGCATGTGGCCGCCGCGCGCGATGAGGTGGGCGATACCCGCTGCCGCCACGGCCAGGGCGGCGCTGCTGAAGAAGCCCGCGCTCCGGTCATAGCGCACGCTTCGCTGGAGGGCCGGGATGTAGAAGGAGTGCAGACGGTCGTCGGACGGGCCGTACATGTACTGCCAGTCGACTCCCCGGAGGCCCTCGCTCACGAAACGACCCCGCTACTCCTCGTCGTCCTCGTCCCCTTCTGCCTCGTCGCCCGCCTCGCCCTCAGGCTCTGCCGCGCCCTCAGGCTCTACCTCGCCCCAGAGCGTCAGGGTGCTCCCCGCGCCAAGGTCAATCTCCGGTTCGGGCGGGACCACAAGGTCCGGGAAGAAGGCGGCTCGAATGCCATCGAGCGCCGCCGCCTCGGGCCTCACGAATCCGCGACGGTCCCTGGTCCGCGGGATCGCGTTGAGGAGCGCCTGGACGCAGGCACTGAATGTGGCGTCCGTGAGGTAGCCACGTCGCCGTAGGAATGTCTCGCACGCGTGAGACCCGTCGGCTTCGAACAGGAGCATCGCGGTGTGAACCGCGTCGATGAGCGAAGGGAAGAAGTCGGCCTCGGGATCCACCACGTCGCGCTTGCGTCGCGCGGTTGGCGTCTGGAGCACAACGGTGCTCTGCTTCTTCGCGATGATGCGCTCGCGACGCACCAGGACGTTCTCGACATCGTCGATGCCGACGGCGATGGCGAGCTTGCGCGCCTCGTCGGCCGGGAACTCGACTGCGCCGAACGCGTCCCATGCCGCGACGTACCAGTCCGTGACGGCATCGAAACGGACCGATCGACCGAGTAGCAGTCCTTCCTTTCGGAGCCCGATCACTTCCTCGCGAGCGAGGTCCAGCGCCGTCTCGGCGCGGAGCTCGCGGGGCTTTCCGGTCTTCTCGTCCACCTCGCTCGTCCATACCGGCCAGTGCTCGCTGACCACGGCAAGGGCGGGCCCGAACGTCGAGATGTACAGATCGACACCGTGGATGCCCTGGTCGGCGAACGCACGCGCCCGCTCACGAACGGTCTCCCGGACCCGACCCTTGATGTCCTCCCACCAAGTAGGCTGGGCGGTTGTGTCGCGCTTCCGACACACCAGCAGGATGGTGCTCGCAGCCGCGTTCTTCTTGGCCTGATGGAGGCTGTGCTCGCTCTCCGTGTGGATCGGCCAGGACGTCTCAATCTGGAACCCGGCCGCGATGAGGGCCGATGCTAGGGCGTCCCATGCTTCGACCTTCTTATGCGTAAACATGACAGTCAGCACGCCGTCGTCGCGCAGCACCCGGTGCATCTCGCGGAAGGCCGCGGCCATCTTTCGCTGGTAGTCCTGCAGCGCGAGGGCCTTCTTCCGCGGCCCGAAGGCCGCGAACCGTGCTGGGTTCGCCACCGCCTCGTCGTCCTTGTCGGTGAGGTCAGCCGCGAACAACTCCGGGAATCGGTCCCCAACGGTGCGCTTGAGCCAGACGTAGAAGAAGTCGGATAGCTCCGCGTACTGGACGTTCTCCTCGTACGGCGGGTCGACGCACACGAGCGCAACGCTGCCCGGCGCAATCCCCGGTAGCGACGCCGCGTTGCCCTGCTCGACGGTCAGCCGCTCGATAGCGGGCACCCCGCCGCTCCACAGCGACTGCCGCGACGGTTCAGTTGTCCTCGCCATCTCTTGGTACGCGCTGACGACCTGGGAGAGTACCCACGGCCACAGGTTGCGCGCAGCATCGAACTCCGCATGGCTCCACTTGAAGCTGAAATCGTGGCGGTCGAACGTGTTAGTGACGCGGCCCCGCCCGCTGTGCCAACGGGTCATTCTCGAGTTGTAGTCGACAGCCTTGTCGAGGGCGATCGCGAGATAGGTCGCAACGGCGTTGCCAGCTTGCGTGCCGAGCTCACGCGTCGCCGTGTCGGCCACAGCTCGCAGCTCCTCGACCATGTGAGCATGCGCAAGAAGCTGGCGAGGTGAAAACAGGTCGGACCACCGGGTCATCCCGTATCGCCGTGGCTCGGCCGTCTTGTTGCCCGCTGGAATCGCTTCGTCAGGGATCAGACCGGCAGCGACGAAGTCTGCCTGCCTGTGCTCCAATTCGCGCGCCGCAGCAGCAGCTCCCGCCCTGTCATCATCGTCCGGGCTGCGGAACACTCGGCCGCCAGGAGCCTTGGTCGCGATCGCGTACAACTGCTGACCCATGCGGCCAGCCTGAGCCTCGTGCTTGATGTACTCGCCGTCAACCACCTCGCCGGTCCACGGAGACACGGCGTCCCCGCGCCGCACTGTCCCGACCTCGGGGTGGGCCGACGCAACGGCACGGGTCCCCCGGACGATCTCGATCGGGCAAACTTCGTCGGTTCCCAGCGTGAGTACTCGGACTGCGACGGGATCATCCCCGGTCTGGAGATACCAGTTCGGTGAGAGCGGGATGGGTTTCCCTGTCTGCGGACACGCCACCGTTCGGGCCCAGACGTATGCGAGGATCGACTCGCCTTGATGTCGCGGGTAGTACTCATCGAGGCGCGCCTCGACGCGCTCTGCCACCAGCCGGCCGTACCGTTCGATCACCTGGGCGAACTCGGGTCCGTATCGAGCGGGAAAGTCGAGCGTCGCCGAGAGGATCAGCGAAGCCACGGGGTTGAGCTCGTTGGCGCGCGTGGTGAATCCGAAGCGCAACGCCTCGAACGGGATCGAGCCGCCTCCCGCCATCGGGTCGAGCACGGAGACATCAGGCGCCCCCCAAGTCATCTCGAGGAGCCGCTTGACTCGCTCCGCGTCCTCCGGCGATGGCGAGGTCGTGAATGCGCGAGGGTAGCCATATGGGCCTGCCGGCAGCTTGATGCCATGCGCGTTGGCGTAGTCGATACGGCGTCTCGCGGCGACGGGATCGCCGCGGATGCCGAGCAGTCCGAGGAACCACCGCTGGTAGGTCGCCTCGTCCGGGAAGTCTCGCTGCAGCTCCTCGTGCCACGTGTCTGACCACGCGGGCAGCAGGCTGCCCATGATGGCGGCGCGCGCGGCAGTTAGCGGCCGCCGAGCCCACCAAACGTGCAGGAAGTACAGCGCCGGGAACGCGTTCGACGCGCTGCGCTCACGCTGCGACTCGGCTCCAAGCACTCCGACAGGCAGCCAGGTCTCGATGAGCGTGGTCGGCCGTGCGAACATCCCCACTCCTACTCCGGCGCCATCAGCACGCGGAGAGCGTGTTGTGCGCGTCGCGCCCCAGGGGACGCAGATGACGCGCACTTGCTGAACCAATAGAAAGCCTCCTCGGGGGCCATTCGCCGAATCCCCTCGGCGACCTGCTCCATGCGCGTCGTTTTCGAGAGCGGGCGCAGCGCGAGAAAGAGCAGTCCAATCCGGACCGCCGAGTCCTCGGGCAGCTCGAAGGCGCGCGCACTGCCGGGGCGAAGCTCCGTCGACCGGTGGCCCGCACGACGAAGGGCATCGAGCACTTGGTCCAGGCAGGCGGCCACGGCCGTCGGGCTCGCTCGACCCACAACGTGGATGTCCACGACGCTTGTCTCGAAGGATCGCGCCTGCTCCAGTCGCAGGCTGTAGCCGGTGACACCGGTCGGTTCAACGAGAAGCCGGTACGCGCGTCCCGAGGCCGCGAGCGGTTGACGCCTCTGGGCCACCGTCACGACGCGGTCCTGCCGGACGAGCCCGCCTTCTCCGCTTCCATCGGTTCGGCCGTGAGCGCGACTCGGCCGAACTGGAGCGACCCGAGCACCTCGCGGAGAGTGGTGACCAGTGCGCCAGTGGGCTCGAAGCCATCCGGCGCGCTCAGACGAAGGGTCGTGCGGGCGACCAGTTTCGACGCGTCACGGGCCATGCCCTCGGTCGTCGCCTTCAGGCGCTTGTAGCGGTCCCACTCACCCGCGAAGGACGCCTGCAGGTAGTCCCCGCCGTCGAACTCCAGGCTCAGGGACTGCGTGATTCGAGCGTCGATCTTGCCGAGCTGCGGCACCATGAGGCCGAGCGCCGCGAGCTCGGCCGCGCCAGCCGCTCCGGTGCCCTGCAGCTCGATGCTCAGCCAGGCAAGTCGATCGACACGCTGGTCGGCCGCCTGATCCACGAGCGCCTGGAGGGCCTGCGCGGGTGCTCCCTCGGCGAGGAGCTGACGAACGGGGGGCTTAGTACCCGAGTCAGTGACCTTGTCACACGTGCACGCCTCGATCAAGTTGCCGCAGACGGGGCACCGCTCCTCGGACGGCCGTTCGCCCTTGATGGTGAGGCCGCGAGCCCGCGCGTCCTCGAGCGTCGCAACGAATGCCTCACCGCTGATCCGCACGAGGGGAGCCGGGGAGGTCTTCCCGTACGCCTCGGAGGAGCCGGCCTCGTAGTACACCCAGGTCCCGTCGAGGACACCAGCCCGGATCGTGCGTTTGAGCTGATCCTCGTCGAGCAGGATCCGCAGCGCGATTCGCCGCGCGAACGCTCGGCGAAGATCGTCCGTGGAGAGCTCGCCCTGGTTCTGGTCCCACGCCTTGGCCTTGACGTAGGCCGCCGCGAGCGGGGCATCGTCGGCGGTCAGCACCTTCTGTAGCGAGCGCAACTGGCGGACAACGACGAGGGTCTGGTCGTCCTTCACCGCTCCCTGGTCCTGCGCGGGAAGCGGCTCGCGGGTCAGGTTGGCGTCGCGTTGCGGGGCATCGGCGCTCGGGTAGTACAAGAACCGGTAGGCGCTCGTGATTGCGATGCGCAGCGCGAGGTCACTCTCGTCACGGAACGCCTTGAGCTTCCCCCGCTGATCACCGGTGAACTCGCTGAGCCTTTCCGCTGACCCGGTGATCCGGCTGAGCGCGATGTGGCGCTGGGAGGTCTCGACCATCCGCTCCACTGCGTCGTGGTCGGCCACGAGGAACACCAGGTTGTTCCGGTACTGGCGGAAGCTCTCGCTCGATCCGGTGCGCTCGAACAGTCGCCGCACGAGATCCGGCGGCGTGGGCTCGGCACTCGACGCGCTCGCCGCATCGTAGTGGAGGATCACGAGCTTCGGTGCGCCGGCGTCGTCGTCGACCTCAGCCGGCTCCGAGGGAAAGGCGATCGGTCGGAATGCGCCCTTCTTCCAGATCAGGCCGTCGCGGATGCGGCGATCGACTTCCTCCTTCGCCTTGGTCGTCCCCACGAGCGCCGCTTCATCGGCGATCACCTTCGTGATAGACGCCTCGGGTCGGAACCGCAGTCGGTGGGTGTCGAAGTCGAGGTACCAGCAGGTGTCGACGAGAGCGTCGCTGGCGCGGCTGACGAGCAGCGGATCGTCGCCCGGCCGCAAGACCGCGAGCGTCACATCGGCCGGATCGACACCTGCGCCGATGCCCTGGGTGATCGAGTGGAGGAAGATGGCCGTCGCGACGCGAACGGCGAACGCGGGCCTCGCGGCTTCGCGGCTGCGACGATCGAGCTCCTGGGCATGGGCGAGCGA
>Ga0315293_10002561_pt1 | contig 17438 bp, 16 predicted proteins | sample YL17G13_20_MG_FD_203071 | JGI IMG/M metagenome (GOLD analysis project Ga0315293, IMG submission 203071) | Sediment microbial communities from Yellowstone Lake, YNP, Wyoming, USA - YL17G13_20 | ecosystem: Environmental > Aquatic > Freshwater > Lake > Sediment | place: USA: Wyoming | collected...
ATATCAAGTGCCGTCTCCAGGTTCATCGGTTCTTCCGCACCGAGACAGCCGACCCAGAAAAAGAACATACATCCTATACATATCATTCCCTTAAGCATACTTCTCTCCCGTGATACTCTCGATGATCCCAGGAATGTATTCTGTCGGGGCCTTGGGAAGGATACCGATAAACCAGTCATTCCCGATGGCGTTCAGAGTGCCCATGATCGTGATGGCGGTGAGATCCATGTCGAACCTCTGGCCGTCCGTGTTCGCCTGGGAGAGGATCTTCTTCAGTGTTTCTATGTTCGCTATGTGCGTTTCCAGGGCTCGCGTTATGATATGGGGCGTAATCTCGGGTATAGGGGTGCAGAAGAGTTCCATGAGGAGGCGCTGGATCTCGGGGTGTTTCTCCACCCAGGAAAGCTTGTACTCTATGAAGCTGTGCAGCTTCTCCTGCCAGGTATTTTTTGTCGCCAGGAGTTCGCGCTGTTCCTTCATGAACTCCTCGATTCCCCGCAGGATCACCTCGGCAAAGAGCCCCTGCTTGTTCGGGAAGACCTGGTAGATGGTGCCCATGCCGAACTCCGCCTCGGCGGCGATATGCGCCATGGTAGCGTTGAAATACCCCTCGCGCGCGAATACCCGTAAGGCAGCCTCTAGGATAGCCTCCCGGCGGAACTCCCGCTCGCGTTCCTTCCTTCTTACGTGATTAGAATTTCCGTTCAAAGATAGAATCATAATTCAGCTTTAGAATAAATATTCAGATTTGTCAAGCGGTTTTTCCCCATACAACCTTCCTTCTATTGCACTATTTCCCAAAGGACATCGGCTTGAGGTTCAGGTCCACCGTATCCACGACAATGTCCTCAGCAAGCGCATCCATAATAATGGTTCTTTCTAATGGGAGAAACGGGGACTTCCTGAATTTCAGGCCAATTCCCACTTCTTTACAGAAGGGCAGATCATACTCTACCAGCCCTTGAGCCTCACCCTTCCAATTAAATGCATCCATCTGTGTGATGTTTTTCTCGGCGAGATCATTGAATTCGATCTCGAGGGGCATTGCAGTTGACCCTTTAGGAACGATGGACGGCTCAGACGGATTCCCGCTCTTCTGAACTCCGCCGCCGATGAGCGATTCATGGATCACGCACAATAAGGAAACTTCTTCGAAGAAATCAAGGGTATCTCCAATGAACCCGGTGAAGGCGATTCTCGGACGGAAGGAGATGTGGGAGATGAGGTGATTCTGGGGTGCCGTAAACGTAAAAGCCAGCCCATCGTCCCAAGTCAACTGAGTATCATCTGCTTTGTACTCAATGCCATTTTCAGTCACAATGGCTATGTTTGCCGTCTCAGGATTCTGCAACCGGGAACTGGTAATATCCATAAAAGATACTGGCAGGCCATTGACGCCGGTTGATGTGACCACACATGCGAGGTACGTCGGAGTATTCCATGCATCCTTGTTGTATGCATGGGCAACCATCTTGCTGAGGTCCCTCTGCGTCGTGAGATCGCCGTGTATTGCCAGGCACCCGCCTGTAGAGAACCCCTCCTGGGTCGCGTATCCGACGATACCCACCTTCTCGAATATTTCATTCAGCGCATTCGCCACCACATCCGGGATCTGTTTGATCTCGGCAGGCAAAAAGAGTGGGTAGAGCTTGTTGAAGAGGAGCGTGTAGTTGTCAGTCCCCTTGTTTAAGGAGAGCACAATCCTGTTCCTTTCCCACTTCGCCTGCATGTCCATGTCGATCGTGAGTTTGGCGAGAAGCTGTATGGGATTCCCGTTCTTGTCTACTTCCTGTATCTCGAGATAGGTATCCCGCATATGGAGGGTGCCGAGGGTTTTGCCCGTGCTGTCTAGTTCAAGGATGGGAGGGGTTTTGATGATAAGATGGATATTCAGCGGGGGATAGATCCCACCGTTGGCATCCATCAACCATTTCCAGATATCGATGTCGCTACCTGTAAGACCCAACCCGCCTTTTAATTGCTCGATGTATGCCCCGAGATCTTGTATGGGGATGTCGCTCTTTTCCCCGGTGAGGTACACGGCAAGAATCTGATTGACGAAGTCGTCGCTGAAGGCGATGGTAGAGTTCGTTCCCTTGAGACTCATATCGGGGTTCCCATTATTCCCTGGCGTGGCATAGGTCATTTTTATCGTGCTCGTGGTAAATCTGTTATCTGCTATAAAATTTATCTCATCATTCGTTAGGATTAAGTCATGTATGGCGTATGTTTGCGTTTGATCGCTTTTTACTATCTGCTTTATCAGGGCATCTAATACCTTCATGCCGAGGTTTATGCGGATGGGATTGCTCATGTCGATATGGAATATGGCCTGGAAAAATGCTTGGATAAAGTCAAGAACACTCCCGATAAGGGTAAAGAACGGTGTATCCAAATTCCCGGCGCCGCCATCTGCATATTCAAAATGTATCGTAGCCGAGGTTGTCAGCACGGCATAATACCCGCTCTCCTGAGTGGAGTCTTTGATGAGACTGATGACGAAACCATCTTTGATGTCCACGTTTTTTGCCCGCATGTTGACATAGTTCCGTCCTTTCTGCCGAAGGGAACGATTATTGGAGTATTCGATCACGAGATTTTTTATCCTGATGTCGGGAATGATATTATATTGATTGGGATTCCCCTCCACTCTGTAGTTCATGACTTGTATGCCTTGGAGCAAGAAGGCGCGAGGAGAAATATCGAGGAAGGTGATTTGGGGATCCTCGGGTTCGGCTATAGGCGGTAATGTCCATTGTATCCGGGGAAGGTAAGGGGCGAGGTTCTGGCCGTCGATGCTGGAAAGGGCCATGGCAATGGCGTTTTTAATAAAGTCATTATTTCCATGCACATAGATGGCATTCTTCAGATATACCCCGATAGGATTCGGCTCTCCGTCCTGGAGGATAACCCCCGATCTTTCTCCGACGACGTAGTGCTTGACATCCACTACAGCGACCACGATGGGGAAGTAGATCTTCCTGAAATTATCGTTCGTTACCGGGATGCTCTTGCTGAATTTGATCTTATCGCCTTCGTACTGTATAGTATCGCCTTTGCCCTCGTCCACGAGCTCCCAGTTGACGTAAATGCGAGCGATTTCGATATATTTGTTCCCGACTTTGGGCGGTTCGATCTCACCTTCTACGACCAAGCGCCAGTTCTTCTCCGCGAGCTCCTTGGAGGTTATGATGGCTGTTGCCGATGGATTAGTGATCTTGATCACGGCAGGTGTGTAATCGGCTATACCGACCGGGAACTCGCCGAGCGAGGTGATGGATTGCGCTTGGGTCTCTAGGTTAATGGTATTGGAGGCATCGCCACCGGAACCATTCGAGCACGCGGACACGATAAGGCAAAAAAAGAGGCCAAATAAAAATCCAAATATCTTAATGTTGTTCATTTCATGCTCCGACTTGAATATCATACGCAACTTGGATGCCAAAAGTATAAAATGATAACCTCTTGTATTTTAAGGGCTTCGTTTTTATGCTGTGGTATTTCTCCCCATGAGAAGAAAAATATTTCTCTTCGCATGGGAAATTATTTTCATGACCTCATTCCAGGGTGTGGAATACCAACCCCGTCGGTATTTTCGGGTAAAAGAAGGTTGATTTCTGCGGCATCCGCAAACCCGCCTCGGCGATCTCCATGACCTCCTGGATAGAGCTCGGGTTGAGCAGGAACGCGACATGGGCCTTCTCCTTCTCCACCATATCGAGTGCCTCGCTGGCATTGCTCATGAACTCGATGCGCTTGACCGTCATGCTGGAGTCGATCCCTAGGATGGGTTCCAGCACGCAGGCATGGAGGATCATGACATCCAGCTTCTTGAGGAGCGGGTGGATCTCGCCGGGCATGTATTTATGCAGGGCCTTGTCATCGAAGATCCGCAGGAGATAATACCTTGGTATTCCGCTCACCCGTAAGCCGATATGGCCCTTCCCACCCTTGCGGAGAGCGTCGAGGAACACCTTGCGGTTGTCATAGGGGATCATGTTGAAGATCTCCTTGACCCGATACTCGATATCGACGAGACCGACACCCATGCTGTCTATGACGACCCTGTGGGTGGGGAGAATGGTGAGGCCCTCGTCCATGTTGCAGAAGTACAGCATGGTATAGTCGAAAGACTGATTCCCGTCCATCTTACCAGACAGCGCTCGTTGCCGGTCCCGGTATGCCTTTGAGGTCTCGTAGCGGTGATGACCATCGGCTATGAGGATCTTTTTTTCGATCATCATATTAGAAATCTGTTCAATCTGTGCTGGATCGTCGATCTTCCAGAACTTTTGCTGACCCTCCGGGGCGGTGATATCCCAGAGTGGATCGGACAATACTGGTCTGACTTGGCTCTCGACAATCTTATCCTTATCAGAATAGATACCGAAGACGCAGCTGAAATTGGCCTTGACCTCGTTCATGAGCCGCAGGCGGTCGACCTTCGGCCCTTTGTGCGTGTATTCGTGGGGCATAATGTCAGCCTTTTCACCTTCATCCATCCGCACTGATGCGATGATACCTTTCCTCGTATAGGTCTTGTCCCCGATGGTATAGGTGTGTTCATGGTAATACATGGATGGAATCTTCTCTTCGATGAGGACACCCTCATCCAGCCACTGCTTGAAAAAGTTCCGCGCCCTCGTGTAGCGATTGTCCCCCCGCGTGTCCTTGGGGAACTGCTTCCCGAGTACCAGCCTTATTGCATTGTAAGGGTCCTTCTTATAGTATTGATCCACCTGCAGTAGGGAGATGACATCATATGGCGGGCATAAGGCGTTTGTGATGGTGACCGTCTCTGTGTTGTACCTGATCCCTTGAAATGCCCGAATCCTCGGCATCGTGCTACTCCTTCTAAAAAGCAACTAAACTTTATACTACGAGTGCTAGAACAAATTCAACAGCTTTTTGGATTATGGGGCTTCTTTTTTATGAAGGAGGGAAGGCCTTCGAACCCCTCACTGAGAACTTTGAAGGGCCTGCCATAACCGCGGTGCCTTATATCTACCAACCATAATCACCCTGGTCCTCGCGGGGCATTTGCCTCGGGCCATCCCTGGAACGCGTCTTTCAGGAGTGCTCTCGGCGCATCCAATTGTGCAACCCTGTATAATTGGGGTGTGTGATATTAAGGGCCGCGCAAGCGATGCATTATAGGAGATGAAAAAACTCCCTGTACATATGAGAAGTTTGATGGTAAAAAACACGTTTGATGCAACCTGGGAGACGGGCAAATGGCAGTTGCTGGTATGATAACGATCGATAAAGCGTTGTGCAAGGCCTGTGAACTCTGCATCTCCGTATGCCCTGACAAGGCCATACAATTATCTGAGGGCATCAATTACAAGGGATATCACCCTGCGGAGTTCATCAACGAGAGGTGCAGAGGATGCGCCCTTTGTGCGCTTGTATGCCCAGAGGTGGCCATCGAGGTTTACCGTGAATGATAGGGTCTTGATGAAGGGCACGGATGCACTTGCGGAGGCCGCTATACAGGCCGGTTGCAGATGTTATTTCGGATATCCGATCACGCCGCAGAACGAGATCCCCGAATACATGTCGTGGAGAATGGCCGAAGTAGGAGGTGTCTTTCTCCAGGGAGAGAGCGAGATAGCCTCTATCAATATGGTGCACGGGGCTGCCGCAACCGGGGTCAGGGTGATGACATCGTCCTCCTCTCCAGGCATAAGCCTTAAGCAGGAGGGGCTCTCCTTCCTGGCTGCCCAGGAACTCCCGGCTGTGATCGTCAATATCGTGCGTGGAGGCCCCGGCCTTGGCAATATCGCCCCGAGCCAGGGGGATTACTATCAGGCGACACGCGGCGGTGGGCATGGTGACTACCGCATGCCGGTATACGCCCCCGCATCCATCCAGGAGCTCTATGACGTCACCATGGATGCTTTCGATGTGGCGGATATGTACAGGACGCCGGTGCTTCTCCTCGGCGACGGCATGCTGGGCCAGATGATGGAGCCGATCGTTCTCCACGAGCGGTCCCGGGTTGATCTGCCGCCAAAAGACTATGTCCTGGATGGGGCGGAAGGAAGGCCTTCGCGGATCCTGAAATCGCTCATACTCCACCCACCGGAGATGGAGGAACATAACTGGAAGCTCAAGCGGAAATATGACCTTATGCGGCAGAGACTCCCACGGCACGAGGAGTACATGACCGAGGATGCAAAGCTCGTAGTCGTTGCCTATGGTACGGCGGCACGGATTGCCAAGGGAGCGGTGAAGCGCGCTCGGATGGAAGGCATTGAAGTGGGTCTGTTGCGGCCGATTACCCTCTGGCCGTTTCCCGACGAGGCTGTGGAAACAATTGCTAAAAAGGCCAAACTGTTTCTCGTATTCGAGATGAGCACCGGCCAGATGCTCGATGATGTTAAGCTGGCCATCAGCGGTAAGGTTGAATGCGAGTTTTATGGACGGCCGGGGGGCGTTGTTCCTGCTCCGCAGGAGATACAGAGGATCATCGAAAGGCACTGGCTGCAGAGGGAGTTATAGGTGAAGAAAGTATTTAGCAGACCCGCGAGCCTGAAACCCGTACCATTCCACTTTTGTCCAGGGTGCGGACACTCGATTCTGCACAGACTCATTGCAGAGATAATCGATGAGATGGGTATCCGGGGGAAGACGATCGGTATCCCCCCCTGCGGATGCGCTGTACTTGCCTACAACTACTTCGATGTGGATATATGCGAGGCAGCCCATGGTAGAGGGTGCGCGGTGGCCACTGGATTGAAAAGGGCGCGTCCTGACAGGATCGTCTTCACCTACCAAGGCGACGGCGATATCTCGGCTATCGGCACGGCGGAGACCATCCATGCCGCAAACAGAGCAGAGCTCATCACGAGCATTTTCGTCAACAATGCCGTATACGGCATGACCGGAGGTCAGATGGCGCCCACGACCATGCTCGGCCAGAAGACGACCACATCCCCATACGGCAGAAGGGTGAATGTGGAAGGTTATCCTCTCAAGATCACAGAAATCATCGCAAGCCTGCAGGGCGCTGCCTATGTGGCACGCCACTCACTCGCAACACCGGCAAAGATTAATGCCACCAAGAGGTCCATTAGGAAGGCATTCGATGTACAGATTGCTGGATTGGGATATTCCCTGGTGGAGATCCTCTCGCCGTGTCCCACCAATTGGAAGATGTCCTCGGTCGATGCCTTCCGGTATCTGGAAGAGGCGATGGAGAAGGAGTTCCCTTTAGGGGTGCTCAAGGATATAACCAAGGAGTAAGACAAACACGCCATGCAGCATAAGATCATTATGAGTGGGATTGGAGGACAGGGAATACTGTTCTCAGGGATATGCCTGGCATGGGTCGCGATGCACGAGGGACAATATGTCACCTACCTACCTTCCTACGGCGCGGAGATGCGTGGAGGAATTACTTCTTGCACCATCGCCATATCGGATGATGAGGAGATTGCATCACCGGTGGCATCATCGCCTGATTATCTGGTAGTCATGGATAATGAGTCTCTCCTGAGGCTTCAGAATCAAACCGTCTCAGGCGGGGAACTCTTCCTTAACAGCAACATGGTCATCGACCGGCCGGTCAGGGGTGATATCGAGGTGGTGGAGATCCCGGTGAACGACCTGTCGATTGCATCCGTTGGGATCAGATATGCAAACATGGTGATGCTCGGAGCCTTTGTGGGCAGGACACATCTGGTTAAGGCTGCCACTATCATAGACAATATGGACACCATCCTTGGCAAGGGCAAAGACCGGTTCAAGGATAAGAATATAGAGGCCATCAAGGCAGGGTTGGAATTCTTTTCAAGGGGGAGTTAGGGCATGAGCATCAAACAGCTCCGTCTCAAGACCAAGAACATCTCGGGCAAGCTCTCGTATCTGAGCGATATTCTGGGAGAGCAGGGGGTCAATATCCGGGCTATATCAGTCGGCCAGGAGTCGTCTGAAATCTCGGATGTCTGCATGGTAATGGACGATCCGAAGAAGGCAATGGACGCCTTGAAGGCCAAGGATATCGAATTTGAGGAGGCCGATGTGCTCGCGGTGGAAATGCCGGATCACCCCGGCGGAATGAATGCCGTCCTCAAACCATTGAGGGACGCGAATATCAATGTGATTACCATGTATCCATATATCGGGAGGGCATCGAACCCCATCATGATCATGGAGCTGGATCATATCAAGAAGGCGACCGATGTCCTGAAGCGCAACTGGGTGAAAGTCTGGGATAAAGGCCTATACAAGCTTTAGCTTGAATATGTGAAGTGGGTGGGAGGTATAGCATGCCATATAAGATCACCGAAAGGTGCACGGGGGGTGTACTTCCTGCGCCAAGCGCTGCCAGGCCGGTGCCATTGCAGGGGAAAAGAAACAGCTCTATATGATTGATGCGGATAAGTGTATCGAGTGTGGGGTGTGCGGCCGGATATGCCCAACGGGCGGCGCCGTCCTTGATCAGCACAGTGCCGAATGCGTCAGGGTGAAGAAGGCCGATTGGCCCAAGCCCGTGGTAATTCGCTCTATCTGCAGTTCGTGCGGGATATGTGTGGATATCTGCCCGTTCAAATGCCTCGCGATCTCCGATCCGGTCGCTTTCCCACAGGATTTCACCGCCAACGCTTTCCTGAAGGATCCAAAAGCCTGCGTAGGCTGCAGCATGTGCGCCGACATATACCCCCAGGAGGCCATTTACCTGGCAAGCTCATTTTAACATGCCTGTTCTGGGGAATCCCCTTTTACAAAAAAGTGTTCTCCCTGCACCCCTCCCTTCAAACCCTTTCAGATGCCCCTCGAAGTATTCGCTTCCTGTAGGTTTCTCAATACTGTTGACAGACGGGGACCAGAGGCTTTGCAGTCCCCTAGCGTATTATCACCAGAGGTGGTAGAGATGCGCTAGGCGTGCCTTTGTATATGCTTGAGGGCGACCTGCCCCACCCTAACGATGGTTTCATAACCGTCGACAGCGGAGGTTGCAATACCGATAAACGGCACGAGCCTGAACCTGGACCGGTACGGGAAAAGGCGGGAGAGGAGCTTGTTGAGTCCCATCTTCACATACTGCTGGGGCAGTTCCTTCGCCATGTATTTCCGGGTGATGGCATGGGGGGTTGATCCGCTCAAATTATTAACAAGATTATAGGCCTCCCCTATGACTTCGATAACGAAATCGTCGATCCTTTTATTACCTTCCGGATGGTCATGGAAAATCCAGAGGGTAAGGAGGAGGCGCACGCTCTGGTCGAGGATAAGGAAGTTTTCGGCACCAAGGAGCCAGAACGAAATGATTGTGCCAATGCCCGGAAAGAGGGAGGGAAAGTTGATAATTGCGCTCTTGATAGCTTGTTCCTGTGCCATATCCTCGATCAGGTTTTGGGAGGCAATCGATCTCCCGCAGGAAAAAAGGTCTTGCCGTGTTGAATCCGCTAGTCTCCTTGCTTTTTTCGTGTTGCCTTTAATAAGATTATGGATGAGGACACCGACCTGATCGCCTAATGCATCCAGCACAGACATATCTTTTTCAGCCCCAGTCCTCCCTGAAATCCCATTGACATATAGTATAAGTGATTATATACAGATTACGATTTAATAGTAAAGGGGACAAACACTGAAAACTGGATCATTTCACCCCAGCGCACATCGTTTCATGTCCCAGATTGTACGAATAAAACTATCTCACATATCTTGTAGCCCTTGAAGGAGGGATCGCGATGGCTATTAAATCCATGAAGGATTTAAACCTACATGGGAAGGGTGTGCTGATCAGGGTGGATTTTAATGTGCCCCTGGACGAGAAATTGAATATTACCGATGATTCCCGGATACGGGCTGCCATTCCCACGATCAAGTATGCAGTGGATGCGAAGGCAAAGGTCATTGTTATGTCCCATCTGGGTCGCCCTATGGGCAAAGTCGTCAAATCCCAGAGCCTGATGCCCATTGCACGAAGGCTCTCCGAACTCCTCGGCATAAGCGTGAGCATGGCACCGGATTGCATTGGCGAAGGGGTCCAGGCCATGGTGAAGGAATTGAATCCGGGTGAAGTATTGATGCTCGAGAACTTGCGGTTCCATAAGGAAGAGGAGGAAAACAATCCAGGGTTTGCGCGAGAGCTTGCACACCTCGCTGACTGCTATGTGAATGATGCCTTTGCTACAGCCCATAGGGCGCATGCTTCTAATGTTGGGGTGTGCGATTATATCAAGGATACAGCAGCGGGTTTCCTGATGCTCGAAGAGGTGGAAAGTATCAACAAGGCCCTGAAAAAACCGGAACGTCCGTTTGCGGCTGTGGTAGGCGGTGCGAAGGTGTCCGGCAAGCTCGAGCTCTTGGAGAATCTCGTGGAGAAAGTTGACAAGCTCATCATCGGCGGTGCTATGGCCTTTACCTTTGTAAAGGCGCTCGGCCAGGAGGTCGGGAAATCGCTGGTCGAGAACGAACTCATCGCAACGGCGCTCAAGGTGATGGAGAAAGCCAAGGCACGCAGGGTAAAACTCTACTTGCCGGTCGATTGCGTCTGTGCGAGCGAGCCCAAGGAAGGGGTTGTGACCACGATCAGGACCATTCAAGAACTCAAGGGTGACCTTATGGGGCTGGATATCGGACCCGCATCTGAGGCTCTCTTCGCCGAAGCCCTTGCCAACTGTGCAACTATAATCTGGAATGGCCCGATGGGGGTCTTCGAAATCCCAACCTTTGCTTCCGGAACCATGAAAGTCGCTCAGGCCATCGCGGCATCAAAGGGCTTGACCATTGTTGGCGGGGGTGATACAGATGCCGCACTCCATAAGAGCGGGGTATATGACAAGGTGAGCTTTGTTTCGACCGCCGGCGGCGCCTTCCTGGAGATGCTGGAGGGTAAGACGTTGCCGGGGGTTGCGGTACTGGATAAATAGTAGAGGATAAATATGCGAAGGGCGGTCATAGCAGGCAACTGGAAGATGTTTAAAAAACTCAATGAGGCGGATGCCTTCGCCTCTGAGTTTGTCAAGAATGTACGCGGCGTTGCCGACAGGGATATCATCATATGCCCTCCATTCGTCTATTTGCAGAGGCTTGTAGAGGCGTTTAAGGGGAGCTCGGTGAAGATCGGAGCGCAGAACGTCTTCTGGGAAGACCAGGGGGCGTACACAGGCGAGGTGAGTGCACCCATGCTCAAGTCCCTGGAGGTTACCTATGTCATCATCGGCCACTCCGAGCGACGGCAGTACTTTGCAGAGACAGATGAGACGGTGAACAGGCGTCTCATTGCTGCTTTGAAAGGTGACCTGAGACCGATAGTATGTATCGGTGAAACCCTCACGGATCGGGAGGCAGGAAATATCCTGGCTGTTCTCGAAACCCAGGTAAGGAACGGGCTCAAGGGCCTGAGTGTAGCACAGGCCTCTAATCTGATCATTGCCTATGAACCGATGTGGGCGATAGGCACTGGCAAGACCGCGACACCCGAGATCGCTCAGGAGGCACATGCCCATATCAGGAAAATCCTGGCCGCACAGTTCGGAGCGGAGGCCTCCGAGAAGACAATCATCCAATACGGCGGGAGCGTAAAACCGGATAACATCGATGCGCTCATGGCGCAGAAGGATATCGATGGTGCCCTTGTGGGAGGCGCTAGCCTGGACGGCGCATCGTTTGAGAGAATAGTAAAATTCAGAGGTTAAAGATAATGTATGGATTTCTGCTAACGATTCACATCCTTGTTTCCGTTTTTCTGGTGATAGCTATCCTCTTGCAGTCAGGCAAGGGCTCTGATATTGGGGCCGTATTCGGCGGGGCTGGTTCCCAGGCCCTCTTCGGCAGCGCAGGTCCTGCCGATTTTCTCAATAAAGCCACCCGGGTTCTGGTGGTGATCTTCATGATCACATCGCTGACCCTAGGCTACTTCACCTTCGAGAGGCCTTCCAAGAGCGTCATGGCTACCAAGGCGGCGCCGGTTGTACCTAAGGCACCTTCTCAAATGCCAGCTCCACTAGCGCCGGCAACTCCCCCCAAGGCCCCCCGTCCTTCTCAGTGAACTCATTCTAGGCGACGGTTCGAAGAATCCCACTTTGGAAAAGGGGAATCCCCGTTCCCCTTACACGAAGATATATATCCGCCGTGATATGACCGCCTCCCTTTCTGCCACTGGCAGAAAGGGAGGCGGTCATATTAAATAGCACTTTGCCCCACTCCCCTTGAGTGGAAGGATATTGGAGGATATAGGGTGGTTTACCTCGAAAATCCGAGACGTTAGAAATTGGACAAAGCATGCTTGCTATGGGGAACAAGCTCTGATAGACACCTAGAGTGTGCGGTTAACGAGGATTGAGATCAAAGGCTTCAAGTCCATCGCCAAGAGGACGGTACTCACCTTTCCCGGTGCCATTACCTGTATTGCCGGACCGAACGGTTGTGGCAAGAGTAATATAGTGGATGCCATCCGGTGGGCGCTTGGGGAGCAGTCCGCCCGGGCCCTACGCGCAGGGAATATGGCGGATGTGATCTTTGCCGGGACACAGGATATTCCGCCCAGCGGCATGGCCAGCGTCAGCCTCGAGTTCTGCAGGGATGGCGGCGCCTTTCCCAAAGAACTCACAGGATTCAACGAGATCTCTATTGCACGACGGCTATTCAAGTCCGGGGAAAGCATCTACACCATCAACAATGTCCGCTGTCGGCTGAAGGATATCACCGACCTCTTCCTCGATACCGGTCTTGACCGGCAGGGGTATGCCATCATCGAGCAGGGCAGGGTTAAGGACATCATCCTGGCCAAGCCGGAGGACATACGGCATGTCCTTGAGGAGGTGGCCGAGGTCGGCAAGTTCCGTGTAAAGCGGGCGGAGGCTATCAAACGGCTCGAAGCTGCCCAGGGGAATCTTGACCGGATCAAGGATCTCCTTTCCGAGGTCAGCAGACAAAGGGACAGCCTGAAGGCGCAGGCCTACAAGGCCCGGAGGTATCAGATCCTGAAAGATAAGATAAACGGTCTCACCCAGTTGACCTTGAGCCTTGAGATAGATGGTATCAGGCATAAGAGAGCATTCCTGGAGGACGATCTCAACGTCATAGAAAAGGGGAGGCAGGGCGTTCTGGATGGGCTTTCTTCTCAAGCATCCCTCTTGGAAGAGGTCAATGCCCGGATGCTGGAGATGAAGGGTGACATGGATTATACGCATGCCACCCTTCAGGAGGTACGTGCCCGTTACGAAATAGCACGGGGGGAGAAGGACTCGGGAGAGCTCAGGCTTAAGGACACACGCTCCACGATTGATATGTTATCCATCCGCATGGAAAATGCCCGCAAAGAGAATGAAGGAGTGCTTCATGGGATCGATGCCTGCACGCGTGAGCTAGAGGGAATGGAAGGCGAGAGCAGGCAGATTGAGGATGGGTTCCGGGTGCAGAAGGATGCAGTGGATGCAATCATGAACGAGTTCAATGCCGTCTCCGGGGATTATGAGCGGAAGAGGGCCATTCTCTTTGATCAGATCGGACATGCGCGGGCAATGGAGCAGCGCATCGGTTTCCTCAAGCAGCGGCATCATGAGGTCGGGCTCAATATAAGGAAGAGGGAGCAAGAGCTCGAAGAGATGGCCAGAGAGGAGGCGAACTTACAGGCAGAGCTTGCGATTCTCGATGCGGGCCTTGAAAAACTATCAAGGACTATCCGGGAAAAACAGGATGCAATCCATACGCTTATGCAGGAAAGTACGGAAAGCCAGGCCAAGATTGAAAGGGATTCCCAGTCCTTGATTTCCCTAGAAAAGACACATACCGAGCTTGCGACCAAGATCACGATGCTCGGCCGGATCATCAATAGGTGGCCTGCAAGCCCGGAAGGGCATGAGAACAACGGTTTCAAACGGGTATCGGACGCTATCAGGGTTGCGACGGGATTTGAGGAGACGGCCGGATCATTGGGGGATGTTCTGGATTATCTCATCATCAACGACCATGATGAGGTGATTGGTCCAGAAGGAATACGGGCACAGGGACCTGGATTCATACCAACACGACCGCACCTGGACGGACACAAAGAGGATGCCTCCTTTCAAGTGAAAGGCCTCCTGGGGCCTTTGCGTGCCTATGTCGCAGCAAGCCCTGGATTTGAAGGGGTTCTCGAGGTATTAACGAGGGGCAAATGGGTAGTTAAGGACATGCAGCAAGCCCTGAAGCTCTGGCGCCAAGGGTATCGTTCGCAGACCCTAATCACCCGCGACGGAATGATCCTGGAAAGCTCCGGTATCTTGCGCACAAGTCCCGAGAAGGATAAATATGCCGAGATTTTGAAGGCCAAGACAGAGTCGCTTGCCCTGACGGAGCAGATGAAGGCTTTGGAAGGCACCTTGAAAGAAAAAAGGATATCTCTGGAAGAAGCGAAGGGGAAGTTTGGTCTTCTCATTACTGCTTTGGAAGGGGTTTCTGGCAAAATCAAACGGGATGAAACAGAGATAGAAGCTTGCAAGGAAAAACGGCACGGGATACTAAGCACGATGGAAAGGATGACGGATCGAAGGAAGACCTTCGATCATGATATCCTTACTTGGGAAGGGATGTCCTACAGCATAGCGCAGGATATTGAAAAGGCCGATGAGGAGAAGAAGGGATATGACACCCAGGTAGATGCCCTGCAGATAGAATTGAAGATGCTCGATACCAAAAAGATGGAGGCCAAGAAAGATCTCGATACGGTCCAGGGAGGTCTACAGACAATCAGCGAACGGCTCCAGGAAAATAAGGTGGCCTATGCCTCAAAAGAGGAGCGGTTAAAAGGGCTCAAGGGTTTGCTCGGGATGAGATACCAGGAGATCGAAAGCGATGCGATCAGGATACAAGAGCTGAAGGAGAAGGAGGGAGAGCTCATCGCCAGCCTTGGTGAAATGGAACAAGCGCTTATTAGTGCTCAAGAGGAGATCAAACGCCAGGAGGTAAGATACGGAGCATATCTCCCGCAGTTCAAGGATCATACACTCAAGGCGGAGACAATCAGGAAAAACATGGATGAGTTGAACAATGCCCTGACCTCCCTGGAGAAACAGAAGCAGGATCTGATGCTCAGCGACAAGGAGCAGGAGATTGCTTACAAGATGATGCTCGAGCGGTATACCGCACGCTTCGGGTCGGGGCTGCCGCAGGTGCCGGAAGATTTCGATCCAGAAAAGGCCAGAGCCGAGATCGCCCAGTATCAGACGAGGATTGAGGTCATGGGTCAGATTAATTTTGCTGCCATCGAGTCCTATGAGGAGGCACAGACCAGATTTGACGAACTGCATAAGCAGTATGAGGACATCGTCCTCGCCAGCACGCGTTTGCGCGAGCTCATAGCGAATATCGAACGCGAGAGCGCCAAGGAATTCATGGCCACATTTGCCAAAGTCAGGGCCAATTTCCAGGAGATCTTCACCGCGATGTTCGGGGGAGGCCAGGCGGATATCGTCCTGCAGCAGGGCGGCGGTATCGATGCAGGGGTCGAAATCTTTGCCTGCCCGCCATTCAAGCGTCTGAAGGCAATGTCGCTTCTTTCCGAGGGGGAAAAGACCCTATGCGCCATTTCCTTCACCTTTGCCTTGTTCAAGGTACGGCCGAGCCCCTTTTGTATCCTGGACGAGGTGGATGCCCCACTCGACGATGCAAATCTGGAGCGGTTCAATCGTCTCATCAAGGCCTTCTCGAAAGACTCGCAATTCCTCGTGGTGACCCACAACAAAAACACCCTGGAAGTCGCTGATATTATATACGGCATCACCTTTGATGTCCCCGGCGTTACTAAAGTAGTCTCCATGGACTTACAGAGGGAGAAGGGATAAAAGTTTTCCCCTTATAGGGATATTTTTTTCTACAATATATGAGCAAAGGTGAAAATTTCGTGCAATTTCACCTTGATTTTTGTGCATATTGTTTGCAAAGGAATTCTGGGGAATGCGAAATATGCCGCGGATGATTGCAATAACATCTGGAAAGGGTGGGATAGGCAAGAGTAGTTTCGTACTCAATGTCGGCATCAGCCTTGCCAAGATGGAGTTCCGTGTACTCCTGGTTGACGGCGACCTCGGGCTTGCCAATCTCGACATCCTGATGGGCATCATGCCGCAGAAGAGCCTTGAAGATGCCATATTGGATAGGGCGGAACTGAAAGATATCATCCTCCCCACTGATTATAAGATCAAGCTTCTCCCGGCGAGCTCAGGTCTAGTGGATATGGCGGATCTGCCAGAGGAGAGGATATTCCGGCTCGTGGGAGATTTGATAGAGGTGTCCAAAGATATGGATTTCATCCTTGTGGATACCACATCGGGTATGGCGAGCAATCTTATATCATTCCTTATAGCGGTACCGGAGGTCATTGTCGGGATTAATCCTGAGCCTACTTCGTTGACGGAAACCTATGGTCTCATCAAGACTCTGAAAAGCAACGTGTATGGGGGAAAAATCTCTGTGTTCTCGAGCATGGTCGATGATTATGCCGCAGGCCATGCCCTATTCAAGAAAATATCTTCTGCCTCCCAAAGGTTTTTAGATACCCAGATCGAGTATGTAGGGCCGGTATGCAACGATGAACGGCTCCATATGGCAATAGCGGAACAAGTCCCCGTCGTGGTGCGTTTCCCGACATCAGATATCGCTAGGTGCTACCGGGTTATTGCTACCACCCTTTTGGCACATGAGCCCCAACCGATCAACATCGAGCGTTTCTGGGCCAGGTTCATCCATATGGTGAGGGATATAACCAGGCCGCAGATAATGAAGGAGATATCCTTCGATGTGGAACAGATAAAGGAGAACAGCCTTGAGAAGACCATGGACGCGATCCTCGAGGAACAACGGAGGACTAGGCTTCTTCTGGAACGTCTTCTCTTCCTGATGGAAGGAACACAGAGGATCAAGAGGGATGATCCATTTGACAAACTGCTGGATAGCTGAAACCCCAAGCGTGGCCGGGACGCTATGGGTTGCGGGGGATGCCACAAAGATTACCGCCATCTCCTGGGAGAGGCTCGATGGCAGATCTCGCACGGGGGAGCTGACCTGGTTCCTGGTTGGCCTTGAGGCATACCTCTCGCAAAAAGCCAAGATATTCCCTGGCGGGCTTGGCTTTGAAGGGGACCGGCCAATCTGGTCACGGGATCCAAGTCCCTACACGCCTTATACCCTTTGGCAGAAGGTGATCATAGCCATGGCATCCATTCCCTATGGGCGGACGAAAACCTACGGTGATATCGCCCGGGAGTTGGGAAACCGCAGTTTCGCCAGGGCCGTTGGCAGGATATGTGCCTCGAACCCCCTGCCGGTGGTGATCCCCTGCCATCGGGTCATAGCGCAAAGAGCGCTTGGAGGATACAGCGGCGGGCTCGACAAGAAACGTTTTCTCCTCGGTCTTGAAGGACTTGCCACATAAGCGCAAATCCCCCCCCTCCTCACTAGACCCCCAGGGGATCAGCAAGCTTAGACATCTGCCGTTCATACAG
>Ga0315293_10002562_pt1 | contig 17438 bp, 14 predicted proteins | sample YL17G13_20_MG_FD_203071 | JGI IMG/M metagenome (GOLD analysis project Ga0315293, IMG submission 203071) | Sediment microbial communities from Yellowstone Lake, YNP, Wyoming, USA - YL17G13_20 | ecosystem: Environmental > Aquatic > Freshwater > Lake > Sediment | place: USA: Wyoming | collected...
GTGGAAGTCTATGCCGACAGAATATCGGCTGTAATGGACAACTTCACAAGGACCGATTTTTTCACAGCAAAATGCCGACCGATTAAAGGCAGGCAGGATAAGGGATTTGACGCTGAATTGAACGCTTTTATAGAGACCATTCGCAACGGCGGCCAATGGCCAATCCCCTTTGAAAGTTTCATACGAACCACTAAAGTTACTTTTGCGGCGATTCAATCACTTCGCTCAGGCAAAGTAATATCCCTCGACGACCAGGAAACTATCCCAAAATGCCCGGCAGAAAACAGTAGGACAGAAATTGTCATTGCGAGAACCCCGCACCAATTGTGTGTTGGTCAGCGTATTTAGCCGAAATTTCGGGTCCAAACCAACTCGAGCGGTCAATTGGAGCGGGATGTTTTCTTCAATAGTTTTGCGTTTTAATTTTGCACTTTGCATTGTCTTTAGACACTTCAGCTATGTCTTTGCTGATTTTATTAAATACAATTCGCTATATGCGCTATCAGCAGATTCTGGGCCAGCTCCGTAACAGGTTCAGACAACGGTACGAAAAAATGGAGGAATTCAACTTTGGCTCCATACCTTCCTTCCCCGGTTGCTGTTGGCATCACACAAGCCCTTTTCTGCCGCCCGGGCCACAGAATAACTGCGCAGTTGATATACTACGAGGCCGATTGTCTTTTTTGAATAATGTGCAGGATATCGGCTGGCCCCCCAAGTGGGACAACCAGGCTCTGCCGAAACTTTGGCAGTATAACCTGCATTACTTTGATTATCTCTGGGCGTTAGAGTGGCCCCACGCCAAAGCGGTCGTCCTCGACTGGATTAACCACCATAAAATTCAAAAAGACCACATCGGCTGGGAGCCTTACCCGACGGCACTGCGGTTGATGAATTGGTGCACATTCTTCTTCGCAGAACATAGAAAGCACACTCAGGCAGATGGCGATTTCATCAGAAACTTGTGGCAAAGTATTTTCATCCAAACCGAATGGCTTACAAAACATCTTGAAACGCATTTGCTCGGCAATCATCTCTTTGAAAATGGTGCAGCCCTTGCTCTTGCCGGTAGCTGTTTTTCCGGCAGCAAAGCAATCAACTGGTTCAAGCTCGGAAAAGGAATACTCGCAAACCAACTGCCCGAGCAAATACTCCCGGACGGCTTACACTACGAGCGCTCTGGTATGTATCACAGCCGGCTAATTTACGTGCTTTGTTTGCTGCTAAATACTCAAAATGCCGAGCTGCGGCATCTTATTTCGGACCCGCTTAAAAAGATGCTCAGATCGCTGAAACATATTGTGCATCCCGACACCAATATCTCTTTATTCAACGATAGTGCCTTCGGTATTTACAACCACCCCGAGCAGTTAATTTGTTACTCGACCAGGCTTCTTGGCGACATATCAGTAGCCCCGAACCATTGGTGGGGGGGCGCTGCTGTTGGCTTGTTCGCTCTGCCCGATGCCGGTTATTACGGGGCACGCACAGAAGATGGGTCGTATGTAATTTGTGATGCTGGTCCTATTGGGCCGGATTACATCCCTGGTCACGCCCACGCGGACATCTTTTCTTTCGAGCTTTCCATCAAAGGTCACAGGGTCATTGTTGACAGCGGTGTCCATGACTACGAAATCGGTCCCACGCGTGATTACTGCCGTTCTACAAAGGCTCACAATACAGTCCAGATAAATGGACAGGACCAGTGTGAAATGTGGGGGGCCTTTAGGGTGGCTCGTCGGGGGCGGCCGCATAGCATCCAATGGCTGCCGACAGAATACGGTTTTCAACTTGGCGCCTGGCACGATGGTTATAAGAGACTTAAGGGCAGACCCATACATCATCGCCAATTTAACTGGCATAAATCAGGTGGACTTTCGATAAACGACACAATTACCGCTTCCTGTAGCCAGAGTGCTGCTTCGAGATTGCACCTGCATCCTGACTGCTCAATAAACAAACTCAAAGACAGCTCGGCGTCGATAACCTACCCGGCAGGCGAATTCGAGATTTCTTTTTTAGGCGATGGCAGGTTATCGGTTGAAGATTCTTTATACTGCCCGGAATTTGGCAGGAAATTCGAAACTAAAAGTTTAGTATATTGCGCATCCGGACGTGACATCAAAATTTCCTTCATTATAACACCTCAGCAAAGGCAGGTCGTCAGCCTGCCTCAAAAATTTCGCGATACCCACTATTTAGTTTCCCCCAAATAATTCAAAACCTAAATTATCATCGATGAGAATCCTGTTCTTCACTCATTATTTTCCACCGGAATGTAATGCCCCTGCTTGGCGCGTCCTTGAAATGTGCAAACGCTGGGTAAAGGCCGGTCACAACGTGCATGTCATAACCTGCGCGCCTAACGTCCCAAACGGCATCGTCTATGATGGCTACAAGAACCGTCTTATCCAGAGAGAAGTTATCAATGGCATCGAAACTACACGAGTCTGGACATATATAGCCGCTAATAGCGGAACGAATAAGAGAATAATCAATTATTTATCATACCTGTTCTCTGCGGGCATTGCTGCTCTGTTTGACACCAAACCGGACGTCGTAATTGCCACGTCACCGCAGTTTTTTTGCGGCTGGGCAGGGGTAATCTTCAGCCGGCTGCGACGGGTTCCTTTGATTCTCGAAATCCGTGATATTTGGCCCGACTCCATCATAGCCGTCCAAGCTATGCGCAATAAGCGCATCCTGCACTTTGTCCGGTGGTTGGAGAAAAAAATCTACGCCGCAGCCCACCACATAGTAACGGTCGGCGAAAGTTATAAACAGAAACTCTATGAAAAAGGGGTGCGGCTGAAGGACGTTTCCGTGGTCCCCAATGGTGTTGACCCTGAAGTTTTCCACCCACAGCAGTCAGATGATGACCTCAGGCAACGTTATCACCTCGACGGACAGTTTATCTGTTCTTACGTGGGGACTATAGGAATGGCATGTGGTCTTGATATTGTCCTTCGGGCGGCAAAAAGGTTAATAAACAAAAACAGAGACCATATAAAGTTCCTGCTGGTAGGCGATGGTGCGATAAAAGACGAGCTGGAAAAACGGGCAGCTCTCGAAAAGCTGCACAACGTGATTTTCACCGGAAAACAGGATAAGCAGATGGTCCCTCGATTCCTGTCAATTTCAGATGCTTGTTTGGTTCATCTCAAGAAAGCAGACCTGTTCAAAACGGTTCTGCCTTCGAAAATCTTTGAAGCAGCGGCAATGGCAAAACCCATCATTCTCGGTGTGGAGGGTTTCGCCGCAGACCTTCTGAAACAAGCAAACGCAGGAATATCCATTGAACCCGAAAATGACGAACAACTGGTCGCGGCTGTGGAAATGCTTTACCGTGACCCTAATCTCCGCCATTCGCTTGGACAAGCTGGCCGCAAATATGTAGCGAGCTGTTACAACTACGATAACCTCGCAAAGGACTACCTGACTATAATTAGCAATGTGTGCAATTCTCGATACTCGATGCTGGATACTTGATACTCGTCGAGAATCGAGAAACGAGATGAGGCGTAGCTATTCGTGACGCAGTGCCACAATCGGGTCCACCTTCGCAGCGTTTATGGCCGGGTATAACCCGAAGACTATGCCGATAGTCATACTAATAAACAGCGGCAGTAGAACTCCTGACAGCGTAATGACCGTCATCATCCCTGAGAAAATTGTTATCAGGAAAGGTATCAGAGTCCCCACGCCTAATCCGATGATGCCTCCGGTGGTTGACAGGACCACCGTCTCGATGAGAAACTGAAAAACGATTTGTCTTCTCTTGGCCCCTATCGCCCGCCGGATGCCGATTTCACGGGTTCGTTCCGTAACGGATGCCAGCATTATATTCATAATGCCGATTCCCCCCACAAGCAGGCTGATGCCGGCAATAGACCCCAGAACAATATTGAACGTCCGCTTGGTAGCCTCGGCCTGCTTTAATAGCGCTAAAGGAACGCTTACTACGTAATCTTTCTTCTTGTGAAATCTCTCCAGCATCCTTTCTATGCCCGCTGCGACTGCCTCAACGTTTTCCGTCTCATCCGCCTGCACAATAATCTGGTGCAGTTCTACCTGCTCTCGCTCAAACGTCCCTGAAGTTACTTTCGTAAATATATCGCCAAAGTACTGGCGTGCCACATTAATTGGGATATAGACATCGATTTCCTGGTCCGGTATTTGAATATTTCCGGCCTGCCCGCTTTCGCTTTTGACGATGCCGATAATCTCAAACTCATCTCCCCCGATGCGAATCGTCTGGCCTATAACGCTCTCGGTAGCCAAGATTTTTCGAGCGCCGAATTCGGTCAGTACCGCCACCGGCGAACGGTTTTCCTGGTCGAGGGGCAAAATGACGCGACCGGCGATGATGTCCCTCGGCACAAGCTCAAACCATTGAGGCGTCGTCCCAACCACCCGCAATTCTATCGACCTTTCGCGTAGTCGCGATTCCTTTCGCATCAGCTTTACCGGAGCAGTTTGCTTGATATTGGTGAAACTTTCGGATATCCTCTGATGGTCCTCGTATTTCAATCCGTAGATGCTCATGTGCGAATGTGTGGTGGCAACCTGCTCATCCTCGGTGCTCTTAATCGCTGAAACAATGATATTCGTGCTGCCAAGCTTCCGTATCTGGGAAAGGGCCTCTTTGCTGGCACCTTCGCCGACCGAGAGCATAGCTACGACACTTCCCACGCCGAAGACAACACCAAGCATCGTCAGAAACGACCGCAGTTTGTGCAGGAGCAGGTTCCTAATGCCCAGCATTATGTTTCTTGTTATTTTAGTTTGCTGCATTCTTGCCTTCCTCAATTCTATCAATCTTCCCGTCTATCATGTGCATCCTGTGTCGGGCGTAGGCGGCAATATCCTGCTCATGCGTCACCATAATGATGGTCTTGCCCTGCTCATTCAATTTGCTTAAAACATCCATAATTTGCACACCCGTTGCCGAATCGAGATTGCCCGTCGGCTCGTCCGCAAAGATAATCTGCGGGTCGTTGGCCAATGCCCTGGCAATAGCAACTCTTTGCATCTGGCCCCCCGACAGCTCATTGGGCCGATGATGCAGCCTGTCTCCAAGCCCTACTTCATCCGCAAGCTCTTTCGCTCGCTGGCTGCTTCGGATGGACTCCCACCCTAAATAGTAGAGAGGCAGCTCAATGTTACTCTGCACCGTCAACTGAGGAATCAGATTGAAGCTCTGAAATATAAATCCCAAGTGCCGCAGCCTCAGCTCACTGAGCAAATCATCGCTAAGTTGACTGACATCCCTGCCTTCAAAATAGTAAGAGCCAGAAGTCAAACGGTCAAGGCACCCCAGGATATTCATCATCGTGCTCTTACCTGACCCGCTCGGCCCCATTATGGCATAAAAATCACCCTTCCTGAATGTCAAGTTGATGCTGGCCAGCGCCTTGACCTCCTCTGTCCCCACCTGGTAAATCTTGCATGCGTTCTCAAGCCTGACGATTTCATTATTGTTGCCTGTCGGAGCCTGTTCACGCATCTATTGATTCCTTTCCTGTTGTTCCGACCTGGGACCTCTTCCCTGTCCGCTGCTCCCCTCGCCCCGCGAACGCTGCTGCCGTATCTTTTCACGCTCCTCCGGCGTCAGGCCTTGGAGTCGCTCTTTCATTTTTTCCATTTCCTTCTGCCGTTCTTCAGGTGTCATATTTTCGAATCGTCGTTTCATTTGTTCCATCTGTTCCTGTGAGGGCATTCCGGTGCCCTCGCCGGCGGCAGTCCGTTGTCGTCCGGCTTCATCCCGGCCAGCCTCCATACCCCGCTCTCGTCCTCCCTGTGGCGAACCTGCAGTGACATCTATAGGCATACCGGTCTTGGTTCCATTGATGGCCTTGAGCTTCTCATTTATCTTCTCCATCGTGGTATCGTTGGCATCTGACGACCCAGCCCCCGGCATCTGTGAGATGGCCTCTACGGTCGAGGCCTTGAGCGGAGGCGTCAATGAGACGACCTCGCCCTCATTAAGTCCGCTGGTGATTTTGACCATCCGGTTATTGTCCATGCCTATCTCGACCGTTCGCTCCTCGAGTTTACCATCCTTGACAACATAGACGGTGTGTTTTCCTCCGACCCGCAGGACCGCATGAACAGGGATATACACAACGTCTTGATATTGTTCGACGATGATATCGGCCTTACAGCTCATACCACTTCGCAGCGCAGGGTCATTGCCCTCCAGATGTATCTCTGTGGTATATACCTTTAGGTCAGGGTTCATCCACATACTCTGAGGATTTGGCAGTGGGGCAATCCGGCCGACCGTGCCGACGAATTTCTTGCCCGGCAGCGCATCAACCGTTACAATCGCAGGAAGCCCAATCTTAACCTTTTCAAGGCTCGACTCGTGCACATCCACCTCCGCCATCGCCGATGCAGTCGTTGGAAGGTATATCAGGTCCTGCCGTTCAAAAACTTCGACACCCTCATCCAACGGCTGTCTGTTTTCACGTCCAAATCCTCCGCCTCGAACACTTGTAGCGTAGATTACCATTCCATCCACCGGCGCTTTTCGCTCTGCTTTGGTAAGCTGGTCCCCAATCTTGGCGAGCTTGCCTTTCTGTCGCTCATATTCCTGCTCCGCAGCTTTCAGGGTCGCCTCCGCCTGAGCTATAGTGGCCCTGGCCTTTGCCTGCGCACGCTCCAGAGCCATCTGGGCCTGTTTGACATTGCTGTCGAGCAGTGCGAGCTGTCGTTTGTGGCTGAACTTCTCCAGCAGCTCAAGGCTGTTCTGCGCCACTTCGAGCTTCGCTTTTGAACGTGTTACCGCTAAGTTGTCCGCCTGCAGCTCTGTCTGTGAGATATACTTTTCCTGAAACAGTCTTTGGGACCATATCAGCGTCTCATCGGCCCGCGTTTTTTCCTCATCGGCTACTCTGATGTCGTTCTGCGCCGTAACCAGCTCGTTTCGATACTGTCCATTGGGGTCAGTATATTTTGTCAGATCCAGTTTGGCGAAATCAAAAGTAAGGGTGGCAGTGTCAATGTCACTTTGGGACTGATTTTTGACGATGTCAAGGGTCTCTTTGGCGTTGATATACGCTGCCTCTGCGTTCATAACCTTTATCTCCTGGTCGATTTTCAAGTCCTGCAGCGTGCTCGCATCCAGTTTGACAAGGAGCTCATCCTTTTTCACGCGCGTGCCTTCAGGAATGAGGTAGATGATAGATGTTCTGCCCTCCATTTCGTTTTTGATGGTTTCCTGCTGACTGGCTTTTATGGTGCCGGCCTCGGGAACGCTGATGGTCAACGGGCCACGCTTGGCCACAAATGTAGCCATCCCTGTAAGAGGCGCTTCACCCCCTCTAACCACCTTTAGCAAGACCACAATCAAGCCGATTACCACGATAACAAAAACCCCTATCACCTTGAAAAACTTGCTTCGGTCAACACCAATTATCTTGTTATTGCTGATAGCTGCCATAATTGATTTCCTCTGGCGAAAATTCCTGCCATAAACCCTTTTCGTTCACTTTCAGAAGTCCCATATCCCGCTGCAACTCAAGCTCTGCTATTCGGTAATTCACAACCGCTGCGGTCAGTTGGTTCTGCGCCGAGAGCAGCGCATCCTGGGCCTCCAGCAAATTACGTATCTCCACTCTTCCTGCCTCAAGGAAAAGAGTGCTGCTTCGCACTCGTTTCTCCGCAACTACAACCGACTGTGCCTGAATCTTCAGACTCTCCCGCGACTCCAGCAGCGTCCGCAATTCATTACGAATGGCCAGCTTGATTTGGTCATCAAGCGTTTGGACACTCCTTGTGGCCCGCTCCAGATCCATAAGACTTTTCCGATATGCGTTCCGCTCGGCTGTCCTCTCGATAGGCAAATCCAGCGACAATAGTGCCGCATATCGTCCCCCCTCAAAGTGGATACTACCGTCGTCATCGTTGTCCGAGAAGTTAGCCGACCCTCCGAGGTTCAGCCCCGCTCCCAGAGCATCGGCCTTGACCACGACCTGTCTCTGCGCATCATAGACCGCACCGACTGTTGCCTGCAAATCCAGCCGATTCTCCAGAGCCAGTTTCACCGCCACCGGCTCGTTTATTTCAAACGGCCCGGCGTCTTCATAGCTGGCCGCTACCAGCTCCACAGAAGTGTCCGCGGGAGGGGCCGTCCCGGCCGCCTCACCTCTCGGCGTGAACCTTATCTGCTCAAGTATCTTTGTTGCACGGCCTCGCAACTGCTCCAGGTCATTAGGGTCAAGCTCAATTCGGGCATCGGTCGGCAGACCTATAGTATTCTTGAATGAATCCAGCCGGCTCTTTAATTGCTGTTGAGCGGATATCCAGCTATTACGCGCACTCAGTTCTCGCTGCACCGCCTGGTCCACCTCGATTTCACGTATTCGACCGGCGTCTCCCCGTCTCCGTGACCACCGGGCCGATGCAACTGCACTGCGGTAGTTCTTCTCCGCATTTACCACCGTGTCCATCTGACGTAGAACCGTGAAGTATTCCCGCGCAATACCGACGGAAAATGTTTGCTTATAGCGCTCGAAATTCCAAATCTGGTAAAGGACGTTTCGCTCTGCCTGGGTCAGAGGCTCCGTAACAATATGCCGGCCCGCGCCTCTCAACAAGGGGATTGATACCGTCGCATCGGCGGTCAGACCCAGGCGCGATGTGCCGCCTTGAGTCAACAAATTTGCCAGGTCTATCGCCAGCGTCGTGCCCAGGTCAATTCCGTTCTCCAGCTTCCGTGTTACCCCCGTTGTCCCATTGGTCTCGAGATTGCTGACCGTCTCGTCTCCCGTGGTGTCTGTCGTCAGGCGGCTCTCCGCCTGTGCCCTGAAGATATTTCGGAAGTTGTTGCGCTGTAAATCAAGGTCCAATGCGGCCCGAAAGATGTCTTCTTTACGTGACTGGTAGTCAGAGCTGTTGTGCGCACCAATCTGAAGGACATCTATCAGAGAAAGCTTCAGGGGCTTATTCGGCTCGACCGGTATATTGGCATCGGCGGAACTTGACGCCGGTGGATAATCCTTTTCAGGCCAGTGCGGAATCGGCTTTAGCTTGTCCGTGCCTAATGAAGCGTCACTCGAATAGAGCAGGTTCTGCTCGTCTAAAAGCCGACGTCGCAGGATATCGCTCGGACGTTCCAGGCTTAAAGGCTCGGTTCTCCCCAAGGCCTCTTTTTGCTTTTGCGTAACGATGTTTGAGGCCACCTTATCGGCCTTGGCCCTATAATGTTCGGGACTGCATCCACTGATAATGCCAAAAAACACCGCTGCGCACGGCCCCCAGAATAGCAGTGCCATCGCTCCAGTCTTGCAAAATATAAAATTTTTTGCCGTCACAACTACCTTTCGCACATTGCAAATTGCTATGGGCTTTACCTTAAATAACCCTCCGCCCAAATTCTATACCATTATATAACAAAAGATTATCAATTGAAAGCCCAAATCAGCCAATCCCTGCCCACTAAACGCTATACGCCTACTTTTGCCTTGTGCACTTACAATGCACCTTCATCACTGAAAAAAAGACGCTTTCGCCCCAAAAATTATTGCCTAAAACCTGCAAAATACCTATTGCAAAGCCGTTTCCCTGCTGACCAGCCATATTACGAGCTATGAAGGGTGCGATTCATCTTTGTAGGTAGATTATTTTCACACAACGTAGCACGGGCTTCCAGCCCGTGCAAACACGGCTATGCCTGTCCTGAGCGTAGTCGAAAGGATGGCCGTGCTGCTTTCTGCTTTCTATACCTATAAACGTGAAGCACACCCGCAGCTATGAACCCATCGGGAAATTTTATTGCAAAATAGCCTCGCCAAGTATAGAATCAAAAATGATTTCGCTATGGCGGCGTAGCCAAGTGGACAAAGGCGACGGTTTGCAAAACCGTTATTCGTGGGTTCGACTCCCACCGCCGCCTGTCATATCCCCAAACTATAAAAATAATTCGCTTGACTTCTTAAAAGTCCGCCGATATTATTATCGCACCAGCGTTGATATTTCGTCTGACGAGGTATGATATACGAAATACGATATACGAACGACGAGATACGAGCAAGGAACTATTATGGCTTCTTTAATCATAACATCCGGCACGCAAACAGGCGATTATTATCCTCTTGGCCAGCGAACAAACGTCATCGGCAGAGCCGAGGCACTCCCTATTCAGGTTTTAGACGACCTGATTTCACGCAGGCATATGCAAATCCGCTACGACAAGGACAAAAAGCAGTATTTCGCCCTCGATATGAGAAGTAAGCACGGCGTCTTTATAAACGCCAAAAGAATCATCGTAGAGACCGCTCTGGTCGATGGCGATGAAATCCTTATCGGCCAGACGACTCTAATGTTCACCGAAAAAGACTTCAATGACCGTGAAAGCGCCCTCTCACATTTCAAAAAGGTCGGCGAACGTTCCCGCCCAACTCGCCTTTAATCCGCCGCGCTGTCTTAATGTCTTGGGCAGAAGGATTGAAAAGAAGGAGTGTTAAAGGATAGAGAACAAAAAACTGTTACTGCACCCATTATCCCCAAGAACAAAGATAGTCGCTAAGTAAAATATCGATTTATATTTAGGAATTTGTTATGGACGGAATTGAATTCAACATGGAACCAAGTAGGGACGATTTCAGCGGCGCACTAATAAAGATGATGCAGATGTCCACTTTTTTCCGTACTTACTATATTCTGGGTATTGCAGGCATTGCTATATTGATCCTACTCGCAAAAATAAACGAAATTCATGCGATTCTTTATGTCAATTTGATGGTTGTCATAGGTTTTGCTCTGGTGGTCCCCATTGCAGTTGCTCTGGGTATAGCAAGAAGGAAGGTCTCTAAGTCATTCTACAGAGAGGAAGTAAGATTTATTATAGACAACGAAGGATATAGAGTGAAAACTGATACGTCGGAGTTTTTCATGAAGTGGCAGGGATTCGATTATATCAAGGAGACTCAGAAATACATATTTATGAAACCACGAAATAAACGCCCACCTTTCGTGATATATACATCGCTTTTACCAGGTGAAACCACATCTTCTATAAAAAAGTTACTTGCTAATGCACCGGTTGTAAAGAAGCACCTTTTATAGATACGACGTCCTCGGCAGGAAATATCGATTAGAAAAGTGACTGTAATGAGAAAAGTAATAATTGTTATTTCAGGTTGTGCTGGTGTTTTAATCGTTATTTTGTTCATGGTAATGATTTATGCCGTTAGGATACCGGTACGGATAATGACACAAGGACGCATGGTGACCATGAAAGGGTTAATAGAACAATATCAAAAAAATTATGGGCAGTTACCAAAGACGCTGGACGGCTTTCGGGATTTTAACAAGAACTGTGATATTACTAAAGATGAATGGGGCAATCAATTAATATACACCGTGGACAGCAATGAATTCATTACCCTAAAAAGCAATGGCCGAGACAATAAACCGGGTGGTGAAGGCAGAAATTCAGATATAATTCTTCGCTTCCGAACAGGCGACCAAGTTGCTATGCCGTTCGACTCGAAACAGGTTCAATAAATTGTGACAGCGACTTCAATCCAAGTTATGATATGGAAGCTAATCTAACAATGGAACAGATCTTTTTAAGTACCCACATGCGGAATCTGTTGTGCTTTCTTTTGATTCTCAAAATTATAAGTTCAGCATTCAAAAAGAAAAGTTGATTCAGCCTCTTTACCCTCTTCCTTCGGAAGAAAAAAACAACTTTTGATGTGGCCGTGTTCTAACGAATAAATATAGGAAATATCAAACGCACCTGCGGCTGCACATTAATATTAAAATAAGATAGTTGTTCAATTTATTTTCACAAGGAGCCGATAAAGTCAGATAGCACTGAAATCTATGGGCAAAGTTCGAACAAACGAAATACGATATACGGACCACAAGGTATGAACTATGAGCCAGATGACATTATTAAAAATCGTTACCATTTTGATTTTTTGTTCTTCTGCACTTGCAACACAGGCCAACCAGGCCAAATCAACCACGCTCGGTGTTGAAGGCACCCGCTTCACAATCAATGGCAAGCCGACCTTTCTTTTCGGCTTAAGCTACTATGGCGCCCTCGGCGCATCGAAGCAGTTTATTACCGCAGACCTCGATGACATGCAAAAGCTCGGCATAAACTGGATTCGCGTCTGGGCCACCTGGGCAGCCTTCGACAATGATGTCGCCGCCGTCGATGGCAAAGGCAATCCAAGAGAGCCATATCTTTCAAATCTCAAATGGCTTATCTCTGAATGTGACCGACGCGGCATCATAGTAGATGTTACCATTAGCCGAGGCAATGGCATTGTTGGTGAACCCCGTCTCCAAACAACCGACACACACCGCCAGGCGGTCCAAATAATAGTCTCAGCGTTAAAACCTTACCGCAACTGGTATCTCGACCTCGCCAACGAGCGAAACATAAAAGATAAACGCTTCGTCAGCTTCGATGAATTGCAAAAGTCGCGCGATGCCGCCAAACATATCGACCCCGCCCGGCTTATCACCGCCTCGCACGCAGGTGACATCTCCCGCGAAGAAATAAAAGATTATCTTGAAAATGTCCGCGTGGACTTCATAAGTCCGCATCGGCCAAGAGACCCCGACTCCCCGCACCAGACAGAAGGAAAGTCTAAACAATATCTGGTCTGGGTAAAAGAGCTTGGTAAGTCTATCCCGCTGCACTATCAGGAGCCATTCCGAAGAGGCTTCACCGAAGGCTGGGACCCAAACTCCACAGATTTTGTTACCGATGCCCGCGCCGCCTTAAATGGCGGCGCAGCAGGCTGGTGCCTCCACAATGGCGATAGCCGCCATTCCCCCGATGGCAAACCCCGCCGCTCATTTGATATGCGCGACAGCCGACTCTTTGACCAGCTCGATGGCGAAGAAAAATCCGCCCTTCAATCCCTTTCTAAAATCTTTACCCCCAAAAACTCGTAACTAAGGAACTATCTCAAAAGATAGGATGTCATTGCGAGCGGAGCGAAGCAATCTCTCTGCCATTTGTTTTTGAGATTGCCACGGCCTTTTTCAAAGGCCTCGCAATGACAATGGGGCGCTATTATTAAATGCAATTGGTATGAGAACAATGAATAACGAACTATGCAAGACGCAATACGACATACAAAATACACACTGCGAATCACGAACTATGAATAATAAGTTACAGATTGTGAACTACGAACCTTCTATCAATTTTGCAGCCGCTTCTCTGAGCCGCCGAAATGCCTCCGGCGAAACCTCACTATACATCGCCGTCCCGGCATCTGCATCTGATTCTTTAACAACATCTCCGGACAAATTCAGGTAACTATCTATAAATGACCGAAGCTCGCCATCGGTCAGCTTCAGCTTCTTTCGCAGCAATTCCAGATACTCAATATCTTGTTCTGCCCGCCGGTAACTTTTTAGTCTCATCGAATGATGTATCTCAATATTCCCATCTGGTTTTCTATCAAATATAAATAGCCCGAGCTGGTCCGCCTTCTTCATCGCCTCTCCGCTTTTATCCACCGTCTGCCACGGCACCAGCCCTTTCGCGCCGTTGCGATACGCCCACAAAGCCCACGCCTGTGTCTGCCGATTCGACTCCTCAACACGATTAGTTGTCCCATACACCCGGATAGTCTCACCCGTCCGCTCCACCCGGTCCGCAATTATCCGCTGATACTGCCGCATTGCGTCGCTGCTGACCACCCACAAATCCGCCTTGCCCAAAAGCTGCCTGCGGTCAAATTCTGGCCGGGAAATATCTATCCGGTATTGCAGCCGAATAGGACAAGTTTCTCCCTTTGCCTGCCTGACTAAATCACCATAATATGCCAGCGCTCGATAGTCCCAGAATTCGGCAGGCTCATCCAATATCCACGGACTTCTGGCCGCATCATCCAATCTGCCTTTATTATTTAGATAAATCTGAAAACCGGCTTTTGCCCATCCTTGTTTCTGTGCAACCGAAATAAAATCCCGCACAATATTTACAAATGTCTGGCCATACTCCGGTTTTTCCTCGAAGGCCTCATACGCATCTGGATTTCCATTAAAGTAAGCCCGCACGTTCAATGGCCAGCTCTCGTGAAATGTTAAATAAAACCCCGGCGCTGGAACCTGCCCGCGGTGCCCGTCCTTAAAATAGCTTCCCGATAAATAAGGTCCAAAAACACTAATAAAGTCATCCCAATACGCCTGCTTTGCCCCGCTCTTGATATTGTTATATCGCTTCTCATCCATCCTCCGCCCGTCCGCCATCATCATATCTAAACTGCACTTTCTCGACCCAGACGCCGCCGTATGATGTGAATAATGCAAAATATTGCAATGCACTCGATGCTCGTATGCGATTTCCTGTAGCCGATAAAATTCGCTCACCTTGTCCGGCATCCCGTATGTATTCATTTCGCAAAGGAAACCGGCCTCCCGCGGAATCGCAAAATTGCGAACACGCAGCTCAATCGGAATTTGCCTCCCATCCGAAACGCTGAAAGCACCCTTTATAATTTTCTGCTCGAAATCAAACGGCACGAAAACATCCACGCACACAACTGTCGCCTTCTCTGAATTTAGTTCCAAATCCTGAAACGGCACCAGCGGGTCGGGAATAAACCCCTTTTCAGATAGAACATAAACTGCCCGCCACATTTCCGTCCGAACGCCGTCAAGTTCGCATCGCACCGCTGCCTTACCCTCGCCCTTAAGCAAAACCTGAAAGTCCACGACCTCGCCTTTCGCCGCCGCCAGAGTAATCTTTTCCCCGTCATATACTTCGTTTCGTTTTAGATAATCTTCCGCAAGTTCTCCAGCTGCTTTGCCGTTTATATCATACTTGTCCAGAACCGGAATGACCGCAGTGTCACCACGTCCCGCACCAGCCGATTGTATCGACTCAATCTCCGGCAGCTCAATTACCCGTTGACGCGGAACCTTGCCTCTAATTGTTACTGCGTCAGATTTTTTGCCCACCCGATTTACGGTGATAACCTTGATTTCCACGCTCTCTCCGGGTTTTAACGGGATATCGCGGATAGGAATTGTCTGGATTTCGCCCGGCTTCACAAATGGAATGTTCCATCGCGGCAGGGGGGTCGAATTGACTTGCACTTCGTAAGCAAAACCATTTTTCGGCCCGCGCAATTGAAGCCGCATACTCTCAGGGTCGCCGCGATGAATAATATTTAATTCGCTCGCCGGCTCCGGTATCGGCTCATCACCGCCAAAAGTTACTATAATATAGGGACACTTGTCCCGCTCCTCCCGCGAGAAAATCCGCGGATTGCGCGAATAATCACAGCTCGCTTCGTGAATAGTCAATCCGTATGCCGCGCCGATTATATTCGCGTGCAGCAAATCCGGCTCAATCTCCCAATGATACACCCCATCTTTCAGAACGCTTTTCGCCTGGCAGACTAAAGAAAAACTGTTCCCACCGGTTACAGCAGGAAATCGGCCGCTCGGCCAGCCCCACCCCGCATAACCCTGCTTGCCGCTCGTTAAAGCGCAACTTTTGTGCTCATCCCACTCTGCCGAAATAGTCGAAATTGTTACCACATCGATTGTCTCATCTACCTGATGACATACCAGAACCGCTGACTGGATGCGCCTCCCTTGCAGCTTATCAAAATCAAGGTTCATAGCAACCAAATGCTGATTGCCTTTGATGCGTATCCTGTTTTGACTGCCGGCGTTGAGACCGAACTCGCCTTCAACCAGCACAATTGAATTGTCCGCCGTCGCCTCGACTCGCGTCTGTGCTTCAGCGGATGTCGCTGCTATCGTCAAAATAATAAATAGTAAATAGAAAATGGAGCCCCACGGGCCGAGCACGTCGTTCCTCCCTTTCTCCCGCCTTCGCGTAGCCTGCTTCGGCGGGCGAAGCAACGTAGGCGGAATCCGCCGAAGAGATGGAGGTACCATGGGCTTTGCCCGTGGGGCCCCATTTTGACTGTTTGAACTTGTTTTCCGATGACTATTTATGCAACGGCCCCTGATTAAAACTATTTTGAATATGTGAATTTTGCCACAGCCCATCACATTATCCACCGGTCCAAATTTCCGGCAATATTATACTGGTTTGGTAATAAATCCGAGATAAAGGGATAAAGCTCATTACGAACCGTGTTATATACATAGTAATAGTTATGCACCACAGACAGATGGCCAATACGCTGCGACGTCCGGGAATGTTAGGTCTCTTTTTTTTAGCGATGCGGATATTTCCGTTGCGCTCTAATCTGCGTCTAAAGAAGTGTGCTCTGACAGTCGATAAAGTATAAGGAAACAGCCTTCCAATCTGCATAGATTGGAAAGGCTATGTGATTGAAAGCAGAGAGCGCAAAATGAAAAGACCGGTTAAAAAAAGACGGCTGATTAAGTTCAGGCACAGGGTAGATAATCAAATCGACGGTCACAGTTGGGCAACCAAAATGGAAATACACCGTCTGTTGTCAGGTAAGCCCGATATAAAATTGGCCCACAAAGCAACTGCCAAGGTGGCTGATTAGTGTATATAAACATTTTAATTTGTGCTTTGCTTATTTTTGCCTGTTAGCTTTTCCCCGGCAGCCTTTAGGTTGTTTTTCTTGTGCCTGTCAAATCATTTTCAGTCAGCCGCAACTACGCCGAGAGGCGGGTAAGTAAAACTGCAACCTATCCGGCTGATTTCCTGTGATGGTGCTGTTTTGCATCCTTTGGGTAGCTGTCAGGCAAAGATAAGCTATACAGGTGTTTGTCTGTGGTTAAGACTCTTTCGACAGTGCCTTTGCTTTCTTGGGGTCAATAGTCAACTCTACGTGCCCGCAATCGTAGCAGCCGATAGCATTAACCGCAACTCCGCTGGTATGGAGGGTCAATATTTTAGCGCCTTTGGCGCGAAAATAGACCTTCCCTGTTGACTGGAAGGAGCCGCGTTTAAGGTTAGTGCTGCCGCATCTTAAACAACTCATTTCCTTGCTCATATTTTTCCTTTCATTTATCGGTTCTTGGATAAAATTTACAGGGTTATGCTGTTTTTATGTTGACCGCAGGCCGACCCTGCTTATATTGCGGCCTCTTTAAAAAATGGAGCCCCACAGGCAAATCCTGTGGTGCCTTCTTTTCTCCCGCCTTCGCGTAGCCCGCTTCGGCGTTCCGAAGTAAGGCCGGCGAAATCCGCCGAAGCATAACCTCCTTCGCACAAGGCTTCAGATGGTTTCTCTTTTCGCATTTTTATCCTCCATAGCAGTCCTGATACATCGGGACTGCGGAGGACGGACATCCACGGCTAAAAGCCGGGGTCTTCTGCGAAGGCGGATAAAAGCACTTCTTAATCATCCTTTCTGGGCAGCAGTGTATTAGATTGAATAGCGAGGTGTCAAGAAAAAATCCGATATCAATTTCGACTAATTTCGGCGTTTGTTAGCGGTGAGGAATAATAAAGCCTTGTAAATGCGATGGACAGTGATTACCATAGTGGCCGATTA
>Ga0315293_10002563_pt1 | contig 17430 bp, 10 predicted proteins | sample YL17G13_20_MG_FD_203071 | JGI IMG/M metagenome (GOLD analysis project Ga0315293, IMG submission 203071) | Sediment microbial communities from Yellowstone Lake, YNP, Wyoming, USA - YL17G13_20 | ecosystem: Environmental > Aquatic > Freshwater > Lake > Sediment | place: USA: Wyoming | collected...
ACTATCTATAGGCGTTGACTACAAATCTGCTATGCATTATTTGCAAAGTCAATCCGTGTTGAATGATAACTACATCATTCATTTAATTAAGATTACAGATAGTGGGTCCTATCAAATCTACATTGAGAAAAACAATGAGGTTATTCTTTGGAAAGAGATAGGGGCTCATGTCCCTGTTATAATTGAATACGATATTTCATTTTAATTATGAGGTCACCTCAATACTTTGTCATCAAGTCGAAAGATGGCCATCGATACGATAACGTGCGTAATGGTATAATTATTTCTACATCAAAAGAAGACCATTTAGTTACCACTCGTGAGGCTATTATTATTGAAACCCCTATTGGGTATGAAGGCCCTATTGAGATAGGCGATGCAGTCTTAGTTCACCACAATACATTTAAAATTTATTTTGATATGCAAGGGCGTGAGAAGTCAGCATGGAATTATTTTAAAGATGATTTGTTTTTCATCGATGATCCATATGCATACAAAAAACCCGATGGTCAATGGAAGGGAATAGGTAGATACGTATTTGTTTCTCCTGTTCCTAACGACCAGTCAGGCATCAAGACTACGGATACAGAGTTCCCCCTTGTAGGCATTATCAAGTTTGGTAATGATGAAATGCTAGAGCTAGGATTAAACGAAGGCGACAGGGTCGTATTTGAGCCTGAGTCAGAGTATCCATTCTACGTGAATGGAGAGAAAGTTTATCGCATGTACACCAAGAATTTGACAATTAAATTAAATGAACAAGATAACGGAATTAAAAAAGAAGATAATTGATTCTGGATACAAAGCTGTCGAAGAATTAATTAAGGTTGCAGAAGAACAAATCATTACTCACCAAGAAGATGACTTATCAGCTGACAAATTACGATCAGCTGCACAAGCAAAGAAGTTAGCTATTCTTGATGCCTTTGAAATACTTAAACGTATTGAGGAGGAGAGTAACATCATTGAAGGCGTTGTTAACAATCAAGTTAATACCAACCGAGGATTTGCTGAGTCTAGAGCTAAGAATAAATGAGTTTACACAAAGTCCTTTCTAATATTATCCCTGAGAAAATTCTTGCCAAAAAGAATGAGAAGAAACAATGGGAGTATGGATGGGATCCGGAATATGATATGGTTGTCATATCTAGAGATGGGACCATTGGAGATATCTATGATATAGCTAATCTAAGAGTTGCTTTGCCTAAAATTCCAAATAAAATAAATCAAAAAGTCAATAAATGGCAATATACAGAATTGCCTAAAGAGCTATCTCGCATCAAGACAATCTTTGATTGGAACAGGCGTGACAATACTTTTAAGAATCAATGGGTAGATTTTATCGAAGAAGAGTTTGACCGAAGAGAACTTGGCTATTGGTTTATTAATAATGGCGTTACTACCTATATGACCGGAAGTCATTATATGTATCTTCAATGGACAAAGACCGATGTTGGCAAGCCCGACTTTAGGGAGTCCAATAGAATATTTTATTTATTTTGGGAAGCATGTAAAGCTGATGCTAGGTGCTTTGGTATGTGCTATCTTAAAAATAGACGTTCAGGATTCTCTTTTATGGCATCATCAGAATCTGTCAATATTGCAACTTTAGCTAAAGATGCACGTATTGGTATGGTGTCAAAGACAGGACCCGATGCTAAAAAAATGTTTACTGATAAGGTTGTCCCTATTGCCAATAACTATCCTTTCTTTTTTCAGCCTGTACGTGATGGTATGTCAGCACCAAAGACTGAACTTGCCTTCCGTGTCCCTGCATCTAAGATTACACGTAAGAACATGGACCAAGAGCAAGGGGAAGATGTTGATGGATTAGATACATCTATTGACTGGCGTAACACATCAGATAACTCATATGATGGAGAGAAGCTTAAATTTTTAATTGAGGATGAGGCTGCTAAGTTAGAGAAACCAATGAACATCGAGAACGGATGGCGTATACGTAAGACTTGTCTTCGATTAGGAGCAAGGATTATTGGTAAGTGTATGATGGGCTCAACATCGAACGCTCTTGACAAAGGAGGAGAAAACTACAAGCGATTGTTCGCTGACTCTGATGTAACTAAAAGAAATAAGAATGGTCAGACTCTATCAGGTTTATACTCATTGTTTATCCCTATGGAGTATAACTTTGAAGGATACATCGATGAGTTTGGACACGCAGTATTAGAAACTCCTGAGAAGCCTGTCCGTTCAGCTGAAGGTACATGGATAATTCAAGGAGTCATTGAGTATTGGAATAATGAGGTTGCCTCATTAAAGTCTAACCCCGATGCACTTAATGAATTCTATCGTCAGTTCCCAAGGACCGAGTCACATGCTTTTAGAGATGAGACCAAATCGTCAATTTATAACTTGACTAAAATATACCAACAAGTTGACTACAATGATGGTATGTTAGAAGATAGAGTATTGACTCGTGGGTTCTTTCATTGGAAAGATGGCGAGAAAGACAGCGAGGTTATCTGGACTCCTGATAGGAATGGTAGGTTCTTGGTATCATGGATACCTGAGATAGCCATGCGTAATAACTTTATTTCTAAGAATGGGACTATGTACCCATTGAACGAACACGTAGGTGCTTTTGGATGTGACCCTTATGATATATCTGGTGCCACCTTTGGAGGGTCAAACGGATCATTGCATGGGCTCACTAAGTTTAATATGGCTAACGCCCCATCGAACGCATTCTTTTTAGAATACATTGCTAGACCACAAACAGCTGAGATATTTTTTGAAGAGGTATTAATGGCTTGCGTATTCTATGGAATGCCTATCTTAGCAGAAAATAATAAAGCTAGGTTGCTTTACCATTTTAAGAACAGAGGCTACAGAGGATTCTCTATGAATAGACCTGATAAGCATAAGGCTAAATTATCATTCACGGAAATAGAGATTGGTGGCATACCGTCTTCAAGTGAAGACATGAAGCAGGCCCATGCGGCAGGTATAGGTACTTACATTGAGAAATATGTAGGGTATGATTTGGAAGGCATTTATAGAAATCCAGATGAAATTGGCAACATGCCATTTGAAAGAACTCTTATGGATTGGTCTAAATTTAATGTAAATGATAGAACAAAGTTTGATGCTTCTATCAGTTCAGGACTTGCTATTATGGCAAACCAAAAACATATTTATTTGCCAGAGAAAAAAGAGTCAAAAATAAGCATTAAATTTGCAAGATACGATAACAGCGGTTCAGCGAGTAGACTGAAAATAATATGAACGACCCTTTAATAATGATTAATCCTTCTAGCTTCCCCACGCAGCTGGCAACAGATGCAGAGAAAGCATCTCAAGAATTTGGATTAAAAGTAGGACAGAGTATCATGTGGGAGTGGTTTGCCAAAACAGGCAATAACTGTAGGTACTATTCTCAATGGATTGATTTTCATCGCATTAGGCTATATGCCCGTGGTGAGCAGTCTATTGCTAAGTATAAAGAACAATTCCAAGTTGATGGAGATATGTCACATATCAACCTTGATTGGACACCCGTTCCTATTATTCCTAAGTTTGTTGATATCGTAGTCAATGGGATGAATGACCGTCTTTTCCAAGTTAAGGCATATGCACAAGATGCTATGTCAGCAGAGAAGAGAAGCAAGTTTCAAGAGATGGTTCAAGCTGATATGATATCTAAAGACATCTTATTATCAGTTAAAAAAAATCTAGGGGTTGATGCATTTAATGTGCCTCCACAAGATTTACCTGCTAATGAACAAGAGTTAAATCTTTATATGCAACTTAAATACAAGCCTGCTATAGAGATTGCTGAAGAAGAAGCTATTAATACTATCTTAGACGTTAACCACTATAATGATATTAGAAAAAGAGTCGATTACGATATTACAACCATCGGGCTTGGTATGGTCAAACATTCTTTCGTTCCAGGTACTGGAGTGTCTGTAGAATATGTTGACCCTGCTAATATGGTATATTCTTACACGGAATCGCCTACCTTTGATGATTGTTTCTATTTTGGCGAGGTTAAGCAAGTTCCAATTACGGAGCTTATTAAGATTAAGCCGAATATTACTAACGAGGAGCTTGCGGAAATTCAGCAATTGGGTACAGCGTGGTATAACTACTATGGTGTTCTTCGTCCTTATCGTAGTGATTTGTTTAATCGTGATGTTGTTACATTAATGTACTTTAATTATAAGACAGATAAAACATATGTCTATAAGAAAAAGTATAATGATAACGGAGGCAATAAAGTAATCCAAAAGGATGAAAGCTTTAATCCTCCCGAAGGAACAGAAGAAAGATTTGAGCGTATAGAGAAACGCATAGATGTTTGGTATGAGGGAGTTATGGTCATGGGATCACCTTATCTATTGAAATGGGATCTTGCAAAGAACATGGTTCGTCCTAAGTCTGCATCTCAATATGCATTGCCTCAATATATTGCTGTAGCACCAAGAATGTATAAAGGAGTCATTGAGTCTTTAACTAGACGTATGATACCTTTTGCTGATTTAATTCAACTTACTCATTTAAAGCTTCAACAAGTTCTTCAACGTGTTGTGCCAGATGGTGTGTATATAGATGCCGATGGTATCAATGAGGTTGACTTGGGTACCGGTGCTGCATATAATCCTGAGGATGCATTAAGATTGTATTTCCAAACAGGTAGTGTTATTGGTCGTAGTATGACTGTCGATGGTGATATTAACCATGGTCGTATTCCTATTCAAGAACTTAATACTAATAGTGGTCAAGGTAAGATTACTGCATTAATTAATGCATACAATCAATACTTGTCAATGATTAGAGATGTAACAGGATTGAACGAGGCAAGAGATGCTTCTACTCCTAACCCTGATGCATTAGTAGGCGTACAAAAATTAGCGGCTTTGAATTCAAACACAGCCACTCGTCATATCTTAGAAGGAAGTTTATTTATTACTAGGCGTTTGTCCGAGGCATTATCTTGCCGTATTGCTGATATATTAGAATACTCTGATTTTAAAGAACAGTTTGCTATGCAGATTGGCAAGTTTGCTGTAGGTATATTAGATGAAATTAAAGATTTGTACCTACACGACTTTGGTGTATTTATTGAAGTGTCTCCTGATCAGGAGCAACAAGCTCAATTAGAAGCTAATATTCAAATGGCTATACAACGTGATCAAATATCACTTGAAGATGCTATTGATATTCGCCAAATGAAAAACTTAAAATTAGCCAATGAATTACTCAAAGTCAAAAGGAAAGAAAAGCAACGTGTCGACATGGAGCAAGAGCAAGCAAAAGTTAATATGCAAACTCAAGGCAATATTCAATCCTCTCAAGCGGCAGCTCAAGCGGCTTTACAAAAGATTCAAGCAGAATCTCAAGCAAAGTCACAATTGGCTCAAGCTCAAATGCAATTTGATATTCAACGATTGCAAGCAGAAGCACAAATAAAAGAGCAATTGATGACTGTAGAATTTAACTATAACATGCAACTTAAAGGCATGGAGGTTAGTCAAATCAAGCAGTTAGATATGGACAAAGAAAAAGCAAAGGATGATAGAACTAAAATACAAGCTACACAGCAGTCTAAGTTAATTGAGCAACGTCAAAAAGACTTACCTGCTATGAACTTTGAATCAGAAGAAGATTCGTTAGATGGCTTTAGTTTAGAGCAGTTCAATCCAAGATAAAATTATTCATTACTTTTGTGCAACTAAAATTTAATTTAAATGGAAAATTATCAAGTAAAGTTGGTAGACTTTGAAGAAAAGTCTGTCCAAGAAGTAGAGGAGACTTTACTAAAAGTACACGAGGAAAAGACAGGCATACCTCAAATTGAGCAGTCTGAAGATATTAAATTAGAGATCCCAGCTGAACTCGACACAGCTAATGGAATCTCAGGAGAAGAGCAATCAACTCCACAAGCACCATCATTTGATGATGCCGACGTTCTTTCATATATCAAAAGCAAGTACAACAGGGATGTTAATTCCATGGAAGATTTGTTTAAGCCCATTGAGTCTAATCAGGAATTATTACCTGAAGATGTTTCAGCATTCTTGAAATTTAAGAAAGAAACAGGACGTGGCCTAGATGACTTCTATCGTATTAACCAAGATTTCTCAAATGAAAAGCCGGAGCGTTTAATCGCTACGTATTTAAAAGAGATGAACCCTGAGTTAGATGATGATGACATTGAATATGAGATGTCAGACAGATTCGCATATGATGAGGAGATGGATGAGGAAAGAGATGTTAAAAAGAAAAAGCTTGCATTTAAAAAAGAACTTACTAAGGCAAAAAGTTATTTCGAGGATCAAAAAGAAAAATACAGGTCACCAATTGAGTCGATTGGTACACAATCTGTTTCTTCTAAAGACCAAGAAGATTTGCAGTCTTATAAGCAATACATGAGTCAGCTTTCTGAACAACAACAGGAGCAGGCTAGGAAGTCTGAATTTTTTGTTCAAAAGACAAACGAATTATTTTCCAATGAATTTGAAGGTTTCAAATTTGGAATTGGGGATAAAGAGTTAGCCTGGAAACCATCAAATGCAGAGGACTTAAAAAATAAACAGTTGGACGTATCTAAATTCTTTACCAATTTTATTGATGAGAAAGGATACATTAAGGATGCGAAAGAGTATCATAAAACTATAGCTGTTGCTATGAACAAAGATTCATTTGCCAAGTTCTTTTATGAACAAGGTAAATCAGATGCCATTGATGAGTCTGCTAAACAAAGCAAGAACATTGATATGGGCTCAGTTCGTACAACAGGCCAACCAATAGATAAGGGGGGGTTAAGGGTTACAGCTATGGATAGTGATCACGGAAACAGACTTAGAATAAAATAATTTTCTAACCAAACAAAATTTACAATTATGGGCTCAGTACAATCCGTGCCTGGCTTTGCTTTAACCCCTTCAGCGGTAAAAGCAACATTGCCAACCAACTACATTACCAACTTCGATTTCTTGAACCAGTATCTTCCAGATACTTATGAGAAAGAATTTGAGCGTTATGGTAATCGTTCTATTGCATCTTTCTTACGTTTAGTAGGAGCTGAGATGCCGTCTAACTCTGACTTAATTAAGTGGGCAGAGCAAGGACGTTTACACACTAAATATGTTAGTGTAACTACTAATGCTGTTGTAGGAGCTGATACAGCTACTTGGACAGTTGCTGATGCTGGAGTTAACTGTAACTTCCGCGTTAACCAAACTGTATTCTTATCAGCTAATGCAGGAGCTGCTTCTGACAAAGCTGTTATTACTGCTGTTAACTCAGCTGCTAATACTTTTGCTGTAGCTTACTATGCTGCTGGTGGACAAACTATTGCTGCTGCTGCAACTTCTACTGCATTCGTTTATGGTTCTGAATTCACTAAAGGATCAACAGGAATGGTTGGTTCATTAGAGGCTCAAGATTTATTCTTCGAGAACAAGCCTATTATCATCAAGGACAATTACACTGTATCTGGTTCTGATATGGCTCAAATTGGATGGGTTGAAGTAACTTCAGAGAATGGTGCTACTGGATATTTATGGTACATCAAATCTGAGCATGAGACTCGTTTACGTTTCGAAGATTACTTAGAGATGTCAATGGTTGAAGGTGTTCAAGCTGAGTCAGGTGGTGGAGCTTTAGCTTACTTAACAGTTGCTGCTTCTCAAGTACAACCTGGTGCTGCTGGTACTGAAGGTCTATTTGATGCTGTTGCTACTCGTGGTAACGTATATGCTGGTGGTAACCCTACTACTTTGTCTGACTTTGATTCAATCATCCAACGTCTTGACAAGCAAGGATCTATCCAAGAGAATGTTATCTTCTTAAATCGTAATTTCTCTTTCGATATAGATGATATGTTAGCTACTCAAAACTCTTATGGTGGTGGTGGTACTTCTTACGGTTTGTTTAACAACGATGAGAACATGGCTTTGAACTTAGGTTTCAAAGGCTTCAAGCGTGGTTATGAATTTTACAAGACTGACTGGAAATACTTGAATGATGCTACTTTACGTGGGGGTATCGTAGGTGGTGCTATCAACGGAATCTTGGTTCCTGCTGGTTCTACTACTGTATACGATCAAATCTTAGGCAAAAACGCTAAGCGTCCGTTCTTACACGTTCGTTACCGTGCTTCTGAGACTGAAGATCGTCGTTACAAAACTTGGATCACAGGTTCTGCCGGTGGTGCTCAAACTAGTTCTCTTGATGCAATGGAAGTTAACTTCTTATCTGAGCGTGCTTTATGTACTCTTGGTGCGAACAACTTCTTCTTGTTCGAAGATTAGTAAAAATTTAGGGAGGGGGAAACTCCTCCCTTATTTTATTTTTAAAATTTAAATCTAAATCAAATGTCAAAAGTAACTATCCAGGACAAAATGTATGTCCTAAAAAGAAAATCCTTTCCTATGTCATTTATGTTGACTGCGAGAAATACTTTTCGTAAGCCATTATTATATTTTGACGACACAACAAATCAAAATAGAGCATTACGTTATGCTATTAATCAAAAGTCGCCTTTTGAGGATGAGCAAGATGGGAATGCTATTTTACAACCAATTATTTTCGAAGATGGTCTATTAACTGTTCCAAAGAATAACCAAGTGTTGCAAATGTTCTTATCTCTTCATCCTGATAATAATATTTTATTTGAAGAAGTAGATACTAAGAAAGATGCATCTGCACAAATCGATTGGATGAATATTCAATTGGATGCTCAAATAGCAGCTCGTACATTAGACTTACAAACTAAAGAAGCTATTGGTCGTATCTTATTAGGTACACGTGTTGATAAATTATCAAGCGAAGAACTTAATCGTGATATCTTAATTCATGCTCGTAACAATCCACAAGAATTCTTGGATATGCTAAACGATCCTGATTTACGTTTACACAATATTGCGGCTAAAGCATTGCAAGACGGGTTATTTACTTTAAGAAATAATGACCGTGATATCTATTTCAATTTGCCTGATAATAAAAAGAAATTAATGGGTATCCCATTTGGGGAAGATGCAGTAACATTGCTTAGATCTTACCTACAAAGTGACGATGGTATTGATTTATATAAAATGTTAGAAAAAAAATATAGCAAATAATATAGGGAGGACAAAAGTCCTCCTTTTTTTATATCTTTGTCATCATGATAAATTCGGTGAGAAATACTGTAATGTCCATTCTTAACAAGGATAATAATGGATATATAACTCCTGAAGAATTTAACTCGTTTGCTAAGCAAGCACAGTTAGAAATCTTCAATCAATATTTTATAGACTTTAAAAACTCTAAGCTAGAGGATTTTAAAGGAATGGAATCATCGGGGTATTCTGATATAACCAAGCAGATAGACCAAACCATTGACTATTTTTCTAAAAATGTGCCATTGGTTTATAGTGCACCATCGCAAACATTTGCTATGCCTGCTGATTGGTTTTTGCTTAATGCATTATATTATGACCAAAAAGAAGTTGAACATGTAGACCAAAGAAACGTCTATAAATTGTTACAATCTAACTTAACGGCCCCTAATACATTGTATCCTGCATATGTTATGCAAGGAGACAATATGACTATTTATCCATTAACAATTATTAATAATGTCGAAACATATTATGTTCGATATCCTTATGATCCTAAATGGACATATACATTAGTTAATGGTAGCCCATTGTTTAACCAATCGGCTGGCGATTATCAAGACTTTGAATTAACTGAATCTGATTTCCCTAAACTTGTTATTAAGATTTGCGAATATGCTGGTACTAGTATTAGAGAGCAAGAGGTAGTATCTGCTGCTAAACAACAAGAAGTTTACATGGATCAAATGGCACAATAATGACTCAAGAAGAATATTACACCAATAACGGGACAAACCCTCAAGATGCCAATTGGGGCACATATCAAAATGTAACATTAAAGGATGTTGTTAACAACTTCCAATTAATGTACATGGATGACGGTGACCTTTTGAATAACATCAATAGGTATAAGATTCTATTTCATGCAAAGCGTGCTCTTCAGGAATTACAATATGATGGTAACAGAGTTATTAATGTATTGCAACTTGATGTTGGCGATGACTTAAAATTTGTATTGCCTTCTGACTATGTCAATTGGGTTCGTATATCTTTATTTTGTGGAGGTGTACTTTATCCGATGAGCGAGAATATACAAGCAAACTCATCAGTAGAATTTCTTCAGGACCAATATTACAATATATTATTTGATCAAAATGGTAATGCATTAATTGGTACATCTAAATTAGATGAATCTAGAATACTTGGGGTGAACCAATGTTATTGTCAAAACAATGGTCAAATGGGATGGTATATTGATGGCTTATGGTATTTTAATTATCCGGGTGGAAAATACTATGGATTAAATACAGAGACTGCTAATTCAAATCCAACATTTGTAATTAATAAAACCCAAGGGGTTATTAACTTTAGTACAGGCGTTCATCATAGGTCAGTAGTATTAGAATATATATCTGATGGACTATACGGATTAAACGATGAAGATATTCCTGCTCCTAAACTTGCAGAAGAATATTTTTATTCATACATTAAATGGGCAATATTAAACACTAAGGCTAATCAACCTGAGTATGTAATTAATAGAGCACGTAAAGAAAAAGTATCCAATTGGAGAAATACTAAAATTAGATTAAGCAATTTACACCCTGGCCGATTACTAATGAATATGAGAGGTCAATCTAAGTGGATAAAATAAATGGCAGAATTACAAAGAAACTTTTTGCAAGGGATAATGAACAAGGATCTCGATCCTCATTTCCTGCCTGATGGACAATATCGTAATGGATTAAATATAATTGTTAACGATTCAGACGGAGGATTTGTGGAGATTGAAGGTTCGAATAATGGGGCTGTGCAAAATTATCTTGGCAATGAATTACAAAATACAAGTTTAGGATTAACTAATGCTCAATGTATTGGCTCATTATCTTATGAAGCTAATAATTTAATTTATTGGTTAGTCGCTGCTGACAATGCTGATGCTATTTATGAATACAATGAGACGTTAGGATTAACTACAATTGTATTAAAGGCTACTAAGTCTTCGCCAAATATACTTAATGTAACTAATAATGGTTCTGGAAATTATGTAATAAATGGAGTATCAAATTCTACATTAAATTTAGTTGAGGGACAAACGTATACATTTAATATATCTGCACCTGGACATCCATTCTGGATTAAAACAGTAAGTTCAATTGGTACAGCAAATGCATATAATACTGGGGTAACTAATAATGGAACAGATAATGGAACAATAACATTTGTAGTTCCAGTTGGGGCACCTGCTACACTTTATTATAATTGCCAATTTCATTCTAGTATGGCAGGGACTATAAATGTGACAGACGTTGCTATCCCATCAATTTTAAACTTCAACAAAACATTTTACGTTACAGGGATAAATTATATCAATGGACTATTATTTTGGACAGATAATTACAATCCTCCACGTAGAATAAATATTGAGCGTGCAAAGAATTATGGGGTAGATGGATTTACAGAAGAAGACATTAATGTTATTGTGGCTCCGCCACTTCATGCTCCAACAATTACATTATCATTAGATGGAGATGCAAATAATTTAGAGAATAAATTTATTTATTTTTCGTATCGATATAAATATATTGATGATGAGTACAGTGCGTTATCTCCATTTTCTCCTGTAGCTTTTTTCCCAAAACAATATGAATATGATTACGGGGTATCTGAAAATATATCAATGGTTAACCAATATAATAAAGCAACCATTTTATATAATACAGGAGATAAAAATGTAAAAGAAATACAATTAATATATAGAGATACTTTATCTTTAAATTCATATGTAATAGATAATATTGATAAATCTGCTAGTGGGTTTCAAGATAATGTTTACGAACAATTTGAATTTAAAAATAATAAAGTTTATACGGTTCTTGATCAAAATCAAATAAATAGATTATTTGACAATGTTCCATTAAAAGCAAAGTCTCAAGACTTAATTGGCAATCGATTAGTATATGGTAACTATACGCAATTTTTTAATTTAATTGATTGCGATGGCGAGCCAATAGCTCCTGTATTTAACTTAACACATGATTCTATCAATATATCACCAATAGGTACTCCTTTACCAACATTTAAAAGTAACAGGGATTACGAGGTTGGGATTGTTTATTTAGATGATTATGGTAGATGTACAACAGTTATTACTCCAATATTAAATACCAATACTGCATATATAGCAGGATCATTTGCAAATAAATCTAATAATTTAAGGATTACAATTGATAAAGATTATAAACCACCATGTTTTGCTACTAATTATAGATTTGTTTTAAAGCAAAATAGACAAGATTATTATAATTTATTCCCATTAACTTATTATACAGATGGAGATTTTAGATGGTTTTTAATAAATCAAGCTGATGTAAATAAAATATCTGTTGGTCAATATTTATATCTTAAAAATCCACAAGATTCAATATTTGATATACAATATAAAATATTAGATATTGTAAGTCAACCCGAAGGGTTTCTTAATCTTACATCACAAAACCAAATTGCCGGAGTTTATTTTAAATTAAAAATATCTAATGCAGCTCTTCCTCCTATTGAAACATATTATTTTAATAGTAGGGGAGCTTCTGGAGAAGGAAATTACCAAACTATAACTAATAGGTTTGTTGTTGCTGAAAATGCAATATTTTATGGTACAGGTGCAAATGATATGATAACCTCAAATGGTAATATTTATACCATGACAGGAGGTGTTAATTATGATGCAAGATATTATGTTGAAATATCAGATGATTTATCATCTCCTAATAAATACAATTGGTATATTTGGCAAAGAGGTCAACCTAAACAATTAATAGCTAGTAATGTTTCTATTGTTGCAGCAACTAATGTGGCATTAACATATACATCTGTATCCCCAGCATATTCATTAACTTGTACTATTAGATTTACCTCAACAACAGGACATAAAAAAGGTGATTTTTGGGTCGTAAATTGTAGAAGTTTTTCTGGAGTTAATATTTTTAATCAACCTAACTTTTCTCCTGGTGGGGGAGATTGGCCTGCTGTCTTAATTACAGGAATAGGATGGAATCCAACTCCAACTTATGATGCTGATAGGCCAATTTACATTGGAGATACTTTATCATTTAATTTAGTATTACCTAAAACAAGTTTTACTCAAACATTAACATTTATATCAAATGGTAATTATGCAAATATAGAAGAATGGTTTATTGAAGATAAAGCATATTTAAAATGGACTCAAAGTGATGGAGGAGGAGATCGTGGACCTGGGGCTGTAAATTTCAGAAGAGGATATGCTATAACTGAATTTACAAATAATATATTTACAGCAAATCAAGGTGGGTCTATTAATGCAACTACATTAGACTATCCAGTTTTAATGTTTGATATTGGGTATAGATTTGATGGGTCTACATCTATATATTCTAATTTTACATTTACACATCTTGTAGGAGGTGGTTCTTTATTATTTGAAACAGCTCCAGAAGACGTTAATCAAGATGTATATTATGAACTTTCAAGTACATATCCTATTATAGATGGTGCTCATACAGGAAATAACCAATCTCAAATTTTACCAGACCCTGCTGCAATTCCTCCAATTGTTGGACAATCAGCAATAGTTGATTTAAATAAGATTTACAATCTAAATGAAAATTTAGATTTTAATGCTTTTGCATGGGGTAATTATGTTGAAAGTTATCGCATAAGAGACGATTATAATGCAGCTACAATGGAATTTAGCCCAAGGGCTAACTCTACTATTGAAGGATATGCAGAACAAACTCTTGTTCAAGCTTTAACTTATAGTGGGGTATATCAACAAACAACTGCTATTAATAGATTAAACGAGTTTAACTTATCGTTAGGTAACTTTAAATATTTAGATAGATTCTTTGGGTCTATTGAAAAAATATATGCAAGAGACACAGATTTAGTTGTGTTACAAGAAAATAAAATATCTAAAGTTCTTTATGGCAAAAACTTATTAAGCGACTCTACCGGGGGTGGGGTAGTTGCATCTATTCCTGAAGTATTAGGAACTCAGATTGCATACGTTGGCGAATATGGTATAAGTAATAACCCGGAAAGTTTTGCTATCTGGGGCAATAACTTATACTTTACAGATGCTAGACGTGGAGCTGTTCTTCAGTTAGCCGAGAATGGACTATTTGAGGTATCATCTAATGGCTTAAAGAACTGGTTCAAAGCTAACCTAGATCCAGCAAAACAAAAGTTAGGGATGTTTGATCCTTATTTTGAGCATTATGTTTTAGCTATCAATAACGACCAAAATGTACAATATTGCATATTTGAAGTTACTGAAGATAATGTTAGTTTTGGCACAGCTGCTTTAAATGATGTATATGCTTTTACTATTAATTCTAATAACCAATGGTATATTGAAGTACCGGCTAATAACTGGTTGACTTTAAATACATTATATGGTAATGATAATACACTTATTTATTTTGATGCTCTTGCTAATATAGGGTCTCAAAGAAGCGTAACTGTTATTGTACGTGGATGTGGTGAATCTCATAATGTTGTATTTACACAAGCAGGGGTAACTACAACTACAACTTTATCTCCTACAACTTTATCTCCGACTACGTTAAGTCCTACTACTTTATCTCCGACTACGTTAAGTCCTACAACAACATTACAACCTGTTTGGTATAGAATGACATCGTGTACAACGGGTGCAACAGTTTATTCTTCTAATTATCCTATTGGAATATTTGCAGTAGGACAAATTGTTCAATTTGGTGCGGCATATTTCTTAATTGAAGAGCAATTATATACTAATCCAGGTGGTCCATTAATACCAATTACATTAACAGCATTTACTAGTTGTCCACCAACACCAACTACAACAATTACACCAACTCCTCCTCCCCCTATGAATTTAGAGGTTAGAATATGTGGTGGGGTAACTACGTATTTTATAACAGTTACTAATCAAGGACTTACAAATGGACTTGCTCTTAAATTAACAAAAGCAGGGACTCCTTTTAATGGAATAGATTGTTGGGAAATTATTGATAATGCGACTACACATGCAATTGATTATAGCTTAGTTACGGTTAATAGTATATCTTTAAGTTGTGTAAGTTGCTCTTCACCTACAACTACTACAAATACTACAACATTAGCACCAACAACTACTTGTGTGCCTAGTACTTATTATGAATTATCAGAATGTTCTCCAGGTGTTGGTATCGCATATACTTTAATTGCTCCAACATTAGGAGTAGGACAAAGATATATATTACCTATCCCTGAAACTTTCTATACATATACCGGATCAAGTATTAGTCAATGCATAGCACCTCCTACATATAATGGTTCTATTCAGGCAACAGGATTTACGGGATGTCCAAGTTCACCAACATTAGCACCTACAACAACTACGCCTCCTCCTATGAATTTAGAGGTTAGAATATGCGGTGGGGTAACTACGTACTTTATAACGGTTACCAATCAAGGACTTACAAATGGACTTGTTCTTAAATTAACAAAAGCAGGTACGCCATTTACAGGAACTGATTGTTGGGAAATTATAGATAATGCGACTACGCATGCAATTGATTATAGCTTAGTTACGGTTAATAGTACATATTTAAGTTGTGCAAGTTGTACGCCACCGCCAACAGCACCGCCAACAGCGGCACCAACAACTACAACTACATTATCTCCTACAACAACAACATTGACACCAGAATGGTATCAATTAACAAGTTGTGCTAATGGTTCTATTATTTATTCTACCCAATATACCATTGGATCATTTGGGGTAAACAATAGAGTTACAATAATTGGAGGTGCTATATTTATAATAACAGCTACAACTAGTGTAAACCCTGGCGGAGCACAACAAAATATTACACAAACATTTTTAACAGGATGCCCAGCTACAACTATATCTCCTACAGCAGCTCCTACATACCCTGCTGTATCATTTACATATAGCACATCTTGTAGTGGAGGTTCTGGAATTATTACTATTAATAGTATTAGTGGAGGAACGGGTACAGGATACGAATTTAGCATTCAGCCTACCCCTGGAATCTGGTATAGTTATCCAGCATCAAATCAATTGTCAGGATTAGCTGATGGTACATATACCGTAGCAGTAAGAGATAGTTTAGGTAATGGAACTAGTACACCAGGAATTGTAATTTCTTGTGCACCACCTACGGCAGCTCCTACGGCAGCTCCTACGGCAGCTCCTACGGCAGCTCCTACGGCTTCACCAACGGCTTCACCTACGGCTTCCCCTACTACTATTACACCAACGGCACCGCCTACAGCACCGCCAACGGTACCGCCTACAGCACCTCCAACGGCACCTCCAACGGCACCGCCTACAGCACCGCCTACAACTTGTATCCCTTATGGGACTTTGTTAGCTACGTATTGTTCTGGGGTTGATTTAATAGGAGTATATGCTGATGGCTATTGTGGAACTTTTGACTCAACTATTCAATTTAATTCTCCAAGTTGTGGATATGTACCGCCAACTACTACACCGCCTACAGCTTCGCCTACAGCACCTCCAACAGCACCTCCAACGGCACCGCCTACAGCACCGCCTACGGCACCACCGTCTTGTAGAACTTATGAAATAGTAGGATATAATTTAGATGAATATGTAGATGGTACTTATACTAACTGTGGAGGGGGTAGCGATAGCTTCTCATTCTTTGGAGGACCGGGTCCTGTAGGAAGTGTTTGTGCTCAGCCATCAAGTGTTTATATTACAAGTGGCAATGGGGCTGCAAATGATATAGGAGCATGTTAATAATTAAAATTTAATAAAATGAATTTAAGATTTCTGTGTGCTCAACCTGCCAATACTTATTATATTTGGCAAGTTGAGTTATTAATATATAATTTTATGTCTATGGGAATTAATCCCAATATGATGGACATTGTTTGTAGCATAGAAAATAGTAACATTCCTTATGAATGGTTAGAATTAGCTAAAAAATATCCTGCTAGATTTTTCTTTTATAATGATACAAGAATTAATAAAAAATACATTAGTTCTATTCGCCCAAATATAATAAAACAACATTTTATTGCACATCCCTATTTAAAAGATGATGCCATATTTTATCACGACTGTGATATTGTTTTAACTAAGCCAATTAATTGGGATCAATTTTTACATGATGATAAGTGGTATGGTAGTGATTGCCGATGGTATATTGGTCATGAATATATTATAAGTAAAGGGCAAGAAGAATTAAATTTAATGTGTAGTATAATAAATATAAATAAAAAATTAGTTCAGGATAATGAATTAAATTCAATAGGTGCTCAGTATTTAATGAAAAATATTGACGAATATTATTGGGATAAAGTCGAA
>Ga0315293_10002565_pt1 | contig 17425 bp, 24 predicted proteins | sample YL17G13_20_MG_FD_203071 | JGI IMG/M metagenome (GOLD analysis project Ga0315293, IMG submission 203071) | Sediment microbial communities from Yellowstone Lake, YNP, Wyoming, USA - YL17G13_20 | ecosystem: Environmental > Aquatic > Freshwater > Lake > Sediment | place: USA: Wyoming | collected...
GGCCTGGTGGCCTCGTTGGCTGTGTAGGCTTGTTTTTGTTACGTTGTGGGCTGGTGGTTGCTTCCTGAGTGGTGCCCTAGGTTGCGTCCGCTCGTGTCTGCTGTGGGTCGAGTTTTCACACAGTCTCAATCCTCTACATATATTTTTTCAATTCAGCGAATTCAGGAAAAACTTTAATCATACCATTTCTTGATGGAGACTCTGAGCTCCTTCCTCTCCCCATGCACCCGCGAAACATAGCCTAAATACTCCAGCTTACCAAGCAACCTACTCATCGTACTCTCCGATGCACCGAGGCGGGCCGCAAGGTCCTTCTGGTTTATATCCCCCTCAACCATCAACGTCGATATGATCGGCGCAGCCAGCCCCCTCTCCATGCCCCTCAGGAACCCCGACAGCTCAAGATCCATGTCCCTACCTATCACGTCGGGGCCTATAACCCTCCCCACATCCCCCACCCCCACCGCCTCCACGCCCCTCTCCTTCATATCAAGAACGCAGAGCCGAACATAGCGCATGAAACGCCTAAACACCCCACGACTCAGCCGCCCCACGAGCTCAAAGGAATGAACGTCGAAGGGCTCCAAGGACCTGAACTTCCTAAAATAATAGTTCAAGAACTCCTCCGGCGTCAGAGGTCGTAGCTCGAAGACCTCCCCCTTCCCCAGAAGATAATGAGCCCTGAAAAGCTCCTTCTGCACCGCCACCACGATGCTCCTCCGAGCATACTTAACCCCATAACGGGACTCATACCAGAGACTCCCAATCCCATCCAGATCCTTCCTCACCCTCCCACCCCCATCCGCACCATAATCAGGCAAGTCAACGAGGAGAAACCTACACTCCTTCAGATACCCCTCCCACTTACGGAGATCCTCCTCCCCCCACCTCCAATAGAAACAACCCTCCCCCTTACCCAACATGAAACTATAAATCGCCCTGAGGGCATTCGTCTTCCCCGACCCCTGAAGCCCAACCAGAAAGAGAAGGCTCGGGGCATCCCTCAGCAACCCCTCCACGAAGCCCTTGAACTCCCTCGTCCAGAAGTAATCCACCATAACAAAGTCGACGTTAATAACATCGTAATGCATCTTCTCCTCCGCAGTAAGATACGAGGACCAACTCAGAACCCTGTCAGCGAGAGAAGCTTGTTCCATACACAAAAAACGTTACTTGGATATTTTACACATCCGGATCAGTTTCACCTAGGGTTCCCCCCTAAAACGCTCATTTAATGATTCAAGAAAAACAATGAAATTATGAAATTATGACGACCCAACCGGCTACGGCGCCGTCATCCCCAACGAGGAGGCCAACGCTGAAAGACTCACCGAGAAGCCCAAGGAACCCCACAAGCAACCGACGAGGAGGTGGACGGGGTAATCGAAGCAGTCGAGAAAATCCAGCCCGTTAAAGCCCCGTTTGAAATCCTTATATAACACGAATGATATTTTATATCACATGAGTAACACAACAGCACTCGTAAAGACAAGGAGGGTCGGAGGATCCCTCGTGGTCACCCTACCGAAGGAGGTCACCGATAGCAAAGGGATCAAGGAAGGCGAGATCGTTGAGATAACCGTGAAGAAGCTCCGCGTCGACGGCTTCGGCGCCCTCAGAGGGATCGGCCCCTTCACAGCCGACGACGAGCTGAAGGCCCATGAGTGAGCGAATCGTCGCCGACGCCTACGCCTGGGTAGAGTACCTCGACGGAACCACCCGAGGGGAAAAGCTCAGGGGCCTCCTAGAAGGAGGCGCAGACATGTACACATCAGCCATCACCCTCGCCGAAGTCGTTAGCAAGGCCGCGAGAACGGGCAGAAACCACGAGACCGCCCGCATCGTCATGCGGGGCAACTCCACGATAGTCGAAGCCGACGGAGAACTATCATACGAGGCCGGCATCCTGCACGCCGAGATCAGAAAAACGATCAGGGACTTCGGCCTCGCTGACGCCTACGTCCTCGCCACGGCGAGAAGGCTCGGCGCAAAGGTCCTAACCGGAGACCCCCACTTCAACGACATAGAGGACGCCATAATGCTCTGAGCCTCGGACGACTATCTTCTCCCAATCGATTACTGGAGCCGCCGAGGCCCACCGCGGATACATAACCTCATAACCCAACACAAAGCACCTTTAATCTACAGAAACAGTCCTAATCACCTTATAATGATAAACCTAAAGCATCACGTCAACTCCACGCAATAAATGCCCAAGTCGACACAAACCTATATTCAATAACCGAAAAAAGCTAATAAGGATCACACACAACTGAAATTGGAGAATCCAATTGAACGATAAGACACTCGGATACACCATCATGGCCGCAACGATCCTGATAATGGTCGGCTACTTCATATGGTCCTTCGCGCCCTGGCTCGGCGCCTCCTTCGCCTGGCTCACCCCCTACACCGAGTGGGCCTACAGGCTCCCGATACTAGCGGCAGCCTACCTCATGCTCCTCATTGTCCTCTGGATCGGCTACACGATGGCCACCACGCCGCCCCCGATCCCCCTAGAGAACCCCATCGACCTCGAATCCGAGGACGAGAAGAAAGGGGAAGAGGAGAAGAAAGAGGAGAAACAACCCTGACGACGAATCCAATTCTCCCTCCAAGGCTCAACCCCCACATATTATATACCGTTAACGATAACTCTACGGCGACGAGCCTTGGGTAAATGTGACCGCTGCGGAGAGGAGGAGAACTGGCTCTTCACCTGCCCCCTCTGCAAGGGGCGATTCTGCCTCGACCACAAAAACCCCGAAAACCACGCATGCCACCACACGAAGAAACAAGCCAAAACCCCAAACTGAAAAACTCCAACACATCCTCTAAGAAGTTATATCTCTAAAAATACCCAAGAGTGAGTCAATGAAATACCTCGTGACCGGCGGCGCCGGCTTCATCGGGAGCCACCTCGTCGAAAGACTAGTCCAGAACAACCACGAAGTCCAAGTCATCGACAACCTCACCTCAGGCAACATAAAGAACCTCACCCCCGTGATCGATAAGATAACCTACGCGCCCAGCCTCGAGACGCTAACCGACTCCGACTTCGACGGCGTCTTCCACCTCGGCTTCCCCTCCTGAGCGTGATTAGGAAACACTTAACTTTGTTGAACCCAATGAGAGTGCGAAGGTGAAGCAGCTGAAGTACAGCGTAGTCATAGAGAGGGACGAGGATGGCCTATATGTGGCCTCAATCCCAGAGCTTCCAGGCTGCCACACCCAGGCGAGGAGCCTAGACGAGGTGACATCAAGGATCAAAGAGGCGGCTGAGCTCTACCTCGAGGCGACGGGCTTCGAGGCGACGAAGACGGAATTCGTCGGAATACAGATCCTCGAGGTCTCCCCGCATGAGCCTTAAGCCGATCCCGGCCGAAAAGCTGATCAAGCTCCTAGCAAAAACCGGCTTCATACCCGTCAGGCGGAGAGGGAAGCCACGTTATCCTACGCCACCCCGACGGGCGATCCACCGTTATCCCCATGCACCAGGGTGAGGACATCGGGAGAGGGCTCCTCATGAAGGTCCTCCGGGACGTGGGTCTCACACGTGAGGAATTTCTGGCGATTGAGAAGTAACCTCATAGATCGCCCGTTCTCTTAAACACAGAATTTCCTTCACACAACCTGGATATTAACCCCCATCTTAATCAATAAAGGAATCGGCGCGCCCTACAACAGGTCACCGTGGGCTCACCACTAGAATTCGTAGTGAATATTCCTAAACCTAGTCGCCTAGAATCTGGGGCTCTATCGCCAGCGAAGCTTACATACCCACATCTCAATGTTCCAGCCCAAGACATTCACCACGCTCCGTCGAGGGCTTCGGGTACACGACAATACTTAGGCGCACGCGCCGCCTTACTCTCTCGTAAAGAATGTAAGAGTTATATGTAGGAGTGCCCGTTGGACTCTCAGGGGAATCCGTGTTGGAGGTAAGTGTAAGTCAGGTTTCTTCGAAGGGCCAGGTCACCATACCGAAAGAGATCAGGGAAGCCCTGGGAATAGCTGAGGGGGATCGAGTGGTCTTCGAGACCGATGGGAGTCGCGTGACCCTCAGAAAGGTCTCGGGGGAGAAGCTCAGCCTGATATTGACTCGGCGGAAGCCCTGGAACGTAAAGAGCCTCGACTACCAGAGGGAGCTGCGTGACGAATGGCGCTAAAGGCAGTTCTCGACACCAACATTTTCCTCAACGTGATCAATCAGGAAGAACCATTCTTCAGCGACTCCAGCGCCCTACTCGACCTAGTTGACGACGGTCGGTTTTTCAGCGTGGTATCAACCATCTCCGTAGCAGAACTATCGGTAGGGTACTACGCAGCCGGTGATGAGGCGGGGCTAAGGCGTTTTCTGCTGCACCTTCTCTCCTCGGAGAACTATCAGCTGGTTGACGTGGACTCCAACGTGGCGGAGCTCGCGGGGAAGATTAGAAACGAGACCGGTTTGAGGCTGCCGGACGCGTTAATCATTGCTTCAGGCCTGAAGGCGGGGGCCGACCACGTGGTTACCGGCGACGAGGAATTCAAGAGGGCTGAGAAGATCCTGAAGAGTGTTTCTCCGTCCGAGTTCTTGGCTTCGTTTCCTTAAAAGGCGCCGCGTACCTAAACGTAATCACCGACTTGGTTGTTGAGAAGAGCCGCTCTGACCGCGTGGTTCACCTCATCCAAGACCGAGTATTTATCATCTTATGTCTAAGGACGACTCGATGATCCACTCCTCCGCTCATCGACGCGACGAGCATGAGGAACTCCTCAGCGAACGGGTCGCAGGATCCAAACCTCATCTTGAATGCTTTCACCAGCTCCTCCGGTCTCAACCGCTTCAGCTCGAAGACCTCACTCTTCCCCCTCAGGTAGTACCCCCCGAACAGCTCCCTCTGCGCCGCCACCACCATTCTCCTCCGACATCGCAACAACCATTGTTCATGAACAATGAACAAAATGTTTATAGCACACGAACACATCGTTCACACTACGTGAACATAAGCCTACTATTCTCCACGAAGGAGAGACTGAGGATCCTGAGCGGGGTAATATACGAGACCGGACCCCTCAACGTGAACAAGGTCTCGAAAAAAGTCGGACTCAGCAAAGCATTAGTATCGATCTATTTTAAACACCTCCTGACCGAAGGCGTGCTGCGGAGAGAAAACAACGAATACCGGGTTCAAGATGGCACCCCGACCAAGGCCATCAGGATCCTGCTGAACCTGAGCAGCTTCAACACAGACTTCTTCAGCAAACGCCCCCTCATCAGGAGCGCGGGACTCTACGGAAGCAGCGTGAAGGGCACCAACACCGAGGGCTCAGACGTCGACCTATGGATCCTCACAGAGGACGTGGACCAGGAAACCCTGGCGTCCCTAACAGGCGACCTGAAAAAAACGTTCGGGGACGTCAAGCCACTATACCTGACCAAAGAGAAGCTTGAACTCCTGAAAAAAACGGACGCCACCTTCTACCATTCACTGGTCTTCGGCTCAGTAACCATACACGGTGACGACATTGAAGCGTTTTAACCTAGACGACTGCCTCAGAGAAGGCCTGCTGAGAAGGGTCCCGCCATCCCCGCAGAGAGCCGACGGTAGCCTGAAAGCCGCGTATAGGTGGCTGGAGGACGCGCAGAGGAGCATAGACGCCGGGGCCTATAATCCGTCGGTCCTGTCCTCGTATCTGGCCATGTTTCACTCGTCTAGGGCCATCCTGTACCTGGACGGCTACAGGGAGAAGAGCCACTACTGCATTGCAAGGTACCTGGACAAGTACGTCGCAGACGGCCGACTCGAAACCCGATGGGTGGAGCTCCTCGACCATCAGAGAGAACTGAGGCACGAGAGCCAGTACAACTTCAGCTTCATCACCACAAAGACAGAGGCCGAGGCAACTTTGACGGCCGCTAAAACGTTCGTGACAAGGATGGCCTTGTTGAAAGAATCCATACAGCAGCGACGAAAATAGGTCAAACACACACACGGTGTAATAAAACAGAACCGCCGTCCAATCCATATAGAAACGTGGACTCGCCGCGACGAAAAACATGGTTCTCCCACAGAGCACCGTAGACTCACGCCGACAACATGAGGGGGAACACGAGGTATCCGCCTAAAATTTTATTCCATTAGTATTTAAATATCCCTACGACGGGGGTTTAAAATGTTTGTTTATAAATTTTCTATTTGTTTCTATGTTCCAGTTTTTTGAATAATCTTAAATAATAAAATAGGAGTTATCATTAATAATGCTTATAAAAAAATTATTTTGGGGGTTAATATTTCTTTTAATATTAAGTAATCCAATTTTATATCAAGCCAAAACTAGTCCTATAAATGATAATTATCCTAACGTATATTATCCTCATCAACCTATAAATGATATAAAAATAATTAGCCTACAACTTGAACGTAATGCAACATATTTCCCTCTTCCACCAGACGCTAAGATTATAGTTGTATCATATCACGGTAGGGATATAACTAATTTATGTCATTTTGAAGAATTATGGATGAGGTGTTACAAATTTGGCTTTGTTCGTTTTAAAACCGAAGACTTACCTAATTTAGCGGGACAGATACTCAACGTAACATATACATACGGTCAACCTTTTCAAATAAACAATCAGACTGATTCACTTATAGAACAAACTTTTTCCAATGATTTTGTGCCTAACGATTATACAAGTCTTCCATTATATGAACCATATTTGAAGAGTTCTTTAGAAAAAGCTGGTAGCGGTTATCCTATTTACAAAGTAAATAAATCAAACAGCAATCTATTAACTGTTAATACCAAGTATCAATATGTGATTGTTGTACCTGAAGCGTGGAAAGATGAATTTAATAATTTTATTAAAATAAAAGAGAGTAAGGGAATAAAAACTTATGTAGTAACTTTAGAATGGATAAATGCTAATTACAACGGTAAAGATATATCTGAAAAAATAAAGGAATTTACAAAAGATGCATTTAATAATTGGAAAATAATCTATCTTTTATTAGTTGGAGATAATAATATAATTCCTATTAGACAACAAACAATAACTTTTAAGTGTACTGACGCTTATTTTTCTTGCTTGGATTCGGACTGGAACGAAGCCGAAAAAGTTAAAATGGTATATAATATGGCCGATGAATTTATACCATTAAAAGACTGGATGCCAGATATTATTGTAGGAAGAATGCCTATCTCTAACATACAAGATTTGAGAAATATAATACAGAAAGTAATTATTTATGAAAATTATGATCCAAATGCAGACTGGTATAATAGAGGAATATCCCTACTTGGATGGGATCTCGGTGAAGTAACATATGATAAAGGTATTATCGTAGATTATCTTAGTGAAGATATTCCAAGTTTGCGCGCGCACGCCAGTGGCGTAGATATGAAGACCTATATTAATGGTTACAATATAACAACAGGAAAAGTTATCGAAGAATTGAATAGAGGTCAATGTATTGTTACAGGGACACTACATGGGGGTATAGTATTAACAAGTAATGATGAGCTTACTATAAATAAAATGAGTATTATAAATAACAAAGGTAAATATCCTGTATGGTTTATTAATGGATGTGGTATCACCGACTTTACTCAAACAGATAACTTAGCAACATATTTACTAAAGAAAGCAGATAGCGGAATAATTGTAGGAGCAGGCGGTTCGGGTGGAATAGTAGTGCCTCGATGGTTCTTTTTTGGTGAAGTCAGAGAGGGATATAAAACTAACTATGCTCGGGGTAGACCAGGGATAGCTTTCTATCAAGGTAGTTTATATGAATCCATTTCCTGTATTTTTAGTCCCACCTATAATTTTATTGGAGATCCTGAAATATCGTCCTGGCTGGGTATAACTAAGATGCCGGAGGTAAAAATATATTTAGAAAAAAAATCACTTTTAATAAATGAAACTGCCAAAATAAAAGTATACGATAATGAGACAGATATCCCCGTTGAAAATGCTATTGTAAGAATTATAAACAAGAAAACTAATGATTATTTTGAAACAATTACCGATGATAATGGAGAGGCAATTTTCTATCCTCCCAAAAATGCCGGCGAATACTCATATGATGTTTTTGTATTGATTGGGAATAAACCAACTAAAACTTCAATTACTTTAAATAAATTATCCACTTCAAACATAAGCTGCACAGTATCAAGTAAAGAGATTTTTTTCAATCAAAACATTACGATAAATGGAGTTCTAGAACCTAAACTTCCTAATGAGACAATTAGTCTTACTTTGGTAAAACCAGACAATTCTATTTTTCAAAAAAACATCACTACTGATTCAGAAGGAGGTTATTCAATACCTCTAAACGTGAATAGAGTTGGTGGTTGGCAAGCAAAAGCGAGATGGATGGGAAACACGGATTATTTAGAATGCAGTAATAACATATATTTTGATGTTGTTAAAACTCAATCACACATCACATGTGCAGTAAATGATACAAAAATCATAATGGGAAAATGTATAGTAATTAGTGGAATATTAACACCTAAATTTGTAGGTCGAATAAAAATGAATATGAATGTTAGTTCATTTACAACTACAACATACCTTATTCCTGATACAAGTGGAAATTATCAGTATATTTTCAGACCAGATAAGCCTGGCTTCTGGTCTGTACAAGTTACTTGGGTCGGGAATGAAACATACTCGGGATCAAATAGTCAGGTGATTTCATTCAATGTATTGAAGGCAAATGGTACGTCAAGGGTCTATGTAAAGGATGAAAGCGGCAAACTTATGAGCGGTGTGTCTGTATCTTCAACTTCCCAACCCGGTGGTCAAACAACTGTTTCAGGTATAACCAATTCCTCTGGCGTGGTTGAGTTTAGGGAGGTTAAAATTGGGAGCTACTCATTTATGACTTCTGTTAACGGCTATGACTCCAACACTGGATCTATGAATATTGGTGCAGAGGAGACTACAGATGTAACTATTATTCTTAAAAAAACAACCTCATTTGGAATACCCTCTTACCCGATTGAGGGTATAATATTGGGAGTGTCAATTGTACTAGCAATATTCTGGATCTCGAAGCATACATAATTGATCTTTTCCAAGCGGCTTTAGAGGAGTCCGCATGACCCATGAGAGGGAATTTTTTGGCCAGATAACAAGCCACCTGTTATGACGCCCCACGTGAAAAAACGTAGAGGGGTACCTTACCCTGGCCGTTTTCTCAGCCATAGAACGAGGATCAAGCTCTCATGGAGACCAAGGAGAAGAGACACGCACCCAGCCGCCGGCCCCGTGAACAGCTCAACCCCGTCGCCACTGACCTCCTCGAGGCAAACCAGCTCATCCTCCAGGAGCTCCAACCAATCAATCACGGGAAAGTCAAAGAGACCGCCACTCTAACCAACAACGTCGGAGTCGGCGAAGGCACAATAATCCACGGCAGAACCACGATCCGCGGACCAGTCGTGATCGGCGAGCACTGCGAGATAGGCCCAAACACCTACATACCGTCTCCTATGAGAACGTTTTCAGGAGCCCCGATGTCCGGGCAGCATCCCTTAGTTCCGCAGGCCATTAAACGCTTTCTTACTCATACCCTCAAGCTTCCTCTCCGTCAACCCCCTATTCATATCCCTATACGACTCACCCCTACTCAACATGAAGTACATGATCCGAGCCATCTCATGAGCCACCGCCACAATGGCGCACCCAGCACCCCTCCACCTCGACACCCTCTCATAGACCCCGGAACCTGGGATCAAACCGCACAGCGGCCTGAGCACACTCAACCAACGCCCACCGGAGCCTCTTATTACCCGGACCCGAGACTCCACCCATCCGGGTCCTCTCACCCGACTGGTGCACTGAAGGCACCAGCCCCATCCACGACGCGAACTCCTTCTCGCCGCGGAACCTGCCGACGTCGCCGATCTCGGTCAATATGAGCATCGCGGTGAAGTAGCCGACTCCCATCATCGTCATCAACAGCCGAACACACCGCTCCTCAGCAGCGATAGCAGCGATTTTCTCCTCGATACGCTCAACCTGCTCATCCACAGTCTCCACATCCATCTATGTGAAACCTTTATAAACTCTGTAAACAAATCTGTTTACGATTAAGTTGACTCAGGTTCAACTAAGGTTACCCGAGGAGCTCGTCAAGGAGATAGACACCTGGGTGAAGTCGGGGAGGTTCAAGAGCCGGAGCGACGCGATCAAGGTAATAATAACCCTCTACGAGGAACGAGAGAAGACCCGCGAATTCCTGAAGATGCTGAGCGCCAGAAGCGAGGAAGTGGAGAAGTCCCCTGAGACGCTGGTTTCCCTCGAGGAGTCCCTGTGACATACGATGTTCTTCTACATCCGAAGGCCGCGAAGGAGCTGCGGGAGCTCAACGAGCCCACGAGGTCTAGGATCAGGGAGGGCCTTAGAGAGTTGGGGAGCGAGCCCGAGCGATCAGGGAAGCCCCTAAAAGGCTCAAAGTATTGGAGCCTCAGGATAGGAGACTACAGGGCGATATACGAGATATCAAGACAGAGGAAACAGGTCATCGTGCTGTTCATCGGCCACAGGAGAGACGTGTACGACGACTTCTCCAAAACCCTCTAGAACTCATCTAGTCTAGGACTCGACAATCTTGACGATCATCTCCTTCCTATCCCCACGCTCACGCACAACATAGCCCCTCAGCTCCAGCTTCTGTAGAAGCCTCCCCAGCGAACTCGGCGTAGACCCGAGGTCCGCAGCCAACTCCTTCTGATTCATCCCCCCACGCCTCAGCAAAGTAGTCATCGCCGCAACCGCCTGCTCCCTCTCGTACCCCCTCAGGAAACCCGACAGCTCGAGGGCCATGTCCCTCCCAACCACGGCGGGGCCAACAACCCCACCGACCTCACCCACGCCTATCCCGGCGGCCCCGCGACGCAGCATATCCTCGACGCAGAGCTTAACGTACCTGAGGAACCGCCTGAAGACGCCGCGGCTCAGCCGAGCCACGATCCGCAGCGACTCCTCGGAGAAGGGGTAGGTAGACCCGAACTTCCTCCTGTATAAGCCGACGAGCTCATCGACGGTGAGGGGCCTGAGTTCGAAGACCTCCCCCTTCCCGAAGAGGTAGTGCCCACCGAACAGCCGCCTCGGCACCGCCATCACGAAAATTATTCCCTTACGCTTGACTCCACTCATCCGACAGCGAGTCAACCAGCCTCTCAAACCCCCTAACACCCCTCAGCCCTAGGTCAGGGAAGTCAACCAACACAACGAATCACCGGAAACCCGATACTCCCTTAGCCGGGAACCCCCCCAACCCAAAAAGCCAGAGGAAAACAGAAGCGAAAAAAACCACCTTAACAGCCACGCAAATAATAGAAGATAGAGAAATCAACTCCTCCACTTTATCTTCGGCAGGATACTCTCCTTCACCGCCTCGATCCTCTTCCTGTACTTCATCAGCCTCGGAATCGTCAGCCTGAGCTCGTCGTCGATGTCATTCGTCGGCCTGAACCCCAGTGCGGGCAGCCTCTCCCTATCCGGGTTATAGTAGTGCTTCTCAGATTCAACCCTCGGGTTCTCGATGTTCCTCACCTTAGCATCGATCCCGAACTCCCCTGCCACCTTAACCACATGCCCCGCCAGCTCATTCACACTATAGCACTCATCAAACTGGTTAAACACGCGATACTCACCCTCCGCCGGCGGGTTCTCCGCCGTGATTGTCAAACACTGCATACTATCCCTGAGAGCAATGTAGCCCCTAGTCTGCCCCCCATTACCATAGGGCGTCAGCTCCTCACCAATGATCGCCTGGGCACAGAACCTGTTCAGAGCTGTACCAAAAGCCTCATCGAAGTCGAACCGCGTGAGCAAGTCATCATTCGCCATGTCATCCGTGACGACACCATGCACGACACCCTGCATGATGTCCGTACTCCTAAGCCCCCAAATCCTGCAAGCGAACTCGATGTTATACGTATCATGCACCTTGCTAAGATGGTAGAAACTCCCCGGCTTCCTCGGGAACATCATCCTGTCCTTCCTACCCCGGTACTCTATATCGAAGGACCCCTCAGGGATGTCCACGTTGGGTGTGCCATACTCACCCATCGTCCCCAGCTTCAACAGGTGACACGCCGGGACGTGCTTCTTCATCGCGAAGAGGATGTTGTTGGTTCCCACAATGTTATTGATCTGGGTATAGTTGCAGTGTTGGACATCTATCATGCTGTAGGGGGCACTTGGTATCTCGCCGAGGTGGACGACACAATCAGGCTTCTCCTTCTCGATGACGAGTTCAGTGAAATCCGGGTGTGTGAGGTCTCCCTCATAGAAGCGCAGCTCCCTCCCCGTCGCCTTCTTATAAGCGGCGACCCTCTCCCCAATCGTCATAATGGGTGTCGCGGATTGGGAACCCATCTCCTTCACGTGCTCCCTCCTCGAGAAGTTATCGACACCGCAGATATCGTGGCCCCGACCAGACATGTACATCGAAAGCGTCCAACCAAGGTAACCATCCATGCCCATGATCATAACTTTCAATAGCTACACCAATTTGCAGAAAAACAGAATACTGTAGCCATTTAAACTATTCGAACAACCGCAATACCGAATCGAAAATTATTGGTGCTAATAAAAAAAGTATTAATATGAATTAAATAAAAAAAGAGATAGTAAAAAAATAATATAATACTCACTAAACTACATTCAACCTTTCACATTCTTCCTTGGGATCACAACACCTTTTTTCATGCAAACATAATATCTAGTGAAGTCTTTGACGATGAAAATAGCGATCACCGGCGGCGCAGGCTACATTGGTTCACTACTAATCAAAAAACTAAGAGACAAAAACCATATCCTAACATCGATTGACAACCAATCAATTGGCGACTATAAGTGGCTGAGAGCCACCGGCGTCGAATCCCTCAACGTCGGCGACGTAAAAACCATAGAAGACCTAATAAAAACCTTCAAGGACGCAGACTGCGTAGCCCACCTAGCAGCCCTCCCAGGCTTAACCTTATGCAACGAGAAACCCGAGGAAGCCTGCCTCACAAACATCTACGGAACACACCAAATCCTCGAAGCCGCGAAGCAAGCCAACATTAAACGCGTAGTCTTCTGCTCCACCGCCGCCGTCTATGGCACACCTCAAAAGACGCCCGTAACCGAAGACCACCCACTCAGACCCATGAACCTATATGGCGTAACCAAACTCGCAGGGGAGAAACTGATGGAAGCCTACCACGCAAACGACGGACTAGAAACCGTATCCCTAAGGTTCGGCAACGTCTACGGCGTCGGACTCTATACGCGGTGGAGCACCGTCGTGCCGAAATTTGTGCGACTCGCCCTCGAAAATAAACCCCTCACAATCTACGGAGACGGAACTAACAGTAGGGATTTTGTACATGTCGAAGACATATGCCAAGCCCTGGAGCTAGCCCTCACTCAGTCAGGAGTCGGCGGCGAAGTCTACAACGTCGGGTGCGAACCTACCACTATCCAGGAAATAGCAGAAGTAGTCTCGGATGAAGCTGAAAAATCGATAGGTAACCGACCCGAAATAACCTATCTCCCCCCACGAGCAGGCGAAACAAAGGAATTCACCTATGACCTGAGTAAAATCAGGGATGGCCTCGACTTCAAACCAGAATGGACCATAAGAAAAGGCGTCCAACAACTCATACAATACTATAAAAAGAGCTAGAAAAGGGGCGGCGACTCACCTACTTTTAAACATCCAACCCCGTATATCACCGAGAAACGACGATGATGCCCACAACAAACCGTGAGCAATGCGACGTACTCATAATCGGGGGAGGCGTCGCGGGATGCTACGCCGCAATAAAGGCCAAGGAGGCGAACCCCAACCTCGATATACTCCTCCTCGAAAAAGCCGCCATAAGGAGAAGCGGCGCAGCCTGCCGCGGAATGGACGCCATAAACGTCGTCGTGATCCCCGGCTACAGCACACCCGAAGAATACATCGAATCCGTCAAGATCAGCTCTATGGGTGTCTTCGACGAGTCCGTCACCCGCAGGATAGCCGAGGAGAGCTTTGAAGCTATGCGCCAGCTCGAGGAATGGGGCGTAGAATTTCCCCGAGACGAGCAAGGCAGATACATGGTCTCCAGCTTCCACCCAAAGGGCAGCTTCACAGTCGAGATGAGGGGAGACAACTTCAAGCCACTCCTCGCAGAACATGCCAGAACCTCAGGCGCATGCATCATGGAGCGCACCATGGCAGTAAAACTCCTCATAGACGAAGACCACGTCACAGGCGCCATCGCCTACAACGTCAGAACCGGTAAGATCACCGCCATAACCACCAAAGCCGTCATCCTCGCCTGCGGTGGAGCCAACAGAGTCGGTCTACCCTCCACCGGTTACCTCCACGGAACATTCAACAGCCCCTACAGCGCGGGTGACGGCTACAGCATGGCACTCAGAGCCGGAGCCGAGCTCGTCAATATGGAGTTCACGGCCACGTCGGCGATGACTAAAGACTTCAACGGGCCCGGGCTAAGCACATTCATCCGCCACGGTGGCGTGATGGTGAACGCCCTCGGTGAGGAGTTTCTCACGAGGTACGCCCCTGAGTTCAAGGAGCGGGCTCCGAGCGGTAGCCGATATCAGGCGGCGAGGCAGGAGATAAACGAGGGACGTGGGCCCGTCTACTTCCGCCTCAGCCACCTCCCCGAGGAGAAAATCAAACTCATCGAGGAAGGCATATTCACAGTCGAGCGACCCACCACCCGCGACTACTTCCAAGCCAAGGGCATCGACATGAGGAGAGACGACGTCGAGGTCACCCTCACCGAAACCTACCTCGAGGGAGGCCACGCTATGAGCGGCGTCAAGATAAACGACAGAGGAGGGACAAACCTCAAGGGCCTCTACGCAGCTGGCGATGTCGCCGCGAACCCCTTCGGATTTCTCACAGCCGCACTCGTCTACGGCGCCGTCACCGCACGAAATGCTGTTGAATATATCAAGAACGTCCCCCCTCCCACGATTGACGAGGACGTAGTCGTCGAGGAAGCTAAGAGAATCAACGAGATGACCCGGGGCGAGATAGACCCCCGCCAGTTCGAGTACAAGACTCGCAGGGTCGTAAACGAATATATCCAGCCACCAAAATCCGATAGACGCCTCAGATACGCCCTCGAATACATCAAGAAGCTGAGAGCCGACGAAACCAAACTACAGGCTGAGGGCCCCCATATGGTGATGAAGGCGATGGAGGCACGGTTCATTCTTGACTCCGTTGAGATGGCGACCCGAGCCTCCCTCGAGCGCAAGGAGAGCCGATGGGGCCTAATGCACCTCAGGGTAGACTACCCGAAGCGCGACGACCAAAACTGGCTAAAATATGTGGTTGTAAAGATGGGCGAAGACCGCGAAATAAAGACCGAGACCCGCCCCATCGGAGGCGCCTAACCATGCCCGTAGAGATAGACCACTCAAAATGCGACGGATGCGGGATCTGCGTAGACACCTGCCCCGGCGACGTCCTTAACGTGAACCCCCAAACAGGCAAGGCTCAACCAAAGTACCCTGAAGACTGCTGGTACTGCGGCGCCTGCTCAGTAGACTGCCCGAAGAAAGCGATAAAAGTCATTTTTCCCTATCTGATTCGTTGATCTCTCGAACCCACACCAAGATTCACAACCGGATCCGGCAACGCCAACTCCTTGAAGAACTCCCGAGACACCGCGTAATCATAATGCTGCCCAGTATGCACGATCAACAACTCCACCCCAGGAAAACCCCCAGCAGCATGAACAATCGGAGCCGACTTTATGATCTGCGGCCTCGTCCCAATCACGAGAGCAACACGCATAGATAACACACCCACGGCACGGCTGAAAAACTATACCCATAGCTCCCCTCTAAACTATGAGGCAGCCACCGATTTCACTGTTTTAACCTCAGAGACCATGAGCCCAGCGACGCTATTCTCCCTGTTCTCCACATCGGCCAGAGTTCTCGCGTAGCTCCTGACCACACGCTCCAGATCCTTCACTACCTCCGAATCTCCGTTGAGCCGGAATAGACTCGCCTTCCCGATCTTCCTCGTCTCAACGATCACCCCGCTCGACTCAAGGCCTGGAAGCGTCTTGTAGAGGGTGATCTTCGCCATGCCAAGCGACTCCATTATCTCGCTCCTCGTGAACTCGAACAACGGGTTATCCAAAAACAGGTCGAGCACCCTCGTCTTGGGGTTTGACCCGAACAACATCAGCAATATCGACCGTCGACCTTCTCTATACATCGAGTGTTTCTCCGCCTTCACCATGGAGGATTGCCGCACCAAATTACCTGTATACACCTACATCAAAGCAAAATATATATCCCTATACCCTAAATGGTTTACTAAGTGAACTTTTTGACTAGGCGGGATATGAGGGATGAACAGATCAAAGCCGACATCCTGAACCGCCTAGTCCACGCCGGAGCATTCGGAACATACCATATACCCATAGAACAGATGAGAAGCTGGATACAGAACAAGCTCAAGAGAAACGGGAAGACGGTGACAAGGTGTATCGAAGATCTAAGCCGCGTCGGCCTGATCCAGAAAACGTCTAGAAACACAATATACGCGACCCACGGCAGACAGGGCGAGATATACGAGTACATCGACAAACACCTTAAAGATTAAAAAAGGGTTCCCGTAATAAACCCTCATCATCCCTGAAGGCCGCCACCACATCAGCCCTTAATAAGCTCCATGAACACCTTCTCCACCCCTATCAGCATACGCCCCGTCTGCTAACCATGACTACCCGAACCCACACCAAGATTCACAACCGGATCCGGCAAAGCCAACTCGTTGAAGAACTCCCGAGACACCGCGTAATCATGACGCTGCCCCGTAAGCACATCAACAATTCTAACTGGGAAAATCCCTCGCAGATTAGACGATCACAGCCGACTTTGATCTACGTCCTTAGTTCTAATCACGAGGGTAACACGCTTCGATAAAACACCCACGACAAGTCGAACATTGAAAAATATGCCTTAAATCCAGATCTTAAAAGACATCCTTTATGTATGCGAATATATACAAACGCATACAGAGACATGTGCTCCGATAAGATGAGAAACCTCACCGTAAGGGTCGACGAGGAGACCTACCGAAACATCGAGGAGACCGCCTCCGCTGAGAACATAGACAGATCCACCGCCACACGCCAACTCCTCAAGAAGGGAATAAACGAGGAAAAGAAGAAACGGGCACTAGACCTCTACAGGCGCGGTAAATGCACCCTATGGCGAGCCGCCGAGCTAGCCGACCTCAACATCAGGGAGATGATGGAACTCGCCACGAGGGAGAAGATCCCCGCCCACATCACCCCCGATGACGTCGAGGAGGCCTGGAGAGAGGCCCTTGACCAAGCCTAGACACGTCTTCGACTCGACACCCCTCATATACCTAGCGAAGACAAG
>Ga0315293_10002566_pt1 | contig 17423 bp, 9 predicted proteins | sample YL17G13_20_MG_FD_203071 | JGI IMG/M metagenome (GOLD analysis project Ga0315293, IMG submission 203071) | Sediment microbial communities from Yellowstone Lake, YNP, Wyoming, USA - YL17G13_20 | ecosystem: Environmental > Aquatic > Freshwater > Lake > Sediment | place: USA: Wyoming | collected...
AATACTGTATTATAATATGGATCAGTTTCAGATATAGTTTGTAACCTTTCTACAGTAGATGGGTTTAATGCTTTACCTACATTTAAAGTTCTTCTTGATGGGTGTAATATTGTGTTATTTAAAAAAGTACCAGGGGCATTTAATATTTTTTTCGTAGCTCCATAACCAACAGGATCAATAGCATTGTAAATTGCTTTTTGTTTTAAGTCTTTAGCAATATTTGCTGCTGTAGATAATCCTTGTTTTATATAAGGTGATGCATTACTTACAAAATTACCTATAGCTTTACCACCTACTTCATTGGCAAGTGCCCATGCTCCCATGTTAGCAGCAACACCTAATCTATCTCCCATTGTACCATTACCTGTAATACTTGCTATTTCATCATCAGTTAGTCCGTGGAATCTTGTTATATAAGATGCTAGTTGTCCTGCTGGTTCATAAAATAAAGGACTTTCTATCTTGTCTTGTATTCTTTGTATTTCCTCTTGATTTTTAGTAGGGTATTTTTTCTTTAGTTCTTGTCTTTGTAAATTTTTATTATATGCTGTTTCTGCACGTCCTTCTATAGCAGTTTTTACAGCAGCTTTGTTTTGCTCTGCAGCAGCATACTTACTCATAGGTGCTTGACTTTGTACTGTCTCAGATGCAAAGTTAGGTTGCCCCATTAGTGATCTATCTATCACTCCTGTTTTTGGTATTTCTAGTTTTAAGTTTTTAGATCCTTCATCTTGCCATACGGGACCACCTGGTTGATACTGATCTAACCATCCACCCATTTGTTTTTTATATGTGGGATCTTTCTTTTTATTATATTGACCAGTAGGCATTTTACCAGTTTCTGATAAATACTTTATGTAAGCTTCTTTTTCATATGGACTTAAGTTAGATAAACCAATACTTGAACCTACCATATTGTTATATGCATCAGCTGCAGTTTCTTTTAACTTTATACCCCAAGGTCTTGTGTCAAATTGATTGTCATTATATAAAGAAGATATCTCATGACCTAAGCCTAAAGCATTAGATCCTACAAATCCTGCTGCTTCTGCTAAACCGGGTATATTATTTAGGAATGGAATTAACTTAGCATAATCCCTTATAGCTTCTGCTGTATATCTTCCTGCAGATGCATGTCTTACATTATCTACAGGTTCTGCTTCATGTTGTCTTCTTGTTTTAGGATCTACTACTGGTCTTTTATAATCTGCAGCTTTTGCAGCTTTACTCATAGGATTACCTAAGAATTTACTTATAGATTGTTCCCACCCACCTTCTTGGTATTTTTGTATTCCTCCATACATATTAATTGGCAACCCAGTTGTTCTATTTATTTCTGTAGATTTTGATTTATTATAATCTTGTTGAGTTACCCAATTACCATTAACATTATAGTAGTTTTTCCCTCCTCCACTAGTTTGGTATTTAACATTTCCACTTTTAATAACTGCAGTTGCCTGTGTTTGTTTTACTACACTTGAATTTGCAACTGTAGGTTCAACAACTGGCTTCACTACTACCTTTTTTTTAACAGGAGGATCCTTATATGTAATATCATATGGATGTGTTGGATCACCAGTTGCTCTATAAACCATATCAGTTAAATCACTATTTACTGGTAAACGTCCTTTTGCTATTTCAGGTGTAACGGGAAGCCAAGATTCTGATTTAGCTGTTGCAGATGGTTTAACAGCAGGTTTTGGTTTAGGTTGATATATTACTTGCTGAGTTGGTCTCATGTTATTATACTGAGGTGAGACATATGTGTCTGTGGTGCCGTTAAGCTCAGCTTCTGACGTATAGTCTACAGTATCTGGATAAGTTTTTTTATAATAAGAAGTAGGTTCAGGAAAATCTCCATGTAATTCATAATAATTATTCATGGATTTGATAAATTGCTCATCAACAGGTTTATTCATAAGCTCACGCATAGTATTAGATTTTACTGTATTTACAAAATCTAATAATCCACCAATATATATATTAGAACTATCTTTTTGTGCTTGAAATCTTGGGTCATTTATGTTACTTGTATAATAATGTGTAGCATCATTTTTTGGTAATGTTACCCCACCTGGTTTAAACTTAGACATTGGATCATATATCTTCTTACCTTTAGGTCCAAAGAGTGTTTCATTCCTTAGCATTAGTTTATTAATACTAGTCTTTATGTTCTTAGATGTATATCCTCTATTACCTCTTAGTTTAGTTTGTTTACTGTATGCATCTAACCACCCACCCTTTTTCATTTGATTAAGATCTGGTATAGACATATCACCACCATACTGTTTGTTGAACTGAGCATTTACAGAATCTAGCCATCTACCTTGGGCCCCTGGTAATAATACTCCACCTCTTTGTGCTATAGGTAATTGAGGATACTCAGTAAAGTTTGTTGAATTAGGAAATAGTTGTTGTCCAGAATTAGGTTGTACTAATCTTGCGGGATCATTATCAGGTACTACCCATAAAGGTATATTACCATAGCCATGAGTTGCCATAGTGTTACCCGGGATTTTAGTAACTTCACCAGGATATTTCCATTGACCCATAGGATCATAGATAACACCTTTGTTAATTATCTTATCAGGGTTTTGCTTTTGTGCATACCCTTTACCATTTATGTATTCTCTCTTAGGTACTTTGTTCCACATTATCTTGGTGAATAAAGGTTTTTATTAGTTGACAACATTACTAAAAATTTCTTATCTCCACTAACTAATCTTCTTAATAATACAGTATTAGTATAGTGTCTGAATTTCTTTCTGTCTAATGCAAATTTAGTATAATCTAAGTTATTAGGATTTAATATTTTAACATAACCATTAGGTTGAGTATTCCAGATTGTTTGTTGAGCAAAAGAAGGTACACCCGGTATACCTACATCTTGTCCACCACGTTCACGGGTAATATCCCAAAACTGATTAAATCTATATTTCTGTTCTATCTTAGAATATAATATTTCTATATTAGTTGGATTAATAATAGGATACTGTAATAATTCAGCAACATTATTTCTAGGACTTAAATTTAATTTTAATAATCCTGAACATTGTTCTGTATTATAGATTACTGCTTCGTCAAAGTTAAAATTTAATTCTTGATATCTATCATAACAGTTAGCAGCATATTTATAAACTTCTAATTGGTATTCTATACTTCTTAAACTATTAACCTGGTTAGCAGTATTTACTGACCATTCTACTTCAAAAGGATAATCTATGTCATAGTAGTTACAGTAACTGTCACATCTTTCATTATGGATCCAGATAGATCTTTTGTCTTCAGGGCTAACACTCATGAAAGTGTTCTTACCCGGTAGAGTTAATGTAGGATGCCAATCATGATATCCTATAAACCCTTGAGTCTTAGGATCATAACTTACTGTCCATGAAGCATCTTTAAAGTAAAGAGGGTCACCTAGTATTGCTGTACCTATAGGGAACAGTTCACCATTAATTACATTGTTAACTGTAAATACATTATTAGTTAAATAAGTTAATTGTGTAGTAGCAGGTATGTCATCTCTTAAAAAATAATCCCGCTTACAGAAATATAGTAACTGATTTTGGTTATCATAAATACTTTGACAACCTATACCGGAGACTGGATTATTAGTTAATTCAAAGTCTGGAAATGCTTCTGTTAATTCATACGGTAAGTATTGAGCAAACCACCACTTCATATTATCTATAGATACTTCTTCTAAACCTGAACCTATCTTAAATATTTTACCCTGGTTTTGACTCATCCAGTAAACACCCATAGGAGTATTGATAACACTATAGCTATCTTGACAAGAACCATATTCATAAGAACCATCTGCATTCATAATATTTTGCAAAGGTTGTGAGAATAATCCTCCATCACCAATAGTAAGTTTAGTATCTAGTTCTGTCTTTAACTGATCAGTACCTTGAAATTGTACAGGACTGCCAGAGTCAAAGAATATAATAGCACCACTCTTATTGATAGGTTTTATACATGTAACATAATAATTAAAGTCATAGTAATTATTAGCTAAGAATATTCTCCAGTAGTCAGCTTTGCTTTCATACTGTGCTGGTAATGAATAGATTACACGGGTTGGTGTATAAGTATAACATGTCTCAGCAATATAAGGATCATAGCTTCTTGCTTGTACATTACCCCATGATATTTTATTAGGTAAAGTGTTAACTATACTTAGAGCATTATCATACTTATAATAGTTAGTAGATTTAATAATAGCTGTATCAAATATAGTTTTCTTATCTAATTGCGGGAAATGTTTTTCAGAGTCTAAGTTACCCCAGTCTCTTAAGTCCACGTTAATTTCTGATTCTACAAAGAAGTCTCTTACACCAGAATTAAATAAATAGAAGTATGCATTTTTAACAGTAAGCTCATAATTAACACAAAGAATACCATCTAAGTTATAAAAATCACTAGGCATTACCCAAGTTGATGGTGTTAATATATCATCCATAACACTATTTGTAAAGTCATTGGTATTAAACTGTTCCATGTTTAACCAATACCTAGGGAAGTTAATCATCTTATGATCATCATAGTTAAACTCATAACCATCAGGTAAGTTGTATAACCAATCATAAAAATAAAAGAATGTTGTCTTTTCTGTATACCTTCCTATATATATGTCACCGCCAAATTGTACATCAGTTTTAGAAGAACCAGCTTCTGTAAAACAACTACTTACCGGTACTTGTTGAATAGAATCTATTTGTCCATACTGATTTCTTATTCTTTGTTTAAGTCCTGCATACCAACAAGATGTTTGGGTTCCTGTAAATGCTAATTCAGTAGGATTGGCTAAATCAATAAAATAGTTAGGAGCAGCAGCAGCTTGACTGGCTGTTATTCTAGAATTATCTATATGTCCATTTATTACATCAGTATACTCAAAACTAGATTCAAGCTGTGTTGCAACAAACTTATTTCTATATAAGTTATTAACTCTAGCTGTACTATTAAGATTAACAATTTCAGGTCCTATATAAGATTGATCTTTAATAGCTCTACGTCTATTACCTGTATCAGGACCACTATTATTTCCATAATAAGCATGTGAATTATACTTAAGACCAAAGTCTCTCCATTTACTAGCTGCTCTTATTAGTCTTAATGTTGTGTCCGTACCATCAACAAGGTATTGACTAAACACAAATGCAGTTTGTACTGCTCTTAATATTCTTGGTAATGATCCAAAATCACTTTCTTGATAGTTTGTATCATTTGTTCCATTACCTATAAATCCTTTCTGATTCATACTTAATCCAGTAGAAATCAGATCATATGTCGTATATCCTACATCTGTAGCATTTCTACCAGTATCTGTACCAAATAGTGAACTAAAAAAGTTAAATCCGCTAGTTATAAGACCTTGATTTAACATTCCATCATATCCTAAAGCAATATTGTCTGTTAATAATCCTACATATGTTGGTTCAAATCCAAGAATACCTGATGATGCTGTACCAGTAAAGTTAGCATTACCTGTACCACCCTGACCATAAGTCATTGTAGACCACGGTTCACCTTGGATCCTTGGTAACTTTTTGTCTATTGTTCTTTTACCATTCATTGCTACAAAGGCAATACCCATACCTGCAAACAAGGATACAAAGAATGCTAAGTTAGTTACAATCTTAGCTTTAGGATGTTTTTCTGACCATTCAAATTTACCATTAACACTACCATAAAATTCTTCATATATCTTAAGTTCTCTTGAAGATAAAAAAGGTTTGTTAAATGTAGTATCTGGTGAATGAAAACTAAAGAAATCTTGTGCTGTTGCATTAGCACCATTAGTATTCCAGTCTGGACTTTCTGGAAGAGGACAAAAAGGAAAACTACCACTGATATTTAACTCAGTCTGTTGATCCATTAAGAAAGGATCACGTTGATGACTGTTGTAAGGATAGTTTTGGTAGTAACCTCTTTGACCTGTACTACTATTATTATCACCATCTAAGTCAGTATCATACTGACGCATGTTATTGATAATACCTTTTGCTACTACAGTTTTATTACCATTACGGGCACCTCTTAAAATTTCATATCCTACAATGCCAGGAATAAGTACACCTTGATTATCTACAGGAGGTCTGACATTCTCAAACTTAACTCCCATTATTTTAATTACATTACCAGGGAAATGTATGGAAGAACTTGAATAATGATTTGGAGTTTCTGGTGCACCACCAGAACCATAAGATGGATCAAGATAGTTATCAGGAAATCTATGATGTCTTATTGGTTTACCACATAAGTCATAGTCTCCTATTACTACTGTATTAGTTGTAGTATTTACAGAACCGGGATTTGTTCCAGCATATGGTAATGAAGTTACACTTGTCCAAGGATGAGCTAAATCATTAGCATTCCATATCTCAGGTTTGTCATTAGGGTAATATTCAGTAGACTCCCAATAGCCCATAATACCTTCAGCAGTTGCTACACCACCATCGGGTAATACAGAAGCTGTAGTTGCAGTTACTTGAGCTAAGTTATAAACAGACCAAGTATAAGCATCTAATGTTTCATCAGGTAATACATCTGCAGGACCAGCTACTGGAATAAAAGCAAATTCATTTTGTGCACCTACTGTTAAAGCAGGTCTACCTGGTATATGATAACTACTAGATTTATCTCCAGTATCATAGATATAACGTATGAAGAATGGATATACTTCATCTCTCATATATCCAGTATTGCTACCACCTTTTCTGTAGTAGTCTTCAGGATATTCTATAGTCACCCATTTAGTAACTATCTGATTAGCAAGAGGTTGATAATTAAAATCAAACTTTGTTGTAGGAGCTACTCTGATAAGATAATCAGTAACATTATACATAGCTTCTGTCTTTTCAATAACAGGAGTCATAATAGGAATCTGACTAATAGGTACTGTAATTAACTGAGGATCAATAGTATCCAGTGTAACTTTCTGTTGAGTAATATTATAGTTACCTATTTTCTTAGCAATGATTTGACTGTTTACATTAGATACAACAACTAGTTCATATCCATCATAACTAGTATCTGTGTTAGTAACATTAATCTCTATAGACCCTGCTACATTATCATGATCAAATAATGGTTGTACATTAGATGGTTTAAAATAGTCAGTAGCTTTTTCTTCATTAAGAGTATAAGCTATAACTGCAAAGTAAGATCCATTAGCTAAGGTACCACCACTCTGTCCTCTTTGTACAGTAATACATGGTGTTTTAATATGTCTTGCTAATCTTATTTCTTCACAATTTAAAGCTGCAGTATTTGTACATGTAATACATCCTACAGGATATAGTGGTGAAGACGGTGTATTACCAGATGAATCTACACAGCTTTGTATCCAAGGAATAGGACTATTTCCATTAGTATATAAATTAGCAGCAAAGTCATCTGTTTTTATAGTCATTAACCGGGAAGGATTAAATCCATCATCCCAGTATACTTTCCATAAACAATCACTTGTTGCTCTAGATACTCCTTTAATTAAATGGAAAGTACTGAAGTTCAGACAGTTATCATTAACAATAGCTGTGTACTGACACAAGCTTTCTTTAAATAAACCTATTTCTGAATTTGTATTATTAGTAGAATAGATAACCCATATATCTGCTTCAGTATGTATAGCTCCTATAATGTCATAAGAATCATCAACACCTACGTTAACGCAAAACTGATTAGAAGGTTCATTACCTAGTTTGCCTAAGTCACCGGTTTTAGAATTATTAATAGCATTCCTAGCTTGCGTCCAAGAATTCTCAGGCAAGTGATAATCATTAACATCTTCTGATAATTCCTTATCAAACCTTCTTACATCGCTACTACTTGTACCCTGTGATTTTGCCATAGTATTATCGTGAGTTTATGTTAGTAGATAGACCACCAGAATTTGCTCTATTAGGATTTGGCCAGCTATAGCTCTTGAACATGTCATAGTATTTAGAATACTGTGCTCTTCTGTTCATCTCCCAAACTTGTTTCATCTCTGACCAGTTAGGTGTATTAACAATTGATAATGCTGCATTTCTTGCAACACGCAATCTTGCTTCTACTACTTGTAATTTTACTTGTGCTGTTGGATCATCATTCATTAATAAATTTTCCAGTATCCTTTGTTTGATAGAATATTCATAATACTCATTAAGCATGTCATGATTAGGTACAAGTAAATTACCAAACTCATCATCTAACATACCTTGGTAGTTAATATATATAGTAGCACAATCAAATGTAGTATATAGATAACCATCTCTAATCCAAGCACTTGCTGCAGTATTCCAGTATAAGTTTGGACAATCACATTCTATACTTTGTGGGTTACTTAATATTCTAATAGGAAGCATACGTCTATAAGTACGTGTAATTCCAGGGTTAACTACTTGTACTAATTCAAAAGCTTCACCTTTACAGTTAAGTTCTATTCTTGGTTTAAAGCAGTAACTATCTGCAGAGTTTGGTAAAGGTGTTGTAAAACATCTATTACAAGTTGGTTGGTTACAACCACATGTTGTAGTAGCTGATGTACTACATCCACAAGGTGCAGTATTACAACTTTGACAATTTACTATAGGAGCAGCACATACATCAATAGTAGTAGCTGTAGTTTTATATGGTGTGATTAAAGGTCTCTCTTCAATCCAGGTTCCTTGTGGCATTCCCTGAGTAACAGATACTTCATCACATATAAGAGCAAAGTTTAAAGTATAGAAATCATCTGGTAATTTTACCCTGTTTTTTTCTACTTCTAAAAGTCTTTCTTTAGTTTTATTAATTCTTAGACCTAGATCATAATTTACTTTCTTAGCAATTTTAATAAGTTGCTGAGGGTCAATCATATTCTGTAGACTAAGATTTTGAAAGTCTACTTGAACATCATTGAGTAATTCATCAAAGGTTCTGTATTTTAATGTATAGTTATATGACATGGCTTATGATCTTAGTATATTTTGTTTATCATCACCTGCTTCTGCAGGCATTTTCGCTAGTACTAAAATATCCCCAAGAACATTCTTTTCTATTTCTGCAAATAAATATTCTGGAAAGTGTGTAGATTCTTCTTGTCTAATCTTGCAAGTATCAGTATCACATTTAAGATATGTAATGCTTTCATCCCACAACCCTTCTATCCTGATAGACTCCCAATCTATATTTGGAAAATATAAGTAACCATCTAAATACCAGTAATACTTACTAGTATTGTATTTAAAGTTTACAGTATTTGCCATATTAGTATAGATACTAGGATATGTTTTATAGCATTGGATAGATCCATCAATAGAACTAATTGTTCTAAATAAAGGTCCATAAGCACCTTCTAGAACTGTAGGTAATCTATCTTTAGTACGCATGATGATACACTTGGATTGGATACCACCACAGCATGCTTCTATTTTATCTACTGGTGTTAATTCTACACAGGGAAGAGCTTCAAATAAACTTTGAAATCTCATGATTTTACTTGCAGTATCTTGCTTAGTAATAAGTAGTTTAGCGTATTTTAAAACAAGACTATAGATATATCTGTCTGTAATAAAGGCATCTTCACGGACACCTTTAATTGTATTTCTTATTCTGGATACTGTATCACCTATTGTAGTCATGGTATGTATTTTTTTAATCTAGATCAAACTCATTATATTCAGTTAAATTTTTAGCAGATTGTTTTTCCATAATCTGCCTCTTTATTGTTTTCTTGTACAACATAGATACTTTAAAACTTTTATCTACCTGTACATACATTTTCCAATTCTGTGGATAACTATGTCTTACTGCTCTAGTAAATTCTCTACATCCTTTAAACTTCCACAGTTTCCTAAAATCAAACTTGTATTTAGAAGTGTAGCTACTAAAAAATATTTTAGCTAAAAAACCATCAGAACCCAGGTTCATGTTTTTAAGCTTTTTACCATGTTCAAGAGATAATGGAACATTTACGTTTGACCCTGACGGTGGCATACATGAACCAATAAATATACATCCTAAACCTTCTTGTAATTCTACACCATCTCTGTAAGCTATAGCTTCTTTCCAAATAGTTATATTTTGATTTTTAACTATGCTTCTTAAAACTTTATCCGGTATATCTTTATACTGAGGATATTTTTTCTTGAATTCTCTTAAAGCAATATCATTTAAAATCTTTAAACTTTTTGGTCTGTATCTAGGAGCCTTTAAATCTGGTTTTTTATAGTCTTCTAACTTCATACTATATATTAATATACTAAATTTATTTGAGATATAAAAGTAAACATTAATATATTAAAAAGCAAGAGCCCCGGATTTCTCCAGGGTCTCACTTTGTTAGCCATGAAAAACCAACAAATCACGGCATAAACGTATTTTTATAAAGGAGTTGGGTAACATACCCCACCTATTGCTATAGTAACACCATTATCATAAGGCACAGCTTCAGTACCATTAATAGCACATACTGTAATAGTAGATAATGCTGCTAAACTTGCTATAACTTGAGCACGGGTTTCACAACTTTGGTATCCATATGCTTTAGCTGTTATAGCAGGATTAGTAAATGTAATCTCAACACACTCACAGCAAAGTACTGTAGATGGAGTAGAACTAAATGCTAAAGCTGGAGGCATTACTGTTCCGGTAGGTACACAGAAACTTGTTACTTGACCTAAGTTAGACTTAGGTAAAGTTAAAGGATTAGTACCTCCACAGTCAGCTACAGCAACACTAACTTGTGCACATTCTGTTTGATCACAGATATAAGCTACTGATTCACAGGCATCTACAGGTGAATAAGAAGTAGTGAAAGCTACTCTTCCATCTACAGAAGATATGTCTTCACATACAGCTTGTACATAACCTTCAAAGGTTACAGGACAAGCTTCATCATCTACAGATACTGTTATGTTTAAAGAGCAGCTGGCTCCTCCACCTAAACAGGTTACTAGGTTACTACAATCATATGCTACAGCATCTACTTGACGGTAACAGATTCTATGATCTCCCGTGTAGTTGCTTGTAAAAATTACTGTTATTGTTGCTGATACTATTGCCATTTTATTTGGTTTTTAATTATTAAAAAGGATTATAATTTATATATGTATCTATAGAACTAATAAGAATTTGTCCATCTGAACACTGTACTACAATACCCAAAGTTAATATATCACTTATTAAATCTTGTAATTGTGCAGGGGTTAATGCAGGTGTAATAGCTTGTAGAGTTTCTAATAAAATACATACTGATGTATTTTTATCTAATGTTCCATACTCTAATATACCTTCTATTAACATATCGGGAAATGTAGCAACTGCATCTGATATGTCTGCAACACATGTATTAAAGTCATTACAACAGTCTACCCATTTAATTCTGGGATTAACCTTGATAAATGTATCATATGCAATTACTGATGATTCTACATTTAAACAACAAGAAGCTGTCCAACCTTGTCCTTGAAATGCAATAACATCTAAAAAGTTTACTGTATTTCCTAAAACATAAGGATCTAAGTTTGATGTACAATCAGGACAACATAAGTCACATTCAGTTAGAATAACACCATTGGTTAATACAGATGTTATACTAGCTAATAGATCTATAGGTGTTTGTGTTGGTGATGCATTAATAGCTAGATCTAATATATATTGAACAGGGCTGGTACATGCAGGAACCGGAATAGTTAATGTTGTAAACTCTAGTATAGAACAATTTAAAGCTTCACCGCCAGCATTTTGTGATACAATTTGCCAATAGTAAGTAGTATTTTCAAGTAAAGGAGTTACTACAGTATAAGATGTAGCTGTTGTATTTCCCAGAACAAGTGTTGTCGGTGGAGTTACAGTATCTAAATATACATCATATGCTGTAGCTCCAGCAACCGGATTCCAAGTTAATGTAGGTGTTAAACTAACATCTATAGCACCTGATATAGGTATAAATACACTAGGGCATTGAAGACATAAGAATGGTTCAAGTTTAGCTGTTAAAATATCTATAACTGCTTGTAAGTTTTGACCTGCTGCTATGTCAGCACATACATTTCCGTCACCGTTGTACACAATGCACTGACTGTCAAATTGCTCAGAGCAAGGTGACGGTTTAGGACAAAAAGCTGTGTCAACAGAACATGGAGGAGGTGTTGTTAACCCTTGATCCTCACAACCGCATGGTGCAGTTTTACAATTACATTTAGTGCAACTCATTTTTCTTTAGCTTTAAAATATTATATTACTACTATTGATGCTGACACTTCTGTAGGAGGTGGGCATAATGCTGCTTGTGTTGTAACTGGAGTAAATGGACATGTTGTTGTAGATTCTCCAATTGTTATTAATACTCTTATTCTGTATGGTGTTGAACTACTCAATCCTGTAAATGTTCCAGTTAATACAAAAGGTGCAGTAACAGCTGCAATGTTTTGTGCTATTAATGTTGTACCTAAGTTGTCATATAACTGAACTGTGTATATACCGGATGATGCAGTTATTGTAGCACTATAACCAATTGCTGTTTCATTTGGTGTAAGAGTTAAGAAAGGACAAGTTGCTTCATTGTTTACAAAGTAACTTAATCCAGTACTACAAGTAGCACCAGTTGTTGCATTAGTTAAACATGCAGTTGCAGATACTGTAATATTAGCAGAACCATTAACTGGTGTACTACCAAGACCAACAATAATACCAGCTGGGTTATTTAAATTAGTAATAATATCTAAGTATTGTGTAAATGACCCACCTAGTGAATCAGATATAGTAAACAAAGTACCTAGTCCGCTACACTGTAAAAAGCCTGCAGGAATAGTTCCTGTAATGTATACACGTAATGTAGTGCCCGCTCCTTCTACAACAGCTTGTAATAAAAGATTAATTCCATCACAACCAGTTGGACAACAGTTAAGTTGTATATTAGCAATAGCTGCTCTCATGTCACAGATAGTTATCCACATATTTGTAAGACTATCTGATAGATTAAACACAGGATTTTGCCATCCTGGAATAGCACCCATAACTCCACCCGCAGGTCCTAGAGCTGCTGCTGTATCTAACCCAACACATTGATATGTAAGAGCTGTATAAATTTGAGCAGGCAATCCAGTAGCTCCTTCTAGTAAACAGAACTCTGCTTCTAATGCATCTAACACTATATTGATGTCTGTAGGTACAGAAGGCAATATACAATTAGGTACAATCTGAGGTATTGGATATACTATAGGAGGTGTGTTCTCTAATATAGTAATTCTTGTATTAAACTGAACTAGTGTCGCATTTATAATATCTATTTGTGACACAATATCACATACCTTGTTACCTATAGCATATACATAATCTAGTAATTGCATTGTGGTAATAGTATCTCCAAATTGGTTTTTGTAGTAGAAACAAGGAGCTATTGCTATCTCACAATCAGGACATCCCGGAATAAGTGACGGAGATCTTACAGGAGTAGTAGTAGTAGAATTACAATCAGGTACACAATTAGCACATTTTTCTAATGCACATAATCTTTCTAAGATGAAGTTAATTAAAGCTTCAAAGTCTTTAGGACCGCATGGTGTTAAATTGAAACAAGCTAAAGCATCATTATAATTAGTGATGTTTAATGTATCCATAACTGTACACAATTCTGTTGCTAGTTTGAATACTACAGCACTTACTGTATCTCCCTTACATAGTTTGATACATGCAATATCAGGACCTTGCCAAATTACGCAGTTTGATGATATTGGACTGCAGCTAGGGTTATCATTATTTAGTGGTTTCATGTTATTTCTTTATATATTAATATACTAAAAATATTCTTTATAAGCTAATATTATTTTGATCTTAGTTAACAAACTACTCCAGTATTTAGTACTACACCTCCATCAATAGGGTCTACAAATTGTGCACATATACCAGTTGTTGTTCCACCAGCTAATACAAAATAACTAGGTATACCAGTGCAATTAATAAAATTGACTGTAATAGGACCACCTACTGGTGCTGTACATTCCCATGCATTACATGCTGGTGTAGGAGGAACTTTACATACTGATATTGAATCACAGTCTCCTAGATTAGTAATAGCTATTGGTGCAATACAAGCAAATTCACCTGCATGATAAGGTAGTATTCTTGAACATATATAGTTATTGCCTCCAACACAATTTATTGTTAAAATATTACCATCACAATCAACATAATCATAGTCACATGTTTGTCCTACCTGTAATACTATATTCCAGCAATAACATGGGATATTATTACAAATTGATAAATTTGTACAATCCCCAAGGTTTACAACACTTGGTGTTGTTTTACATATAGGACTTAATAAATTTAGAGTTGGTTCTACAATAGAACATAAATAATTTACATCATTATGAATAGTTATACTTTGGTTAACTCCATTACAATCTATATAGTCATATACACATCCCCCATCTACTGCAGTAATTTCCCAGCAAAAGCATGATGGAGGAACTGGTACACAATCTCCGTCTGTAGCACATTCTGTTTCTGATGAAACTAATGTATAAGTACCTACATTATCACAGTTTGTTACACATGGTCTTAACTTAGTACAAATATAAGCAACTTGTCCTACTGTTAAAGATACGTTTGTTAGTTGTCCACCACATGCAATATAACTATAAGTATTTCTACCAGTTAGTTGTGTAATAGTAAAGCATGTACAAGGTATATCTATCAATTGGGGATTAGGATCAAGTATAGCTTTTAAGTCTAATAATTGTTTCTTTACATCCCAGTAGTCAATATCCTCATCACAGCATACAATGATACCGTATCTTAATCTTGCCATTTCATCAAACATAGCTTCAGAGAAAGTACAAGATACTATTTCAGTGTATTGTGGATCACACCCTGGGGTATTATATCCAGGTTTAACTCTTCTTATATTTAAAGGTGGAGTTACAGGTATTGGTGGAGGATTACATTCTAAGCATGTAGTGAAAGACATAGATACTGGAGGCACACATACACTATTATCACAATCAGCACTATAAGTACAAGTTGGTCGTACTGTAGAACTAATTTGATTTATAACTGTAGAGTAAACACCATAAGTTTCTAGACCTGTAACACATAATTTATTTAATGATTGACTAATATTACTAGCTGACCAAACACCTAAGTTTAAACTATTAAGATAATTTATTGCATTTCCGGGTGTTGGAATAATATAGGTTATACCATTAATAACAATACTTCTACTTGTAGCTTGAGTTGTAGATATTTCATAACAACATGTAGCTATTTGTGGTGCTTCAGATACTTCCCAGCATATATCATTACAGTTCTCTAGTTGGACAACTTGTCCTACATATCCAGAGAAGTTATTAGATACTGTAATAGAATCTTCAATACCTGCACAATCAGTAAGTATATAACAAGTTGCTGTACATTCTTCACATGTAGTATATGCACCTAGTAAATCACCAATCCATGGATTAGCTCCAATACAGTTAACAGCTAGTTCTACTGTAACACAATAACACCCATCTTCCCAGTTTACTACACATTCACATTTAGCACTATCACAACCATCAGCAACAATAGTTACTGGGTTAGCTGGAGTTACCATAGCTGTATAAACACCAACAGTACCGTTATATTTAGCTACAGTCCAACATGTTGTTCCTAAAGCAGAAACAGAAGGTATAGTAACTGTTTGATTTATAAAAGGTAATAAGTATGAGTTGTTAGTACATCCAACAACAATTGTTTCTTGTGTACAGCAGTTAGTAAAGTCAAATAATGATACAGCTTGCACACATTCTGTAAAGTCAGGATTGGCTGCAGTACATTCTGCACAAGAACCACTAACATATTTAGTAAAGGTTGGATAATTAGTACTAAGACTAATAGAGTTATCTACATTTACAGGTACCGGATCACAAGCAACTTCTGTTACTCTCCAGCATCTTCCAGCTAATTGAGACAAAGTAGATGTTACTACCCAGCCATCCCAGTTTAATGGTTCTGTAGTTACTGTCCATTTCCTAAAGCTTATCTTCTCAGTAGGATCACAGCAATTAGTTAAGGTATAACAATCTGTACCAATAGCTTCACTACTTTTAAAAGAAGGAACTGAATTAATACATGTTTTAACTACCTGTCCTACATATTGAGAAAAATCACTATTAGTAATAAAGTCTGGTTGTCCATCAGGATTACAATCTTTTATAACATAACAAGGTGCACTTAAGATACTTACACAAGTAGTAGCTGTAACAGGACAACCGTTAGCGTCAGTAACAGTTAAATTATAATTACCTGCCATTAGTGTTGTAGCAGATGCTAAAGATATGTTTTGTAAGTTAGATACAAAAGCATTAGGACCTGTCCATGAATAACTAAAAGGACCCACACCTACAGCAACAGAAGATAAAGTTAATGTAGCACCTACCGTAACAGCAGGACTAGCACATGGACTATTAGTAGATATGGTAACTACAGGAGGAGGTAAAGTTACTTTAACAGAATCTAAAAAGTTACCACCATCAGGACCTAATGGACCCCCTGTAGGTGAATTAAATATAAGTGTATAGTTTGGTCCACTACCTGTAAGAGTATGCGTAAATGTATGAACTGTCCATGTATTAAAACCTACTGCTGTTATAGATGTAGAAAACTGAGGTGTACTTGCTATACCTTCAGCAATTTGTACAAACATTTGATTAGTATAACCAGTTCTTCCTGCATGAGCAAAGGATACTGTAACTGTAGTACCGGGTGTAGCTGTAAAATTTTGATAAAGTTTACCTACAGCATTTGAGTTTAACTCAATAAACTGACTACCCGTATAAGGACCTGGTCCTACAGCACCTCTCCAAAATTCTATTAAATTAGATGGATTTGTTGTATTCCAGCATGGTACACAATCTTGATATACAAATTGAGATCCTTTCCAAGTAGGTGTTGTTGCAGCAGGATAAGTACAAGGTTGTCCACCTCCAGGACCAGGAACTGTTGTACATGTACATTCACCATAAAGAGGAATAACCGGAAATTCAAAATCAGTATTACCTAATAATTGACAAGGTTCAAGTACACATGCTGGTTTGGACATTTCTTATTATTTTTTAGGTGGTGAATAGACAGCCTTAGTTATATTAATATTTTGTGGATTAGCTAAGATATTTCTCTTTAAAGAATTTTCATATGCCATAACACAGTTACTACATACAGCTGTTCCATTAGATGCGGTTCTTTTTTGACAACCACAAGTCATTTTTGATTTACAATTATTACAGATCATTGGTTTTTTGGTTTTGGTTTATTATCTACATGTTTTACATTGCATTTTATCTAAAAGTTTTACAGCATAGTTAAATAACTGCATACCTTTTTCTGGATTGTGACATGTTTCTACTTTAGCTTTAGCAGTTTGTAAATACATGTTAATTAATCTAAGCATATTAAGCTTATCTTTT
>Ga0315293_10002568_pt1 | contig 17418 bp, 17 predicted proteins | sample YL17G13_20_MG_FD_203071 | JGI IMG/M metagenome (GOLD analysis project Ga0315293, IMG submission 203071) | Sediment microbial communities from Yellowstone Lake, YNP, Wyoming, USA - YL17G13_20 | ecosystem: Environmental > Aquatic > Freshwater > Lake > Sediment | place: USA: Wyoming | collected...
ACCCAGAGGGCGAAGTTCGAGTCCCTCGTCAAGGTCTACAAGCCCTCGAAGGCTCCACCTATCCCTGCGAGCAAGATGCTGGACGCCGAGAAGGTCATCGGGGAGGACGCCAACTCTTTTGAGACGGCCTTCAACCGCTTCGAGGAGGCAATGGAGGGGGCTCACGACACGAAGCAGCAGGATATCCTTATCCAGGAATTTGCCGTAGCTGTTGAAGCCTTGGTCCTGAAGCACGACCCGCAGACTGACGTGTACAAGGCCCTGGACGACCTCACGCCATCAGCGTGGAACCCCTCGACCCAAACTTGGGACCACAGTACACCTGTCGAGAAGGCCAAGGAAGGCTACACAGGATCAAGTGAGGCTCCGGAAGTCCACCTTCGGCGGTTTTGCTTGAGTGACTCGGTGAGGAAGCACTTCAAGGACTTCTACGAGGCCAACGGAGAGCACCGAGAAGGTACACGGGAGTGGTTGTGGGATGCCAGAAGCCTCTTGAAACAAAAGGAGAGAGCCGCTCTCAACTGGCTCGAAGCGATCAAAGAGGCGGGTACACGAACCTTCGAGGAGGGGGACACCCGTCCGGTTCCGGCTGTTTCCGACTATGGCAAGAGCAACATCGACGAAGCCTGGGCCGAGGTGTTCGCCCACTACGTCATGGGCCTCAAGATGAACCGTGACCAAGTGGATAGCTTCAAGGCTGTTCTCAAGGTGGCGAGCACGATGCTTCTAGTAGAGAGAGTGGTGTTGCGGTACCTTGAAGCAGCGTTCATCCCAGACAAATGGGTCAGAGCCAAAAAGACAGAGCTTCGGAAGCTCCTGACTCATCCCGCTTCAAGAGACCCGTGGAAAGTAGGTGAGCAGGTTACCCTGCAATACCTGGTGCCCTACTTCGAGAAGTTCATGTCGGAGTTCCCTGTCCACATCAGGGCAGAGGCTTCCCTCAAGGCTCGCATCGAGACTCCCGTCCACATCCTGGAAAAGATCGGCCACGAACTCTACCTGTTCGACAAGGCTGTTTCGGACACGCCCTTCCCTGGCCGAGCTGCGGGGGCGCATGCTTTCCTGGTTTGGTGGGTCTCCCAGAAGGCCAAGGAAATCTTCGAGGCTAAGGTCAAGACGCTGGGGGATGCCATCAAGAACATCTACCGCCTTGACCCCAGGATGGTGTTGGGCCTCGTGGAGCGTATCCTTCGGAAGGCCACTCCAGAGGAGCGTCAAGCTATCGAGGACTCTGAGAGGAACGACATAGAACACGATCCCCGAATCGAGCATGCCTCTCACAGGGTCAAGGGGCAGTTCCTCCACAGGATCAACTTTGATGGGCTGGTCAACAAGGTACTGGTCCGTGAGAAGGTAGATTTCCCCTGGGTCCCGTGGGTTGACAACACCATCGAGATGCTGGCAGCGAACTACTCGGAGCAAGCCCTCCAGGACACGGGGGAGTTCACCGAGTTTGACCTGCATGGCATGAAGGTCGTGGTGGACGATGCCTCCCTCATTCCCGGGGACATCCAAAAGTACGTCCGGTACATGAACGAAGCCTACGCGGCCTTGAAGTCGAAGGGCTTCGGGAGTGCCTGGTACGGTACGGTGTTCATCCAGTGTGGTGAGTGCGGAGGGGTGAACCGGAACACTGGTGGAGGTACGGGAGGGTGGTACAAGATCCAGAAGGACACGGTATCCATCTTCGAGAGGCCAGGGCCGTTCATTGTGGAGTTGCTGGCTCACGAGCTAGGACATCGTTACTGGTTCAAGCAGATATCCTCGACCCAGAGAGCGAAGTTCGAGAGCTTGGTGCAGGTGAAGGCCGAGCCTCGTCTCAAGGACGTACCAGCGAGAGTGATTGAAGATGCTGTAGCCGCTGCCCGTAAGGATTTCGGGGAGTTCCTGGAGTTCCTCCCGACGGCCTTGAAGCGTATCAAGGCTGACTTCGATGCAGCGGAGAAGCAGGAGTTCGCACCTACCAGCAAGCTCACCGTAGCCGACGCAATAGCGAACGAGCTTCAGGGTGCAAGGATGACCTCAAGCATAAAATATCGTTCCCCACCGAACCTCTACGATGTCTCTGTCCCCGCGTTCCGTGATCTGATTCCCCAAGAGAACTACAAGAAGGCGATGGCTGCCAGGGATGCTCTCATTGAGCACCTGAACGCCTTCGAGAAGCTTCCAGGCGTGGGAGAATACAAACCTGAGGATGCTCAGAAGAACCTCACCGGTATCCGGGCTTGGCTAGCCGAAGCGTGGAAGCTTCAAGCGAAGTACCTCACTCCTGCAACCCGGTATCTCAGCGAGGTAGAGGAGGGCAAGCAATCACTACCTGTTCCGGGGGACAAGCGGCCCGTCCTCCCCGTGAGCGGCTACGGGTGGTCTAACATCGACGAGGCGTGGGCCGAGGTCTTCGCCCACTACGTTCTTGGCATGGGCATGAACCGGGATCAGGTGGACAGCTTCAAGAGCGTTCTCAAGATGGCGACTCTCCAGCCACTCCCCATCAAGTGGAAGGGCGATAAGGCCACCTTCGCCATCGGGGACATGGGGTACACCATCGCATTCAAGCGTAAGAGCATCAGGCACCCGAAGTACGGGCAGATCAATGGTGTCGAGGTTGGGTTCTATCAGACTCGCTCGGAAGGGGCTCCCTGGCAATACCTACAGACCGACTCCCCCGAGGTGAACGCCTTCCAGGTCTTCGGGACGGTTCTGCAAGCGGTCAAGGAGTTCGCTGGTAAAGTGTCCCCGCCAGAGTACATGTGGTTCGTGGCTGATGAGCCTAGCCGGGTGAGACTCTACGATGCCCTCTTGAGAAGGGTGGACGTTCCAGGCTACAGGTCTGAGGTCACCGGTCACGGCAAGTACACGCTGGTCCGTGAGAAGTCGTTGTTCGCCGCAGATGACCGGTGTAGGTTGATCTCCGTACCCACAGAACGTACAAGATCCATGAAGACGGCAGCCGATGCTCACGGGCGATCTATCGCCCTGATGAAGTTCCTGGCCCGAGCAACCAAGCAGCTCGGGGTGGCCAAGGACGTGTACGTCGTGGGAGGAGCCGTCAGGAACTTCCTGATCGACCAGCCGATCAAGGACATTGACGTTGTGGTTGATTCCATCGGGGCCGGGAAGGACTCCGAGTGGTTGGCCAAGAAACTCCAGGGAGTCATCCCCGTTCAGTCCAACCTGACGACCAACCAGTACGGCGTGGCCATCCTCACCATCAAGGGTGAGTGGATGCTCGATGACCACAGCATGGCTGGTGAGGTCATCGAGATCGCCAACGCCCGCAAGGAATCCTACGGTGGGGAGGGCGGCAAGGGCTACAAGCCCCACATGGTCGAACCAGCGACCATTGAAGAGGATCTGGTCCGCAGAGAGTTCACGTTCAATACGCTGCTCTGGCGGCTCCTTGACCTGGAACACGGTCCAGATAGGGCCGAGGTTATCGATCTGCTCGGTCGAGGCAAGCTTGATCTAGAAAAGCGGCAGCTTCAGACCCCGGCCGACCCAGACAAGACGTTCTCGGACGACCCCACCAGGATGCTCCGGGCCATCAAGTTCGTGGCCAAGTACGGCTTCAAGATCCCCCCGGATGTGGTTGCCAGCATCCGTCGGAACGCTCCCAAGCTCAAGCAGATGCCCTGGGACGCCGTTCGGAAGATCCTGACCGACGATATCCTCGAAGGGCCGGCTCCACGCCAGAGCGTCAAGCTCATGCACGACCTCGGACTCGGGGAAGTGCTCAAGGAGATGCTCCATGAGGAGCCCGGATTCGCTGCGGGCCTCGGGCGGTCCCTGAACGACCAAGAGATCCACTTGGTCCTGGACCTTCTGGACCTCGACTGGGTGATGAAGACCCCGGTGGGATTCCTGGACAGGGCTCAACAGCTAGAGCTTCGGGTCATCCTCCTGGCCAATGCGGGGGATCCTGGGTTCGAAAAGTCGTTCATGACTGCCCTCACCAAGCCCCCGGTAGATCAGCAGCGGTTCTTCACGGAGCTGGCCATCCCGCCAAAGGAACGGTCCGTGGTGACTCAGCAGGCCCGTAGGCTGCTCTTGGACAAGCCGGAGTATGTCATGGCTCCTCCGGCCCTCGAAGACGCCCTGGAGGCCATCCTGGCGGCAAAGTACCCCCGGGCTACGACGGCCGAGAAGGTAGCGGCTCGGTTCTAGAGACTCGTGGCCTGGACGTGCGAGATTTCAATCCAGACCGAGCCGTCGTAGATGAGGGTCATTGTCCCACCCTCGTCTATGCGCTTGTTCGCATTGGAGAGTGCCATCGCCTCAGGAACACCACGGGAAACAGTGAGGTGCCCAGCTCCGGGTGTCCCTACGTTATGAAGGACCAGCAGTTGGCCTGCTACAGCCCCCGGCCAGGTGACCTGGGGCGTGCTGGTCAAGGTGATGTTCCCCGCCGAGGTAAATCGGTGGTAGGTGCCCACCGGGGTAAGCTGATCGGTGACCGCTGTGATGGCCTGGATCGGGTGCAGGGCGTAACCCATGGTCCCGACCCCGGACGTGGGTGACCCAGGTACCCACTGACTGCCATTCCAGATGTAAACATCCCCGGTATTCGGAGCCGTGGCTGCGACCGGACGGTTCTGAAAGCCGTCTACGATTGGATTCGGGTAGAACCCCCCAAGATCGCCCCCTGCCGCTCCAGAAGGGGTGGCAGGGGCACCGTAGACCCAGTTCGTACCGTCACTGAAGTTGAAGTTGTTGTCCGTCGTGTTCCAGATGTACGTACCGGCAGGATACAAGGTCGCTGAAGGTCGTGTGACCGTTGAGTACGACTCCGGCACGTAGAACATCCTCGACTGAAGGACGTTTGCCTGAGTGAACTTCTTGATGACCCCTTGCTCGAACGACAGCATGGACCTGGAAGAAGCGTTGATGTCAATGCTTCCCCCAGGGGGGACGTAGACCGCTACCTTCCGGTCTTGCTGTTCGTATCCAACGTCCAGGTCGTTGACCAGCACAGGGTTGGTATTCGCCCGCCCGTCCGCAAATTGACCCGTGTGGGTGAGCCGGATGATTAGGGCTGGTCTAGGCACGCCAATGGTTTCCCAAAAGGGGATTCTCGGTGTATCCCTCCCGGGTGCTCGAATTCTTCCAAAAGCTTCTAGAGAACCCGGTCTTCAACGGAATCCTGGGAGGCTCCCTGGTGGGGGTTGTCTTCTACCTGTTCCGTTGGATCCCCCAGACCCTCTATGAATGGACTCTCTGGCGGTTCACCACTCTCTGGTCTGCTCAATGCCATCGACGGGACGTTCTCAAGGGATGGCCGCATCCTGATCATGACGACCAATCACCCAGAGAAGATCGACCCCGCCCTGATTCGAAAGGGCCGGGCTGACGTCAGGGAGCACATTGGCCTGCTCGGAGCCCCGGAGGTACTGGCGATGTGTAAGCACTTCCTGGGTGCCTCTGCGGGGGCCGAGATGGCCGAAACAGTTGCCGTCCCGATTGCTCCGGCAGACCTCCAGGAACTCCTGCTCCAGAAGGTGGCCTAGCCGTCCTTCAGGTCTATCCACATGCAGTCCCAGATGAACCTCCTGAAGGGTTCATTGGGAGGATGGGCTTCTCCGTTGAGATTCACCAAGACCCTCTCTATGGCGTAGATAACAGGAGCAAAGGTAAGAACTACGGCGATGTGCTCAAGTCGCTTCACACTCTGAGTGTGCCATAAAATCGTTACTGGGTGTACCTCACCAGTCCACACCGTCTCCCCACGCACGCAGTTCCTCGAAGCTGTAGCGGCGCTCTTGGTGCAGGGCTGCGTACTCCTCCCCGACCAGCTCCCTACGGACGTTCCTGGGTCCGTAGACGATGAGAGTGTTCTTGGGGTCCGGGATGTGCTTGAGGATCTCCCGCTTCATCAGGTGCTCGAACATCTCAGGGAACCCACAGGCGGACCCATCATAGTTCGTCCCCAGATAGATGACAGTGCTGGCATGGTCGATGAACCGAAGAAGTCCTGAGTCGTGCCAGTTCACGGGCCAGCTCACGAAAACAGTCTTGGCTGGCTCGTGTACATTGTGGAGGTAAGCCTCAACGATCCGAATCTTGTCAGACTTGGGCATCTTGTGCTTGTCGATGGCCACGACCTCTGAGGCCCCCAGAGTCAGGAGCTTCTCGGCAAGCTCAAGGTCACCCGCCCCAAGGTCATGAACCGTGATCCCGTTGACGAAGGGCTTGATGGCCTCCTCTTGGGCCTTGGATAACCGACCATGAGCCATCAGTCAGCCATCGGGACGTAGGGGCCGAAGCCGTAGAAGTCGTTGTAGACCTGCATGGCAGCGTTCCAGTCAGCCGCCTCGAACTCCTTGAGTACCTTCATCGGGAGGTCTTCGGTGTCCGTGTCGTGCTGATGGATCTTGTCCTTTGGACAGAGCCCCGCCTCGTTACCGGCCTTGTTCTCGAAGATGACGTAGGTGGTCATTTGGGCAAGAACTCCTCAAAGGCCCCCAGGGAGACAGCGCCCTGAGCCTTGGTCAAGGCATCCCTCAAGTCGGCGGTGGTTTTCCCAGCTTGTCCGGCCATCTGTGAAGTCCAGGCTTCCAGGAGGCGGCTCGCCTGCTTGGCAAGAAGCCTTCCACTTGAGGTTATGTCCACTCGGCATTCGTTTTGTGGCAGTTGCTTGATCTCGACAAGGCCGACCTGTTCCATCGTGTGTGCCCAGGCGTGCATTGTATCGGCCCTGTTGAACTCCAAAGACGTGTGGGTCAGCTCCTCCAGCATCGAAAAATGAACGAGTCCCATACTGGGCACTGCGACGGGCATAGTCACTTGACCTTGGTGTTCGTCTTCGGGATCTTCCCCAGGTTCTTCTGGACGTTCACGAGCTGCTTGACAGTGCTCTTTGGGGGAGCCGGTCCACGAAGGGGGATCTCTCTCGTTGTCCTCGGAGCCCCAAATAGCTTCCGATCTGGGTAGGCTACCCGAGGAAGACCATCACTCACGAGGCTTTTGAGGCCCGCAACGAGAGGTCCCCCAGCGTTGTTTTCGTGGTACTCCTCCAGAAGCTCCTCGATGCCGGTCTTGAGAAGGGCCTGCTCTTCGTCCAGGGCTAGCAAGCCTTGTTCGACGTAGGCGAGCCGCTTCTTGTCGGCCAGGGTCATGGAACTCAGGTGAAGCTCCCTGAGGGCGATCTGAACCCGGTGCATCAGTTGCTTGCGGTCGTACTTGGGCATTAGAGATTCTTCAAACTCCTCAGAATGTTGTCCCGAGCCAGTGCCTCACGGCCTCTCATCTGTTCGGTGAGGTAGATGTGCTCCCGGTCGAGGAAGCTCTTGAGCACCTTCGTCCGACCATCCTTGTAGGCTTCCGGGGGTACCCAGCCATACTCCAATCGGATGTCCCGCTCGTACTTGTCGAAGACTTCGGTAGGCTCGGAGAGGATGGAAAGATCCGCGTCCATAAGGGTGCGGCTGTTCTCAGTGGACGCATCGGTGTGGCTCTTCGTCGCCAAGATGAGCGAGGTGACTTCGGCTCCGAGGCCCCGAGCATCAAGGTTCGAGTTGATGCACTCCTGAGCAATTATGGCACTTTGCTCTTCATTGTCCGATGCTCTGGTGTCGTAGACGAAATCGTGAAACCAGAAGGCGAGCTTGACGGCTTGGGTTGCCTTGGGAAACAGATCGGCCATGAGCTTGAACCCGGCTTCCAGATGGTCGAGGGTATGGTAGTGCCGATGCGGCTCTGAGTAGGCTCGAACGATGTTCTGGAAGAACTCGTCTCGGGTGCGGGTCTGAAGCCATCGGTCACGAAGGGGAGGCATTAAGGGATCCTTTTACACCGAGGGCTTGTAGTCGTGGGGGATGCGGGGGATTTCGAGGACGGCACACCGGATCGCGTTGGTGAGCTTGTTGGTCCAGGTGGTCGTGCAACCCTCCAGCTCAGCAATCTCCTTCTGGTTGTACCCCTTGAGGAGGAGCCCCAGCACCCTCTCCTGCTGCTTCTTGCTCTCGGGAGTACCCTGGAACTCGGGGAAGCAAAAGCCCTCATCTTCCGGCTTGACCTCCGAGGGCTCCAGGACAGCCATGTCGTCCATCCTCTCCCGATTCCGGGAATGCCGCTCCGTAGCCCGCTTGATGTCCAGGGCAGCGTTCTTGGCGGCCATGTAGGCAAAGTGCTCCAGAGATCCCATCTCGGGGTTGTGCTGGCCTGCGAGGTCTTTGGTGAGGAAAGACAGCCAGATGGCCTGGAAAGCGTCCTCCCGGTCGTTCTCTCCGAACATCTTGGAGACGACCTTGGAGATGATGGGGGTGTAAATGGCGGTCAGTTCGTTGGGGGTCATGCTGGGAGTACGTCAGAGGGGGTCGGGAGATCAACCGGGGAGTGCATGAAAGTGCATGAGGCCGCACCAGGATGCACGAGAGGATTCTCTCTGACCGGGGCCGTCAATTACCCCGAAATACATCCCTGATATCGGGGATGGACGGTGTACGGTACATGCATGAAGGCAACTAAATGGACGTGGAAGCGGCTCAAGGCCAAGGCCAAGGTCAAGACACTTCAGGCTCGGGTGAAGACCCTGTTCCAGTGCAGACCGTATCAGGACGAGGGCGTGGCGTTCTCCACCTCCTACGACCACACCCTATATGAGGGGCCGACCGGCAGCGGTAAGACGGCTATGGTCATCGCGACTGCGCTGGTTCTCAAACAGGACAGAGGGATCACCCATGTCCTTGTGGGCACGCCGTTCAACCACATCGAAGCGGGGTTCATGGAGTTCAGCGACCGGTTCAAGGCCATCAAGCATGGCCGGGGAGCGGGGCTCAAAATGTTCAGGATGCTTCCGGAGGGATTCATTCAAGCGGCTCGCACGCTGGGACAGAGCCGGAAGTACATCTCGAACTACTTCGAAGCTAACAACCCCCAGCACATCCTCGTGTGTACTCATCAGGCTTTCCAGGTCAAGCTTCTCCCGAAGTCCTGTAAAGGCATGGCACTCATCCTGGACGAGTTCCACCACAACGGGGCTCGGAACTTGTCCGACTTCGTGGAGGAGTTCCAGCTTCGCGGGGGACTGGTCAAGGGATTCACGGCCACATCCTTCCGGGCCGATGGTCGTCCCATCATTCTGGATGGCATGAAAGTGCTGCGTCGGCCATTGGCCATCCACATGATGGAGGGCTTTGCTCCAGCAAGGATCGACTACGGCATCGTCCCCATCGAGGTTACCCATACCACCGTCAAGCGTTTCCTCGGAGAGGAAGCTCCGAGTTCCGAGGACATCCCGGCGTTGGTCCAAGCTATGCTGGATCAGTACGAAAAGGACGGTCGCCCGAAGTGCGTGATTCACGTTCCGCCTCTGCCCGGTGGTTCCGACCCCCTGATTCAGGAGATCATCCGGGTCTTCCAGCACAAGATCCCCTCTATTCGGGTGTTCAATGCCTTCGGAGTGGGGAAGGAACAGCAAGCGAACCTGCTTCGGGTTCTCGGGGAAGAACGGGATCTGGGAGCTTGTGCTGAATCCCAGTGGGATGTGATCATCGGGTCCGTTCGGGTGGGAGAAGGAATGGACTGGCCCCATTGCTCGGCCGTGTATGTATACGGCCTTCCGGGATCGGGAACCAAGGTCATCCAGCTTCTTGGCAGGGGGACACGGAAGAAGGACAAGACTCACCCCCACAAGGAGGTGACGTTCCTGAGGTTCTTTGTGGAGGTGGACTCCAAGGAGGGGAACTCCGCGTTGAAGGACCGTCATACGCAGGATGCCATCGGGGTGTGCTGTCTCTTGGGGGATGTGGCGGTCCCTGGACACTGGCACCTGGAAAAGGAGATCCTGAGCGTCGTGGACCAGGTGTTCGCGGGGGATCTGGATCGGGCAACTCAGCTCAAGTCAGAGCTGACATCCGACCCCAGCTTCAGCCGGGAGAACACCAAGAAAGTCGTCAAGGCTCTGGTGAAGGCCGGGGCTATCAAGGAAGCCAAGCCGGATACCACGGTGAGAGAGCTTCTGGAGACCCTTTTCTCGGTTGACGAAGGGGATGAGGACGGCGTGGCAACCTCTCTGATGAACGTCCTCCTCAATGGGATCTCCGAGAATGACCGGGAGAAGGCCCGTCAGGAGCGTGAGAAGGACACCTCAAACGGAAGCTCCCCGGCTGAGCCCGAAGGGAATCCCGTTTTCGTGGCCATCCAGCGGGGCATTTCTCAGGGTATGCCCTTGAGCGAGATCCGTCGTCAGATTTTGGAAGACCTCATCGAGCCTTTCAAGGACAAGACCCTGAAAGAGATCGACCTGGGCCAGTGGGTTACTCAGACTCACCTGCTCACCGGGAAGACCATGCGGGACGTGGCCAAGACCGTGTTCGATGAGCACGAGGACTACTACACCGGACCCCGGCTGACCCTGAAGGGGGTTCGGGAGGATGGTCAGCACTACTTCACCAAGCATGGCAGTTGGCCGACTGCTCGGACTACGGACCCCCGGCTTCAGGATGACACCTGGGCCAAGCGGGAACTCGCTGGCAAGTTCGGTCGCCGTGGTCTCCCCGGGGGGTTGTCCCTCAAGGATATCTTCCAGCCTAACCACACCCCGTCCCAAGTGCTCAGGTGGATGGAGAAGTTTGCTCGGACCGAGGGATGCCTTCCTCACGAACGGTCCGGGACCAAGCACCTCCCTGTAGGTGAGACCTGGAACGGGCTGAACCTGGCCCTGTCACGGGGTCTGCGGGGTCTCTGTGAGGGCTCGTCCCTCTACTTGCTCTCGAAGCACTCCGGCCTCCAGGGCAAGTATCGCTGGAAGGGTAAGGTCAAAACTCAGTCAAGGGCGACCCCCAAGAGGAAGAGGAAGGGTAAGGTCAAAACTCAGTCAAGGGCGACCCCCAAGAGGAAGAGGAAGTGATGCCATCCGAGACCCCCAATCAGGAGTTCACCCCGGCTGAGCAACAGCTCATCACGCGGACCCTCAAGAAGACACACACCCAAGCGTTCAGGGTGTACGAGGAGGTGTTCAAGACAGGTTCTCTGGGTGCTACCTGGGACGAGGTAGCTATCCGGGTAGGCAAGGGTCACAGCTCCATCAGTACCCGCTTCTCCCAGTTGTGGAACAGGGGCCACGGGTGTATCCAGAAGACAAAGGTCCGGAGAAGGACTCGGGATGGCGGAACGGCTGCCGTGTATACCGCCAAACCCATGGAGGAGTTCTTCAAGCTCGTGACCAAGGGGAAGCAGAACCATGTCCTGGACGATGCCCAACTCTTGAAAGCTGTCCGCAGCTTCCAGGCTCGGTGGCGGGGTGGCAGCATCAAGCAACGGCAGAGAGCAACTGCTGCGCTTGTGCAGCAGATTGTGGCAGCTATCCCTCCGGTGTAGATAGTCTGAATGGACCTCCCGGCACAGAAGTACCCTGTGATCTACGCAGACCCTCCGTGGTCTTATCAGAAGGCTCCCCTCGTCAACCGGGGCCGAGCTAGAGCAGTGGAAAAGGAGTATGATACGATGCAGCCAGAGGAGCTGCTGGCCCTTCCGGTTGCATCGTGTGCGGAGAAGGACTCACTCTTGTTCATGTGGGCCGTGTGGCCGAAACTACCCCAGGCTATAGAGTTGATGTCCGCATGGGGATTCACCTACCAGACTGTTGGCTTCGTCTGGGTAAAGACCTACACCAACCCCTGGAAACCCTTCTTCGGTATGGGCTTCTACACCAGGTCGAATACCGAAGTAGTCCTAATCGGGAAAAGGGGTCAGGGGCGAAAACGAAAGTGCGCTAGCATCAGCCAACTGGTGGAGGAGTCTGAACCCGAAGAACCGGGGGTGTTCAGATCACCCATCTTGGCGCATTCGCAGAAGCCTCGACAGATACGAGACCACATAACAGCCCTGTACGATGGGCCTTACTTAGAGTTGTTCGCCCGTCAGGCATCCCGAGGATGGGATGTTTGGGGGAACCAGGCTCCTGAGTCGGAACCTGAGTCTCCGGATTTCGATGACCTATTTGACCTGTGACTGACAGACCATGCCCATGATCCCCACAGGTGACCCCGGCCTCGACCTATGCCTCGGTGGAGGTTACCCTCCGGGAGCCCTCCACGTCGTGGCCGGAAGTCCAGGCTCGGGCAAGACCACCTGGCTGCGAAGAGCTATTCGGCTGGCCTTGAACGCTGGCAAGACTGTTCACGTGGTGGACCTGGAGCGGACCATCCACAAACATTTCCCGGTGGACGCCGGGATCAGCTTCGAGACAGACCTGACGAGGCCATTCCCGGAAGCCGTGGATCTCCTGGTCATCGACTACTACGTCCAGGAAGAACATATCGCAGGGCTGGCACGGTGGCTCGGATCAAACCTGATCCCTCGGCTTCAACGGCTAGAACATCCAGTGAAGCTCATGTCCTGGCAGTCTCCACGGTCAGGATCTACGCCCTCTCTACCCCAAGCTTTGAACTACGCAGCCGATGTGGTGCTCCACCTTGACCGACCGCCTACTTCAGAGAGCTTCCGAGCCGCCCTACGAAAGAACCGATTCGGTACCACCGGAGGGGACTTCGGGTATACTCTCCCGGACGCCGCCGCCATCATCCGGCCCACCATCTGGGAACGGCTGGAGGAGACGTGAATTCCCGTGCCGATCTGGACCGTCACTAGCTCCCACAGCATTGATGCGGTGATCCTCATCAGGACCATGCTCGCTCAGGCGAGGCATGACCCGAACGTCAGGGACACCAGCCTGACCTGGCTGCATCCCGAGGGGACCACAAGGGTGTACACGCTCCGTGTGGATACGGGTGAGCATCTACGCCCCGCCTCGGATGAGCTGTGGCAGTTCCTTCAGTCGAATGCTCAATCCCAAGATCAATCACAAGACAGGGACCCCCAATGGGCGGGGTGGGTCAATCCCCTCCGAAGGAACATTGACTACCAGGGTTCAGGACGAAGGACTTTTCTGGTTGAAGAGCTACCGCCAGGGGATACCCCGATTGAGGGTAGGCTCTTCAATCGCTCGATTGTAGGGTTCTCCAGGCTCATGTCGAATCCCCCGGCAGTAGACCCTGAGGTGAGCGAGAGGATACTTCGTCAGTACCTCGAAAATCAGGCCACCGCTCCAGCCGGGCGAGAATCTCTAGCCCAGGCGTTGGGTGCTACAATCCGAGGCAACCTGGACAGTGCCAGCATTGCCAGGAGCCTGTTCCCAGTGCAACAGCTCCCTGAGGGGGCTCTGCCTTACTTCAATATGATGCCTGATATCGGTCCAGAAGGTGTTTCTCGGAACGAGATCACTGTTCTAGGTCAGGATCGACCACCTTGGTTGGTCGAAGGGGTCTGGGTACAGAACTCCGACACGGGACTGATTGGTCAGGTCATCGTGGTAGAGCACTACCAGCGGGCTAACCGAGGGGATTGGTCCGTCCACCTGAACACCTGGCCAACGAGGATACGAGAGGTCATCCCCGACCTCATCGGCTTCGACCGAAATTGGAGCCAAATCCCTGATCCCCGCCCAGATGGCCTCCCCTGGTGGGACCGCCTAGAGGACTAGCGGTGTAGACCCCCTGGGTGACCGCCTGTGCCCGTTGCGACACCCCCGAGGGAGTCCAGCTCACCCCGTCCCTCACGGCCTATCCTGAGCCCGTCCTGACGGTCTGGGACCGCATCCTTCTCGATGGGGAGGACCCTCCAGACCCGAATCCGCCCATTCTCCTGTGTGCGGTCTGTGCGAAAGACCACTACGATTACCACATGGAGATGTGGCGGGAATACCACCAAGGGCTGCTGTGAAATTTATCCCTCTGTGACTCCAAAAGCGGTGTAGACCACTCTCAGCAGGGCGTTCCTGCCCCCAGGCTGATCGTGGCCTGGGTCGATTCGGTCTCGTCACACACTACGGAGTCACACATGCGTCCTATTGGGCACCATTCCAAGTCTGTCAAAGCCAACAACCTCGCCTTAGCCCGGTACCTGGGCACCGACAAGCTCTTAGCTTTCCTCGGTGAGTACCTCCCAGTTGTTGAACGGGAGAGCGAGGACATGCACGACAAGACCCGGTACCTCTGGCAGAACACCTTCGAGGAGCTGGCCGGGGCCAAGGAGATCACGACCGATACCTTACTCAAGGCGTGGGTCTTGATCGGGACTCCCAACAAGCCCACTCCCCCCGAGGAGTTGTTACCCAAGCCGGAGCCCGTGTTGGTCCAGCCGCCTGTCATCCAGGTTCGTCCCGCAGCGGAATATGACCGTTTTCTTGATGACACTGATGCGGACTCCACGGCTCCTATCCAGGCGAAGAAAACCTCAGACGAGCCCGCCGAGTCCGACCTGGACATCGAGTTCGACACCTACGAGATGTACGAGGGTATCTTCAAGCATCCCCCGAAGGACTGGGCATACATCGAGGTGTTTCCTCACAAGCTCTACGGCAAGGTCTTGGCCCTCGGGCAGTTCCACGGCAAGAACAACCAGGAGATCCTGGTCTATCGGGGCTGCAAGTTCAACGATGACTCCTTCGGGAAGATCGGGGCCATCGCTGAGTTCGAGCGTAAGGGCTTGAAGGACTCGACCAAGAGGGTTAAGATCCTCAAGCTTCGGCCTGGAGTCGTGAAGTTCTGGGTCAACATCGATGACCCCTCACGGCCCAAGGGCCACCGTGACATAGAGGAGATGTACCGCTACTTCCAGATCACAGCGTCGGGCATCTGTGAGATCGACAGCGTGGCCTACCAGGCGTTGAAGAACTCTCTTCAACCGGCCCACGCAAGTCAGCCCAACTAAGGCATCGTGAGCTTGCGGTAGGTCGGCTTCCCGACGACCTCTTTCAGAAGCTTGTCGAACTCCGTGTGGAGATCCCAGGCATCCTGAGGGCGTCGGGAAGCGTCTGGTCATGGAGCAGAGCCCCTCTTCGGATACGCCTCGTACCTGCGCTTGAGCGCCCCACGGAGATCCCCGGGGATCTCGTGCTCGACCCCGAACAGGAATGGCTCCGGGATGTGACGGCTTTGCCCAGAAACTCCCTCTCACAGGTTGTCACCCCTCGCCTTCCCAGAGGATCGTGCGGAACGGAATCGTATTGCGACGCCGTGGATCGTCTTCGTGGCCCACGGCGAGTCCAGCCGCACCCCGGTCAAGCCCAACCTTCAACGGCTCCTGCCAGTGCCTCAGAATGGCAGGGTAGAAGGTCAGGATATCTATTGTGCGGCTAAACTTCGTCGGATACGTCGGGTACGCCGTGATGATGACCTTCGTGCCGTCGTACACCTCATACGAGAGCCAGTCCTTGTCCAGCATGATCTGCACCCATCGATTCTCGATTGCCTCACGAGAGTGTGCGACATGGGCACGAATGGCGTCCTCGATCTTGGACGACATCGTGTCGTACTTGTCCGTCTCTTTGGTCCTCTTCACGGGGATGAAGGTGCGACGCCCCTTCTCCTCAAGCCACACCTTGTAGTTCTCGCCCTTCTCGGGGAGCCTCGACTGCAAGTGCATTCTGGGGTCTTCACGTGACGCCCAGCCCCAGTCGTGCTTCGGGGGGACATCCTGAGTCGGCACCCTCGAAGAGCTTCTCGTCGGTGACGTACAATCACAGGCGTACAGGTTGCAGAAATCCCCGGTGAAGAGGAGATTGCCCACCGTGTATTCCCGCTTCTCACAGGCGACCTTGACGGGGGAGGCCCCGAGCTTCTCTTCGTCGCCTTCAGCCATGGTGATGAGCATTGAACGTCTTGTCCTCGAACGTGGGGCCATAGGAGTAGAGCATTGTCGGGGCCTTGAGGTGGCTCAGGAGTTCCCCTGTCTTGATGACCTGGTAGAGCGGTTTGGCTTTCAGAAGACCCTGGGTGATCTTCGCTTGCCGGTCGAGGTGGTGCTTTTCCCCGAGCACCCGTATCGCATCGATTGTCTGCCAGGCGGGGGTGTGATCTAGGTCAGCACCGTCGTAACCCACGCAGACCTTCACGGTGTCCTTGACCTTATCCATGTGGGTCAAGGCGAGCATATCGATGCCCCCGAGGATCCTGTTGGCGTAAGAGAACATCTCCAGGTCAAAGTGACCAACCCGGAAACCCTGCTGCCACTCGTTCTTGGTGTTGTGCTCACCATCGAACTTCAGGTCGGGGTCTTCCGTGACGAAGGGGCCAGCTCCGTGACGAGTCATATAGGACCGCATGACCCCGACTCGGGTTTCCTCGTCAGTGTGCTCACGAAGGAGGTCATAGGCGTTCCTGAAGGTCGTGGTGCTCCAGGTCGTGTGGGGATGGAACCCGAAGTTCTCGTCCAGAAGCACACCTTGAGCCCCCTCGAAGATGACTACCCCTTCCCCGTTCGTCTGATCCGTGAGCCAAGACCCATCCACCAGACGGACCTTGTTCTTCCAGTCCTGATAGAGCCCATTTGCCAGCTCCTCAGTCCATCTGGGGTCTTGGAGGATGGCCGTCTCGACATCGACCCTGTGTGGATAAGAGCACATCCCTGGAGTGGTTTGCCAAGGCCAGTGGATTGTCCTCATCTCGGCAATCTTGCGTTCCTGGGAAATCCTGAGTTTCTTCTCTGTCAGAATAGGATCTTCGAGGTCACCGGCCCGAAGTGCATCCTCGGGGTGCTCCAGGAAGTCCTGCATGGTCTGGCCGATGCCCATTCCACAAGACCCGTGACGGCCGTCACCACGGTACAGCTCCTTGAGCCGGTTGATCGCCACCTGGAAAGGATTCGTGACCAGGGCATCACGGTCCACCGTCACCCTCTGCCAGACATCTTGAACCCCAAGGTCCAGAAGGTGATTGGCCTCGCTGAACATGAACAAGGGGTTCACCAGCATGTGCCTGGAGAGATGCGTCCCTACCCCAGGCACGAACGTTCCGCTCCCGAACTGGGAGAAACAATGGGATCTCCCATCAGGCAAACAGACTGTGTGTCCTGCGTTGGCACCACCGTTGTACCGGCAGACGAGTTTCGCTCCGGTTGACCTCGTGAGAGACTCGGTCACGGACCCCTTCCCTTCGTCCCCAAAACCCATTCCTGCTACGAGGTAGACACGGGCCACGCCATACCTCCCTCGAAGTATCCCTTGGCGAACTTCGTATGAGTCTCCCAGGCCAGCTTCGTCGGGGTGTGAATCACCCTCAGCTCGGAGACTTCAAGGTTCGGCTTGAAGTTCTTGTACCACCCGGGCTTGAGGTCCAGGTGCTTCGGGTTCTGGCCGAACTTCCTGAACCGAAGGGCCTCGTCCTTGACTGCCTGATCACGGGGGAACTCCAGATACTCGGTGGCGGCACAGAAGGCATCCCCCTGTGCGATTCGAAGAAGCATGTTGGGATTGGGGTGTTTCATTCGAACCTCTGACGGCGCTGGATCTCGTCCCCACGGACTCTCTGGCTTCGCTCTCCGTATTGCTTCGGGTCAGCCTTGTACGCCTCCTGGACAAGCTTCTGCTCGTCCTCGGTGAGCCTCTGGCCCGTGAAGGACTGAAGCATCAGGTATTCGATC
>Ga0315293_10002571_pt1 | contig 17416 bp, 16 predicted proteins | sample YL17G13_20_MG_FD_203071 | JGI IMG/M metagenome (GOLD analysis project Ga0315293, IMG submission 203071) | Sediment microbial communities from Yellowstone Lake, YNP, Wyoming, USA - YL17G13_20 | ecosystem: Environmental > Aquatic > Freshwater > Lake > Sediment | place: USA: Wyoming | collected...
GAAATTGGCTTTGCACAAGCCGAAGGGAAACCAATTATCCTCATTGCCAACAGCAGCAGATGGATTCCATTCCAATACTCACATTTTCAGGTCATGATATATGATCTTAACGATAAGCCAACATTTATACGACGACTAGTCGACGTGCTCACAGACGTTCTAAAAGATCCCAAGGCGTACCTTTTATCCGAAAAAGGAGAGGGGCGCAAAGAAAGGCGGTCGGTCTTCATCAGTTACAGCCACAATGACCGCGCGTACCTTGAGCGTCTTCTGATACACCTGAAACCGCTTGAACGGGATGGACTAGTAGATCTTTGGGCAGATAACAGGCTAAGACCCGGTGACCGATGGAAGCAGGAGGTCACGAAGGCTCTTAGTAACGCAAATGTGGCCATCTTGTTGGTGAGCGCAGATTTCCTCGCTTCAGACTTCATTACTAACAATGAACTCCCGCCAATACTGAAGAGCGCTGAGGAGAAGGGAACCAGAATCATTCCCCTGATCGTGAAACCCTGCCGGTTTGCGCGCGATAAAAACCTTCGGCATTTTCAAGCGGTCAATGACCCCCACGACGCACTGATCCTAGTTTCTACTGGAGAACAAGAAAAATACTACGATGCAGTTGCGTCTGAGGTGGAACGAACCTTCCAAGAGGCTCAGGCATCTCCCCCCGAAGGTACGGGCGTCTGAGACAACTGCGCCTCATGAACAGGTACGCGGCATCCAAGGGAGCCTGCCCCTTTAGGTGACGCTCACGGAAGAGGTTAGCATGTTCTCGCGAAAAGCCCATGTCGAGGCGTTACTGAAGCGCTCCGCGGACGACCTGAAGAAGATCGAAAGTAAGTACAACAATTCGCTCCATGCACAGGTAATCGCGGACGATCTTAGGATTGACATAAAGGACTTTCTCGAAAAACTGCGGTCAGTGCTGGACTATCTGGCGCATGATATTCGAGAGACACACTGCCCCGACGCAAGCCCAAAGATACTCTTCTACTTCCCTGTCCTGGCCGACAGACCCAAGTTTGATGGTAAGGTCGGAGAGTGGTATCCGGGACTCGAACTGAAATCGCCAGACCTATATGCTTACCTTGAGAGCCTTCAGCCATACCATAATGATTACTTGTGGCTTCGGAGTTTCAACCGCATCAACAATGAGAACAAACACAAGAATCTCGTGCCGCAGACACGAAAAGAAATAAAACAAATTCGCGTTACATCGGCACACGGAAGCGTTGCATGGCGCCCGGAAAATGTAAAGTTTGGACCAGGTGTCGCTGTTTTCGGTGTTCCCATTGATCCCAAAACTCAGATGCCCGAGCGTCATCCGTCCCAAACGGTTGAGCAGATTATTTGGGTCGACTTTCATTTCGAGGGCGAGAATATATCCGCCTTGGGGTTAATGAACAAAGCCTACCAGGGTATCAGCAGGATTGTTGATGATGTTGGGAAATGGCTGTGATGTTTATTCGCCTCTCTTGGCTCTGATCTTGCCCGCCCCCACTTCCTCAAGCCTCACATTCCTCAACCCCTAAATCCGTTGCCACGCTTCGCGCAACATCGAGGCGGGCACTTAACCCCTCCGCCCCTTTTCCTCTATGCGCTCCGTGTCCGCCCCTGGCGACATCCCCGCCTTCGGCGAGGTCTCGCCCTTCGGCGGATCGCTGTCCCGATCCTATCGGGACATCAAACCTCAAGACGCTTCGTCCTCCTTATTCTCAGCAGTCAGGTTCCGCCATTTCATAAATTATAAAATATAAAGCAACCCGCCCCTGACCCCGTGTCCCAAACCCCCAAAAGTGTGCTATTCTGAGAATTGAACTATACCCAAGGTGATGAGGAAACGCGACTTAAGCACCATCCGCGTTTTGGAAAATCTTACCCCCCTATCGCCCGAACAAGCGGTGCTTAAAACGCCGATATCGCCCGTAAATCCAGAAATAATCGAACGGGTCGCCGCCCAGTTTCTCAACCGCGAAATCGATGGCCTTCAGGACCGGCGACTTGTCATCGAGGTATGAGCGCCATCGCGGATGCTCCGCGCAAAACTCCATCACGCGCCCGTCAAAATCCTCCGGCAGCGTCTTTGAAAAATACGTCGGCGGATTTCGCGGATCGTGCTCGATTTTCATCCCTTCATCCCGCGCCTTCCGCTCAAGCGACGTCCCCGGCGATACCCGGAAACCCGCGCCGATGTAGCCCGTCCAGGCTCTCAACGAATCCAGCACTTTGAAAGTCTCCGCCAAAGTCTTCGCGTCCTCGCCCGGCCCGCCGAGTTGCACCTCGTAAAAAGCCGGCAGCGCGGCGGCGCGCGCGATTTCGTCGAACGCCTGAATCTCCGCCACGGTAAAGCCTTTCCGGAGGTTCACAAGCATTTTCTCCGACGCCGTGTCAATCGTCACATCAAGCCGCGCGCAGCCGGAACGTTTCATCGCCTCCGCCAATTCCCTGCTCGCCCCGCGTGGGTTCGCATACGCGGACCACGCAATCTTCAAGCCCCGCCTGACAATCTCGTTGCACACCGCCAGCGCATGTTCCGGCGGAAAAGAAAAAACGCTGTCCACAAAAAAGAATCGGTTGATTCCGGCGGCGCTCATCCGCGCCATTCGCTCGACGACCTCGCCCGCCGGGATAAGCCGGTAGCGCCTTCCCTCGAAGGTCGGGTAGTCGCAGTAGGCGCACTCGTACGCGCAGCCGCGCTTCGTCTGCACGGACGCGCCGCAGTTTTTTTTCATGTAGCGCTTATAGTCGATGAGGTCGAAGGCCGGAGCGGGAAAATCCTCAAGCGCCGCAAGTACTTCCGGCGGATTGACCCGGACTCCGCCATCCTGGCTGATTGCGAGGCCGGGCATGTTTTCCGGCGGCGCCTCCCCCCGCGCGATATGCGCCGCGAAATCGCGGAATGTTTTCTCGCCCTCGCCCACGATCCCGTATTTCACGCCTGCGGCTTTCAGCAGGCTCTCCGGATAAAGCGTGAACGCCGCCCCGCCCAGAACTATCAGCCCGCGCCCCGCTTTCTTGATCGACCCGATGATGTCCATTATTTGGCCGAAGAAACTCTGGAACGGGTAAGAGTCGCTGTTGATATTCCGGATCGAAACGCCGATGACATCCGGCTGATAATCGGTCACATAGTGCCAGACGCGAGACGCGATTGATTTGCAGAACGAAGGGTCGAACAGCCGCACCTCGTGGCCCTCGCGCCTCAGCACCGACGCGATGCACGTCAGCCCGTAAGGCGGCGCCCACTGGATTGCATTGTTCTGGATAGACTTGGAGTTCGCGTACAGAAGTAATATTTTCATCTTCCGCCCCGGCGCCCTCGGCCTGATTCTCAATATCGGGCCACGCAACCGATTCTAACACAAGGCTTGGGCGGCGTCAACGCGCGTCCTCGACGGTTGACGCGGCTGCCTTGACTAGCGGGGCCGGACGGAGTAAAATTGCTTAAAACTTTCGGCCCGCTTGTCCGATTAGGTATGAGTAACGCAAACACTGTAAACAGGCGTCCTTGTCTTGGAGAAGCCAAATGCAAGAGTTGCGCACGACCACCTCTTTCTGCCCCACGTGCTGCGAGGAAATCCCCGCGACCGTCTATGAGAAGGACGACGGCATATACATGAAGAAGTCGTGCCCCGCGGGACATGGGCCTTTTGACGTGTTGATTGAAAGGGACAAGGACTATTACAAGCACTGGATGCAGAACGACTTCAGCAAGCCGCGTCCGTATGTCTCGATATGCATCCCCATCACGCACGCCTGCAACATGAAGTGCTACTTCTGCTACGCGCCCAACAGGAAGACCGACGATGATATCGCCCCGGAAAAGGTCAAGGAACTTGTCCGCACGTTTCCCGGCTACCACGTTTTGTTTTCAGGCGGCGAGCCGACGCTTTGCCCCTATCTGCCTGACTACCTCAAGGTCGCCAACGAGGTGAAGAAGTTCCACTCCATCGCGACCAACGGCATAAAAATGGCGGACAAGGAATACATGAAAGTCCTCACCGACGCCGGACTCGGCGAGGTCACCGTCACCCTCTACGGCTTCAACGACGAGGCTTACGGCAAGATGGCTGGCAGGCCGATGATGAAAATCCGCAAGGCGAACCTCGAAAACCTCCGCAAGGCCGGCGTGCCGGTGACGCTCAGTTTCACCGTCAACCGCGGCGTCAACGAAAAGGACATCCCCTACTTGTTCGAACTCGCCATGAAGAACGCCGACATGGCGTACCAAATCCGCATGAGGTCGGTCACGCCATCCGGCTCCGGCGGAAACGACCAGCCGCTCTTCGTCTCCGAGCACATTAAGGTGTTCGCCGAAATCTTCGATGTCTCCGTCGAGGAACTGAAGGAATATAACTATTCGCGCGGCCCTTACATGGAGGCAACCTTCGACCCGATGTTCAAGGTGCCCAAAAACCCGCAGCATTTTGAACTCAACCTCATCCACTTCCTCAAGGAACAGGCCGCCAAGGGCAACAAGCGCTGCCAGAAGTTCCTCAAGATGCGCCCGAAGAGAAACGAGAATCACCCCGACAGCCGCATGAGACCGGACTTCCTGATACTGACCGCATGGAACTGGACCACGCTGCAGACCGCGGACCTTACGTTCCTGCGCAACATCCCGCTAGCCTACTACACATATAACGCGGGCATAATGGGGTTCCCGATAGCCGTGCTCGTTAGCGGCCGACTTGCCGTGCTGTAACACGGATGGTGAACTTCCGTTGACACAATGGCGCTGCATGTCAAAACGGGAGCCGTGATACTGTCCCAACAAACCCAGCCCCTCACGATGGGAAATTATGACCGACTGGAAGATAGCGCCCCGTTTCGAAACGAAAGGCGTCAAGAGCCTTGCGGAAAAGGACCTTCGCGTCGTCCTTGAGCCGGGCGACGGCAAACGGCCGGGCTTCCTGACCATTGACATCTACCCGGAGATAAAGCCCAAACGCCCCAAGCGGCATTACGGCACGTGGCAATTCGCGTTCGACCAAATCGGCAACGAGTTTGCCCTCACAGTTGATACCGAAGGCGTGCGGGTTTCCAGCGGCGACAAGGCCCTCTCCCCCGTCAAGACCATCGAGGGCGGACTAAGGGAAGACGGCCTCTACATTATATATCTCGTCCTCGCCGAAGAAGGCACTTACAGGGCGCTCGCCCAGACCCAGTATTACCATCACCTCTCTTTCAGCGGCGCCACATTGGACCCCGTTAAACATTGGCCGGAGTCCTGCCGGCGCACCCCCTCTATCATCGCGCCCGAATACTGGATGATGACGCGCCTGTACGAGGCTGTTGAAGCATTTGCCGCAGGGCTACCTGCGGGTTCAGCCGTTCTGGATTACGGCGGCGGCGGCGCCCCCTACTACCCCTGCTTCGCCTCGTGCGGAATTCGGCACACAAATGCGGACATCATCGACGGGCAGTTTGTGGACGTCGTATGCAAGCCCGGCGAAGCCCTGCCCTTCAAGAGCGAGGCTTTCGACGCGGTGATTTGCACGCACGTCATCGAGCATACTCTCAATCCCCGCGAGATTATCTCCGAACTCCATCGCGTCCTGAAAAAAGGCGGCAAAATCCTCGTCGGCGTGCCCTTCGCGTGGGAGCACCATCACCAGCCAACCGACTTCTGGCGTTTTGGACGCAATATTCTAGACAACTTCTTCAGCCCGTTCCGCGACGTGAAAATCGACACCGACTCCAACGCGGCCCAAGCCCTCATAATGCTTAGGAATTGCCACTATTTCCGTTACATCAAGAACAATCTCTTGCGTAACACGTTAATAAGATGGGGCAACTTCCGTTACAAACTGGCCGCCCGTTGCGGTGACCAAAACCTCACCTGCAACTATATCATAACCGGAGCAAAACCATGAAACTCGGCAACCTGATGAACCGAGTCCGCGGCCTTATCGGCGGCGCCAAACCGCAAAAGAAGGAAACGCCCCCATCCGAGCGGAAGACCGGCTGTCTCCTCGCCACGCTGGGCATCACCTTCAGATGCATGTGCAGTTGCGCCCATTGCGGCAGCGGAAAGTACGCCGCATCCGCCAAGGACGAAATGCCCACGGAGGAACTCAAAGGCATCATCAAGCAGTTGCGCGAAAACGGCGCCAACAGCATAAACTTCTTCGGCGGCGAACCCCTCGTCCGCAAAGACCTGCCGGAACTGATTGCTTACGCCAAGAGCTTCGGCATGGGCACCGCCATGGACTGCAACGGCTATCTCCTCGACCGCGACATGGCCGCCACTCTCGCCAAGGCGGAACTGGACATGGCCCACATCAGCATCGACAGCGCCGACCCAAAGAAGCACGACGAGATGCGCGGCGTCAAGGGCATCTTCGACCGCGCCATCAACGCAATCAAGTACTGCAAGGAAGCCGGCATCGCCGTCCGCATCGGCGCGTACGTTGACCGCGAGCGCTTGAACAGCGGCGAATTCGCCCGCCTCATCGAACTCGGCAAGCAGGTCGGCGCGCCACTCCGCGTGCTGACCCCCGTCCTCACCGGCAAATGGCAAGACGCCGTCCAGGAACGCCTCACGCCCGAAGAGGTCGTGAAATTCAGGACAATGCTCGCCCCCGGCGTCGCGTATTGGGAGCAGGAATCCTGCAACGGCGCCGAGGCGAGTTTTGTCTGCGCCTGCATCGCGAAGGACTACATCTACATCACCGCGTACGGCGACGTCACGCCGTGCGTTTACGTGCCGCTGTCCTTCGGCAACGCAAGAAAAGAACCTCTTGCGCAAATACTAGAGCGGATGTGGGCGCACGAACTTTTTAAGCGGGACACCTGCAACAAGTGCATCACCAACACCAGCGACTTCCGCGAAAAATACGTGAACCTTAATAAGAACAACCCCGGAAAGTATCCCGTCTGGATAGGCTGAGGAGCGGACTTGGCTGATTGGGACATACAGACAGTCTTCGAAAAAAAGAACGCCGAAGGACTGCTCCCTCAACGGCGGCGCGCAATCCTGCGGCGCAAGGAAGGCACGCAGAAGTCCGTCTACGTCACTCTGGAAATCTATCCTGAATCCCGGCCAAAGTACCCCCGCCGCTATTTCGGCGCCTGGCAATTCAGCCTTGACGAACTCGGCGACGAGTGCGAACTCTTCCTCTCTCTCTCCAAAGACGGCGCGGCCGTGGAACGCAACGGCGCGGCCCTTTCGCCTTCGACGGTAATCCAGGGCAGGCTCAAGGAGGACGGTTTGTACAAGGTCTTCGTGGTCGTCGCGGAAAAGGAGGAATACGCCACGCTGGCAAAGACGGAATATTGCGAAATCATCTCTTCCGTCGGCGTGGTCCCGGACCCCGTCAATCACTGGCCCGGCTCCAGCCAGCGCGAACCGCGCATGACCGAGCCGGCATACCTCTCGCTAAAAAGCATCGCCGCCATGCTCGTCAAGTTCGGCCAGGAAAACCGCATCAGCCGCGGCACTTCGCTCCTCGATGTCGGCTGCGCCCACAAGCCCTACTACCCATTCTTCGCGCCGACCGGCTGCCGCTACACAGGCATCGACATCTTCGACGGCCAGTTCGTCGACGCCGTCTGGGAACCCGCAAGCCCCATGCCATTCGCCGACGCCGCATTCGACATCGCAATCAGCACCCAAGTCCTCGAACACGTGCCGGACCCCGAACGCGTCGTAGCGGAAATTCACCGCGTCCTCAAGCCCGCCGGCAAAGTTTTCCTCTCCGCCCCGTTCGCATGGGAACGCCACGATTATCCCGGAGACTACTGGCGCTTCTCCGAAGAAGGCCTCCGAAAAATATTCTCGGTGTTCAGCGACTGCCGCATCACCCCCAACGGCAACTCGCGCCAGTGCTTCACCGAACTCCGCAACCTCCACACGCACCGCACCATGTCGCCCGGCTTCCTGCGCGATGCCCTGGTTGTCTCTCGCAACTGGTTCGCCGAAAAAATGTTTTCCAAATCGAAAGATTTTGCGATGCCCAGCAACTTCGTCGTCGTCGCCGCGAAATAATATCCGGAGCGGATGCATTTGAAGATGCTCTACGTCGTCCACCAGTTCTTCCCCCGCCACCTGACGGGAACGGAGACCTACACCTACGAACTCGCCCGCGCCGCACAGCAAAGCGGCCACGAGGTCTCCGTGCTCTGCTATGAACACAGCACCCTCCCCGGCGTCCCCCGCAGAGGCGTCCTCAACGACGTGTACGAAGGAATCCCCGTAACCCGCTTCTGCTACGACTCGAAAACCTGGACAAACCCCACACTCTACGAATACTGGAACGAGGAATTCCGTGAACTCGCAAACACATTCTTCCAGAAGCAGCGCCCCGACATAATCCACTTCACCCACAACTCGCTCCTCAGCGCCGCCCTCCTGGATTCCGCCCACAGCCTCGGAATCCCAGCCGTCCTGACGCTGACAGACTTCTGGTACATCTGCCCCCGGATGCAACTTGTGCGGGAGAACGGCGCGCTGTGCGAAGGCCCCGTCGGCGAACTCGATTGCTATGAATGTTTCCACGCGCCCGCGCTCGACCGCTGGCGCTTCATCACCGGCAGACTGCCCGGATTCGCGCGCAAGGCCGTTGCCGCATTACGCTCGCGCCTTAAACGCAAAGTCCTCACGGCCCGCGCTTCCTCCGACAAATTCCTCGACGCCGCCCTCAACCGCGCGCCTCGCCTCAAGGAGGCCATACGACTGGCGGACGTTGTAATCGCGCCCACGCGCTTCCTCCGCGACATGTTCCAGAAAAACGGCTTCGACACCTCTCGCTGGCGCCTTATCAACTTCGGCATCAACACAGCGCTCCTCGACCGCGCCCAACATGCACCCGCAAACTCCTTCCGCTTCGCATTCGTCGGCACGCTCAATCACCACAAGGGCTGCCACCTCCTCATCGACGTATTCAAAGAAATTCCCGGCGAAAGCCTGGAACTGCAAATATACGGGAGCGAAACCCAGTTCCCCGATTACGCCCGCGCCCTGCGCAAATCCGCCGCCGCCGACAGCCGCATCAAGTTCCGCGGCACTTTCCCGCGGGAAGACATCGGCCGCGTCCTCGCCGGCATGGACGCGCTCGTCATGCCGTCGCTCTGGTACGAGAACTCGCCTCTCATGCTTCTCTTCGCGCTGGCCTCGCACACGCCCGTCATCGCCACCGATGTCGGCGGACTGAGCGAGTTCATCCGCGACGACGAGAACGGCCTGCTTTTCAAGGCCGGCGACACCGGGAGCCTCCGCGCCACGATGAAACGCTTCCTCGATGATCCCGCACTCGCGCCTCGCATCCGCGCCGCCAGCGCAAATGTCAAAAGTATTGCCGAACACAGTGCCGAAATACGGAACATCTACCGAAGTCTCGTGAAAACAACAGCGAAAGGCGGAACGCCATGAAGTGCCTTGTTCTCGGAGGATGCGGTTTCATGGGCTCGCACGCGGCCGAGCGGCTCCTGCGAGACGGCCACTCCGTCCGCATCTTCGACAAACTGAACGTCGACGAAGCCAACATCGCCTCCTTCCGCGACCGCGTCTCGCTGATGACCGGCGACTTCACAAACGCCGCCGACGTTGAAGCCGCCCTCAAGGACATCGACACAGTTTTCCACTTCGTCGGCACCACGCTCCCGCAAAGTTCCACGGAAAATCCCGCCTACGACATCGAAACCAACGTCATGGCCTCCGTGCGCCTCCTCGACGCGTGCGTCAAAAACGGCGTCAAGCGCATCATGTTCTCCTCCTCCGGCGGCACCGTCTACGGCATCCCGCGCCAGACGCCGGTTCCCGAGGACCACCCCAACGATCCAATCTGCTCCTACGGAATCACGAAACTCGCCGTCGAAAAATACATCGCGCTCTATCGCCGGCTGTACGGCCTCGATTACCGCATCGTCCGCTTCGCCAATCCCTACGGCCCCCGCCAGAAAACCCACGCCTCGCAGGGCGCCGTCGCCGTCTTTCTCGGAAACGTGCTGGAGAACCATCCCATCACAGTCTGGGGCGACGGCACCGTCCAGCGCGACTACGTCTACATCGGCGACGCGATTGACGCCTGCGTCCGGCTGACCGCCGCCGACCACCCGGCGGGCATCTACAACGTCGGCTCCGGCTGCGCCGTCTCACTCAACGAACTCATCGAGACAATCAAGAGCGTCACCGGCAAATCCATCACTGTGAATTACACGGCGGGCCGGAAAATCGACGTCACCGTGAACGTCCTCGACATCCGCAAGGTCTCCGCCGCCCTCAACTGGCGGCCCGAAACCACGCTTGCCGACGGCATCCGAACAACCTGGCAATGGCTCCTTGGGAGCAACCCGCGCCCATGAGAATATTACAGGTATCACACGACTTCCTTCCCGGCCACAGGGCCGGCGCGGAAATTTACACCCACAACCTCTGCCACGAACTCGCCCGCCGTCACGCCGTCCACCTGCTTTTCACCGACCATTCGCCCGCCCAACCGCAGTACGCCGTCCGCGAGAGCGTCTTTCAGGACATCACGTACACTGAGGTTATCAACAACCACTGCCAGAAGCGTTTCGAGGAGACCTACGACAACCCGCGGATGGATGAGATCTTTGGCGCTGTCCTCGACGCTTTCAAGCCGGACGTAATCCACTTCGAGCACCTGCTCTATCACTCGACAAACTACCCGCGCATCGCCGCCGGCCGCGGAATCCCCTCCGTCATGACCCTGCACGATTTCTGGCCCATCTGCGAACAGGAGGGAAAACGCTTCCGCGCCTACTTCCCCGGCGAAACAAAAGACCCGTCCGAATGGACCGGCAAGCAATACGGCAGCGTGAAACTCTGCGAGCCTATCATCCCAGAACTCTGCGCGAAATGCTGGAACCGCAACCCGACAATCCGCGGCCCGATTGAGCGCATGGGATATTTCTTCCTCCGAGCGTCCGCCCGCGTCCTGGGACTCGATCTCACAAGCACCGCGCGCAAGCATTACAACATGATCCGCCCAGGCGCTCCCGCTAATGAGGCCCCCGCGCCCAGCGGCCCCCGCGCGCCAGCGGACATCGTCAAACGAAACGACCGAATCCGCGAAGCCCTCGCCCCAGTCTCAAAACTCATCTGCCCGTCCCGCTTCCTGGCCGATGAAATGAAGCGCTACGGCTATCCAGGCGGCAAACTCGTTTTCTCCGATTACGGCTTCAAAGCCGAGCACTTCGCGGGCTTCAAACGCAAGCCCGCCGACAAAATGCGCTTCGGCTTCATCGGCACCGTCGCCGAACTCAAGGGCGTCCACGTCCTCGTGAGCGCCTTTCGCCGCCTCACATCGCGCGCCGCCGCGCTCGAAATATTCGGCGATACCGACATGTATCCGCATTACGTCGCATGGCTCAAGCAACTCGCGGGCGACGCCGCCGTCCATTTTCACGGTTCCTTCGACCCCGGCGCCGTCGCGGAAGTCTTCGCGCAACTCGACGCGCTCGTCGTGCCCTCGATTTGGTTCGAAAACTCGCCGCTCGTCATCCACGAAGCCTTCATGTCGCGCACGCCGGTCATCGCCTCCGACCTCGGCGGCATGGCCTCCCTCATCGACGACGGCAAAAGCGGCCTCCTCTTCAAACCCGGCGACTCCGCCGACCTCGCGTCAAAAATGCAATCGCTCCTCGACAATCCATCCAGCCTTACCGAACTCGCAAACGCCGCCCCGCGCGTCAAGACCATCGCCGACGACGCCACATTCATCGAGAGCCTCTACAACGAATCCCTCGCTTGTAAGTAGCGCTCTGTCGGGGTCCGGTAACAGTCGCCCATAGTCCCAACCGGATTGTTGTTGCCGCGATGAAACGCGCGGTATATAATGCGGCACAAGTTCGACCAATCATTTGAGGGGCCGAAATGCAATCACGCGACAACAGCATAATGGAGGCCGACAGTTTGCTCGTGCAGCAGCGTTACGCGCAGGCGCTCGACACGTTCAAGTGCCTGATTGAAATCTCGGCGGCAAAACTCGCCTTCACGCCGGACGATTTCAACTGGCAGCTGCTCCTCCTCATCAGGATCCAGCGCGTTTACCGCTCGCTCGGCGCAAAAACTCCCGCCCCGCTGGAAAAACTCATCAAGTATTACGAGATAGTCTCCCGCAATTATCCGGGCAAAGGCGTAATAACATTGAGCCGCGAAGAGGCGATGATATGCGCCCGCGTCCTGGAGTGGCTGCCGAAAATCGGCGCCGACAACGCCGTGCCGCCCGCCGATCCCGCGCGCGAGAAGGAACTGGTAGACGGCATCTACTATCTGCTTGGGCAAAACAAGGACAAATACAAATTGGGCGTGTTCTACAAGAAGGGCTTTTAGCAACGGGCGATTGATGTAAGACTTGTCCTTGCCGGGGAAACGATGACGGAACCTGAGAAGTTCATCCACGACTTTTTCCAGCAAACTGGCTACAGGCCGGAAGCCATGCCATCCGGCCGCGAGGGAACTCCCGCCCCGCCGTACAAGACATGCCCCGGCGCGCCCGTCGTAAAATTGACGGCCCCCTCCGGCGAACAGGCGTCGCGACTTTTCGAGACCATCGCGTCCCGACGCTCCGTGCGCGCATTTTCCGAAGCGCCGATTACGCTCTCGCAACTTTCGCAACTCGCGTGGGCGGCGCAGGGCGTTACTCTTCAGCGCGATGACACGGCCCTGCGGGCGGCGCCCTCCGCGGGCGGGCTGTATCCGGTTGAAACATATATCGCCGTGAACCGGGCTGACGGCATCGCACCCGGCTTGTACCACCTGAACGTCGTGGACTTCACGCTCGAAAAAGCGACGACCGCTCCGGTGGGCGCGGCGCTTGCCGACGCATGCCTGGGGCAGAAGTTCGTCGCCGCCTGTTCAGCGGTTTTCATCTGGACGGCGGTATACAAGCGCGTCATGTGGCGCTACGGCAAGCGCGGCCTGCGCTATATTTTCATGGACGCGGGCCATATCGGCGAAAACCTCCACCTCGCCGCCACCGCCCTCGGACTGGGCTGCTGCGCAGTCGGTGCGTTTTATGACGACGAGGTCGCCGGCGTGCTGGGCCTGGTTGGGAAGGATGAATTCCCCGTTTGTTTGAGCGCCGTCGGCGTGCCGCGCGGGACGCGATGAAATTTCATCTGAACCGCGGGTGTTCCAGTATGACCGTGTGCGCAAGAATCGAGGTAATTTGACGGAACAAACTCCATGAAGTGGCGCAGCGTGTTATTAGCGTTCGTGTGGCTGGGGCTGCCGCTCATTACGATCGGCGTAATGACGTACTACGTATTTTTGTTTTTGCAGGCCGCGCCAGAAATCGCCCATATCCTTGCGCCTTTCGTGATTCTCACGTGCCTCTATGCCGTTTTCCTGGCCGTCGTGGCGCAGCGGCTCCTCGCGCGCGTGGGGGCGCTCCTCGGCGAGAAAAAGACCACGCGCCGCGTCGAGAAGGACCTCGTCACCCGCTACGAGGACCTACAGGACCAGATTGAACTCCTCTCCGCCATGCGCAACCTCTCCCACGTCGTCAACGACGCCGTGGAATTCCGCAGCATCCTCGAGGAAGTCACGCGCATCGTCAGCGACGTCACCGGCGCCAGCGAAATTACGATATTCCTCGTGACCGAGCACTCGCTGAAGCTTCAGCCCGCGGTTCACCGGCGCGGCGGCGTTGTGGTGTTCGACGAGGACATAAAACGCCTCCGCATAGACCGCCGCCACGTTTACCAGTCACTCCAGCACCGGATGATACTGCGCGACAAAGGCCCCAACCAGGTCAACTTCGCCATCCCGCTCATCGCCGACCAGGAATCCCTTGGAGTCCTGCAGGCCATGGTCCCGCTGACCGGCGAGACGGAAGAGATAGCCGATCGAATCGAGAAAAGCGAGGCGATGCTCGTCGCGCTCGCCAAACACATCTCGCTCGCCATAAAGACGCCCATCCTCTATAACCGCGCCGTCGTGGACGGGCTGACCGGCCTCTACACGAAACGCCATTTCCAGCACCAACTGGCGAATTATTTCAACGCGTCCAAGCGCCTCGACAAGCCGCTCTCACTTATAATGATCGACATCGACTTCTTCAAGAAGATAAACGACCGTTACGGGCACCTGACCGGGGACAGGACCCTCGCCGCCATCTCGCTCATTATCAGCAAGACCATCCGCCAATATGATTCGGCCTACCGTTACGGCGGGGAGGAACTCAGCGTCCTTCTGCCGGAATCCGACATGAACGACGCCGTTCTCGTCGCGGAGCGCATCCGCCGCAAGATCGCCGAGGAGGAGTTCACCACGGAAGATGACAAGAAAATCAGGGTCACCGTGAGTCTGGGCGTGGCGGCGTTCCGGCCGGAACTGGCCGAAATGAAGCAACTCATCGCGGAGGCCGACACGGCGCTCTACTTCGCCAAGCAAAGCGGCCGGAACCAGGTCATCTGCCTGAAGGACGGCGAGTGCAGCAAGATTGCCGAGACGCCGGAGGCGGCGAGCGTCGACGCGGGCGAGGCTTCCGCCCTCCCGTCAAAACGGACCCGGCGAAAATCAAAGGCCCCTCCGCCGTAAGTTGCCACCGGAAATGCCTTGATATTCCGCGGGCTTTAGCATAGAATCTTCACGCACCATCAATGTCGCGCGTTTGCCAGAGGCTCAAATGGAGTCAATGCCAGAAGACATCAGGCTGGGACAACACTTTATGAAGTCGGGCGTCATAACCGAGACGCAACTGGACGAGGCGCTTGAGATACAGAAAGACCTCGGCGGAAAACTCGGCCGCATCCTCATCAAACTAGGACATATCACCGAAGATGATCTTCTCAATCATCTCGCACGGCAACTCGAAGTTGAAGTCGTCAGACTGAGCAAACTCAAAATCCCCCCCGCCCTCTGGCGCATGATTTCCGCGAACACAATCCGGGCCAAGAAGATCGTCCCCATATCCCTGACCGGCGGGGTGCTCACCGTCGCCACCGCCTCCCCGCAGGACCTTGAAGCGCTGGAAGAAATCAAGTTCGAGACCGGCGAAAACGTCGCGGCCGTCCTTGCCAGCGAAAGGGAAATCGACGAGATGATTGCGCTCTTCTTCGGCCCCTCGCCCACCGAGGCCCTGACCGAGGAAATAGAAGCGCCGGAGACCGCGCCACCGCCTCCCACGGAAGAGGCGAAACCAGCCGCCCCGCCGCCATCGCCGGAAGCGGTCAAGCAGGCGGTTGAACAGGCCGTGACGAAAGAGGCGCGCGAGTCGCTGCTCCGCTTTCCGACGCGCCTGAAAATCGACGCCCTCATCGTCGCCCTCCTCGACGCGGGCGCCATCAACGAAGAGACCCTGAACAGGCTCATCAGGGAAAGGGCGAAACAGGAATAACGCGGGAATCGATTTCCCGGTTTCACTCATACCCTTTTCGCGTGAACAGACATGGCCAAAGTCCAATGCACGACGCGCAAGGCAACCTCACCGGGGAAAAAGGACGCCGTCCTTCTCAGCGTCGGGGGAATCATCAACAATGAGACGCTTCCCGATTTCCAGGCCGCCGTTAAGTCGCTCCTTGACCAGGGGGCCTCGCGGCTCATGCTGGACCTCAAGGACCTCACCTACATAAACTCCAGCGGACTCGGTGAATTCATCCGCTGCCAGGACGTCGCCAAGGGCCGCAACGGCGACATGGTCCTCATCGCCGTGCCACACGAGGTCATCCGGACCATCAAGATTATCGGGTTTCACACGCTAATTAAGATATTCCCCGACGCCCCTCAAGCGCTCAAGTACTTCGACTCCGGCTCCACGGAGGTCGTCGAAAAGGAATACCAGCGCGTTCCGCCCAAGCCCGCGCCCAGCGCCGTTCCGCGCAAGCCCGTCCCTCACAAAGGCCGCTTCCCCAGAACTCCCGTTGAGGCTGCCGTGATGCTCGTCATGCCCAAGAAAGACGTCTTCGCCGACATCCTCGCAATGCGCTGGGGCGGCGACACGGCCGGCGGAAAATTCCGGCATGTGACCGACAGAAACACCGTCCTGAGCAATATCCCGACCGCCAAGCCCGACCTCCTCATTATCGACAACTCCGTGCCGGACGCCGACGGCCTGTGCAAGGATCTCAAGGTCAACAAGGGCTCGAGCATGGTGGGCGTCATCAAGGTCTACGGCGACCCGCAGGACAAACGCACCCCCTTCTACATAAAAGAGGACGACCGCGTCGCCGAACCTTTTGAATACAAGGAACTCTTTGCCGTGGCTGAAAGCGAACTCCGCCGCGCCGCCACCCGGGACAAGTTCGTCACCCACAAAATGCAGTTCGAGTTCGCCAACACGGAGCGCCATGTCGACCAGGCAAACGACCTCATCGCCCTCCTTATACGCCAGACGGACCTTAACGAGCACGACGCAAGCGAAATCCGCACCGCCACCCGCGAAGCCATCGACAACGCCTACCGCCACGGCAACCTCTGCCAGGCAGCAAAGCGCATCAGGGTCGCCTACGTCCTCGACCACGAAAAGGCCGCCATAACCGTCCAGGACGAGGGCAAGGGCTTTGACTTCGCCTTCTACCTCTCGCTCGGAAAAGAGACTGACCCGGAGCAGCGCGCCCGCCTCCGCGCCAAAGAAGGCAAGCCCGGCGGACTCGGCATCATGCTTATGATGCGCTGCCTCGCCTCGCTCCAGTACGACCCGCCCGGCAACGTCTGCCGCCTGGTAAAGAAAATCAGCTGACGCGCACAATCTAAAAACCACGCATGGTCGTTGAAGCGGCGCATTTTGACAGTCTAACAGCCTATCTCAAAAACTTCTCTGTGTTCTCCGTGCCCTCCGTGGCGAGTTTTGTGATGGTTTTTTAGACGGGCTTCTCGTATGCCGCAATCCGCCCGCGCCCTTCCTTCTTCGCCCGATACAGCGCCGCGTCCGCGCATTCCAGCACACCCCGCGCGTCTCCCGCGTCGTCAGGATACGCCGCAACCCCGATGCTCACCGAAACCGGCGCGCTCCCGCTCACGCCCTCCAGCCGAAAATCATGTTTTCTCATCTCCTCCAGCAGCCTTCTCGCAAACGCGCCCAGAATGACGCCGGTGATAAACGGCACAATCAGAAAAAGGTGATAGCCCGGGTGCAACGCAAGCCGCTCAAGAACCGCCGAAAGCGTCAGCGTCCCCTTTCCCGTAAGATAAATGTCGAGCCACAAAACCAGTATCGGAATCGGGATCCCCAGCAACAGCCCAAAGATGATGTGCTTGTTCCGGGTGATATTGAAGGTGTTGGCCCGTGCAAGGGCGCGAAGAAACTCCGCAAGCGTCGGATTCAGTCGGTACGACATAATTCCCTTCCATTAAGTCTCGGCGGGTGCGTGCCAAAATTGCGGGTGTTCAACGGGGTCAGATGACGCCTCGGCATCCCGACCGCCTCGGGACGCCAAGGAGCCGAAAGGGTCGGACCCCATTACGGAGCGCAGGCGGCCAGACCGGGTCTATTTACGGAGCGAA
>Ga0315293_10002573_pt1 | contig 17411 bp, 17 predicted proteins | sample YL17G13_20_MG_FD_203071 | JGI IMG/M metagenome (GOLD analysis project Ga0315293, IMG submission 203071) | Sediment microbial communities from Yellowstone Lake, YNP, Wyoming, USA - YL17G13_20 | ecosystem: Environmental > Aquatic > Freshwater > Lake > Sediment | place: USA: Wyoming | collected...
CTGATTTTAATTTGGCTAAAGAAGAAGCTAAAAAAAGAAATCAGAAACTTGAGGAAATTTTAACTGAAAAAGGATTAGTTTCCGATGAAGAGTTGGGAAGACTAATAGCTGACGAAACAGGGTTTCCTTTTGTAAATTTGCAAAAGGTAAAAATAAACAAAGACGTTTTAGAAATTGTTCCTGAAATCGTAGCAAAAGAGCAGGGGATAATTATTTTTGAGAGAACTAAGGAGGGACTGAAAGCTGCAATGCTTAATCCGGATGAATTGGAGATTAAAGAATTTATTGAGAAAAAAACCGGCGAGAAAATAATTCCCCACCTTACTACTAAAAGGAATATCCTGGCCACTTTAAAATATTACAAAAAGGAAATAAAAGAAGAATTTGAAGATCTTATTGGAAAAAGCGTGGAGGAGTTTGAAAAAACCGAGCCCAGGGCTTCTCAGTCTTTGCCTATTACCAAAATTGTTGATTTGATTTTAAATTACGGTTACGAAAACAGGGCCTCTGATATTCACATTGAACCTTACGCGAAAAAAACCATTTTACGATTCAGGATTGATGGTATTTTGCATGATGTCCTGGAATTACCAAGCGACATTCATGATTTTTTAGTTTCAAGAATTAAAATCATGGCAAAACTAAGGACTGATGAGCATGAGTCTGCCCAAGATGGTCACTTTTCATTTGATACTTCAGAAGAAAAAGTTGATGTAAGGGTTTCAATAGTTCCAATAGAAGAAGGAGAGAAAATTGCCTTGAGAATCTTAGCCGAAAAAACAAGGGGACTTGATCTTGAAGGTTTAGGATTGAGACAAAGAGACCTGAAGATTTTAGAAGAAAACATAAAAAAATCCTGGGGCATGACTTTAGTGACGGGACCCACTGGGCATGGAAAAACCACCACTCTTTATGCTATTTTAAAAGTTTTGAATAAAAGAGAAGTCAATATTTTTACAATTGAAGATCCTATTGAGTATGATATTGAAGGAGTAAATCAAATTCAGGTTAACCCCAAAACAAACCTGACCTTTGCTGAAGGCTTGAAAGCAATAGTCAGACAGAACCCTGATATAATCATGGTAGGCGAGGTAAGAGATGAAGAAACGGCAAAATTAGCGGTTAATGCAGCAATGACCGGCCATTTGGTCTTATCAACCTTCCATGCTACTGATGCTGCAACTACTTTGGTAAGATTGTTGGACATGGGTATTGAACCTTTTTTGATTACTTCTACGGTTAATTTGGTGATAGGCCAACGATTAATTAGGAGGATTTGTCCAAAATGCATTGAAAGTTTTGAAATTTCTTCCTCTGAAATTTCAAAAATTCTTAGTAAAGACCTGGCTTTAAAATTTTCCAAAGGAAAAGAAAAAATCAGAATTTATAGAGGCGGTGGATGCTCTCTTTGCCAAAAAACAGGATATCTTGGCAGAGTTGGTATTTTTGAGTTTTTGGAAATGGCTCAACCAGTAAAAGATTTGATAATAGCAAAAGCAGATGCTCAAAAAATAAGGGAAGCGGCTCAAAAAATGGGGATGATTACCATGATTGAAGACGGACTTCAAAAAGTAGAAGAAGGAGTAACAACTTTAGAAGAAGTTTTAAGGGCAATCAAAGAATAACAATAAATACATGTTTTTCAACTTAACTAAAGAAAAAATATTTTTTACCCAACACCTTTTTTTAATGATTAAAGGAGGTCTCCCAATTTCAGAGGCTTTAGAAACCTTGAAAGAAGAGACAAAATCAAAGACTTTTAAAAAAGCTCTTGAAGATATTATCAGGAGAATATTGGAGGGACAGACTTTAAATCAGAGCCTAGCCAGGCATCCTAAAATTTTTGACCAGTTTTTTCAAGGTATTATTAAAATAGGAGAAGAAAGCGGAACTTTGGAAGAAAATTTGCAGTATCTTAATTTAAAACTCCGATCAGATTACGAGATCAAAAGAAAAACAAAGGGAGCCTTGCTTTATCCTTTGATTGTTATCTCTCTGGCTGTTATTATTGGTTTTTTTATTTCTCTTTTCATATTACCCAGGGCGATGGGAATCTTTCAGATGTTTAAGTTTGACTTGCCATTATCAACTAAGATTCTGATAACTTTTTCTTCTTTTTTGAAGAAAAACTGGATTTTGATAATAATTTCTGTCATTTTCTTTATCTTTCTGCTACAGATTTTAAAAAGATTTAGATTTTTTAGATATTTTTCTGATAGAATAAGTCTTTCTCTTCCGGTTTTCGGTCCGGTTTTTAAAAACGCAAATTTAGTTCAATTCTCCCAAAGTTTTTACACTCTTTTAAAGAGTGGAATTCCTATTATTGAAACTTTCGATATCTGTATCCAAAACTTGCCAAACGAAGTTTTAAAAGAAAGTCTTGCTTCGGCTAAAGCAGAAGTCGAAAAAGGAGGAAAAATGAGTCAAGGTTTGAAAAAGTCTTCAAAGATTTTCCCTCCCATCTTTTCACAGATGGTTTTGGTGGGAGAAAAATCAGGATCTTTGGAAAACAGTTTTCTTTATTTATCTCAATTCTATCAGGAAGAAGTTGATTCTGCACTTAAAAATATTTCTGTTGTTTTGGAACCGCTATTATTAATCTTAGTTGGTCTTTTTGTTGGATTTGTAGCCTTAGCTATTATTACCCCGATTTTCAAATTCACCGGCAGTCTTAAATTCAGATAATTTCGCAAATTAACCTTCAAAATAGTGTTAAAACTATTTGTCTTTAAAAAAGGGTTTACCCGCCCAAATTTTATTAGAAAAAATTTAGGCGGGTTTACTTTACTCGAGATTTTATTGGTAATAGGGATAATTTCCATTTTACTGGTTTTTATTGTACCTGTAAGTTTAGATTTTTATAAAAGCCAGCAGTTAGAGGTCCAGACCCAGTCAGTAATTCAGACTCTAAGGCGTGCTCAATCAAAAGCCATAGCAATTGAATTAGATTCGTCTTTTGGGATTCACTTTGGCGTTTCGAATTATACCTTATTCAAAGGCGGTTCTTATTTTGAATCTGGTCGTGATTTACAGTATGATGAAATTTTTGACCTACCCGAACTAATTAATTTAACAGGACTTCCGGAAGTTGTTTTTTCAAAATTTGAGGGAAAGCCCAATGTTACTGGCAATATTATTTTGAGCAGTGATTCTGATATAAAAACCATAAATATAAACCAAGTTGGAAGAATAAACCCCGATTAGAAATTTTTGATTTTAATGTATTATGTTTTCGCTGTGATGGAAAATTTCTAACTGGGTAAACCTCCAATGAAAATTAATAAATATTCAAAAGGACAATCCTTAATTGAACTAATAATAGCGGTAGCTTTATTTGCGATCGTTATTTTAGGTTTGTTTTTATTGATTTTTGACAGTTATAATGCAAGTCATCTGGCTTTAGAGATAACCAAGGCTGATTTTTTAGCAGAAGAGGGGTTAGAGGCAGCAAGATCAATACGAGACAATAACTTTTTAGATTTATCAGCCGGATCTCATGGTTTGGTAGTTTCTAGTGGTCATTGGATTTTTCAGGGAACTAACGAAAATTTAAGCTCCGAGCTGAATGGAGGGATAAGATCAATTTTAATAGAAGATGTCGGAACCGATAGAAAAAAGATTTCTTCAACTGTCAGTTGGGATTTTACTGAAAATCGGCCAGAAGAGATAAAACTAATAAGTTATTTAACGAATTGGCAGAAAGTAGTTTCACTTATCGGTGATTGGTCAAAGCCTATTCAGGAAACAAGCATAAATATTTCTGGCAATAATGATGGTAGCAAGATTCAGGTGCAGGGCAACTACGCATATATAATTATTAACGGCGGCAACCCGAATTTTCTCATTATTGATGTAAGCAATTCTGAGAGTCCGTCTGTGGTTGGTTCGCTTGATCTCAACGGAACGCCCACGAATATCGCAGTATCGGGCGATTATGCCTATTTATCTAATGATGATAACAACGAGGAGCTGCAAATCATTGATATTTCCATAAAATCTTCGCCAAGTGTTGTCAGAACCTATAATGCACCTGGAAATGCAAATGCAAATGGCGTTTATGTTAGCGGTACAACGGTTTACCTAGTACGGGCAAGCAGCGCTCAAAATGAATTCCTTGTTATCAATGTCGCCATTCCAGCATCCCCGGCTCTTCTTGGCTCATTAGATTTAAGCGCGAATGGGAATGAAGTGGTGGTCTCGGGCAACTTCGCCTATGTTGCATCAGGCGACAATAGCCAAGAACTGAAGGTGATTAATATTATGATACCCGCCTCCCCAACACCTGCTGGCTCACTCAATCTTCCCAGCAATACCGACGCAACCACTATTGCGCTTGCGGGTTCAACTGTGTTTATAGGGCAGGGCAGTACGTTCTATACCATTAATGTAACGACGCCGAGGTCACCAATTCAACTTGGCTCGTTTAACGTATCTGGGACGCTCAATGATATTGCCTTAAATCTTGGTAATGCCAATACCTATGTATTTATTGCGACCTCTGCTAATAGTTTGGAGTTTCAGGTGATCAATGTTTCGAATCCCATTTCGCCAGTGCTTCTCGGGTCGGTGAATACTGCTGGTAATGATGACTTGAATGGTATCGCATATGACGCCACACTTGATCGGGCTTTTTGCGTTGGCGCCAGAAATACTGAAGAATTTATCATCATCGCCCCGCAATAATATGAAAACCCACATTTCATCACAAAAAAGTTTTACACTAATTGAACTCTTGCTCTATATATCCATTATTTCTTTGGTTTTAATTTCAATTACCGGATTTTTTTGGAATATCGCATCCGGTAATATTAAAGAAAGTTCTTATCAGGAGGTACAGCAAAATGGTCGTTTTGTAATGACCAAAATAACCCAGGAAATAAAAAAAGCAATTGGAATTAATAGCCCAGTCCTTGGTTCCTCTGCTAATTCTCTTTCTTTGAAAATGTCTGATTCTAATTTAAACCCAACGATTTTTGACGTTTCAGGAGGAAAATTAAGGATTACTCAAGGAGCTTCAGCTCCAATTGAATTGACAACTGATCAGGTAGTGGCAAATAATTTACAATTTACTAATTTATCTTATTTAAATACTCCAGGAACAATAAGGGTGGAAACGACGCTGGAAAATTTAAATCCTTCTGGAAAAAGCGAGTATAAAGCATCAATAGATTTAAAAACAACTGTTTCCCTGTTAAAAGAACCATAAATAAAAATGAGAGGTTTTATTGCTTTAATTACGGTTTTTATAATCATATCTATAGCTTTATTGATTAGCTTAGGCTTTGCTTTGCTTAGTATTAGCGAAATAGATATGGGATTCAAGAAAACCCAATCTTCTCAAGCTTATTTTTTGGCCAATCTTTGCGCTGAGCAGGCTCTAATGGAATTAAAAGAAAATATTGATTATTTGGGAAACGAAACTATAAATATTGATAATGGTAATTGCCAGACTTTGCAAATTGAGGGAAGATGGATAATAAAGACAATTGGTAACCAACAAAATAATATTAAAAAAATGAGGATTTCTATCAGCCAGGTCAACCCTAAAATGATTATTAGTTCCTGGCAAGAAGTAGCTGATTTTTAAACGACTTTAGGCGTTTAACCCCGCCCTCTAAGCATTATGTACTATATATATATTCTACGAATAGAGAATAATAAATTGTATATAGGATTTACTAATAATTTAAAAAGCAGGATTCGACAACATAAAAAGAAAAAACAATGTAAATTAATTTATTATGAAGCATATCTGTCCGGGAAATGTGCCAGAGACAGAGAAAGAAAACTTAAGTATTATGGTAGCGCCTGGCGAGGACTCAAAAAGAGAATTTGCGCATAGAGGGCGGGGTGCTTCACTGCGTTTCGCATGTTTAATTTTTTTCAAAAACCTTTTGGTTTGGATGTCTCCGACCATTCAATCGAAATTGTTTCTCTTTCAGGATCTCTAGAAAATCCGAAACTTTCGGCTTTAGAAAGAGTGATTTTAAAACCCGGGATAATAAAGAATGGAGATATAATTCAAAAAGAAAAATTGGAGGAATATTTAAGAAACTCAATCAACAATCCCCGATTTGGAGAAATAAAAACAAGGAATTTTATTTTTTCTTTACCGGAATCTAAAACCTTTATTCACTGTTTCAATTTTTCAGCGGAATTAAAAGAAAAAGAAAAAATTAAGGCAATAGAAACTGAAGCTGTTAAAACTTTTCCTTTTCCCTTGGAAGAGCTTTATTATGACTTTACTATCAATGAGAATGGAGAAGTTCTTTTAGCTGCTGTCCAAAAGAAAACTGTAAATGAATATCTGGAAGTTTTTAGGTCTTGTCAGATAAATCCCATAGTTTTTGAAACTAATCCGGAAAGCTTGGCCAGAGCGCTTATTGAAGGCAATAGAGAAACGGTTTTGATTTTGGATATTGGCGCCAATAATACAGGGCTTAGCATTTTTGACGGACAAATTTTAAAACTTAGTAATTCAATTTCTACTGGCGGGGAAAGATTAACTGAATTAATTTCTGAGAAGTTAGATCTTAAAAAAGCAGAAGCTGAGAAAATAAAAATTGAAATTGGATTGGATCCCAAGAGAAAAAAAGGAAGGGTCTTTTTGGTCTTGCAAGAGGAAATCCAATCAATTATTGGAAAAATAAGAGAAATGGAGCAATATTTAAAAGAAAAGACCGGAAAAGGAATAGAAAAGGTGATTTTAACCGGAGGTTCGGCATTAACTTTTAATATGCAGGAATATTTGTCAGATAATTTGGAAAAAGAGGTTCTAATTGGAGATCCCTGGAAGAAAATAGATATAACTGAATTCTATTTTAAAAAATCCTTAAATTTTGAATCAATATTCTTCTCAAGCGCTATCGGTACGGCTTTGAGAGGTTTGACAAGAGATTATAAGGGGGCTGGAATAAATTTCTTAAAAGTTGTAAAATAGATAATAGCCCCCACACCATAACGAGCACAAATCTTATTTACTTGTGCGAAGCGCAGTGCCGAATAGGTGGGGGGGGTAAAAGGTCGTTTAAATAATTTAAAAATAAAAATTAAAAAATGAAAGGTTTTACTTTAGTCGAACTTTTAGTCGTGATAGGAATTATAGTCATCTTAATGACTGCTGCGCTCGTCGCTATTAATCCCTTCAGACAGTTCGCCCTGGCAAATAATGCCAGCAGGTGGAGCGGGGTGACTACTATAATGAATGCCATTTCTCAGAAAATAGTTGATAAAAAAGGATCTGTGACGTGGGATTGCGACGATGACCCACTAACCGATGATACAATTCTAACAACTTCTAATGTTTGTATGGGCGCGGGCGCATTAGCTGATGTAGAGATAGGAAAATGTGATAGTTTTTATGATATCTGCGGTTGTCTTGTTTCTGATGCTGACGCTGAGTTTGATGATTATATCGCAAACATGCCCTATGATCCTCAGACAGGAGGTTATAATAGCTGTGCAGATTATAACACTCGATATACAATTCAACGTGATTCGACAACTAATAGAATAACTATTGCCGCAGTTGACGAACAACTTGGAGAAACAATTTCGATAACCCGCTAGGTAAATAAATTAATATTAAAGAACTTTTTTTAAAAATCTTTAATACTTTTTATCCACTATGCCACTAATATTAATCATCATTTTAGTCATCATAGTTTTGGTAATTTTCTGGATTGTTGGTGGATTCAACAGTTTAGTTACATTAAGAAACAGAGCTAAAGAAGCCTGGTCAGACATTGATGTCCAGTTGAAAAGAAGATATGACTTAATTCCCAATCTGGTTGAAACAGTCAAGGGTTATGCCACTCATGAAAAAGAGACTTTTGAAAAGGTTATTGAAGCAAGGGCGAAAGCAATGGGGGCCCAGAGTGTAAAAGACAGGGCAGAGGCTGAAAATTCTTTATCCCAGACTTTAAAAAGCATTTTTGCTTTGGCTGAAAATTATCCTGATTTGAAAGCAAGCCAGAACTTTTTGGAACTCCAGCGGGAACTGACTGATACTGAAGATAAGGTTCAGGCATCGAGGAGATTTTACAACGGTAATGTCAGAGACTTAAACACCAAAATTGAGACAGTTCCGACCAATATTATTGCAAATATGTTCGGTTTCCAGAAGATGGAATTTTTTGAAATAGCTGAAGCAGAAAAAGCGCCAGTATCAGTTAAATTCTAATTTCGCTAATTCACACGAATATGACCACTAATTTCACAAATAAAAATTAGTGATATTCGTGCCTAAATTAGTGAATATTCGCGAAAGTGGCGACACTATATACTCAGGCCGAATCTAATATTCGGAAAACCTGGTGGTATCTTATTGTCTTTATTATATTGATTCTGGCTATCGGCTGGGTGTTTTCTAATTATTTTGGAAGTTTCAACATTCTCTGGTTTGCCTTGATTTTCAGTATTTTTAGCAGTTTTTTTTCTTATTGGTATTCCGACAAAGTGGTTTTGTTTTTTACCAGGGCAAAACCTATTGAAAAAAGCGACAACCCGGAGTTATATAGAATCGTAGAGAATCTTTGCATTACAGCCGGACTTCCTCTGCCTAAAATTTATATTTTAGAAGAAGCTCAACCTAACGCTTTTGCTACCGGCAGGGATAAAAATCACGCTGTGATTGCCGTCACCCGGGGTCTTCTGGAAAAAATGGAAAAAGCGGAGCTGGAAGGAGTTATTGCTCACGAACTTTCCCATATTGGCAACAAAGATATGCTATTACAAACGATTGTTGTGGTTTTAGTGGGAATAATTGTTATGCTCACTGATTTTTTCTCCAGAATGAGTTTTTGGGGAAGAGCTCGAAGAAGGGAAAAAGAAGAAGGCAGTAATGTGATATTTTTTGTAATTGGTATTTTTTTAATGATTCTGGCTCCGATTTTGGCAAACCTAATTAAGCTCGCAATATCCAGAAAAAGAGAATTTTTGGCTGATGCGACTGGCGCTCTTTTGACCAGATATCCCGAAGGGTTAGCTAAAGCTTTGGAAAAAATAGCTGGAGATCGAAATACCTTAAGCGTAGCCAGTAATGCCACTTCTCATTTGTATATTGTTAATCCTTTCAGAGGCTTTGGAATAAATAAAGTTAGTAATTTATTTTCAACTCATCCTCCAATTGAAGAAAGAATCAAAGCTCTTAGAGATCTACGCGCATAGGTAGGAATAAATTTCTACTTTCTATTTTCTAAATTCTACTTTCTAATTAATTATGCATTGCCCAATTTGTAAAGAAGAATTTAATCAGGCGATTTTTTACGGAGTAGAGGTGGATTTTTGTCCAACTTGCCTTGGTCTTTGGTTTGAAGAAGATGAGTTAAGATTAGCGAAAGACGAAAAGGACAAAGACTTAAAGTGGCTTGATATTGATTTATGGAAAGACATTAAGAAATTTAAAATTTTTCATGGCATCAGATTGTGCCCTTCTTGCCGTCTGCCGCTTTATGAGATATATTATGGAGACTCAAGAGTCATCGTTGATGTTTGTAATTTATGCCATGGAGTCTGGCTGGATAGGGGAGAATTCAAGAAAATTACTGGATACTTGAGAGAAAAAACTAACTATGAGGTTTTGAATAAATTTACAAAAAATTTATTGGTGGAAGCAGCCGAGATTTTAATCGGGCCCGAAACTTTAAGGGAAGAAATTTTAGATTTTCTGGCAATTTTGAAGCTTTTGAATTATAAATTCTTGAGCCAACAACCGAAAATCTCAGAGATAATTTTAAGTTTGCCCCGTTAGAAATTTATTCTTTCTAATGGGATTTGTAAAAAGAGAAAGATTATTATATCCTGATTTCCGGGAAGGGTGCGAGAGCGGTTTAATCGGTACGCCTGGAAAGCGTATGTGTCGCAAGGCACCGTGGGTTCGAATCCCACCCCTTCCGCTCTTCGTCGCTATCGCTCCTCAGAGCCTTCGGCCCGCTATATATAATAGCGACGAAGACACTGAGCTTAACAGAGCGAAGTGCTATTTTATCGGATAGACCCGCATACACATATGGCACAATACGAAGCACGAACAAAAGACAACAAATGTGTTTTTTGCGAAATAGTTACTGGGAACATTAAGACACCGGGGATGTTTTGGCAGGACGAAGAATTTATGGCCTGGCTTGCAATTGATCCTAACACAGAAGGATTTACATGTGTGATTCCAAAGCAGCATTTCGGTAGTGACGTGCTTAAAATGCCCGATGACGTTTTGCAAAGATTTATTATTGCTTCTAAAAAAGTTGCTCAAATCCTTGAGGATTTCTTTAATGATGTCGGTCGTGTCGGTCTAATGATGGAAGGCACTGGTATTGATCATGCTCATATAAAACTGGTTCCAATGCATGGAACAGAAAATTTAAAGAAAGGCATTTGGAAACAAATTTTGAGCGGCAAAGAATTTTGGTTTGATAAATACGAAGGTTGGATATCTTCTGGGAGTGGACCTAAAGCAGATACAGAAAAATTAAAACGACTTGCTGAGACGCTTAAAAAATCTCAAAAGAGTTAACTTATATTTTAGACCCACATGCCTCAGGCGAGGGACCGGCAAAATCGCCAATAATATTTTCAAATAGCTAACACTTAACCTGAGTGTCCCGCCAACATTATGAGCTATTTAGTTAATTATTTTTAAAAATTATGTCAAATTTAATTCCCGGGAAAATTTTTTGTAAAAAACCATTAAAAATTCTTTTTGTAGTTGCTGAAGTTTATCCTTATGCTTCAATAGGTGGCCTTGGTATGGCAATTTCTTCCTTATCAAAAGCGCTTAAAAAAATGGGGGTTGATGTTCGAATTTTTATGCCAAAATACGCCTTAGTTGACGAAAGGAAATATCATTTAGAAATGGTTCTTAGGGGCCTGAAAGTTCCTACTGATGAGAGCCAAGATGAAAAGAAGATGATAATTTGTAATGTCAAAACATATGTTCCTTCCGAATCTGGCGTCCCAGTATATTTTTTAGAAAATCGAGAATATTATGAAAAAAGATCTAATGTTTATGGATACTCTGACGACCCGATCCGTTTTGCCTTACTTTCAAGAGGGGCTTTGGAATTTCTAAAAAATTATGATTGGTTGCCAGATGTGATAAACTGCGCCGACTGGCACACAGGATTTCTTCCAAATTATTTAAAAACTATCTACGAACGAGATTCAGTTTTGAGTAAAATTAAAACCATTTTTTCAATTCACAATCTTTATCATCAGGGAATTTTTGACCATCGTTTTGTTTCTCAGCTTGACTTCGATGACAGCAAATCGGCTATTGCCTCATTTTTTTCCGAAAGACTACCAAAACAAAATTTTCTAAAAAGAGGAATTATCTATGCTGATTTTATTAATACGGTTTCTGAAACTTATGCCCAGGAAATTTTGACAAAAGAATATGGTGAAGGCTTGGACAATCTTTTAAAAGAAGTTAGGACAAAAATATTTGGTATTTTGAATGGTATTGATTATCAAGAATTGAATCCAGAGACTGATAAATTAATAAATACAAATTTCAATATCACGAACCTTAAAAAACGCATTGAAAATAAAATTTTTCTTCAAAAAGAATTTAATTTAGAAGCTTCAAAAGATATACCGATTTTAGGAATAGTTGGAAGACTAGATGAACAAAAAGGCTTAGATTTGCTTTTTCCGATTTTAGAAACTTTGATTTCCGAATTCAATTGCCAGTTTGTGATTATTGGCGGCGGAGAACCGAAATACCGGAGTTTTTTTGAGGAAATGAATAAAAAATATCCGAAAAAGATTGGTTGTCATTTAATGTCTGATTTTACTTTGGCTCGACATATATTTGCCGGATGTGATATCTTTTTAATTCCATCTAAATTTGAGCCTTGTGGTATAACCCAAATGGAAGCAATGAGATATGGAGCAATACCGGTCATCAGAAAGACGGGAGGATTAGCCGATACAGTTGAAGATTTTGATCCGATAAAAAATACTGGAACTGGCTTTGTTTTCGAAAAGTTTCATCACTATACACTTTTAGGAACTATTGTTAGGGCTTTAGAAGCTTATAAATATAAAAAAGTTTGGCAAGATTTAATAAAGAGAGCGATGAAAGCTGACTTTTCTTGGGAATCCTCGGCACAAAAATATCTTGCACTTTATAAGAGAGTTTTATCAATATGATTTGGGTAAATTTTTTACATATCTATCAACCTTGGAATCAATCAGACGAAATTTTAGAAAGAGTGGTCAACGAGTCTTATAGGCCTTTATTTCGAGGTCTTTCGATGATTCCTAATCTAAAAATAAACTTAAATATTAGCGGCGTTCTTACCGAGCTTTTAATGAAAAAAGGATATAGCGATGTTGTTGATAATATTAAAAAACTTGCCCAAAGCCGAAGATTGGAATTTACTGAAACAGCTAAATATCATCCTCTTTTACCATTTTTGAAAAAAGATGCAATTTCCCGCCAAATTATTGAAAATCATAAAACAAATAAAAAATATTTTGGAAAAACTTATCTTCCAGCCTGTTTTTTCCCACCAGAAATGGCCTATAGTTCAAAAGTAGGAAAGGTCATATCTCAAATGGATTATAAGATGATTATTCTGGATGAAATTTCTTATAATGGCGGAATAAACGAACCACCGAGGGATCAACTTTTTAAAGTACAGGGGGAAAGTAATTTAATTATTGCTTTTAGAGAAAGAAGAGTTTCCAACTGCATTATGAGTGCGATAGTAAGGAATAAAAAGGACTTTCTTGATTTGATAAAAGATGATTTAAATAAAAATACTTATCTTTGTACTGCTATGGATGGTGAAACTTTTGGTCATCATCGGCCCGAACTCGAGAAAGCTCTTTTTAAGATTCTTTCCTCCGATAGACCAAAACAAATTTTTCTTTCAGAATTGCCAAAATACTTCAAGGCAGAAAATAAAATTAAACCAATTGAAGCAACATGGGCTTCCTCTCGAGATGATATTGAAAAAGGGGTTCAATTTTTCTCCTGGATAAATCCAAGAAATAAAGTTCATAAATTTCAATGGAAATTCCTTAATTATCTTTTGCAATTGTTGAGCAAAAAGAAATGCTCAAAAAAAATTCAAGAGAAAATTGATAATGCTATAGCCTCAGATCAATTTTTCTGGGCATCGGGAGAACCTTGGTGGAGTATTGAAATGATTGAGAAGGGCGCTTGGACGCTCTTGGAAGCATTAAAATCTTTACCATCACTTACAAAATCAAACCAGAAAGTCGGCCATGATTATTATAAAAATATTTTATCGATTGCTTTTTGGTGGCAAAGAAGTGGGAAAATTGAAAAACTGGCAAAAAAATATAGAGAGGCAGTAAAAATTCCATTTAGAGAAAGAACATTAGAGCAAGACAAACCAGAGGTTTATTATGCCTTTATTAACACAATGAAAAAGAAAATGTTAGAAGCGGCTAAAAAGAAAAATTTTGAAAGGGCAATTCTTTGGCGCGACGCAATTTGGAAATTAGAAACTAAAAATGACATCTATGATGCTATCCATGCCGTTGACCTTTTGCGGCTAGAAGTACCAGATCCTCAGCTCAAGAAATTAATGGATAGATATAAAGAAAAATATAAAAAAATAGTCTCTGGCCAGCCGGAGATGAGAAGGATCTAGCATGAAGTCAATTGAATTTTTATTAAATCAGAAATGGGTAAAGATTTTTTTTTGTAAAAAAGTTGGTCAATATTTTCCCGGAAAACAATTATTTGATTGTGAGATTAAACCGCTGAAGATATTATATACATATCTGGATTATAAAAGTGTTGTAGTAAAATATCGTTTGAAACTTTTAGATGAAGCAAAAAATATTTCTAAAAAGGATATTATTGGCAAAGCCGAAAAAGGGCAAAAAAGCGACATTTTTAACGAGTATTTAACTACTAAGTTTTTGTGGGAGCAGGGACTGAACGATATTATCCCGAAACCGCTTGGCTATTTTTCCTCGTTTAACCTCTATCTTTATGAATTTGTGCCCGGTTATTTTTTGCAAAAATTGAGCGTTGGACATAAAGACCGGGAATTTTTAGCTCAAATTCCTGCCGCTGTTAAGATTCTTAAGAGAATTCACGAAGTGAAACCTCAAAAGAAAGATAAAATTGTTAAAAGAAATAAAAAATGGGAGGGAGAACAAGGGTGCCGTGATTTAAAATTAATCCGGCAGTATTGGCCTGCAGCATTTGATAAGGCGTTATTATGGCTTCAGGAGTGCCGATTTTTAAGAGAAAGGTGCAAAAAATATTTTGATTTTAGGTCTTATCGAATGACCCACGGCGATTTTTATAGCCGGAACATTTTAGTGAGCGGGAGAGACAATAGTCAAATCAAAATGATAGATTTCTCAAGCAGCGCTGTTTACGAGCCGTTAAATGATATCGGTAATTTTTTAATAAACACCGAACTTATGTTTGAATACGATTTTCCCAACACCTATCGCCGCTTGATAAAGGAATCGAAAGCTCTTTTTTTTCAAAATTATTTCTCCAAACCAATAACAAAAGAACAAGAATTTAAGATTGATTATTTTATTTTAAGAAATTTAATTAGAATTATTGCTTCTGTCGCCATAAGTGAGGGAGGTAAAAAATTGCCCGAGCAAGCAAGCGTGGTGATGGATAAACTAATCAGGTTCGGAGAAGAAAAATATCTAATTTTAAAAAAACCATGTATTTAAAAGAAAGTATAAAAAATATTAAAGAAAAGATCAACGAAAAGTTAAACGAATTAAAATTAATTCCCGAGAGATCTCTAAATTCCGAGTTCATTTTAAAAGCCAATCACTATTATGTAACTCCTTGCTCTAATAGAAATCAAATAAAGCATATTTTTAAAAGCTCCTTGCGCGACGAAAAACAATGTTTATTTAATTTAGCTAAGGAGATTTACTTCCATAAACAACTCACAAGGTATTTTTCAAAAAATATAAATTTTATTCCAAGATATATCGCTAGCGGAGAAGAAGGAAAGTTTATTTGGATATTAAGAGAATATATTCTTGGTCAAGAAATGGGCGATTTAAGAGAAATAAACAAAAATCTTGTAAAGAAAAAACATATATCTCTCATTCTTCAAGAAATCTTTTCAAGCCGAGAGTTATCTAAAAAATTTTTTTCTTCTAAAAATTGTCCGGTCAAACTTTCTCGAACAACTTATGCTTACGAATTTTATCTCAAAGAAAAAGATAAACTTGATTATGACCCATTTATTTTTAAAAAAGAGATAAAAAAGTACCAAACCAAGGAAATAGATTTTAAAAAAATATTAAATTTTTATAGAAAATATAGAAAATTATTGGCGGAGTCCTTAACTATAGCCGTTCACGGAGATTTAAATCCTAAGAATCTTTTAATAACGTCTGACGATAAAATTTATATTATTGATTGGGAAAGAATTCATTGGGATAATCTAGTTAGCGAAATTGATTTTTTATGGGCTAGCGCCTGGGATGATCGAGGCTGGCAAAAAGAGTTGTTAAAACAATATTTTGCGAAGGTGAAAAATAAAGAAAAATTTGTTATCTTGTGGAGATTAGGAATAATAGCTAGATGTTGGGGGGAAGCCTGGTGCTGGTATTATCAAATGAAAAATACTACTGATAAAAAAATAGTTAGTAAATGTAAACAAGCAATAACAACTAACTTAGATTATCTGTATCAGGCAACGCAAGGTTTTGAATTTTTTTTCTAAATTTATTGATAAAAATATATGAGAGTTTTATTTGTCGCTTCTGAATGCACACCATTAGCCAAGGTAGGTGGACTTGGGGATGTTGTCGGAGCATTGCCAAAAGCTCTTGCAGGGTTAGGTTTAGATGTTAGGATAGCTATTCCAAAATATCGAATAATTGACGAAAATAAGCATCATTTTGAACTAATTGCCTCCAAGATTAAGGTAAAAGAAGAATTTATAAATATTTACCAGGGGTTTTTGCCAGAGAGCAAGGTTCTAGTTTATCTTTTGGAAAATGATAAATATTTTGGCGGGAATGGAGTTTATAGTCATATTTCTTCCTTCGGAGGTATTGAACGATTTTTATTTTTTTCTGAGACAATTTTGGATATTTTTTCTCATATAAAATGGTTTCCTCAAATAATTCATTGTCACGACTGGGAGACGGCAATAATTCCTTTGTTGCTGAAATTAAAGGGAGAAAAAAGAATAAGAACTTTATTAACGATTCATAATCTAGCCATTCAAGGGAAGTGGAACCAAAAGGATGTTTTTCACTTCTTAAACTTAAATGGAAACGAAATCGAGACTCTGCGATTTCGAGATAAAGATAAGGATTTCAATATTTTACAGCAAGGAATTCTAAATGCCGATTTGTTAAACACCGTTAGCCCAACCTACCGTAAAGAAATATTAACTAAAAAATATGGAAAGGGATTAGAAAATTTTCTTGCACAAAGAAAAAATAGCTTACTTGGTATTTTGAATGGCATTGATTTTGTTCGTTTCAATCCTGAAACTGATCCAGCTATTAAAGAAAATTATTCTGTAATAAATTTTGAGAAAAAAAATAAAAATAAAATTGAACTTCAGAAAATCTTTCAATTACCTGAGAAAAAAAACGCTCTTTTATTTGGTTTTATAGGTCGTTTGGATCCTCAGAAGGGGATAGATCTGATAATAAAGATACTGCCAAATTTAGTAAAATCTGATTGTCAGTTGGTAATTTTAGGAAAAGGGGAAAAAGAATATGAGAAAGAACTTCAGGAATTAGCCAAGAAATATCCGAATAATATCTTTGTTTATATTAAATTTGATCCAGTTTTAGCACAGAAGATTTATGCCGGTTCCGATATCTTTTTAATGCCCTCTAAGTTTGAGCCCTGCGGATTAGGACAGATGATTGCTATGAGATACGGAACGATTCCAATCGTTAGAGAAACTGGCGGATTAGCCGATACTGTGATTCAAAGAAAAACTGGATTTCTTTTTAAACAATATAACTCCAGGGCTTTAGTGAAAATTATAAACGAGGCTTTGAAGGTCTATAAAAATAAAAAAGAATGGCAAAAGATAATAAAAAGAGCGATGAAAGAAGATTTCTCTTGGAAAATTTCAGCAAAAGAATACTTGAGTTTGTATAAAAAACTTTTAAATGTATAAATTTTTACTCAGAACGCCTCTAAAAGAGACCTGGAAAAAAATCGGTCTAAAAAAAAGAGCAGGGGTAATTGTCCCATTATTTTCAGTTTTTTCCAAAAAAAGCCTTGGAATTGGGGAAATTCCTGATTTAAAATTGTTAATTGACTGGTGCAAGGTTACTGGAAACAGTATTTTGCAAATTTTACCTTTGAACGATACTGGTTTTGATTTTTCTCCATATAATCCTCAAAGTTCTTTTGCCCTAGATGCAGTTTATCTTTCTTTGAGAGAACTAGTTTGGATAAAAAAAGA
>Ga0315293_10002575_pt1 | contig 17407 bp, 18 predicted proteins | sample YL17G13_20_MG_FD_203071 | JGI IMG/M metagenome (GOLD analysis project Ga0315293, IMG submission 203071) | Sediment microbial communities from Yellowstone Lake, YNP, Wyoming, USA - YL17G13_20 | ecosystem: Environmental > Aquatic > Freshwater > Lake > Sediment | place: USA: Wyoming | collected...
CACCATATCGGGAAACAACATAGCGGCAAACGAATACTGTGGCGTCGGCCTCAGTGGGTTTTCTGACAACAACCGGCTCTTCCATAATAATCTCATAAACAACTCGCAGCAAGTGCTTACTTACGGCTCAGTGAATTTTTTTGATGATGGTTATCCTTCTGGCGGAAACTACTGGAGCGACTATTCAAACTTTGATTTGTACAGTGGTCTGAATCAGAATGAGCCGGGGAGTGACGGAATATGGGATCATCCTTACGTGATAGATGTGAACAACCAAGACAATTATCCCTTAGTTGGTCCATGGTCGCAGGTTCCTCAGTTGTGGGGCGTTATTGTTGGCGTTGGCGAATATGTCAACTTCCCAGACCTTGTTCTGCCAGCCAATGATGCGCAGGATGTCTACAGCCAATTGATAAGTTCAGGCTGGGAAGCAAGTCATTTGAGACTACTCACAGATGGCGAAGCTACAAAGGCGAATATTCAAACCGCTATCAACTGGATGGGAACAAATGCTCGCAGTAATGACCTGTGTCTATTCTTCTTTTCCGGTCACGGAACCTACAGTACGGAGGACTTGCCTCCTGACACAGAACCGGACGGTCATGACGAATATATTCTTCCAACGGATGCACTCGAAGGTTCTGCGGATAGCGCCATCCGTGATGACGAATTTGCCAGTTGGCTGAGGGACATCTCAGGAACAAGAGTAGTGATATTAGATTCTTGCTATAGCGGTGGCTTCATAAATGACCTCGAGAAACCAGGCTACGTTGTATTGACTGCTTGTGAAGAGGACGGACTGTCTAAGCAGGAAATAGAACTGCAACATGGCGTATTCACGTTTTATCTTCTCGAGGGTTTGGCTGCGGTTGCTGACGTTGACAAAAACAACAAAATATCGGCGGAGGAGATTTTTTCGTATGCCAGCCCCAGAGTAATTGAGCATTTGGCACAGCAAGGAGAACAACAGATACCACAATTATATGACGGTGTGTCCGGCGAAGTGATTATTGCTTGGCTTATACCAGGCGACATCAACCACGATGGCGTAGTCAACATCGTCGACATCGTCATAGTTGCTCTCGAGTTCGGTCACCCTCCGCCACCAATAGTTGATCTACGAGCTGACGTTAACAAAGATGGGTTAGTGAACATTGTTGACATCGTAATTGTGGCGATACACTTCGGTGAAACAGGCTAAAAGCATGCACACTCCATGATTCTGTTAAGTTACCTACTTTCTTGCCCTTAGGTTGGGCAGCTTAGATCGTGGGTCATGCACAAACATTTCATTGACGTTCTCGTTTCTTTTCCAATATGGTATTCTGTTGATTTCTATATCCGGCCTTCTTTGCTGACGACAAACATGCATTATTTTCTTTGTGATGGATAGAACTTTGTTCTATAGTTTGGTTTGGCAAGTTTGAAATACAAGGTGAAACCACTTCATAGATATACTCGGGGAGATAGGAGAATGAAGAGAGCAGTTTCCTTGTTAGTGGTTACACTTCTTTTAGTAAGCATGTTCACAGCTGCATTTAGCATTCGAGCAGCTGGAACAGGACTTTCACAACTGACCGTTCCAGACGAGCCTGCATCGATGCAGGAAACCATAAAATTGGCAAGCCAAGAGGCTCCCCCAACAGAATGGAACAAGACCTACGGAGGAACAGGCGATGATCCCGCGTATGCTATGATACAGACGATTGATGGAGGATACGCGCTGGTTGGCATGACCGCTTCTTTCGGTGCTGGCGGTTGGGATTCTTGGCTGGTTAAGACCGATTCGGCTGGCAATGAACAGTGGAACAAGACCTACGGAGGAACAGGCGATGATGTTGCGGGTGCTTTGGTTCAGACGGTTGACGGTGGATACGCACTAGCAGGCTACACAGATTCTTTCGGTGCTGGTGCTTGGTTAGTCAAGACGGATGCATACGGGAATATGCAGTGGAATAAGACCTACGGAGGTAGTGGTTTTCAGGCCTTGGTTCAGACTGGTGACGGCGGATACGCACTAGCAGGCGACACAAGCTCTTTCGGCGCTGGCGCCGCTGATTTTTGGCTGGTTAAGACCGATTCGGCTGGCAATGAACAATGGAACAAAACCTACGGAGGAACAGGCGATGATTGGGCGCATGCTTTGGTTCAGACTGGTGACGGCGGATACGCCCTAGCAGGCGAAACAAGCTCTTACGGGGCTGGAGTCGCTGATTTTTGGCTGGTTAAGACCGATTCGGCTGGCAATGAACAGTGGAACAAGGCCTACGGAGGAACAGACTGGGATTATGCGGATTCTGTGGTTCAGACTGGTGACGGTGGATACGCACTAGCAGGGCTCACCACACAGTCTTTCGGTGCTGGCGGTTGGGATTCTTGGCTGGTTAAGACCGATTCGGCTGGCAATGAACAATGGAACAAAACCTACGGAGGAACAGACTCGGATTATGCTCGCGCTTTGGTGCAGACGGTTGACGGTGGATACGCATTAGCAGGCGCGACACGTTCTTTCGGTGCTGGCGCCGCTGATTTTTGGCTGGTTAAGACCGATTCGGCTGGCAATGAACAGTGGAACAAAACAATCGGAGGAACGAATGTTGATACTGCGTTTGATTTGGCGCAAACGGTTGACGGCGGATACGCTCTAGCCGGTACCACACGTTCTTTCGGTGCTGGCGGCATTGATTTTTGGCTTGTTAAGGTAGGCGGAAACATTTACATTAGGGCTGACGGAAGCATAGACCCACCAACAGCGCCCATCTCCAGAGATGGAGATACTTACACTTTCACGGACAATGTTTCCGACGGAGCGATTGTGGTTGAGAGAGACAACGTTGTGGTTGATGGGGCTGGCTACACTCTTCAAGGAACAAACGCTTCTGAATCCAGAGGAATAGACCTTTCTGGAAGAAGCAACGTAACAATCAAAAGCATGACAATCAAAGCATTCGATTATGGCATCTGGCTTGATTTTTCTTCAGGCAACATCATATCTGGAAACAACATAACAGCAAACAACTGGTTTGGCATCTGGCTTCACTCTTCAAATAACAACAGCGTCTCTGAAAACAGCATAACAAACAACGAGGATGGCATCTGGCTTCTCTATTCTTCAGGTAACAGCGTTTCTGGAAACAACATAACAGCAAACGACTGGTTTGGCATCTACATGGTCTTTTCTTCAAACAACGGCATTTCTGGAAACAACATAACAAACAACGGTGCTCACGGTGCTGGTATCTGGCTTTGGTCTTCTTCAAACAACAGGTTTTACCACAACAACTTCATAGACAACACTCAACAAGTGCAAATTTATGAAACTGGCTACGCCAATGTTTGGGATGATGGCTATCCTTCAGGCGGAAACTATTGGAGCGACTACAGCGGCATTGATGAGAAAAACGGGCCAAATCAAGACCAGCCGGGAAGTGACGGAATAGTTGATACACCATACATTATTGACGTTGATAATCGGGACAGGTATCCCCTTATGATTCCGTGGGTTGCTCCGCACGATGTTGCCATAACGAATGTAGCATCCTGCAAGACTGTTGTTAGTCAAGGCTATAGCCTAAACATGAACGTGACAGCAGCAAACCAAGGCAGCTACGTTGAAAGCTTCTTTGACGTTTACATGTACGCGTCAAATCTGTCGAGCACATACCAAATAGGGTTGCAGACAATCACGCTGAACCCCTACGAAACTGCAGTATTGGCTTTCACCTGGGACACCCACGGTCTTGCGAAGGGCAACTACACATTGTGGGCTTATGCGGAACCAGTTGTAAACGAAACAGAAACGGCAGACAACACATACACCGACGGCGTAGTAACAATTTCGATGCAGGGCGACATAAACGCCGACAACACAGTAAACATCATTGACATAGTGAGAGTTGCACTTGCCTTCGGAGCAGTTCCAGCTAACCCCAACTGGGACCCCAACGCAGACATAAACGGCGACAAAATCATAAACATCATCGACATAGCAATAGTAGCACTACACTTCGGAGAAACAGGCTAAAAGCACGTGCACTCCATATGCATTCTTTGGCTTGTCCACATGTTGAAAGGCTAATCCAGAATTACGTATTTATTGGTGCGTTCAAAAAGTAGCCTATACGCCTAATCTAGAAGGCCTATTTCTTCTTGAGCGGTGTTTCTGTTTTTGTGTGAGTAGGCGGAACTCGTAGGCCGTGACGATTTGGTCCGGGTTCCACGTACCATATATTTCTATCCATGCTTGCTTGGGTTTGTCTCAATGGACTGTTGACCGCAGTTGTTGGTTATCTCACCTATCGTTCGCGATCTAGCCGAAAAGAGAGCGAATCAGCGGTTCCTGCACAAGCCATAAACACCGAGCCCAAAAGCGAATGACCAGTTGGCATAGTGAACAGCGTTATAAATACTGAAAGATAGACAGATAGCGGGTTTCTAGATGGCTAGCGCGAAGTCTTACCTGAAGGTTTCAATCATAATCGCAACTGTTTGTATCATCCTCTTTTCCGGTCTCTTTCTTGCTGTTCAGATGCTCAATTTTGAAGCGGAGATCTCATCATTGAGACATAGATTTGAAGATCTCGAAGATCGAATGAGGAATATGGAAAGACTGTTCTTGAAATCATATGTTGTTCTTGCTCCGTATGAGTGGAATGTGAACGAGAATAAGACAATGTTCAGTTTGAAGTCAAACCAAACTGGCAGAAACTACACGGGCTTTCTGAGCTTGTTGGAGAAAGCGAAGGAAATGGGTTTCAAAGGCATCGCATTACATGACACTTCCCTATTCTACGATGATGGACTGCTAGCCCAAGCGCTAGATGACATAGAAGGAAAGGAACTAGACGTGATGCTGTACGTCTATTGGAGAGACAAGACAATCACTTGCAGTTTTGAGAACGGGAACACACCCGAATCATACTGGAGTGTCGATTTTCCTCTGAACGAAACGCAAAACAGCGCCTTTGCCGAATACCTAAGAAATGTAACCACAATAGCTTCAAAATTCGCATGCGTCAAAGGATACGCCTTGTTCTATCCATTCAAAAGGACAACTACCTACATTGAAGCCAACATGAAGAACCAGAACTATTCAAACCTTATGCAGGACTACGTTGACACGTTAAAACAGCACGACACAAAACCAGTGTATTTGGTCAGCGACATGATTGAGGATCTGTCCACGAACGCCTTGCCTTACGACATCAGCAACATAGACGGATATGGATTCACATTTTACAGCAAAAACGCCAACAGCACTGATAATGAACGACTGGAGTGGTACTGGAATTTCTACAACAACAAATCGATAAATATCCAAGATGGAAAAGTGCTGATTGCTGAATGGGGCTGGAACACGCAGGGACCAAGCAACTTCGCTTATGCTTCTACTGAAGAAGCGAAAAGTGCTCTCATCGAAAGCATGGTCAACTGGGCTTCTGAGAAAAGAATCTGTTTCGCATATTTCTGTTTGCATGACCTCCCACAATATACTGACAGTGGGTGGGATTGGGGGCTAGTTTCTGACAATTTCAGACTCAAGCAGTCAGGAGAGAAAATGAAGCATCTTCTGACAGGTGATTAACTCCCACAATCCTTAAACCCATATGCATGTTAGAATAGTTGTCAATGCAATACTCGTGTGAAGGAGGCCAAGTGAAAGAGTATGGGTCCTGGAAATCCCGTCACGGGTCTTGAGGGATTGATCATAATAGCTTTTCTCATCTTCTTGTTTGTGATTTTCTATTTTGTTAGCAGCAGAAAAAGACCGGACAAAACGGTGAAATCTCCTAAACCTTGATTTCAGTTTTCAAGCATTTTTTGTCGGACATTTTGGAGAAACAGGCTAGAAGCACGTGCACTCCATATGCGCTCTGTGGCTTGTCTACATATTAGAAGGTTAATCTAGGGTTATGTATTTGTTGATGCGTTCAAAAGGTAGCTTATACGCCTAATCTGGAAGGTCTGTTTCTTCTTGGGCGGTGTTTCTGTTTTTGTGGGAGTAGGCGGAACTCGTAGGCCGTGACGATTTGGTCCAGATTCCAGCTGCCGTAAATATCTATCCATGCTTGCCTGAACTCTGTGAAGCTGTTGAAGCCTTCTTTGCGGACGTCTTCCGGCGTGAGATCCCGGAGTTGTTGTCTCCAGGCGCGGGTTATGATTATTCTGGCTTGGGCGGGTTCAAGCATTTTGCTGCGGACCGCGTAGGCTTTGCCGATTTTGAGTCTGTATCTGCTGATTCGGCGAGTCTGCGTTTTCTTGCCCCGAAGGATCAAGTTAAGGTGTTTGCGTTTGAAAATAGGCATCTAAAGATCCCGGCTTCACATTCTTCTTTTGCCATTTAACATAACAGATTTTGCACATCTCCTGATACTTCTTATAGTCTGGTCCATCCGGGTTCACGAGAACGTTCAGTATTTCACTGTCTAGTTCACATTCGTTGCAGTAGAGTCTTCCACAAAGTGGGCACATGCAGCCGCCAAGTTGTTCATCAATGTTTCTGCCGCAGCCATCGCAGACCTGTTTGCCATCTTCAGCGATCGGCATCTTCAGCCTCCTCTTCAACTGTGGACGTTCCCTTGTTCTGACGCCACAGATTTCTGAGGACGATGAGCTTAGCCGTGTAGAAGTAGCCTGCTTCACGGAGCTCCTTCTTTGTCGCCGTTATGCCCTTGAAATCATGGCACATAGTGCGTGCTTGCTGTTCCTGGAAAAGTTGTTGCGCTTTCTCGTAAATCTGCGCTCTCACCTGTGGCCAGAACTCGCCCTTTTTCCTCTGCATGCTATACGCCTCAGTACTCTTCAGCCAGCATGAAGATTACCACGAATCTTCCGTGTATCCCCTTCTTGAGGCCGTCCGCGATCTCCTTATCATATAGCTCGTCCCATTTTTCGGGTGACCCATAATCGTCCAGTTTCGCATAAACCTTCTTCATAGTGTCCGGAATGAAGGTGGATAGGCTTCTGCCTTCGTCTTCAAAATGCTCTGAAACTTCTTCCGTTCCGTAGATCACAAAGTCGGTTGGCGCCTCCAAGTTTTCAAGCGCATGAGCCATAATTTTCGCTTGGATCTCCTCTGGAATATCGCTTCTGAAGCCAACTGTTTGGCAGATCGTGAATGCATGCGTGAGGCTCATCCTAGTTCACCATCCTTTCCAGCCGCAGCATGGACACTTCAGCCAGAAGCCGGTTACTTGGTCGTGTAGGAGCTGGTTTCCACATGCTGGGCAAGGCTCTTCTTTAGTATGCCAAAAATAGCCTTCGAGTGGAGGCGATCTCTCGTCGCCGCGCAAAGCCAACCTGTCACGGTTTGGCGCTCTTTCTAGGTTTAAAGCTTCCATTTCGCTTGGACTCCTAAAAGTAGCTGGGTGTCTGTCAGATTTAAAGTTTTGTCAGGATTCTGCCAAGTCTCTTAACCCAGATAATTCTGCCTCCTTCCGAAACGTAGAATAATATTGCACATCATTGATGGAAGAGTGGTCTAGAATCTTTCTTCACAAGCCTAATAAACACAGTGACTGGTCTCGAACCATAGAACTCTTGGCTGTTCTAAAACCTAGAATTATATGAAAGTCTAACTATACGTTTCTTGAGTAGATAAGACAACCATGAACAGAACATTCAAGGCAATTGTTGTAATCCTAATCGTGGCAACTGTCATCCAAGCTATAGCAATAGCTTACGTACTTGGTTTTGAGCATGGTGTCGATTCACAAGAGCCCCATATTCAAGAACTCATAAGAGAGCTTCATCCAGACCTGTGGATTACTTTCTCCATGCGGCTGCATCCATTAAGGAATGCTCTATTTGGCACAAGCATAATCCTAGCAGTCTGTTGGGCATTTGTTCTGCTGTCAATCCTGCAGAGAAGATTGTTGTCCAAACCAAAGCAATCTGATACCGTTTGATTCTCTTCTAGAATGCTCTTTCACAAGTCTAATAATCTCTCAGGGCTAATCTTTTTTTTGTATCTTCTGGAGAAGAGAGAAGCTGATACAATGGTTACAGGGAAGGATATAGTGATGGCATTTCTGCAAGGTTTTAAATCAGCTTTGAGAATAGATACTGGGGGAACCTTGTGAAAGATACTGAGTTGAAGCTTGTTTCCGAGCTTATGAAGAATAGCAGAAGAAGTGATAGGGAACTAGCAAGACTTATTGGTGTTTCTCAGCCTACAGTTAGCAGAATGATAAAGAATCTTGAGAAAGAAGGAATTATACAAGAGTATACGATGATTCCTGACATGAATAAGCTGGGCATAGAGATGATCGCCATCACTCTTGCAGCCTTCAAACCTCCAGCCAATCCAGAAGAAAGGATGCGAAAATGTAAGGAATTTGTAGAGAAACACCCAAATTTGCTGTTCATCTCTTCTGGAAGGGGCACAAGTACTGAGAGAGCGTTTATTTCAGCCCACAAAGACTATTCAGACTATGCCAAATTTATCAAGGAATTCAAAGCAGAGATTACAGAATATCAAATAGCTGACTCGTTTCTCATAAGCTACAAGTGTGACACGATTCTTAGGCAATTGTCTCTTGTAACCCTAGCAGACTACCTAAGGAAAGATAGAAGCTAGAACGATTGCTCTAGCTGTGTCAAGGCTGTCATCACTCTATCTCTCAACTCTACAGGATTCTCTTTCAAGTAATGCCTAACAAAAACAGACTTAGGTACTCTGCCTTGTAGCAAATCCACTTCTTCGCTTATGATGTTGTGTCTAACCATGAATGAAGCATAGTAAGACCTGAGTTCCTTCAATCTCATCTTCATCTTTCTTCTATCAAGATAGCACCTTATTGCACTGTAAGTAACTGGTTTGCTGTGAGCTACCTGCATTACAAGTTCCTTAGGAAGAATAGTGATGTAAGCATTCTTTGTGTTTCTGAGAAACTGCTTACACTTGTAGTGCTCAAGCATTGAAAACTCTTCACTAAAATAATCACCAAGTTTGTTGTTTTTGAATAACTCAGTTATGAGGTTAAACGACATTATTCCCTCATTCTTTCTGAGACCTGACAGCAACATGAACTTAAGAAAGAGTCTTTCATTGTCATCGACAATATTGCAGGTATCTTTGTACCACTGTATCAAATCACTGTGATTATTATTCATTATTTTGACAAAGCTTTCATCGCATTAGTTTTAGAAGAAGGAGCCTTTAGCCGCCGGTTTCCAAGGAGTCCAAGCCTTAGAACGAGTCCGGCAGCCCAAGGCTCCAGCACAATGGTATGTGTTGCCAAGTTGCTTAAGTTTTGTCTTTTTGTTTGGTGGCTATTTCTCCGTTTCTAGCCATTTTTGCCAGCAGTTTGAGGGTTTCCAGATCTTCTTGACCTATAGTTTTTGCTTCAATTTCTTCTCTGAGTTTTCGGATCGTCTTTTCCTGTTCTTCCAGCTTCATAAGTTTTGCTTTAAGATCTTCTGTGGTGACTACTGCGCCTATGGGATCCATGTGTTCCATTGCTTTTGCTTGCATGAAAGTCTGCTGCCATTTTGGCAGCAGCTGCATCACGTAGCCTTGGTCGTAGGCGCAAACGTGTCCCAGGTACAGGTCGCGCAGCTGTTTTTCTATTCCTCTTGTTGCAAGTATGCTGTTGGCCCACGTTCTGAGCAGATGCGGATATATGTTTACGCCTGTCTTTATTCGCACGTTTCGAAAGATGCAGATGTGAAGCCTCCGAACGTAACGCTTGATAACAATTGCATTATTGACCTTAAACAAAACCGCGAAGATACTCCTCAAGTAAGGAAATTAATCCAAATGCATCATAACAAAGAGATTATCTTAAGAGTGATTGCTATTAGTGCTTCTAAATTGAAGCAGGACAAACAAACGCATCCTAGATATCTACTTCGATGCTGCGACGGTCACGTTTCCGTCTTTGGCAATTGATGGAATCCATCTTGTTTCATGGTTTATTAGCTCTGCGTACAGGTCAAGTTTTGTTTCTCCAGCACATATAGCTTGAAAGACAATGCTCACGACGGCAAAGTCACCGCTGATCGGTTCATGTGGTCTGAGTAAAGTCATCACCAATCGGAATCTTCCAAATCCGTCGAGTTTCTCTGGGAGCAGTATGAATATGCCGGGCTTACCCACAACTCTGCTATTGTTCCAGTTTTCAAGAGACCTTAAATCGTACTCAGTCAGATTGCCGTCAGATTCAATGGGTGCGCTGCTGTTGGCGCAATTGAACACCCAAAGGTCAGGTTCTTGAGAATCGTCTTCCGGCAGGTGTATTTTGTAGGCTGTAAGGTTGAGAACTTCGGGATTCCATGTTAATCCAATATCCCAACCTCTCAGGTTAGTAACGTTCCAGATCTTGATGGTAACGACAAAGAAATTGCCCTCACTTGTCATGACGTCACATGGTTCAATGCTTGCAATCACAGACTCGTTCCCGGAGATCATGTGAACATAATGCCAAAACTCATCCGAATCGTCCTCAACGACGGCTGCCGGTTCGCCGCCGACGCATCCGTCGCCAGAGCAGGGACTATGTTCAAAGATCTCGTCAACCTGAATCGCAGGAATGGGTGAATTGTGCAGTTCGACCTCGCTCGGGATCTCCATAAGATTTCGCTCTTCATTTTCATGCAAAGGTTTTGTGGAAACAGTTGAAATGAAACCCGTCACCAACAGTGAAAACAGCAGAATTGCCTTGGTTTTGCCCAACCCCGCAAAATAACCCTGGAAATTGTTAGACATACCACACCCCAAAAGTGACTGAGAAGATAACTCTATTTAACCTTTTGTGTACCTGCTACATTGCACGGCCAAACCGCAGATTTAACATCTGAAAATAGTAACAGAAAAGACTTATCCGCAGTCTTAAACGGTCTTTTAAACAGCCTAATAGAAGATGACTCTTTGAACAAAAATGGCAGAAAGCTCGAAACCTATAAGTTTATGGTTTTATAATCGCTCACATACTACTCTGAACGTTAAGGAGTCAGATGTGCGACATGTTTGATGAGGATGAACTGAAGAAGCTTCAGAAGGAGAGGGAGCGTTGGGAGCAGACCACGTTGCCGAACTGGTTGAAGCAGAGTTCTGAAAGGAAGAGCGAGTTTCATAATCATTCAGGCATTACGGTGAAGCGTTTGTACACGCCTGAAGACATGAAGCAGACGGACTACATGCGTGACATGGGCTTTCCAGGCGAGTATCCGTTCTTGCGAGGAGTCCACGCGACTATGTATCGTGGCCGCTTGTGGACCATGAGGATGTTCGCGGGTTTCGGAACAGCCGCAGACACGAACAAACGCTTCAAATACCTACTCAAAGAAGGAGAGTCAGGCTTGAGCACAGCCTTTGACTATCCCACGATCATGGGTTACGATTCTGACCATGCAATGGCTAGCGGTGAAGTGGGCATATGCGGTGTAGCCATCTCTTCGTTTCAAGATATGGAGGTTCTCTTCAACGGAATCCCCTTGGACAAAGTCACGACTTCTATGACCATTAACGGTCCCGCGCCCGTTCTGCTCGCCATGTACGTGGCTGTAGGCGACAAGCAAGGCGTGTCCAGAGACAAGCTGGGTGGAACGACGCAGAACGATAATTTGAAGGAGTTTTTCGCCCAGAAACTCTGCATTTTTCCGCCGAAGGCTTCAGTCAAACTCACCACGGACATCATAGAATACTGCACTAAACACTTGCCAAGATGGAACCCTGTAAGCATAAGCGGTTATCACATACGCGAAGCAGGAGCCAACGCAGTACAGGAACTGGCTTTCACACTTTATGACGGAATAAGCTACGTGGAATCCACACTTGAAAGAGGATTGAAAGTGGATGATTTCGCACAGCGCTTATCGTTCTTCTTTGCTTCTCACAACGACTTCTTCGAAGAAATAGCCAAATTCAGAGCCGCACGAAGAATCTGGGCCAAAGTAATGAAAGAACGCTTCCACGTCAAAAACCCACGATCAATGTGGATGCGCATGCACATCCAAACCTCAGGATGCACACTTACGGCGCAGCAGCCGCACAACAACATTGCCCGCACGACGATTCAGGCTCTAGCCGCTGTCCTAGGGGGGACACAGTCTTTGCACACGAACTCGTTTGACGAAGCCCTATGCCTACCCGGCGAAGACGCAGTAAGAGTCGCCCTCAGAACCCAGCAGATAATCGCGTTTGAAAGCGGAGCACCAAACACCATAGACCCGTTGGGCGGCTCATACTACATGGAAGCTCTCACAAATGAGATGGAAGAGAAAGCCATGGAGTACATTCACAAGATTGACGACATGGGCGGAGCCATCCCAGCCATCGAGAAAGGCTTCTTCCAGAAGGAAATCGCAGACAGCGCATACAAATACCAGAGGGAAACTGACGAGAAGAAACGCACCATCGTGGGCGTGAACGACTACAAGATCGAGGAGACAGAGTGCCCCATTGAACTTTCGCGCGTAGACCCGAAGGTTGAGCAGGAGCAGCTGGCTAATCTGCAAAGGCTAAAAAGGCAGAGAGACAACAAAAAAGCCAGAGAAGCACTCGACAAACTACACAGCTCAGCGGAGAAGAATCAGAACTTGATGCCAGTCATGATTGACGCGGTTAAAGCCTATGCAACGCTGGGCGAAATAACCGAAGTGCTCAAACATGTTTACGGCGAATACAAGGAGCTAATCGTAGTCTAGGAGGAAAATGAGTTGAAGAGCGAAAAGAAAATCAGAGTTTTAATCGCAAAGCCCGGACTTGACAGCCACGACAGAGGAGCCAAAGTCGTAGCCCGAGCCCTGAGAGACGCCGGAATGGAAGTAATCTACACAGGCTTAAGACAGACGCCCGAGCAAATAGCTGAAACAGCCCTCCAAGAAGACGTAGACGTCATAGGATTAAGCATACTTTCAGGCGCACACAAAACACTGTTCCCAAGAATAATCAATCTGCTAAAACAGAAAGGCTTGACGGACGTAATGGTTTTCGCAGGCGGCATAATCCCCGAAGAAGACATTGAAGACCTGAAGAAGCTCGGAATAAAAGAGATCTTTGGACCAGGCACCACAACAGACTCAATAATCAAGTACGTGTTTAACAACGTGCCCAAATAAGCACTAATTCTAAGAAGTGCAGACATTGGCAAACATTGAAGAACTCGTTCAAGGTGTTCTGAAAGGAAAACACAGAAGCATCGCCAGAGCAATAACCCTCGTCGAAAACAACGAGCCCGAAGCCCCAGAACTAATCGCAACCATCTACCCCCACACTGGCAAGGCACAAGTGATAGGTTTAACTGGACCAGGCGGCGCCGGAAAAAGCACGCTCGCAGGCAAAATCGTGCACGAATACAGGAAACGAGGCAAAACCGTGGGTGTGGTGGCCGTTGACCCGTCTAGTCCTTTTACGGGCGGCGCGTTCTTGGGTGACAGGATTCGAATGCAGGAGCTGACAGCGGATCATGACGTTTTCATACGCAGCATGGCCACACGCAACTATGCCGGAGGAATAGCAAAGGCTACGAAGGACGCTGTGAGAATTTTGGACGCTGCTGGAAAGGATGTCGTTGTCGTGGAGACAGTTGGCGCTGGACAGTCCGAGGTTGAGATCATTCGGGTTGCTCAAACGATCGTTGTCGTGCACGCGCCTGGCTTGGGCGATGACATTCAAGCCATCAAGGCAGGTATGATGGAGATCGGAGACATCTTTGTTGTGAATAAGGCGGATCGGGATGACGCGAATAAGACGGCTTCGGATCTTCAAACTACGTTGCAGTTGGGTGAGAAGGAAAGCGCGTGGAAGCCTCCGGTTTTGAAAACGGTTGCCTTAACTGGTGAGGGCGTGTCTGAGCTTCTTGACAAGGTGGATGAGCATAGGAAGTTTTTGCAGAGTCAGCCTAGAAGTGAGAGGGAACTGTTGAATGCTGAAGCTGAGCTTGTGGATGCTATAAAGGAAAAGGTGGAAAGCTCAATTGTTTACAGTTTGAAGAAACGAGAAAAGTTTCAGGAGCTTCTCAAGAAAATCATTAACAGAGAGATTGATCCTGCTTCTGCGGCTGAAGAACTTTTGAGGAAGATGGGCGTTGACTAAGCTAGAGAAAGGCCTCGTTCAAATCTACACTGGAAACGGGAAAGGCAAAACTTCCGCAGCCTTCGGGTTAGCATTGAGAGCTTCTGGAAGAGGATTGAAAGTCTACATTATTCAGTTCATCAAAGGCGGCTTTGACTACGGCGAACTCTACATCATAGACAAACTTCCAAACGTGACACTGAAAGCTTTCGGCAGAGGAAAATTCATAACCACAAAACCGCCGGAACAAGAAGACATCAAGCTTGCCGAAGAAGCGCTGAGATTAACTGAAAAAATCGTTCAAAGCGGCGAGTACGACGTAGTTATTCTTGACGAAATCAATGTGGCTCTAAATTTGAAGCTCATAAGCCTAGACAGAGTTCTTAAGCTGATCAAGCATAAACCTGAGCACACAGAACTTGTTTTGACTGGACGATGCGCACCTGAAGAAATCATTGAAATGGCCGACCTTGTGACAGAAATGAGGGAGATCAAACACCCTTTTAACAAGGGGTTTGCAGCTAGAAAAGGCGTCGAATACTAGAGTGAGCGTCTCTGCAGCCAGCTTCTGAATGCTTTTCTGATTTCCTTCAAAGGCAACATAGGCGGCCGCAACTCTGGTCGGAAGGGGTGGATTTCGCTTTCCAGCACCTCTCTCAGCCGCGCGTAGTAATCTTCGAATTCATCCACATTGCAGCTACTCTTGAACTTGAACAGGAAACAAGCTCTTGCGGGTTCCTACCAGCGCTTGTCCCACGTGGCTACGGGGCCGTCGTTGCCGAAGGCTTGAATGATTCTATTTCTTCGTGCTTTCTTGAGTGGCTCTATCTTTTATTCTGTGTGCGGGCATTTTCCTGTAGACTAGGGAACACTTTTCCCTTTTTGAGCCTTGCCTTGTTGCCGCCCACTTTAGGATAGGCACAACCGCTTCTCTTAGCCCTTGTCCGTCTTCTGTTAATGAGTATTCAACACGAGGCGGGATTTCAGCGAATGATTCTCTGTTGAGCAACTGTTCATTTTGAAGTTGTTTCAGCGTGTCTGCAAGAGTTTTGGGACTTATGCCATGCAATTCTTCCATGAGTCTTTTGAATCTGAGGCTACCGTAATTCCCAATTGCGTTTATAACAAGAAGCGCCCATTTCTTGCTAATCACATCTATGATTCCTTCAAGCGGACAATAACAAACCGCTTCATTTTTGTTCTTCATCCACGTCACTTTCGTTGTCAATAGCAACTATCGCACTATAAACTTGATAGTTTAAATACTTTACTTTCTATAGTTAAACGAAAAGTGAGGTGAATCAAAACATGAACGATGAATGTGGTTGCGGTATGCATCATGGAAGACATGATAGTTACTGTGGGTGTGGTATGCATGGACATGAGCAAGGTTACAGAAGACGCTTCCTAACCAAAGCTGAGAAGACTGAGAAGCTAAAGAACTACGCAGAAGAACTGAAGAAGGAGCTTAAGGCAGTCGAAGAGAAAATCAAAGAAATGCAAAGTTAAGTATAGCTAGCTAAGTCTTACTTTGTTTTTCCCCAACCTATTTTGTTCCAGATTCTTTCATGGAAATAGTATGCTATGCTCGTGTAGACGTTGCTGATAATCATGAACCCGAGTGCGAGGTCAAGTCTTCCAGTTAACAAGTAGATGACTGTAATGTCTAACACAATAATTAGAAGTCTATAAGTAATCGCCTTTGCTAGTGACCTTCTCCAGTGCTCTACCAGAACTACATCCCCGCATACACGATTTCAGCTATTCCCTTGGGTTCAGCTATAACTCTTCAGCAACCTCTACTCACCGTCGTTTTTGGTTGGTTGGTTTGGTTGGGTAAAGCTTTATCCCGATTTCTCAAGTTACTTTCTTCTTATAGGATTTTCAAGTTCTCTCTTCTCGTAGTTAATGCTGAGAGAACTCCCACAGCGAATGCTAGTGTAGCTGAAATTGCCAGAGGAAGGGAGTATCCATCGTAAGGATGAATTGATTCCAGATATCCAGGTATTCCATCCAAGCCAGTGGCCCGCCATATTTGAATCGTATAGGTTGCTGCAAAGATAGTTGCTGCAGCCAGCACTGCCCGAGTATGATGCTGACATATTCTATCGAACGCCATCTTGAAGACAGCATGGCTTTTCTCCGCTATGCTTTGCACCAAATACGCTTCTTTGCCGCTTCGCTTCAACTGATGAGAAAATCAAGCGAACTTTCTTTTCATTTTCTTTCTCTGTTTGATGGTTCCACTATGTCTACGTATGTTCTCTTCGCAGACAGCAGGTTTCCATTCACATATGCCTTTGATTATTTCTCCCAAATAGTACTCAAACTCCTCGTTAGTGATGTTACTTGAGCAATCCACCTTGTATTCAAGATCGCCTTTCTTTCTGCTTGCCGTAATCATAACCATTACGTCATTTTTGGGCATGATGTGTTCCTTCTCATGATATGTTACTTGGTGTTCATTTAAAGCATTTGTTAAACTTGATCCTCTGATCTCGCGTTAGCGCGCTCCCTAGTATTATTCTTGGTTCGTTATGAGGGGTAAGTTCTTGTGCATTTCTGACCCCTCGTACTGCACTGTTTACTCGATTTAGATAACATCTGTCTATAGTAGATTCTGATAAATCCTTCCTATTCCATTAATGTCCATAAATGTATCCTGAATCGAGTATACAGTCGTTGCATTTTCTCCATCGTCCACTAACAGTCGTCCGTCGTGGTTCGTGGTCGTAGTCCGTCGTCGTCCAAGTTGGTTGGTTGGGGTAAAGTTTTATCTTGTGTGTTTTTTCGAAGGTGAAGGGGGGGCATACTTGCCCATGCCTGCGATCTTCTTGGGGATGCGTGCACAAACCTTAAGTTTTGTCAGCTACAAGTTTAATCCCGTGTTTGCATGGGCCCGCCATTTGAGATAATCATTGCATATTATTTGTTAGCCTTCGGTGGAACCTTCTTCTGGGGTTTCGTGCTTGGACGGTGGCGGCGGAAAAAGCTCGGTCTGGCACTTGTATTTCTGCCCTACGTGATATATGTCCTCATCTATGTGATATCCCTCAATGAGGCCGTAAAAATGGGGTACGAACGATGGGATTCAGACCTCCTGTGGGCAGTTCTCGGTTCCTCAGCCTGGCTGATGATGATGTTCTTGATTCCCTGCCTAGTGGGATACTTCGCCGGATTTGTCCGCAGCAGAAAAAAGAGAGGATAAAACTTTACCCCAACCGACCAAACCCAAACTTGTTGAATAGAAGAGAAACATCAGGCTAGGTGCTCTCCTCATGATGTGTTTTCCTGTGTTCAAGAAATGGTCTCATTGTATAAACATACAGTGCTGAAGAAAGCACTACCCATACAGCCAGTTGTGTCAATGCTAGATATGTGAGATGGTAG